>Ga0310120_10001087_pt1 | contig 20585 bp, 13 predicted proteins | sample CB27_AW_983_MG_FD_203506 | JGI IMG/M metagenome (GOLD analysis project Ga0310120, IMG submission 203506) | Marine microbial communities from Western Arctic Ocean, Canada - CB27_AW_983 | ecosystem: Environmental > Aquatic > Marine > Oceanic | place: Canada: Western Arctic Ocean | collected...
AGAAAACGGCTCGTCCGCCCAGTCCGGCGAATTGGAAAATCTGAGGCACAGCCTCAGGCGAGAGAGTGATGAATCATCAAATCAGGCGACAGGCGATGGATCGTGGTCGGCATCATCTTTGGATGATCCTGGCTTCGATCCTTTTTCTGTTGGCTGGTTCTGCTGGTGCGAATGATGTTGTTCCAGACCAAATGGGAGATTCGTTTGATCTGGAGGAAGAATTCGGATTGGGAGCGCTCGAGGGTTTTGACATTGCGGAGGAGTCGGAGCTATCAGAAATCCGTGGTGGAGAGGCGACTGCGATTAGTCTTCAGGATATGCAGTCGCACGTCGATGGAAATGTTGTTTCGGGCAACGTAACAACGGGAAGCGTCAACATTGGTCACGATGCGTTCACGGATTTCGACGGTATCAGCTCTGTGGTCATAAACAGCGGAAATAATGTTTCGATTCAGAGCTCGACCGTAGTCAATGTAATTATTGGAGACTGACTTTGAGTTCGAGTCACCTTCCTTTCAGCGCTTGGTTTCGCCGCACATTTTTGTGCGTCTGCGTTTCCTTGGCAACTGCTCTCGGCGCGGGCTCCGCTCTCGCGGACGGCACATGGTTCTCCTCGGCGGGGGGTTCATTCAACGCCGAGGTGCGGAGTATGAAAGAGTTGAGATTTCTGGAGACGGTTCGCCAGGGGTTCGATTTCAGCTGCGGTTCGGCTGCGCTCGCGACGCTGCTTAGTTTCCACTACGACCGTCCGACCACCGAGTTTGAAGTCTTCGAGTCCATGTGGAAGACGGGAGACACAGACAAAATCCGAAAGGATGGGTTTTCGATGTTGGACATGAAGCGTTACCTCGCACAAGAGGGTTTGCGCGCGGACGGTTTTAAAATTCCCGCCGCGCGGATTGCAAAGGTGGGTGTGGCCGGGCTGATCCTGCTGGCCAAGATGGAGACCCCTCATTTTGTGGTGGTGATTGGGGCTGAAGGTGGGGAACTCCTGTTGAGTGACCCCGCTCGCGGCATCTGGAACATGTCAGTTGAGGAAGTGGAACGGTTGTGGAACGGAGTCTTTTTTGTTGTTCGCCAGGAGGCGTCTCTGGCGCGTGGCAATTTCAACGATTCCGACTCTTGGGGAAGTCGCCTCTGGTCTCCAGTGGATGACGCCCAAATGAGCCAAATGATGATTCCCATCCTGCACAGTTTGCCGCTCGGCACGGAGTTCAACACCAATTGAGACACAGACCAAAAATAACGGGAACACTCACCTCCGTGCTCTGCAGCGTCTTTTTGGCTGCCAGCATGGGGGCGCTCTTGTTTCCGGGCTCTTCCCTCGCGGACGCACCGGGAGATATGGATGACCCGTTTTTTGCTATGGAAGCGGTCGAGGAAGAGGAACTCGCGAGTGCTCGCGGTGGTGCTGTGCTCCCGAACGGAATGACGATCGAAGTGACCGGCCTGATGCGGGTGATGGTGGACGGTCAACACCTCACGACCTCCACCTTCGGAGATTTCCAGCCGGGGATGGCCGATGTCGGGAGTTTTCAGCCCATGCTTGACGGGCCAGCCAGCGTGATCAATTCCTTGAATGGAATTTCCCTGGACCAATACCGTGAGATCAATTTTCACATCTCGAACCTCCCCACCAGCCTGGAGCGGGCGCCTTTCGTCCCTCGGCCGGATGTCAGCCAGAGCCTGAGGCCTTAAGCCTGGGTGGTTTAGGCCCCTGCTGGTGTATCCGAAATTGCAATCCGAAAGTAGGGTCCTTTTAGCTACAGATTTCCTCAGTTTTTCTCCTTTCTGCACTCGAAATCCTCCCTCGATACGCCTCTGAAATTTCAGCGAGAGCGGACCTGTGCCGATTGTTATGGAGGAATTGCTTTCGGAGGGAATGGGCTCTGGGTCCTCTCGGACGACCCGACTTGGCGTATCGCCGCAAAATCGGCCACGGCTCCGCGCACCCCATGGGGTGGGCGGCCATGGTGGGCTCTGCGTGCGTGCTGATTGCGGGTTCCGCCCATGCCGCCCTCGGCGGGGACGACCTGAGCGAGCTCGAACGCCTGCGCAATCGCGTTTCTCAGTTGGAGAGCAAGCTCGTACCGGGAGGCGCACCCGCGACGAATGGTTCCGAAAACCGAGCCACCTCTGAAAAGTTCAGCCGCGGGAGTCGCGCTGTTGTGGCCGCATCGGCCCGCCCATCGCGAAAAATCACCCAGCCCGCGGTCCGGCCTCAGGCACCCGAAACCGAACTCGAGCGATGGCTTCGTCTGAGAGGTGGCAAGCAGCCGAAGGTTAAGGGCGAAGCCCGCAAGCGCCCGAGCAAAGCGCGCAGGTCAAAGACTCGGACCCCCACGCCCCCTCAGGTGTCCAAGCCCGTTTCGAAGCCTGCCCCTGCCCCTGTTCCTGCCCCCGTTCCCACTCCTCCCCCCGCTCCTGCCCCCGTGCCGACCGCCGAGCCCGAGCCGCAGCCAGCATCGAAGTCGGTTTCCGAGCCCAAGCCGGCTCCGGCCCGCGTGACTACTTCCGCACCCAAGCCCGCACCCAAGCCCGCACCGAAACCCGCACCTGAGCCCGAAGCGCGGACGAACCCGCCACTCGCGCCCACCCCCTCCGCGCCCGCTCCCCAGGCGGTGCCGGCCCCGGTGCCTCCGCCGATACCTGATCCCAAGCCCCAAGCGTGGCCGAAGCCTGCACCGACTGCCGCAACCGCACCCACACCTGTACCCACACCCACACCCACACCCACACCTGTACCCACACCCATGCCTGTACCGGTCGCTACGCCCGCACCTGTGCCTACGCCCGCGCCCAGTCCGGCCCCCAGCGCCGCCGTGGGGCGGGCCCCTGCTGCCCGGGCAAAAACCTGGCCCACCGAGGAGACCTCGGCGTCTACCTCGGCCGCTGCTCCGACCCCGACCCCGACCCCGACCCCGACCCCGACGCCCACCCCCGCTGCGCAACCCGCTGCGGTTCCGCCGCCCCAGGCTCCGGCTGGACGTTCGCCCCAGGCGAGCCGACGTGAGGAGCGACCCGACAGTCGGGAAGAGAAAGCCGAGGAGGTACGTGCCCAACTCGCCGAGGCGATTCCGGTTCGCTCGGGCGGGGTGCTGCTCCCGGCCGGTCGTCTGATGATCGAACCCGATTTTCGATATTCCTTCTCCGGGGTCAACCGGGTCGCGATTTCCGGTTACACGATTCTTCCTGCGCTCACCCTGGGGCTGATCGACGTGACGACCCACAACAAGACGAGCTTACTGGGCACGGTTGCTGTGCGATACGGCTTCAACAACCGGATCGAACTGGATGCCGCTGCATCCTTTGTCTCGAGTTGGAGCAGCTTTTCCCTCTCCGCCAAGAACACGGTGGAGGATCGCAGCTCGACGCTGGATGCTTCGGGCTATGGCATCGGCGACCTACGTTTTGGAATCCGAACTCAGATCAACCAGGGAACGGAATCCCTGGCAACATTCGTGGCTGGAGTCGGCGTCCGGGTGCCCACGGGCACGAGTCCCTACGAGGTCAAGCGTCATGGCGCGGAGGAAAATTACATCGAGACCGATGTGCCCACCGGAAGCGGATTTTTCTCGGTCAGCCCGACCCTTTCGTTTGTCTATCCCACCGAGCCGGGGGTCATTTTCGGCAGCTTGCACTACAGCTGGAACATTCCCCGGACGGTGCACACCGTTCAGCCTGGTACCCAGGATGCCTACGGCGAAATCGATCCCGGGGATGTGGTTGGCGGTAGCTTTGGAATGGGCCTCTCACTGAATCAAAAGCTTTCCATGAATTTCAGCTATGACCACTCAATCGTGCTGAAAAGCAAGCAGAATGGCGTGACCGCACCGAATGCTGTCCCCCTTCAAATTGGCACTTTGGGTATCGGTGTGACGAGCCGGAAAAACGCGAGCATGAGCTACAACTTCTTGGTGGCAATTGGCGTCACCGACGATGCTCCGGATGTTTCCCTGACCCTTCGTGTCCCAATCAATTGGGATATCAACCTGAATGTCTTCGGTCGCTAGCGGGGTCTTTGGCCGAGGAATCGGGCAGGGCGGCTGAAGCCGAAAGAAGAGTCAACCGCCAATGGACCAGCCGGACTGTGCGAGAAACTTCTCCATGAACGCGATCTCGTAGGCTTGGTCGGGGTTTTCTCGGACCATCCGATCCAGGGTGACGGCGTCCTGGCCCACCAATATCCGCCAATTCCGGTTGCGGACTCCGTCGAGGATGACGGTGGCTGCATCGGCAGCAGTCATGGGGGCATCATCACGAAAGCTCTCGGCCCTTGCCTGGAGGGCATTTCGGATGTCGTCGTTTGTCCCCCCCTCGAGTTCCAATCCCGCCTGCTCCATGCGATCTCGAATTTCGGCCAGTTGGTCATCGGACAGTTCCTTGGGCTCGCGTCCAAGAATTCGCCCCGAGTTGATCACGATCGAGGTGCCGATATGTCCGGGCATGACCAGGGAAACCCCAACATGGGGAGCATTGATTCGGAAATCGTTGATCAGCGCTTCGGTGAATCCCTTCACTGCGAACTTCGCGCTGCTATACGCGCTGTGGGCGGACTGGGGTCCGAGGGACGCCCAGAATCCATTGACGCTGCTTGTGTTGACAAGGTGGCCCTCTGGGCTGGCCACCAGTAGGGGGACGAACGCGCGCGAGCAGTAGTAAACGCCGTCCCAGCAGACCGCGAACGTTTTCTCCCACGCTTCCCGGTCGTCGAGGAGAAAACTCCCTCCGGCCCCGATGCCCGCATTGTTGAACACGAGATGGATATGATCGGTTTCGTGCACGTCGACCACTGCATCCCGGAAGCCGATGACTTGGGACTCGTCGGAGACATCTGCTTCGTGGGTGCTGATCCGGGTTCCTGCTGGCGCGGCCCGAGTGCAGAGGGTCCGGGTCTGTTCCAGGGACTCCGCAGAGACATCGCAGAGCGCGACATGGCAGCCCTCGGTGGCGAGTTGCAGGCACAACTCGCGCCCCATCCCGGATCCGCCCCCGGTGACCACAGCTATCTTCCCCTCGAATTTATCCACGTCCGCTTCTCCTCGATCCCCAGAGCCCCCCAGCCCCGATGGTGGGGTTGGCTCTGGGGCGAGTCTGACACGTTTCCCGACCGAGAGGAGGGCATCCCCGGTGGGTTCGTGGGAAGAGGAGCGAAGCGTCTTGCAGTTTCAGCATGCCTTGACGTATATTAGAACGCTCGTTCGAAATGGTCGTTCTTATCGGTGCTTCTCACTCCTGCGAAGCCATTCTTGAAAAGGCGCTCTTGTAAAACCGCGCCTGTAAAACCCCTCTTGGCCCCTCGCATTCTTTGGGATTTTCTTGATTCCGCGATTCGGCTTCCCCCCCCCGCCCGCCCGCTTCCGCCCCCGCCCATCGCGATCACCCAAGGAGAGCTTGACCGTGCCCCGCCAAGCATCGGCCGTCCGGCCCGTCGTCACAGTAGTCACCGAAGCCCCCCAAGGCGATACCAAGGCGCGTCTGCTGGATGCGGTCGTTCAAATTTTTGCCGAGCAGGGTTTTCACGCCACCTCCATGCGGGCGGTGACCCAGTTGGCCGGGACCAGTGTCTCCGCGGCCAACTACCACTTCGGCAGCAAGGAGGAACTTCTCCGCACGGCACTCATCCAGCGAGCCGCACCACTCAATGACCTTCGCCTCAAAGCCCTGGCATCCGCCGAGGCACAGACCAGCCCCGGCCCGGCGAGGGTCAAGGCCATTCTGGAAGCGTTTATCGTTCCTTTGTTTGAACTGCACACCGACCCGCAGCACCAGGAGGATTCCGGACGAGCCCTGGCGGCGCGCCTATATGTTGATCCTCCCGAGTTGGTAAAAAAGATGCAGCAGGAGGTTTTTGGAGCGGCCACCGCCGAGTTTCGGGAGGCGCTTGGACGGGCGGTCACCGGGGCAGACCGGGAGCAACTGGATCTGGCCCTCGAGCTGTCTTTCGGCGTGGTGGTTCACCTGATCAGCGGGCGTTTCGTCTGGCCCGACCCCAGAGTGGACCCGTCGGGCACGAAAAGGAAGAAGGTCGTCGACAGTCTTGTCTCGTTTGCAACGGCCGGGCTGGTCGCTCTCGTGTGTGATGAGCAGAAGAACCGGAAAAAAGTAGGGATCCGAAAAAAATGAAACGCGTCCTTTTGATTCCGATGGCAATCCTGGGGGTTGGCATCGTCGCGGTGTGGGTTCTCTGGCTGACACGCCCCAAGATAGTTCCTTCCCCGGCGGAGCGATTGCCGCCGCTCATACGCGTCCAGACGCTGAATCCCCAGGACCTTCAGCTGGTGGTCGAAGCTCAGGGTACGGTTGCCCCAAGAACTGAGAGCGAACTGAAGTCCCAGGTTTCGGGTGAGGTGCTCTGGGTTTCTCCCGCGCTCGTGCCTGGCGGTTTTTTCGATGCAGGCGATCGGCTCTTGAAAATCGACCCGGTGGATTACGAGGCGGACCTCGAGAGTGCCCGGGCAAAGCTGGCACGCGCACAGAGCGAAGCCGGGCGGGCTCGGAAGGAAAATAATCGTCAGCAGCGACTCGCCGATCAGTCGGTGTCGAGTCAAGCTCGAATCGACGATGCCGAAAACGCTGCGCACGTCGCCGAAGCCGTTCTGCGCGAAGCCCGAGCTGGCCTGGGACGTGCCGAGCGCAATCTCGAGCGAACGGTGGTGTACGCGCCCTACCCCGGCCGCGTTCGATCCGAGCGGGTTGATTTGGGCCAGTTTATTGCACGGGGCGAATCCCTCGCCCGGATCTATGCGGTGGATTACGCGGAGGTTCGTCTCCCGATTCCAGACCGCGAACTGCGCTACCTCGATCTACCCCTGGGCTATCGCGAATCAGCGGCGAAAGGCAGATCCCAGATCAAAGAAGGCTTTCCTATCGAGAAGTTGGTCGAGGTCAGTTCGAACACCATGTACGGACCAGAGGCGATCCTGAGAGCCGAATTTGCGGGTGAAGCGCACGAGTGGAAGGGACGAATCGTGCGGACGGAAGGTGAACTCGACCCGAAGAGCCGCATGGTGGCCGTGGTCGCCCGAGTTGAAGATCCCTATGGGCGATTTAATAACGCGGGGCGCCCTCCGCTGGCGGTGGGTCTCTTCGTTGAAGTTTCGATTTCGGGTCGAATCGTCCCCGGGGCTATGGTGATCCCGCGCAGCGCGCTGCACGAGGGCGGGCGTGTGCTCGTTCTGGACTCGGAAAATCGCCTTCACTACCGGTCGGTCTCTATCTTGCGGGTCGAACGCGAACACGTGATCGTCGAGAACGGTCTTGAGGCTGGCGAAAGAGTTGCGGTTTCCCCTATGCCCGACGCGGTCGAAGGCATGGCCGTTCGTACCCAGGACGAAGAGCAGACCCGCCAGGGAGCCGGACCCTCATGAAAAGAGCCATTTCATGGTTTGCCGAGAACTCGGTAGCGGCCAACCTCCTGATGGTTGTCGTCCTGACCGCGGGGGTAGCCGGGCTGCCTCAGATAAGGCAGCAGACCTTCCCGGATGTTGATCTCGATTTGATTCAGATCGGCGTCCCGTACTTGGGGGCATCGCCTTCCGAGGTTGAAGAGGGTGTCTGCGTTCGCTTGGAAGAAGAACTTCAAGGTCTCGAGGGCATCGATCAGATGACGTCTTCATCCGCCGAAGGAGCTTGCGGGGTCACGATTGAAGTCACCACCGGGCATCCCGTGGATCGAGCCCTGGCAGAAATCAAAAATGCGGTCGATTCGATTTCGACTTTTCCGAAGGAAACCGAAAAGCCCATCGTGAACCACGTGGCGATCCGTCGGAATACTCTACAAATCGCCCTCTCGGGCGACGCCAGCGAACGGGCGCTTCGCATCTATGGGGAAAAGATTCGTGAAGGACTCCTTTCTCTGCCCGATGTAACCCAGGTTGATCTCTCGAGCGTGCGCGCCTACGAGATTTCCATAGAGGTTTCGGAATCGTCTTTGCGCCGCTATGGCCTGACCTTTGACGAAGTCGCCCGGGCGATCCGCCGCTCCTCCCTGGATTTGCCCGGAGGAGCCATCAAGACCAGCACCGGCGAAATCCTGCTCCGCGCCAAGGGTCAGGCCTACACGGGGCAGGACTACGAGGAGATCGTCATTCGGAACGCTTCCGACGGCACGCGCCTTAGGCTTGGCGATATCGCGACCGTGGTTGACGGCTTCGAGGACAGCGACCAATACGCGACGTTCAACGGCGAACCCGCTGCGATGATCGGGGTTTATCGGGTTGGTGATCAAAAAGTGCTCCAACTGGCGAGGAGCGTGAAGAAGAAAATTCTCGAACTCGAAGCCAGCCTTCCCGAGGCGCTTTCCCTGACTGTTTGGCGAGATGACTCGGTCCTCCTTAAAGATCGGCTCGGTATTCTGCTGCGCAACGCGTATACCGGCTTCGCCCTCGTTTTTGTGGTTCTCGCCCTGTTTCTCCGGCTGAGGCTCGCTCTTTGGGTAGCCCTCGGCGTCCCCGTGGCGGTTATGGGGGCTCTAGCGGTTTTTCCTGTATTCGGTTTTTCCATCGACGTCCTGACACTTTTTGCCTTCATCATGGTGTTGGGACTACTGGTGGATGATGCCATCGTGGTGGGCGAGAACATCTATACCCATCAGGAGACCGGCGAGGATCCGCTGCGTGCGGCCATCGTTGGCGCCCAGGAAGTGTCGGTGCCCGTGATCTTTGGCGTCTTGACCACTGTGGCGGCTTTTCTTCCCATGATCCTCGCGCCTGGCCCAATGGGTCAATTTTTTGGGATGATCGGGCTGGTTGTCGTGATATCCCTGTTTTTTTCGATTGTGGAATCGCAATTGGTTCTCCCATCGCATCTTGGGCATCACGCGGGGAAAACGATGGTCGATCTCGGCGCACGCGAGAACCAGACCCGATGGAAGCGTTTGCAGGCGACGCTCTCGGGTTCGCTCACTCGATTCGCCCGCCACGCGTACTTACCGGTTCTGCGGCGAGCACTGGAATGGCGTTACGCAACCCTGGCTCTAGCGATTTCTTGCCTTATGGTGGCGCTGGCTGCTGTCGGGACAGGCCGGCTTCGATGGACTTTTTTTCCGCCGATCGAGGGCGACTACATTTCCGCGAGCGTCACCATGCCACTCGGCACCCCCGTTGAGCGAACTGCGGCCGCCGTGCAGGTCCTGGAGGAATCGTTCAATAAGCTGAACGCTGAGCTGGATGTTCAGTTTGGGCGAAAGGGGTCGACTTCAAAACACTTGATGGCCATGGTGGGCGGACGAGTGGGGGTCGGCCGGGGTGATCCCTCGCAAGTTGCGGGCGGAGGCGGAGCGTCGAATATGGGCGAAGTCAGCGTAGAACTGACCGGTGGCGCCCAACGATCGATTACGCCCAAGGAAGTGGTGAGCCTTTGGCGAGCGAGAACCCCTCCTATTATTGAGGCGGATGAGGTTGCTTTCGTATCGGACTATTTTTCGTTCGGCGATGCCATCAACGTTCAGCTCAATGCAATGGATGTCGCGGAGCTAGAAAAAGCTGCCGATGAACTGAAGGCCAAGCTTTCCGAGTATCCGGGAGTCTTTGACATCAGCGATTCCTTTCAAGGGGGGAAATCGGAAATTCGCCTAGCCATACTCCCGGCGGCCGAAGCGCTGGGGCTGAGCTTGGACGACCTAGCACGCCAGGTGCGGCAGGCCTTTTATGGCGAGCAGGCCCAAAGAATTCAACGAGAACGCGACGATATACGGGTCATGGTTCGCTACCCCGAGTCTGAGCGTCGGTCTCTTTCAGATTTGGAGAATCTGCGAATTCGAACGCCCGACGGCGGAGAAGTGCCCTTTTATGCGGTGGCCACCGCAACTATGAGTCGGGGCTACGCAACGATCAAGCGGGTGGATCGCAAGCGTACGATCAACGTCAGCGCGGATGTGGATGAGAGCAAGGGAAACGCAGCGGAGGTTCTCGCCGATATTCGAGCCAGCGTACTTCCAGCATTGGCTGCGAGGCACCCGGGTGTTTCGCACTCAATGGAGGGAGAGCAGCGAAGGCAACGAGAAATGTTCGAGTCGCTGGGCCGGACCTATCTACTGGCCATGATCATCATTTACACGCTGCTGGCGGTTCCCCTGCGCAGCTACGGTCAACCCTTGATTATCATGGCCGTGATTCCGTTTGGCTTAGTCGGGGCCATAGCAGGGCACATCATCATGGGGCTTAACCTGAGCATGATGTCGACCTTCGGCGCCGTTGCGCTCTCGGGCGTGGTCGTGAACTCAAGCCTTGTTCTGGTTCATTCGGTGAATCGGCGCAGAAAGAACGGAAGCGGTATTGAGCAGGCTGTTTGCGAAGCCGGAGTTTCACGTTTTCGGCCGATAGTCCTGACTTCACTGACCACCTTTGCGGGGCTTGGGCCCTTGCTGTTCGAGAAGAGCATGGGGGCGCAGTTTGTTATTCCGATGGCGGTGTCCCTGGCATTCGGAGTCATTTTTGCCACGGTTATTTCGCTTTTCCTGGTCCCTTGCGGTTACTTGATTCTTGAGGACCTGAAGCGGGTGCTGGGTGTGGGCCAAGCATCTACACCCAGTGAGTCGAATCTGGACGGACTCCTGCGCCTGCATGCGCCGCTGGAGAAAGCCGCCGACGGTACTCGGGGTCAGTGAAGGGGGCCTAGCCGATCCCGCCGATGCGTACGTACTTGAGTTCCATGAAGTCGTCCATGCCGTACTTGGAGCCCTCGCGCCCGATTCCGGACTCCTTCACGCCGCCAAATGGTCCGACCTCTGTCGAGACCACCCCGCAATTGACGCCCACGATCCCGTATTCGAGTGCTTCGGAAACTCTCCAGACCCTCGCGTTATCCCGGGTGTAAAAGTAGGCGGCGAGCCCGAACTCGGTGTCATTGGCAATGGCGATCGCCTCCTCCTCGTCCCGGAACCGAAACAGGGGTGCAACGGGTCCAAAGATTTCTTCCCGCGAAACCAGCATGTCGGGCCGTGCCTCTGCGAGTACTGTGGGCTGGAAAAAACTTCGTCCCAGTTCATGAGCCCCGCCTCCGGTCAACAGCTTGGCTCCCTTGGCAATTGCGTCGGCCACGTGTTCCTTGACTTTTTCAACCGCTGCGGAGTCGATCATTGGCCCCTGCTGAGAGCTCGGGTCCATGCCGTCGGCTACTTTCAACTCGGAAACAGCCTTGGCAAAGCGCTCGGAAAAAGCATCGTAGATTCCCTCTTGGACCAGGAAACGATTGGCGCAGACACAGGTTTGACCCGCGTTTCGGAATTTGGAGGCGATGGCGCCCTCAATGGCACGATCGAGGTCCGCATCGTCAAAAACGATGAACGGTGCGTTGCCACCCAGTTCGAGAGAAACTTTTTTGACGGTGCCCGCACACTGCTGCATCAGCAGTTTTCCGACTTCGGTGGAGCCCGTGAAGCTGAGCTTTCTAACGATCGGGTTACTCGTGAGCTCGGCGCCCATATCACGGGAAGGTCCAGTAATTACATTGACGACTCCGGGAGGAATGCCCGCGCGATCGGCGAGTTCCGCCAGGGCGAGGGCCGAAAAAGGTGTCTGGGATGCTGGGCGGATTACCACGGGGCAGCCCGCCGCCAGGGCGGGAGCACACTTCCGGGTGATCATGGCGGCGGGGAAATTCCAAGGCGTAATCGAGGCCACTACACCGATCGGCTGTTTGTAGACGAGGATCCGACTTCCCGGAGTCGGGTCGCCGATGACGTCGCCGTAAACCCGCTTAGCCTCCTCGGCGAACCACTCGATAAAAGACGCCGCGTAGGTAATCTCGCCAACGGACTCAGCGAGAGGTTTTCCCTGTTCGGTGGTCATCAGTAGGGCAAGGTCGTCTTTGTGCTGGAGCATCAATTCGAACCAAGCTCGCAGAAGCCCGGCCCGATCCTTTCCGGTTCGAGCCCGCCAGGCAGGCCAGGCAGCGTCCGCAGCTTCGATGGCCAAGCGGGTATCCGCGGTGCCGAGTGCGGGAACAGTACCGACGAGTTCACCCGTCGCGGGGTTGTCAACCTCGATGACCTTTTGATCGGGGGAATCGATCCACCGGCCGTTCACGTAGCACTGGTGACGCAAGAGTCCTGGATCCTGGAGCTGAATCGAATCGGAGGCAGTCATTCCCTAAATCCTCTCTGGATGTGTGGACGTACGGACAAGGCGAATACTTTTACATAGCTATTCCGGACCCGCCACGGCCGAATGGGAACCATGGGGGAGTGTGGCTCGCAAAGGGCGCCGCCGCCCTTGTTCATCACCTGGCCGCCGCTCGCTCGGGCCCGAAGGGCTTAAACGTGAGAATGAGTGCAGGCATCAGCAGGAAGTCCGCGATAAGCGCAGCCAGAATCGTAGTCGAGAGAAGAATTCCCTGGGTGGCACTGCTGTCCATTACGGAGAGCTGAAGCACCTGGAATCCCGCGATCAGGGAAATCGATGTGATGACAAGCGCACGCCCCACGTCGATGAGCGCGGCGCGGAGTGCTTTTGAATACTGGCCGCACAAACTGAACTCATGCCGGAAACGAAGTACCAGATGAATTGTGTCGTCCACCGCGATCCCCATGGCGACTGCGGCGATAAATACTTTCGAGTAGTCCAGGGGTATTTCCATCCAGCCCATGACACCCAAAGTGAGAAAGACGGGAACCAAATTCGGCACCATACAGATCAGCCCGGTTTTGACTGAGCCGAGGAGCCCACACATTAAAGCTGCGATGGTGAAGAAAGCGACCAGGAAACCCTGGGCCTGACTGGTGACGATGAGACCGACGAGCTTCAGCCACAGCGCGGCGACTCCCGTTACCTCCAGCGTCGATTCGGTTAGGGGATGCAGGGCGAGTTCATTTTCGATCCGGTCTTTGAGGAGGACAACCTCGGCGGTGCTGCTCATACCCAGACGCAACTCGAGTTGAGCGCGCTGGTAGTCGGAAGAGACCAGCTCGTAGACCTTATCGCCACCTGCACTTTCGTAGAGAATCAAGTATTGGGCAATGAGCTCCCGGCTCTCTGGAATCGTGTAGTAGTCGGGGTCATTGGCATGAAAGGTTTGATTGAGGTCCTTGATGATGTCGGTGATCGAATACGATTTTCGAACGAGATCCTCCTGGTTCGCCCAGGTTTGGATCCGGTCGATTTCACGCATGGCAGCGGGTTCTATGATTGAATCGGGTTCGCCGCCATCGAAAAGAAGAATCAGATTACTGAGTCCCCCCATCGCTTCATCAATTCGGAGCGTGTCGGCCTTGACAGGAACTGAGTCTGAGAAATCGTTGAACCAGTTCGACTCGGCGACGAGCTGGGTGATTCCAATCCCTGAGGCCAAGAAAATGGCGAGGGATGTGATCAGGATCGGCCGCCGTGCTCGGACGACAAAGTCATGAACCGATCCCAAAAATCGATCGGACAACTCTTCGACAGCAGATTGGCCGGTCGGGGATGTGCTCTTCGGGGATGTGCTCTTGTGTGTGGATCGTGTGGATCTTGTGGTTTGTACGGTGTGTGTGGGGTGTGTGCGGCGGCCGAACGAAAGCAGGGCTGAGAGAACAGTGATCGAAAGTAAGAAAGCAATCAGGCAGCTGAACGCGCTGTAGGCCCCCATGTGGGCGATGCTCATAATGGGAACAGAACTCATGGCGATGAATCCCATGGCGGTGGTCAGGCTGGTCAAGAGGCAAGGCACTCCCACCAGTTGCAGGGTTTGAACCAGGGCTTCGCGCCGGTCGCCCAGCCGAAGAAAGCTTCGGCGAAATTCCGAAAGGATATGAACCGAGTGTGCAACACCGATCGTCGTGAGCAGTGTCGGCACACTGCCGAAGCTTAGGTCTATCTGCCAGCCGACCAGAACGATGAAGGCCACCGTCGAGATTACGCTCATCTGGACCACCAGGACTGGAGCGAGGACACCTGGGATGGAGCGAAAGAAGAACAAAAGGATCGCGGCGATGACGAGTACCGTGACACCATTGAGGAAGGCGCTTTCTTCCGCCACGATCTCGTTGTAGAAGGCGTTCAATGGGACATCGCCCGAATGATAGAACTGGATATCGGAGTACTCGGGCCGAGCCAGTATTTCGGTGATGGATCGCGAAGTGGCTTGAGGGTAGAGGTTCCCGAGACCGTCGCCGCCCTCGGGGTCGAGGCGGATATCTTCGAGGGGATCAGTGCTGGAGAGATCCATTTCGATTACGATGGCGCCAAACCGAGCATCCGCGCTCAAGATGCCACCCACCATCATAGGCTTGTCGAGGTAGCTGGAGCGGAGTTGAAGGAGCCCTTCCTGGCTCTCTGGAAAGACGTCTCGGAGTTGCCGAATCTCGACCCCATCCTCGATTCCGACCATCAACTCGGCATTCGCGATACTGAGAACTTCGTAGGCGAAGGGAACTTCGTCCTCGAGAGTTTCGGTGAGATCAACAATCTTTCGCATGATCTCAAGGTTCCAGGGACCGAACTCGGCCTCGGGAGCTTCGTAGAGGATGTAGGAAATTTCGTCTGATCCGAAATCCTCTCGAAATGTCTCGTAAGAGCGATAGGTGGCATCCATCGGATCGAAGAAGGACGCGAAGCTACTGTCGATTCTCACGTTGGAGGCCAGGGCGAGGCTGCCGGTCACGAAGGCAATGGAAAATAAGACCACCCACCAGCGGTGATCGAATGACCAGCCCGCAAGAGAACCGAAGGTTCGGCTCAGGCGAGATACCAGTTCCGTGATTCGTGCTTTGTCCAAAATTTGAGTCAACGGCAGCTTGAATCGGCTCTCTGCGCGGGCCTGTTAGATGGTTGCGAGTCGGCTTCGGTTAATCGGCGCCAGTGCCTCGTTCGTAAGTCCATTGGGTTCCGTGCATTCTCAGGCGGTGTCGAGGTCCAGGCAGGTTTGCATCGCCTTGGGGCCAGCCGGAGTCGCCATGCCAGATCGCAGTCGGACCGTCGGGCTCCATGGCGATCCGAGTTTCGAAGCGCTCGGGTTCGCGACTCCGCGTACTTTCAAGGGCTTGGGCAATCGTCCCGTGCCCGGACAGCTCATTCAAGGTGACCCATGTTGGCGGGGCGATCTCGATTTCGCCAGCATCTCTTTTGGCCAGGGCATCTTCGGGCCTTAACCATGCGTGCTCGTGAATCTCGCCACCGTCGATCACGATTTCGCCTTGGGGCGCCGGCGCCAGGAAAAACCAGGTCAGGAACCGCCTCGGTGTAATTGGCGGGGGCGTCCAGTGCGAGTAGGCAATGAGCGTGTCGAGAGGGAGCTCAAGGCTGGTTTCCTCTTGAGCTTCTCGAACGGCAGCACGACGCGCTGTGGCTTGTTCGGTTTCCTCGCTCGATGTGGAACCGTCTTCGGGATCGACCCGGCCACCCGGGAAAACCCACATGCCTCCGAACGCGATCTTCGAGTTGCGTCGCAGCATCAGAACTTCGATGCCTGCGTCACTGTCGCGAATGGGGATAACGGTCGCCGCATGGACCGGAGGAGTTCCGGTCTTCCCGTCCTTCGCCCAGCGGGCCAAGCTGTCCTGATGTCTTTCGTTCGTCATGGAGCAGACCATAGGACAACCCCGGCTCGGCGTGGAACGCTTTGAGCGACCATTGTTATGCCCCCACCCCGGATTGATAGGGCGTGATACAGTGAAATCCTCATCGGCCTGGGGAGGTAAAAGGCTGAAATGCGAGCAAGTCGGTCCAAGGGAATAGTTTTTTTGTTCCTCTCTTTGTCCTTGGCCCTTTTCCTGGGCGCTTGTTTCCCCTGCCTAGCCGAGAACGCCGTGCCCTCGGTACCCGCTGCGCGTCCCAACATCCTTCTCCTCGTGGCCGAAGATATGAGTAGCCGGGTCGGGGCGTTTGGCGACTTGGTTGCTCGAACCCCGAACCTCGATCGGCTGGCGCGCGAGGGGACGCGTTACACCCAGACGTTCACAACCGCGGGGGTCTGTGCTCCGAGCCGTGCATCACTTTTGACCGGTATGCACGCCATCTCCATGGGTGGCCAGCATATGCGTTCTTCCACTCGCCCCGAAGGTTCGTACAGAGCAGTACCGCCGCCCGAGGTCAAAGCCTTCCCCGAACTGCTTCGCCGGGCGGGTTATTACACCGTTACTGACTCTAAACTCGACTATCAGTTCAGCGGCACGCTCTCGGGCAGCGGACCCACGACCCTATGGAATGCCGAGGGCAGCGATCCGGATTGGTTGGCAAATGCCGAACTGGAGCAGCCTTTTTTCGCCTTGATTAATTTCCAAGTCACCCACGAAACCGGAATTTTTACCCCTCTTGGAAACGGGTGGCCCAATAGTTTGATGCATTTGGTCGTGCAATTCGGCCGGGCATGGCTGCTTGGGATACCCGAAGCTGAAAGTCCTGTTCGGTCGGCTGATGTAAAGATCCCGCCCTACTACGCGGATACCCCCCTCGCACGTGCAGACATCGCCCGGCACTACAACAACATTTATCAAATGGACAGGGAGGTGGGGGCAATTCTTAACGCCCTCGAGGAGTCCGGGCTTTCGGATTCGACCATCGTGATTTGGACGACGGATCATGGGGATGGTTTGCCTCGGGCGAAGCGCGAACTTTATGATTCAGGTCTACGCGTTCCCATGATTGTCCGATGGCCGGATCGGTGGAGGCCCGAGGGGTCTCCGGCGGGTGCGATTGACTCGCGTCTGGTCAGCTTCGTTGACTTGGCTCCGACGATTCTTGCTTGGGGGGGCCAATCCCCTGCTCGTTATATGCAGGGCCGAAATTTTTCGGACGCGGAAACGGAAATTCGAAAATACGTTTTTGCCTCTCGGGACCGTATCGATAAATTCTCCGATCGGGAACGAGCGGTTCGTGATCGCGAGTACAAGTACATTCGTAGCTGGTACCCGGAGAAAGCAACGGGTCATCGACTTGCTTTTCGTGACAACCTCGAGATGATGATCGAATTGTGGGAGCTACTTGAATCGGGGAAACTGAATGCCGAGCAACGCATCTGGTTTGAGCCCACTGGGAGCGAGCGTCTCTACCACCTTCCCAGTGACCCTTTCGAGTTGCATAACCTGGTGGGGGAACAGGAATATGCGGCTGAACTGGATCGTCTACGCCAGGCATACGAAGGCTTTCGTGAGCGGGTTCCGGATTGGAGTGAAGAAACCGAGGCGGCCATGGTTGATCGTATGTGGCCGGGCGGAGAGCAGCCCCGTACCGCGCCTCCGTTGATCGAGTCAAAAGGAGGCTGGCTGACCCTCCGCCCGGTGGACCCGCATACTTCGGTTGCGTATCGAGTGGGGGACGGCCGGGAGCGGCTCTACACCACCCCTTTTCTTTTGACCTCAGGAAGCTCAATCACGGCTCGTTCGGTTCGTTACGGCTACCGCGAGAGCCAAGAGATTTCTTGGACGGCGCCCTGATCCCTTGCTGGGTTCGCTGAATGGGCGAACGAGCCCAAGCCGATTGTCTGAGTGGGTCAGTGTTCGAGGGAAAGCCAGAGCCGCAGGAGTTCCCGATTCTCGCCCTCGCCCGAGTGATCCTCGTACCCGGTTCGGGCATGGACAATCGAGTGGTTGGAAAGCCACTGGATGTCTCCGGGCTCTAGGGGCATCTCGAGACGGACCTCGGGATCGCTGGCAATTTCCTCGTAGAGATCCAGCAGGGTCTGTTCGTCCTGACTAAAGGGGGGCACGTCCGAGTGGCGCTGGGCCGAACGAAAATAATCGCTGTGATAAAAGGTCCGAAGTCGCTGGCCCGAAAATTGGCAAGGCGGAATGGCAATATGGCGCAAGGCACCATCTCGGCTGGCCTCGCGTATATCGAGTGCGAAGGGTTCAAAGAGTCGATCGGCTAGGTCGGGTCTTCGGGCGCGGACCGCATTGTAGATCGTTACTGAACTGGCGATCCGGCTCACGCCACCTTCTTTGGCGCTCCGAAGGCAGAGCAGGCCCACGACGTCGGCGGCGTCGCAGTGAAAAGCAATCTTACTGCGGGTTCGGTAGAGCCGAACATAAGGGTCGGATTCCTGCTGGCCGGTATCGCGGACTTCGCCGAGAAGATCTCCTTCGGGGTTCTGGGCACCGGGTCGTCCCATATGCAGCCCGAGACACCAGAAGAAGATCTCTGTCTCCTCGCGGCTCCAATTTTGTATCGGGAAGCCCGAGACCACCTGGAAACCCCGAGCGTTGTCAATTTCTTCGCGCCATCGCGCGATCTCCCTCGCTAGGGTGGGCAGGGGGAAATCATTGACCGCCAGATCAGTCGAAGGCTTTCCCGTGCGCTTGGCGATAGCGACGGCTGCTTCCAATTCGTCTATGTGACGGGCGGAGAGTCGAAACCGCCAGGCGTCGTCGGAAACAAAATCCGTGACTTTCCATGCACCCGCGCCGGGAATGGGTCCCGTTGGGAGGGCTGAATGGGGGCGGCTGAAATAATGGGCAGTCTGTTCGGCGTAGGAAAAGTATTCGGACATTTTCGGGTGACTCTCTCAGTCCTCGAAGTGCGGACTTCACCTTTCTTTCCGGGCACGAACCGCTTCTTCAAAGTTCTGGGCGAAAGTTCTGGCTGAAAGCTCTTGGTGAAAGCTCTTGGTGAAGGCTCTGGGTGAAAGTTCTGGGCGAATTTCTCGTCTCTCTATTTTGGAGGATGAAATAGGAGGGGATTCTTCAGATGGGAATATGGGGTCACGGGTTTCGAGATAATTCCCCGGACAGCGTCAGGCCCTCTAGTGCCTTTTGCGCGGCTCCGTAGTGACTGGGCTTGCTCTTTTGGCCATTGACTGCAGCTCCCAGCAGTTTTTGCTGGTTTAACAATAGGTCACATGAGACAATGCAGGGCGATGGGTTGCAGGACTCCCGGGTGGATTACCAAAATCGGTAGGCTTCGTGCGCGGCGCGCACCCCGGTTTCTGCTCCGAGTTGTCTGTCTCCTCCTGGTCGCTTGCCCCCTCGTGGCGAGGGGGCAAGCGACGGAAATCGATCAAAAATTTAAGATGGATTTGAGGGAGCGTGTCGTCTCCATGGCCCCGTCCGAGACGGTCCGATTCTCGCTCACGATTAATTCGGGCGAGGGCTTCATGGGCATGGCACGGGCTTCCAGGCGGGAGAGAGTGCGGGTTCGTCAGCAGGCAGTCATCGATGGGGTGACCGGGGGTGATCTCGAGGTTCTGCGTCGTTACGAAAACCTCTCAGGGTTTTCAGGCCGGGCTGGGGCAGGGACTCTGAAGGCTCTGGCCGCACAGCCTTGGGTTTCCTCGATCTATATTGATCGAGAGATACGGGCGACCCTCGCCGAAGGCGTCCCCTTGGTCGGTGCAGATCACGCGGCTGCCGTTGGGTTTACCGGCTTCGGAGTGAGCGTGGCTGTTCTTGACTCGGGAATTGATACCGATCATCCCGATCTCCTCGACGATATTGTTGAGGAGCAGTGTTGGTGCAGCGGAGGTGCCGGCCCCGTGGTCGGCTGTTGTCCTAATGGCGCCGAGACGATGAGTGGCACGGGGGCCGCAGAAGATGGCCATGGCCATGGCACGAGCGTCAGCGGCATTCTCACGTCGGGCGGAGTGGTTTCTGCTTCTGGAGTCGCCCCGGATACAGGGATCGTCGCTATCAAGGTTCTGGATGACTCCGGAGGCGGTAGTTTCGCCGACCTGGACAGCGCGCTCGACTGGTTGATTACCAATCATGCGGTCAACAACGTGCGCGTCGTTAACCTGAGCCTGGGGGACGGCGCCGAATACGCGAACCCCCTCACATTTCCCTGCACCGGGTCGGTCACGACCAACGCGATCGACGATCTTGTGGACGCCGGTATCGCGGTTGTCGTGGCTTCGGGAAATGATGGATACGACGGAGGCGTTTCATTCCCGGCCTGTGCGCCAGCGGCAATCTCTGTGGGGGGGGTCTACGACGCCAACGTCGGTTCAATTTCCTGGTGCAGCGCCACCGGCTGTAATCCGGCTCTCTGCGTTGACAGCACCACGGCTGCGGATCAGTTCGTTTGTCATTCCAACAGCAGCGCCGATCTGGATATTCTGGCTCCGGACTGGCGAACGCGCGCTTCGGATCTTGGAGGCGGAGTGGTGAACTTCAGCGGAACTTCGGCGGCGGCACCCTACGTGAGTGGGCTCGCGGCTTTGCTGTTGGAGCAGGACCCCTCCCGAGAGCCGGCGGATTTACTGGCCTTGATGACGGTCGACGCGCCCCTTGTCGCCAACCCCGATAATGGTCTGAGCTTTCCTAGAGCGGACGTTTCGAGTGCCTTTCCCGAATGCGGAGATGGCGTTATAGGCACGGGTGAGGAATGCGATGACGGAAATATTTTGGCCGGGGACTGCTGCTCCACCCTCTGCACATTCGAGCCGGCGGGGAGCCTTTGCGACGACGCGGATGCGTGCACGGCGTCGGATCAATGCGACGCAGTGGGTCAGTGCAGTCAGTCGACCCCCGTTAACTGCGACGACGGATTGTTCTGCAACGGATCCGAGAGTTGTGATGTAGCCCTGGGCTGCGAGGCGGGAACGCCGGTTTCCGTGGACGACGGGGTGGTGTGTACCGACGACAGCTGCGACGAGGTGGGAGACGAGGTGGTGAACATCGCGAACGCGAGCCTCTGCGACGACGGCTTGTTCTGCAACGGATCCGAGAGTTGTGATGT
>Ga0310120_10001090_pt1 | contig 20553 bp, 13 predicted proteins | sample CB27_AW_983_MG_FD_203506 | JGI IMG/M metagenome (GOLD analysis project Ga0310120, IMG submission 203506) | Marine microbial communities from Western Arctic Ocean, Canada - CB27_AW_983 | ecosystem: Environmental > Aquatic > Marine > Oceanic | place: Canada: Western Arctic Ocean | collected...
CCCGCTTTCAGGACACCACGGATCGTCACGGACCTGTCCGGACAGGCCCGCGTCGTCGTGGCCTCGATCGACTGAGTCACTTCCATCGGCAATCACCAACCCCCGCCCGCGAAATGAAAGCGTCCAAGGATGGACAAGTTCCTCATCGAGGGTGGCCGACGGTTGACCGGGCTGACCGAGGTCAGTGGTTCCAAGAATGCCGCCTTACCGATCATGGCCGCCGTTCTCGCCTCCGACGGCCCCCTGGAACTCGCAAACGTCCCCGACCTGGACGACGTCCACTCGCTGCTGGACCTGCTCGGCACGCTCGGAGTCCACGTCGAACACCCGGCCGAGAACCGGCTGAGCCTGGTTGTCGAGACCACCCGGCCCCACGTGGCCGACTACGACCTGGTCCGCCGGATGCGTGCCAGCATCTGCGTGCTGGGTCCCCTGCTGGCCCGACGCGGTCGTGCCTGCGTTTCGCTGCCGGGTGGATGCAACATCGGACATCGACCGATCGACCTGCATCTGAAGGGCCTGGCCGCCCTGGGAGCCGACATCCGGGTCCAGCAGGGCTACGTGGTGGCCGAAGCCGATCGCTTGCGGGGCGCCTCGGTGTTTTTGGGTGGACCGTTCGGCAGCACCGTCACCGGCACCTGCAACATCATGACCGCCGCCACGCTGGCCGAAGGACGGACGGTGATCGAGGCGGCCGCATGTGAACCCGAGGTGGTCGATCTCGGGGAATGCCTGAACCGGATGGGAGCTCGAATCGAGGGCCTGGGGACACCCCGGGTCGAGATCGAGGGGGTCGAGCGGCTCGGGGCGGCCCACCACAGCGTGATCCCCGATCGCATCGAAGCCGCCACGTTGCTGATCGCTGCCGCGATCACCGGCGGACAGATCGACGTTTCACCGGTCCGCCCCGACCACCTCGTCGCCGTCCGCGAGGTACTCGAACGCACGGGTGTGCGGATCGAACAGTTGACCACCGAATCCGCATCGACCTCGCACGGGGTCCCGCCAGTCACCCTGAGGGCCACCGCCCCGGGTGTGATCGCTCCCACGACGTTGACCGCCCTGCCCTATCCGGGTGTCCCCACCGATGTCCAGGCCCAGTTGATGGCCCTGCTGTGCTTGGCCGACGGCATCAGCGTGGTCACCGACAAGGTGTTCCCCGACCGGTTCCTGCACGCCGCCGAGCTGGTCCGGCTCGGCGGGCGGATCACCCGCGAGGGTCCCACGGCGGTGATTCACGGGGTCCGGCAACTCAGTGGAGCCAACGTGATGGCCGGAGACCTGCGAGCCAGTGCTGCGCTGGTGCTGGCGGCCCTGGCCGCCAGGGGCCCCTCGACCATCCGTCGGATCTATCATCTCGACCGTGGCTACCAGCGGCTCGACGACAAGCTGAACCGGCTCGGTGCCGACGTGACCAGAACCGACGACAGCCGCGGCCCGTCTCCGCCTCACTGGACGGTCGGCTCGACGGCCCGTCCCGACCACTCCGAGCGCCCGGTGGCCGGCGGCTAGGGCAGGAAACCTCGTTCGCGAAGTTCCTGCACGTTGTCCGGCCCGCTCTGCCAGATCCGCTCGGCCGCGTACCGCAACAGGGCCACTCCCCCCAGCCCGTGCGGCGCGGTCAGGATCGCCGTGCGATCCTCTTCCTGGTCGTCGAGCTGCCGGTTGAGCTTCTCGACGGCCTCCTCCACGCGATCACTGACGATCTCGGCCGGACCGCTGCTGTTATCGATCCTGAGGTTGGAGAATCCGGCCGTGCGAGCCATCAGGAACTCGACGATGCTGTCGTCTTCCAGTTCACCGAAGAAGCCTCGAAACTCGGGACGCGCGTTCTCGGCAGTGATGATCGTCGGCCGCGTGATGCGGACTTCGCCGTGGGTCACCGTCACGGTGTCTTCGTCGGCCGGCTTGTCACAAACCAGGAAGTAGGGCAGTTCGGACTCGCCGAAGGTGAACAGCGAATAACTGACCGGCCGCGCTATCTGCACCGCCTCCCAGTTCTCCCGGAAACGCGACTCGTGCTCGACATCTTCAAACCACATTGCACGGTCTTTCATCATCCCCGGCAACGGGGATTCTTCGACGCGGATGGCTGATTCGAGTATAGGCTTCGGCGGAAGGGACGACCACGGGCCAGCCGGACCCCTTGACAGTTTCACAAGGTGTTGAAGACAATCGGGCATGGTGTTCGCTGGCCCGAAAGGCGCGGCGTCCATCACACTAGTGACCGCACACGACACGATCGAAGCATAATAGAGAGACATCACGATGAGCGGACCGATTGTTCGCACCGGTGCCACTCCCGAGTTCTGGGAGAACTGGGACAAGATTTTCGGCGACAAGGGCAAGAAGAGCACCGGCAAGAAGAAGGCCGGGGCCAAGGCCTCGAAAACATCGGTGAAGAAAAAGTCGAGCAAGCAGCAGTAGTCGACGCGTCGACTCGCTCCCGATGCGGCATGGGCTTGCTCGTGCCGTTGTTGGCTGCCTCCGCCTGCCTGGCTCACTCGGGCCTGCGCGCTCCGGTGCCGGCCGTTAATGAGCCACACTACATGGCCAAGGCGCTGCACTGGGTCAATCCAGCCTGGTGCGACGGTGACTTCTTCCTCGAGTCCTCCAACCCCCACCTGGTCTTCTACACCCTCGTCGGCCCGTTGGCCGCGGTGTGGACGTTTCCGGAAGTGGCCTGGCTGGGCCGCGTGCTGGCCCTGACCCTGTTGGCCACCGGCTGGGTGGCGATCGCCAGGCGACTGGTTCCCGACGCCTGGGGCGGCTGGACGGCGACCGCGGCGTTCCTGTTGGCTGCCGCGATCGGAAACCTCTCGGGAGAATGGATCGTCGGTGGCTTCGAATCGAAAGTGCTGGCCTACGGGCTTTTGGCCTGGTCGACAGCCTTCGGACTTGATCACCGCCGTCGCCCGGCGGGCATCCTCTGTGGGTTGGCCATCAGCTTCCATCCGATCGTCGGAGGCTGGGGCCTGGTCCTGGCCGTCCTGGCACGGCCCTGGCCGATCGACCGGCACCGACTGGAACAGGCGGCACTGGTCGTGGTGTGTGCCCTGCCGGGAGTCATTCCCGTACTGGGACTGCTCGGCAACGGCTCGGCCCGAGCCGACACACTGCAAGTCTTCGCCCGGCTGGGCCACCACCTGGTGCCCGCCCGGTTCTCACCAACCACGGTCGCTATTTACCTGGCCCTGGCCATTGCCTGGCTGATTGCCCGGCTCAAGGCCGAGCGAACTCCCGCAGAAACCTGGTGGATGAGACTGGTGCTGGGTTCGCTGATGATCGCCGCAACCGGCTGGGTGTTGGCACTCAACACACCGCCGCAGCTGGCCGCCGACCCGGATGGCTGGAATCGCCTAAGACTGTTGTCGATGAAGTTCTACCCCTACCGGCTCTTCGATGTCCTGTTGCCGGCCGCGATGGCGATTTCGGTCAGCGGCCTGCTGGCCCGATTGCCGTCGCCCCGCCTCCGCGTCGTCGTTCCGGCGGTGATGCTCGCGGTGGCCCTTTCACTGCCGACTCCTGACCGCAACCCCAGCCGACTGTCGACCGAACTTTTGGATGACTGGATCCGCACCTGCGGCTGGATCGATGGCCACCTGCCACCGTCAGCGATCGTGCTGACTCCTCGTGGCAGTTGGGCGTTCAAGTGGTACGCCAGGCGGGCCGAATACGTTGTTTTCAAGGACTGTCCCCAGGACGCCGCCGGTGTCCTGGAATGGGACCGCCGCCGCCTGGCCCGCGGCCGCTGGCTGCTTGACATCCGGATGGGCCGCCCCCCGCTGGAGACCACCACCGGGGCTTTTGCCCCGCAGGCCATCACCCATGTTCTCTGGCGACGTGCCGATGGTCCCGCGACACTCGACGGATTCGAAACACTCTTCGAAACGTCACACCACGTCGTCTACGCCGTCCCGGCTCCTGTCTCGAAGTGAGACCCGACGCCGGGTTCAGGGCCGCCTGAGGTCGTAGCAGATCAGCCGCGGCTTGGTGCGGGTGACCGGGTCCCGCATGTTCTGGCTGATGTAGAGCAGCCCGCGGCTGATCACCGGCGGACACCATGACTCGCGAGCCAGGAACAAGTGTGATCGCTGCGTGATCTTGTACCCCTTGGGCGAGAGGTTCATCCACATCAGCTGGCCGAGTTCACCCAGGACCAGTGCCTGGCCGTCGGCCTGCAGAAACGAGCCCCGCAACGGGCTCAGTGTCAATGTCTGCTCGACCCCCTGCACCGTGACCGTCTGTTCCCACTCGGGTTCTTTACGCCATACCACCCTGCCGACCTTCAGGTCGACACAGACCAGTGACGCGTCCGGTTCGTTTCGGCCGTCAAACCCGTACAGGTAGCCGTCCATGACCAGCGGCGTGCTCCAGTGCAGCCCCAGTTGGTTCGGCTCGGTGTTGTGTTCGGAATCGGGCATCGTCCAGACGACTTTGTGTGAAGCCAGGTCCTTGCCGACCTCCAACAGCGCGCTGCCGGTCTGGTAGCTGGCCGAGACGAAGATGCGGTTGCCCCCCACAACCAACGGGCACGACGCATTGACGCTCTCGTACTTCTTGCTCCGCCAGGGAAATTCCAGTTCCAGTTTCCCGTTGCTTGGATCAATCAACATCAGTCCGCCGATCGACGGCATGCTCTCTCCACCGGCAAAGACCAGCACGCGGCTCTTGCCGTGAATCTTCACCAGCCGGGGCGAGGCGTAGCCGGGCCCCCACTTCTTGCCCGAAACCCACAACAGCCTGCCCGTCAGCGTGTGAAATGCCGCGACGCATGGGCCACCCACCTTGCCGATATTGACCACCAACCGGTCACCGACCAGCAGCGGCGTGCCGACAGCTCCGAAAAAGTCCTGGGGCACACGAAATTCACTGGACAGGCTTCGCTGCCAGATCTTTCGTCCCGTCGCCAGTTCCAGGCAGATCAGGAACCCCTCGGCCGTGTAGATGTGAACGCGGTTGCCCTCGATGACCGGTGTCGATCTCGGCCCGCTGCTGTAGCCCAGCCGATCTCGGTATGCGGTGGCGAACTTGTGCTCCCAGAACTTCTGGCCGGTCTCGGCGTGCAGGCACTCGACCACGACGTCGTTGCCGACCCGGTGAGGATAGACCAGGAAGGGATGTCGGATGGCCGGTGACGCGTACCCGTCACCGGCGGCCAGTTCCCACACCTTGGCCGGACCGGTCTTCGGCCAGGTCTTCAACAGGTGCGTCTCGGTCGAGACACCGTCGTGCGTCGGCCCCAGGAACCCGGCCCAGGCATGGGTCCGGGCCTGCTTCGAGAGCGGCTTGGCCGCCTTGTGGGTCTTGACCCTGGCGTACGGCTTCAGGGCTGGAGCCGTCGTGTTGTCGGCGGCGCCGGCCACCTTGGGTGGAGCCGGATCGACGACGGCCGTCGAATCGGCGCCGCATACCAACCCCGAAGTTCCCAGCCAGGCCGAAAGCAGGACCACAAGACGCATGTTCATCCCCTTCTTCAAGTCGTGCTGCCGCCGGTTTGCCCGCAGCAGGCTGGATCGATTGAACCCCCTACCGGGTGGTTTTTCAACCCGCCCCCGGAGGCTCGGCTCGGACTCAATCCCAAACCGGTCTCGCGGGAATATCACGAGCTGCCGGACCCACGTAGTGCGGCCGGGTGACGCTGGACACGGGACGGCCGAACTGTTCGAGCACGTGCGCCGACCAGCCCAGCAGACGTGCCACGGCCACCAGCGGCAGGTGACATTCGGGATCGACCCCGCCGGCGGCCAGCAGACGGATCGCCGCCCAATCCCAGTCCGGCACGCCACCACAGGCAATCACGGCCGCTTCGAGTTCCGCGGCAGCACGGTCGATCGCCTTCACCGAATCGCTCTCGGCCTCGTCGGCCAGGTGCTCGGCCCACGCCACACCGATCTCACGTCGAGGATCTTCGGCGGCTCGGCCACCGAAGATGGAGCCGGGCACGCCGAGTCCCGCGTCGAGTCGTTCGAGCACCCACCCCTCGGTGTCATCCTGCCAGGGCCGCTCTTCCCACAACGAGACCAACTGCTGCGACAACCCCGCACGTTCGGACGTCGTTTCGACCGCAGCAGCAGCCAACACCGCGCCGTGCAGATCGGCCCCGGTGGCCGCCGCCAATCGGGCAGCCTGCACCGCGGGACTGAACCCCACGTCGATCACGCTGATCAGCAACACGTCCAGCGCCCGCTCGAACAATGGCGAGGGAACCGTTCCGGTCAGCATCGTGGCCAGTTGCGACGGAAAACTCCGTTCCGCGTCCGGTTCGACCGGCTCGACCCCCGTGGTCGCCGCCAATCGACCCGCGACAATCAGCGGCACCCGGCCCATCAACCGGATCGCCCGGGCCCGATCCGAATCCGCCGACTGGTCGGCCGGCCGCGGGTCGAAATGAGCCACCGCACTGATCGCCGTCAGCAACACGTCAGCCAACGCCACATGCAACGGAAGCCGTCGCAGCAAATCGCCCATCCATTCCGACTCGTCGGCCCACTCCGCCCCGTCTGACGATTCGGCGAGCACCGCCCGGAAGTCCGCCAGAAACACCTCGTCCGGCAGATCGCCGTACAACAGCAGGTAGGCGACCTCGGTAAAGGTCGATTCCCTGACCAGGTCCAGCACGTCGTATCCGCGGTAGGCAACCGAGCGGTCGCTCCAGTCGGCAATCGCCGTGTCGGTCACCATCTCGCGGTGACCCGCTCGTACACCCCGCCCCTCGCCATGTTCCGTCACGGCGTCATCCCCCGGGAATTCCGGAAGCCATTCCTTGGCCTCACCGGGCGGCATTGTAACGTCTGGCAAACTCCGGAGACGCTCAATCGCACGAAAAAACAGAATCCGGTCGTTACGATGGGTTCCATTGGCCTCCGACCTGTTTCTCGAGAACGCTCATGCCCCGTGCTCATGCCCTCCTGCGGCAGACACTTCTCGTACTGGTCACACTCGGCTCGGCCCTCGCCGGCAGCTCCGTGCTCGCCGACTCGAGAACATTCCGCGTGGAGTTCACCAAGGCGGTCCACGACAGGCCGTTCACCGGACGGGTCTATGTCATCTTCAGTCGCAACAACCAACAGCCCCGCCAGGGTCCGGGGTGGTTCAACCCCGAGCAGTTCGTTGCCCGCGATGTCGAAAACTGGGAACCGGGAGTGCCGCTGGTATTTTCGGGAACGTCTCCGGAGAGGTTCTCGGGACCCAAGCGGCTCAAGGCCGGACCGATCCTGGGTTACCCCGGACCGCTGTCGAAAATGACGTTGGCCGGCTTCCGTGCCCAGGCTGTCGTGAGATTCAATCCGAACGACCGCGAGATCGGTGTCGGACCGGGCAATGGGTACAGCAACGTCTCCACCCTCGGTGACGACGACTCGCAACCGACGGCGGATTTCCAGGTCACCCGGTTGGTCAAAGCCAAGCCGTTCGGAGAGACCGACTGGAGCAAGTTGCTCAAGGTCCCCTCAAAACTGCTGACCGCATTCCACAAGCGACCGGTCTCGCTGCGTGCCGCCGTGATTCTCCCGGCCAGCTACCGCGAACAACCCAAGCGACGCTACCCGGTGATCTTCACCATCCCCGGCTTCGGGGGCACGCACCACGGCGGCAGCACACCGCGGCCGGTGGCCGAACGGAATGAGGGGGGTGTCGAGTTCCTGAGAGTCGTGTTGGATCCCAGTTGCCGCCTGGGCCATCACGTGTTCGCCGATTCGGCCAACAACGGACCGGTCGGCCAGGCGCTCACCACCGAGTTGATCCCCGCACTCGACAAGCGGTTTCGTACGATCTCCAAGTCCTCCGCCCGGTTACTGACCGGACACTCATCCGGTGGCTGGAGCACCCTGTGGTTGCAGGTGACCTACCCCGAGGTCTTCGGCGGCACATGGAGCACTGCTCCGGACCCGGTCGACTTTCGTGACTTCCAGCGGATCAACCTCTATCGCAGCGGTGAGAACATGTACGTCGACGGCAAGGGAGAACGTCGTCCACTGGCACGAATCAACGGGCAGGTGCGACTGTGGTACAAGGGTTTCGCCGACATGGAGTGGGTGCTGGGACACGGTGGACAGTTGCACAGCTTCGAAGCCGTTTTCAGCCCCCGGGGCCCCGACGGAAAGCCACGGCTGCTGTGGGATCGAAAGACCGGCCGGGTTGATCTTCAGACGGCCAGGACGTGGGAGAAATACGACATTCGGCTGGTACTCGAGCGGAACTGGAAGACACTCGGCCCCCGCCTGAAAGGCAAGCTGCACGTCTTCATGGGCGACATCGACACGTTTTACCTCGAGGGAGCCACCATCCGGCTCAAGAAGTCCCTGGCCGAACTCGGCAGCGACGCCGTCGTCGAGATTCACGAGGATCGCGACCACTTCAACCTGATGCGTGGCGGCCTGCGGCAGAGGATCCGCAAGGAAATGACGTCCGCCTTCCTGACTGCCCATCCAGACCAGCGTCGTCCGGCGGCAGGCCGTTGAAGCTCTCCGAAGCAGTCGCTATTCTCGCCCCATCCCGCTCGCGTTGGACCGCGAGCCCGCAGTAGTTTTTCGACGCGTCTCCCGAGGAGCCCCTCATGGGCCTGTTTGACGGCAAGAAGGGACTGGTCTTCGGCATTGCCAACGACCATTCGATCGCGTGGGCTATCACGCAGCAACTGCATGCCGAGGGAGCCGAGATGGGCTTCACTCACCTGCCCGACCGGGACCCCGAACGGCCGCGGATGGAACGGCGGCTCAGAAAACTGGTTGAGCCTCTGGGCACACAGCTGATCCAACCCTGCGACGTGACCAACGACGAACAACTCGACCACGTCTTCGACGTCGCCGCCACCACCTACGGCAACATCGACTTCATGCTGCACTCGATCGCCTACGCCCCGATCGATGATCTCAAGGGCGAAGTCGTCAATGTCAGTCGCGACGGATTCAAGCTGTCGATGGAAATCAGCGTCTACAGCCTGATGACCCTCGCCCGCCGGGCTCGCCCGCTGCTGAGTTCCGGCGGCAGCATCCTGACGCTGACCTACCTGGGTGGCGAGAAGGTGATCCCCGGCTACAACGTGATGGGGCTGTGCAAGGCGGCACTCGAGAGTGCCACCGAGTACCTGGCCAGCGAACTGGGCCCCGAGGGAATCCGCGTCAACGCGCTCTCGGCCGGCCCGCTCAAGACGCTCAGTTCCTCGGCCGTCGGCGACTTCGACCTGATGCTCGACCTCTACAAGAGCCTCTCGCCCTTGCGCCGCAACGTCGAGGCCGAGGAGGTGGGCAAGACGGGCATGTTCCTGCTCAGCGATCTGGCCAGTGGAATCACCGGCGAGACCCTGCACGTCGACTCGGGATACCACATCATGGGTGCCCCTCCGACCGACGCCCGAGATGACGGCGAGCCGGAATGACCGCCGCAGCCCAGGCCGTCGGCATAGCCGTGGTCCTCTGCGGCGACGGACATCGCTGCCTGGTCGGAGAACGTCCGGCCGACGTGCCGCTGGGTGGTAGCCTGGAATTCCCGGGCGGCAAGTGCCTGCCCGACGAGTCGCCGTGCGACGCGGCCGTCCGCGAATGCCTCGAGGAGTCCGGCATAGCGGTCGAGCCGCTGCGTCGACTCTCCCGGCGTACCCACGACTACGACCACGGCCGCGTCACGCTGCACTTCTGGCTCTGCCGGCCGGTTGACGAGCACCCGGCACCGCCGTCCGACCCGTTCTGCTGGTATGCGACATCGGATCTGAACGCCGGACGTTTTCCCGAGGCGAACAGCGAGGTGATCGGTCAACTCGTCTCGCCCCGGTCACCCGATTGGCTCACCGATGGCGATCAGACGGCGTCGACCCACGACTCGTAAAACGTGAAGGTCTCGTTGATCTCGTTGCTCTCGTTGGCTAAGTCGGTGAAGGTGTCGTCCCCCTCGTTGCCGGCCAGCGTGTCCTCGGCGCCTTGACCATCGATGGTGTCGTTGCCTTCGCCACCCAGGACGATGTCGCGGCCTCCGCCACCGGTCAGAGCGTCGTGGCCGTCGCCACCGAGAATGGTGTCGTCCTGGCCACCGCCGTTGATGTTGTCGTTGCCGTCGTGGCCGGAGAGACCGTCGAAGCCCTCCTCGCCCATGAGCGTGTCGTCGCCGTCTCCACCGTTGAGGATGTCGTCACCCTCGGCGCCTTCGAGCAGGTCGTGCCCGTCGCCACCACCGATGGTGTCGTCCCCGACGTTGCCGTACAGCCGGTCATCATTGAGCCCACCGTGCAGGTAGTCGTTGCCGGACCCCCCGTAGAGGCTGTCCTGTCCGGCGTCGCCCATCAGCGAGTCGTCGTGCTGGTTGCCCGAGAGAGCGTCGTCATCATCGCCACCAGAGAGCGTGTCGCGGCCGAAACCTCCGGTGATCGAATCGAAACCGGCGTTGCCCGAAAGGCTGTCGTCACCTTCGCCCCCGTCGATCGTGTCGTTGCCGCCGTTGCCGATGATGAGATCGTCGTCGTCCTGGCCGTCAAGATCATCGTCGCCCTCGCCGCCGACGATCGTGTCGTCACCGCGGTCGCCATCGACACGATCGTCACCCAACCCGCCCCACAGCGTGTCGGCGTCGAGACTTCCGGTCAGCGTGTCGGCACCGTCGCCGCCGTCCAGGCGAAGTCGCACGTCGCCGATGCGAACTCCCGCGGCCGACAGCGTGTCGTCACCGTCCTCGCCGTTGACCACGACAAGTGTCCCGGACACGTCTTCCAGAAAACCGACCAGCATCGTGTCGTTGCCGTCACCACCATTGAGATCGGTGCGTCCGATCGTCTTGGCGATGGTGACGACGTTGACCCCGTCGGTGACGACCAGTTTTGGACGGTTGCCCGAGGTGCGGGTCACAGACATCGAATCCGCGTCCGTGCTGCCGGACGCTTCGACCCTTGCCGACCCACCCGAGTTGTTCATGACGTCCGACCCTTTACCGACCTGCCATTTCAGCAAGTCGTCGCCGGCCCCGCCGTCGAGGGTGTCAGCGGATCCCTGCCCGTCGAGAGTGTCATCGCCGGCATCGCCAAAGAGACGATCGCTGCCGCTGCCGCCGAGGATCGTGTCGTCGTCGAGGCCACCACGCATGTTGTCGTTGCCGCTGCCGGCGTTGATGAAGTCGTAGCCGCCCAACCCGTTGCCTCTGTCGTTGCCGCTGCCTCCCTTGATAATGTCACTGGCACTCCCACCGAACAGGGTGTCGTCGCCGCTGCCGCCCAGCAACGTGTCCCCCGAGGTGGATCCGACCACGACCGACCCAAGGTCTACCTTGGTGATGAACAGTTCGTATTCACCGGTTTCGGTGCTGGCCGCCGTGCTGTCATCGGCTCCGAAGGCGGTCAGGTTGTAGGACGGTGGCGAGTTCGGCGTCAGGCCCAATGAGAGGCTGACGTTCGCCGCAGCCCGGTCGTAGACCTCGACCCGGTTCGTACCACCGGCCCCCGTACCCAGCCACACCTGGCCCGCATATCCACCGACGGCGTCGTAGGTCCCCGCACCACCGCCCAGCGGGCTGTAGTTGAGCGTCGAGGTTCCGCTGGCCGGGTCGATCTCGTGGACGGTCGCTCCACGTTGATCCAGCAGCAGCAGACGAGGAGCCGAACCGGCGGGCCCGATCACGGCCAGGCCACCGGTGATGTTGCCGAAGGTCCCGGCGAGGTTGGCTGCCGGTGTTGGCGGTGTGGTTCCCTCGCCGGTTCCGACCAGGTTCAGGGAATTGACGATCGTGTCGCTGCCCGGATCGAAGACCAGGATCTCGGGAGCATCGAAGATCTGAAAAATCGGGGGATCGGCATTCTGTTCCTCGGCCTGCCCGGGCACCGTCTCGGCCTCCACGTCAAGGATATAGACCATGTCGTTGTAGTAGGCCAGGCCGTCGTAGGCCCCGGGGCTGGAGGCGATCGGAGAGACCACCGCGTCGCTGTCGATGACCGTCCCATCGTCGGCATCGAGTTCATAGAGGACGGCCTGGTTGCCGTTCATGAAGAACACGCGGTCACCAACGCCGTCGAATGCCAAGGCCGCCAGGCCCGATTCGGACTCGCCCGGTGGCAGATCGAAACGGTTCAATTCGATTCCGGTCCGAGGATCGAGCTCGATCACCTGGTCGCTGCCGTCGGTCGAAAGCGCAAACAGGCCACGAATCGGCGGCTCGGAGATCTCGACGTAATAGGTGTCGGAGAAGTTGCCGGTAGAGGGCAGGGTGAGGTTGATCAAGACCGGGTCGGTCGGCGGCTGACCACTGCCATCGTTGAAGTCGTCGTTGACGGCGATGTCGGTCGACGAGGTGTCGCTGCTGTGATACGGCACCGGGTTTCCGGACGAGTCATAGACTCGCACGATCGTGTCGATCGGGTCGCTGAGGCGAGAGAGCCAGTCGGAGAAGATCTCGATCGAAACCACCTGGCCGCCGACACCTTCGAAGGAGTAGACGTCGATCTCGCCGGCCACACCGATCGAGCCGCCGATCACCGCGGCGGCCTCGACGTTGAGCCTCGTGCCGGAATTCAAACCCGACTCGAGCGTGTTCGGAACGCCCAGGGCCCTCAGGGTGATCTGCTGCGAACCTCCGGCCGTCAGCGTGTCGTGCACACCAGCCATCTCGCCGATGGACAGGCCCGCCTCGTTGAAGGCCAACTTGATCGCCGACCGTTCGCTGAGGAACAAATTGGCGGTGAAGTCGAAGGTGCCACCCAGCAGGCTCGGTGAAGCCATGAGGTGGTTGGCCGTTTCCACGGCGTTGACCGGACCGGGAAAGGCGGGATTGAAGGCCGTTGCGCCCGGGGGATCGGTGATTCCCGCACTCGCCGAGATTGGACCGAAGGAATCCACGTCGCGCAGCCCCAACAGGTAGCCCAACTGGTGAGCAGCCACGTACGAACTGGCCGCGATGATGTTGTCGCTGGTCGCAGCCGGCTGACCGCTTCCACCGACCAGGCCGCCCGAACCCTGCACGTCGATCGAAACTCGTCCACCAAGATCCAGGTTGCGGAAGTCGTAATCGGACGACTCGCCGGACCCGGCAATTCCCGGACCGCTGGCTGACAACGTGTCGTTGAAGACGATCTGGACGAAGGCGCCGTTCTGCAGATAGAGGCTGCTGGGGTTGGGGCGTTCGAGAGTGAAATCGATGTCGAACGCGGAAAAGTCAGCCGCCAGGCGGGCCTGGATCGAAGACCGCTCGCTGGCAGTGTACGCGTGGTCGAGTTGGGAATCGGTCTCACTGTCGAAATCCAGGAAGACGACCTGCTGCTGGAAGCCCCGCAACAGGTCGTGGCTGCCACCACCGTCAAGCTTGTCCAGGCCCTGGCCGCCGACCAGGGTGTCGCGGCCTCCCTGGCCCCTGAGAAGATCGTCACCGAGATTGCCCAGCAGCGTGTCGCGGCCGGCTCCGCCCAGCAAGGTGTCGTTGCCGGCCGTGGCGTCGCCACTGCCATCGTCACCGTCGAGGAAGTCGTGGCCCCAGTGACCGTTGATCCGGTCCGACCCGCCGTTGCCCAGGATCGTGTCGTTGTATCCGTGGCCATTGATCGTGTCGTCGTCGGCACCACCCTCCAGCGTGTCACGACCCGAACCGCCGTGGATCACGTCGGATCCGTCGCCACCAAACACCTGGTCGTGGCCGCTCTTGCCGTTGATCCAGTCGTCGCCGTTGCCACCCACCAGGGTGTCATCCCCGTGGCCACCGATGATCGAGTCGCCGATTCCGGCCGATTCGTCTCCGCCGTTGACCAGGTCGTGCCCGTTGCCGGCGTCGATCGTGTCGGCTCCGGTCAGACCGTCGATCTCGTCGTTGCCGTCGCCACCGAACATCACGTCGGTCCCGACGCCACCGGTCAATGTGTCGTTGCCGTCGCCACCGTCGACCGTCACCCCGGCCGACCCCACCGTGACCACGTCATCGCCGTCGCCGGCGTCGATCACGTCGGCGAAGTTGATCGTCCCGGTGATCGTGTCGTTGCCGTTGCCGCCCTCGATCGTCACGCCCAGCAGGCTGGTCCACACCACTGTGTCGACTCCGCCCAGGCCCTGGCCGTCGCCGAGATCGATGATGTTGCCGCCGTCACCGCCGCCGACCAGGATCGTTTCGACCGCAACGGCATCCAGGACGCCGATGCTGGTATCCGGCACGTAGCTGAGCGTCCCACCGACGGTCGTTCCGACCAGGACCTCGACTCGACCGACCTGCAACGGATCCTCGCGGATCACTATCGCGTCATCGGCGTCCGAGAGGACCGTGAGATCCCCGTTGAAGAACAGCGAGGTGACCGAGAGCAGGGTCCGGTCCTCGAGCACTTCGGCGGCTCGCGCGGCATGCGCTGCACGGCCGGAATGAACCAGTCGGGCGGCCCGGCGGAGACTCCGCGTCCGCTGCCAACGATTTGTCAGGCTGTCGATCCAAGATGTGATGCGCACGGCTCGCACTCCCAAGGGCCCGGGACAATGGGCCACAAAGCCCGGACTTGGGGGTCCAGGCAAGGACTAACGGTATCCCTCAAATCTAGGCCGCGGAGGGGGACCAAAAGGAAGACCGCTTCTTCGGAGCCGCATTTTTCCGTGCGATTGTGACGATTGAGACCGGCCAGGCCGGTGGTTGGGGTTGTCCGGTCCCCGGGAGATGTTTCCGCGCAATGGGGGGTGGGGGAGAGAGGGTTTCTGATTGCGAACGGTCTTGGCGGATCTCTACCATGGGAAAGGCAGGCAAGTAGCGTCGACCTCGATGGTTGGGCTGCCTGCAGAAGAGATAACGGACCATTCGCCCCCGGTGGGCGAGGAGCCACCATGCGACTGACTTCCTGGATCGACTCGCTCCGTCACCGACTCGCCTCGCCCGCCTCGCGCCGCCGCTGGCGAACAGCCTCTCGAAATGTCGAGGCCCTCGAAGATCGGACCCTGCTCTCGGTCATCACGGCTTTCAATTCCGGGGTGTTGCGCGCCACGGCTACGTCGGGAGAATCGATCCGAATCACGACCGACACGACATTGAATGCGGTCGTGGAATACGATGGAGTAGTCGACACGAACTGGAGCCAGGCGCTCGCCAGTTCCGTCGAGCAGATCGAGGTCACCGGGGGGGACGGGGACAATGCCATCGATCTCATGGATGTCCGTTCGGCGATCTTCAGCTACACCGATCCGGGCACCGGAAGCCCGATGTCCATCAGCGTCAACGGCGGTGACGGCCAGGACACGATCGACGGCAGCACCGACATGGATGATGTGCTCTTTGGCGGAGATGGTGATGATGTCATCCGTGGCGGCACCGGCAACAATCACCTCGACGGCGGCGACGGCAACGACAACCTCTCGGGTGGCGCCGGCAACGACAGCCTCGTCGGTGAAGACGGCCAGGACACCCTGCGGGGCGAAAACGGCGTCGACACACTCTCGGGTGGTAACGGCCACGACAGTCTCATGGGAGACGCCGGAGACGACAGCATCGACGGGGGGCATGGTCACGACACGATCCTGGGCGGAAGCGACAACGACTCGCTGAACGGCGGTGACGGCCGCGATTCGATTTCCGGCGGTTCCGGAGACGACAGCCTCACCGGCGGAATCCAGGCCGACACGCTGATCGGCGGCACCGGTGACGACACGGCGCTGGGCAATACGGGCGACGATTACCTCGAGGGCGGAACCGGTGACGACCTGCTGGTCGGCGGCACCGAGAGCGACACGCTGCTGGGCGAGTCGGGAGACGACAAGCTCAACGGACAGCGAGACAACGATTCCCTGGATGCCGGTCTCGGCAACGACACGATCTTCGGCGGACAAGGCAACGACAGTGCCACCGGCGGCGACGGCGACGACACGATCCACGGACAGGGTGGCAACGACTTTCTGTTCGACGATACCGGCGACGACCTGATCAAGGGCGGAACCGGGCGAGACCTGATCGACAGCCGCGGCACATACGTGACGATCGATGACGTCCAATTGGCTGCCGAAGGCAACACCGGTGACACCTCGGTCATGACCTTCACGGTCTCACTGGTCGGCAACACCTCGTCGAACTTCACAATCGACTTCGCCACCAGTGACGAAACCGCCTCCGCCGGCAGTGATTATGTGGCCACCTCCGGACAACTGACCTTCGCTCCCGGTGACGCCTCCAAGACCATCGACGTCACCGTGAAGGGCGACACCCTTTCCGAGAACCACGAGACGTTCAAGGTCACGCTCTCCAATTCAGGCAACGTGATCCTCTTTGACGCGACCGGACAGGGAACCATCGTCGATGACGATCAAATCGCCGGGCTCGACTTTCCGGGATTCACGCAGAGCGGTAACCCACCGGACCCCACCGCCGCCGCCGGACCCAACAACCTGGTCGGAATGGTCAATGTCGACATCGGCATCTGGAACAAGAACGGCACCGTCGTGGAAATCCAAACACTGGACGACTTCTTCGAGGAAGTCGACCAGGACTATGGCCCCTTTGACCCCTGGGCAACCTACGACCAATATTCCGACCGCTACATCGTTCTGGCCGAAGAGGTCGAGTCGGGAAGTGTCAACCAGGACGGCTCCGGCGGCAGCAGAAAAGGTGGATACGGTGCCAACCAGGCCAACTACCTGATTGGCATCTCGACCGGCGACACACCCGATGACCTGGACGTAACCGCTGGAGACAATGACTGGCACGTCTATTCCATCCCCGGAACCCACGACTTCGGCAACGGATTGGCCTGGGTCGACTATCCAAAAATCACCGCTGACGCCGACAGCATCTATATCACCGGCAACTACTTTGCCTTCGGAGACCATTCGTTCCAGGGAACACGAGTCACCCGATTGGACAAAGCCCCCATGCTCTCCGGCACGCTGGGAACGCGAACCGACGTGGTGGCGACAAACAACGCCTTCACGCTGCAACCAGCTTTGAGCGTCAACCGGTCCGCTGCCGATCCGCAGTTGTTTATCGAAGAATTTGCCGGGTCTCTCTATGTCTGGGAGATGGACGACAGCAACTCGTTGTCAATCGCCCAGACCTTCCCATCGGCATACAACCCACTCCCCGGCAACTTCAGTGTCCCACAGCAGGGCACGACCGCCACACTCGACTCGCTGTCGGGACGGATGATGAACGCCGTCTGGCGAGACGATTCGCTCTGGGCCACCCACACCGTCAATGTCGGTGGTGCAGCCAACGCCCGGTGGTACGAGATCGACACGACCAACTCCAACTACACGCTGGCCCAGGCGGGCAACGTCTCCGCGGGCCCGGGAATCCACACCTTCATGCCGGGCGTCTCGGTCGACAGCGAAGGCAACATGGGCATCGTCTATTCCCAGAGTTCGACCACGCAGTTTCCCGCGATGATGTACGCCGGCCGCCAGGTCGGAGATCCATCGGGAACGACTCGCGCGGGAACCGTCGTCAAAGCCAGCACCAGTTTCTATGAAGGAGCAGGCGGACCAGGAACCGTAAATCGTTGGGGCGATTACGCCGGGATCGCCATCGACCCGGCGGACTCCAAGACGTTCTGGAGCCTGCACGAATATTCCGCGTCCAGCTCGGACTGGGGCACCTGGTGGTCCTCGTTCCGTTTCGCCAACGACACCCCACCCCCTCCTCCCCCGTCTTCATCTCCATCCCTCCCCGCATCCGGCACTGACACCCTGAAAGGCGACAATGGCAACGACACGATCTTCGCCGGAGTCTCCAACGACCTGATCTACGGTGGAACCGCCAAGGACTCGATCGACGGCGGCCTCGGTGACGACACGATTCGCGGCGAGGGCGGCCGCGATACGATCAACGGCGGAGATGGCGACGACGAAATTCGCGGCAACCAGGGCAACGACGTTCTCAACGGCGGAGCCGGTGACGACCACCTGATCTGGAGTCCCGGCGAGGCCAACGACACCCCCAGCGGCGGCGCCGGCTTCGACACGCTCGAGATCACCGGTACCCCGGCCGACGACTCGTATTTCATCAACAAGACCGCCGGCGGCTCGGCCAGGACGCAGATCACCGACGGCACTCACACTGTGACACTCGGATCGTCAGTCGAGATCATCTCGTTGAAGATGGGCAACGGTGACGACACTGTCACCATCACCGATCTCAAGGGCGTCCCGGGCACCCTGCTGGCCATCTATGGTGAAACCGGCAACGACACGCTGACCGCCGACGGAAGTCGAGTGGGCACCGTCCGCATGCTGCTCGATGGTGGAGACGGCAACGACACGCTGACCGGAAGCATCGGGAACGACTCGCTGTTCGGCGGCGACGGTGACGATTCGATGCAGGCCGGTGACGGCCACGACACGCTCGAAGCGGGACTCGGCGACGACCTGCTCCTCGGTGGCCTGGGCCGCGACGTGCTCAAGGGCGAGGACGGCAACGACACGCTCGAGGGCAACACCGGCGACGACAGCCTGGTGGGCGGTGACGGTGACGATTCGCTGACCGGAGGTTACGACGACGATACGATCATCGGTGGCGAGGGCGACGACGAACTGAACGGCCAGCGGGGCAATGACGTCCTGTACGGCGATATCGGAGCCGACACGCTCAGAGGCGGCAGCGGCGACGACCTGCTCGACGGCGGGCTCAACGACGACCTCTTGCTGGCCCACGACGGTGACGACACCCTCCGCGGCGATGACGGCAACGACGAACTCCACGGCCACTACGGCAACGACCTGATCGGCGGCGGAGACGGCAACGATGTCATCACCGGTTCCAACGGGGCCGACTTCATCAACGGAGGGGACGGCGACGACAACATCAACGCCGGTGGCAACGACGACATCGTCGTCGGTGGCGACGGAAACGACACGCTCTTCGGCGGCTCGGGCAGCGACATCGTCCTCGGCGAGAACGGAAACGACCGGGTCTTCGGCCAGGGCAGCACCAACGACACCTTGTCCGGCGGAGCAGGCGACACCGTGATCGACCCGAACGAGAACGATGAAATCGATTTGGCCTTCACGCTGGAGACCTCAGTTCGCGCCCTGCTCAACAGCGTGTAGACTCGGGCGGGATCACTCCCGGGAACTGACGACACCGCGATGCAGTCTTACGAACGGACGCTGGGACGCCTGCAGTGCGTGGTGCTCGACACCGTCCCCGACGACCAGCCGGCCGAACTGGCCGTCGTGCTTTGCCACGGCTTCGGGGCCTCGGGGACCGACCTGGTCGGCCTGGGTTCGGAACTGTGCCAGCGGGCCCCCGAACTGGTCGGCCGCACCCGCTTCGTTTTTCCCGCCGCCCCGTTGTCGCTCGACGACGTGGGGATGCCCGGCGGCCGCGCCTGGTGGCACCTGGATATCGAGGCACTCAACAACGCCATCGAGCACGGGGAATTCCGCGACCAGAGAGAGTCGACTCCCGATGGCCTGGATGAGGCCCGCGAGTTGTTGACCGAACTGGTCGAGACCATCGGGTCCGAATGGCAACTCGGTCCGGACCGCCTGGTCCTGGGTGGGTTCTCGCAGGGATCAATGATCGCGGTCGACGTCGCGCTGCGATTGCCGGAACCTCCGGCAGCGTTGTGCATCTGGTCGGGGACGCTGTTGTGCGAGGCAGCATGGCGCGAACTGGCGGAGTCTCGGGGGTCGCTGCAGATCTTCCAGAGTCACGGTCGTACCGATCCGATTCTTCCCTACACTGCCGCCGAATGGCTCAGGGATCTGCTCACCGAATCCGGCCTCGAGGTCGAGTTCCTCGAGTTTCCCGGAGTGCACACGATTCCCGTCGAAGCGATCGAACGGACGGCGGCGATCCTGCAGGAGATCGTCAACGGCTAGCCGGCAGCCTCGGCATCGATTGCCGCCTGCACTTCGCCGATCCGCTCGCCCAACGCAGCCTGGTCAACTCCTTCGGCAAACCCCTCGTATCCTGCCGCGGCGATCATGGCCTGCGTGTTGCGTCCGACCTGTTCGAGTGTGAATTCCACCGGGCAGCCCATCGTCAGCGGGTCAAGATGAAACATGCGATTCACACCGGTCGGGGCATAGTGGTAGTGCGGATCGTCGTCGAAACAATCGAACCGCAACAGCTGCACCCGCTCCTCGTCGACATCGCCGAACACCCGGACAGACGGTCCCCGGTCGTCACCGGTGCGTCGGTAGTCGATCGACAGCACCACTCCGCCGATTTCCAGTTCGGTCATCATTCCGCTCCCGTCTTGAATACCGTCGGCCGCCACGATACCACATGACCCATCGCTCGTCCGGCCCGTCCACTTCGCCAGGTCACCCGATGTCCGACACTGCTCCGATCAACGCCTTCCTGGTCACCGCCGACGAAGACGGACACGTCACCGCCGGCCCCACAACGGTCGCAACCGACCAGCTTCCCGACCAGGACGTCGAGATCGCCGTCGAATGGTCGTCGTTGAACTTCAAGGACACCCTGGCGGCGGCCGGCAATCGCCGTGTCGCCGGCGACCTGCCCCACGTGCCCGGCATCGATGCCGCCGGCACTGTAGTGGCCGACGGCAGCGAGGTCCTGGTGACCGGTTACGGGCTGGGAGCCCCGGAATGGGGTGGCTGGGCCGAGCGGATCCGGGTGCCGGCCGAATGGGTCTGCGTCCGCCCCGAAGGGCTGAACGCCCGC
>Ga0310120_10001091_pt1 | contig 20551 bp, 13 predicted proteins | sample CB27_AW_983_MG_FD_203506 | JGI IMG/M metagenome (GOLD analysis project Ga0310120, IMG submission 203506) | Marine microbial communities from Western Arctic Ocean, Canada - CB27_AW_983 | ecosystem: Environmental > Aquatic > Marine > Oceanic | place: Canada: Western Arctic Ocean | collected...
ACAGGATGACAGCCACCAGTACAGCGATCTGTAAAGTGTCAAAGACCAGATCCTGTGCATTCGATTCTGTTACACCTTGGAATATGCTCTTTCTGAAAGACTGCCAGTGAGACACCGCAAAACTGACTACCGCCACAAGAGAGGCAAACCAGAACAAAATATTCGAAAAGTGTATGCGGGGAATGTTGTCGAGCAGATACTGCTCGAATGGTCTATAAAAAAGCAGGAACATGATCAATATGACAATTACAACCAGCCCGATCCACGAACGCGGCTCCTGCCACCGGCTTTTAGCTTCTTCCATCAGTGTACTGACCCCCTCGTTGTGAAATACTGGGATTGATGTCTGTCCAGGCCCAGCTTAGCTCATATGCCAGTCACCAATGATAATTCAGGGACAGAACAAAGCCAAATTCTTGCCCAAGCCTGGACCTGCGCTGAGTAAGCGCCCTGATCCAAGATCGATCAGAAAGATATCCCAGGCCCTTCTTTTCCTTGTTAGGCCTTCCAGCAAGTACCATTCTGTTGTAGATTTGTTTGGTTACAGACGGCAGTTAATAAATAACAGTAACTCGAAGGATGGGCCTCGGTCCGCACTTCAGGGAGACTTAATCCGGCATGTCTATTCGCCTGGGCATTGATGTTGGCGGTACGTTTACCGATTTACTTCTTTTCGACGAGGGAAAGGAAACGTTCCACCTGCATAAAACCCTGTCAACGCCGGAAGACCAGTCTGTCGGCATACTGGACGGTATACGCTCGCTTCTCGATCAGGCAAACCTCTCACCGGACGATATCCAATCCATACTGCACGGGACGACGGTGGCAACCAACATCGTGCTGGAAGAAAAAGGTGCCCGAGTTGGACTGCTGGTCACAGAAAACTTTGAGCAAGTCCTGCATCTGGCACGTTCGCAGACACCTGGGCCGTTGGCCGGCTGGATCACAATGGAAAAGCCACAGCCCCTGGCGGATCTAGAACTGACACGAGGCGTACCGGAACGGATCAACGCACAAGGTGAAATCCTGCAGCCGCTCGATGAAAGTCGTGCGCGAGAGATGACAGATGAACTTGTCCGCAGTGGTGCGGATTCAATCACGATCTCACTTCTTCATGCGTATGCGAACCCCGTTCACGAACTAAGGCTCAGAGACGTTGTTGCGAGCGCCTATCCGGACCTGCCTATTTCTCTGTCATCAGAAATACTGCCGGAATTTCGGGAGTATGAACGCACGCTGGTGACCGTCATGAACGCTTATGTCAGACCCGGCATGCGGCGTTATCTTGATAATTTTCGTCATAAACTTGAAAACGAACGATTCAATTCCCGACTCCACATCGTGAGATCCGACAGCGGTCTGATGGGTGTAGAACGAGCGATGGAATTGCCCGTCTACACCTTGCTTTCCGGCCCTGCCGGTGGCGTTGCCGGCGCCGCGCATGTATCCGGGCTCGCCGGATTCCCCAATGCTCTGGGGTTCGACATGGGTGGCACTTCTACCGATGTTTCTCTTATTCAGGACGGTGAGCCCACCTCGTCCCGTCAAACCTCACTGGGTAGATACCCCGTTAAGATCCCGTCGATCGAAGTACACAGTGTGGGTGCGGGTGGCGGCTCGATCGCACACGTACCGATGACCGGCGCTATTCGCGTTGGCCCCGAAAGTGCCGGCGCTTTCCCGGGGCCAGCCTGTTATGGCAAAGGTGGTACTGCCGCCACGGTGACTGACGCCAACGTCGTGTTAGGACGACTCCCGGAATCTCTGCTGGGTGGCCGTATGCCACTGGACACCAAGGCAGCCGAGGATGTAGTTGGCGCCTTGGGACACCCGCTCAATCTTGACCTGTACGAAACCGCTCAGGGCATTATCGATATCGTCAATGAAAATATGTTTGGCGCTTTGCGGCTGACCACTGTTCAGCGGGGGCTGGACCTACGCAACTTCAGTCTCGTGCCATTCGGTGGCGCCGGCCCTCTGCATGCGAATGCCCTGGCAATGCTTGGTCAATGCTACCCTATTATTGTGCCGCCGACACCCGGTGTATTGTCGGCGCTTGGTTTTCTCAATTCGAGTGTCCGCCATGAAGCGTCTCGGACGTTGATCCGGAATCTCGATGATGTAGAGCCGAACCGTATTGAACAGATCACATCACAACTCGAAAACAAAGTCGGGCAGTGGCTGAAAGAGGAAGGCATCGCCCTTACTGATCAGGCCATCCGATATGAGATCGACCTGCGCTACCTGCGTCAGGGCCATGAACTGTCGCTCATGTTTCAGGTACACGATCTAGAGAACAACCTACAGACGCTCAGAAGTCGCTTTGATGCCCGGCATCAGGAACTCTACGGCTTTCAGGTTGAAAGCTCCGTCGAAATTGTCAACCTGCGGGTGATCGGCATTGGCCAGGTCGCGGACATCAAACCACCCAAGATGGTGGAGGAAAGCCCTGATGCGTCAGCGGCAATGACCGATGAACGACCGGTCTATTTTGACAAAAAATCCCATACAACTGCGGTCTACGAGCGGAACATTCTGAAAGCCGGCAACGAAATAGCCGGTCCCGCGCTGATCAGTCAAACGGACTCGACGACGCTGGTCTATCCGGACCATCTGGCCAGAATCGATGAATACCTCAATCTCGTTATCAGTCCGATAACCGAGTCAACGCAGGCGACACATTAGAGAGAAGACTGCCCGTGAGCAATAAATCTTTATCCCTCGATGAACTGGTCAGAGCCAATAAGGACCAGTTTGATCGGATATTCAGTCACCAGATGCAGCAGACGAACCTTCAGGGTGGCTTCGAAGCGATACGCAGTGAAACCGGCGTAGCGGGAGAAACACAACCGGTCGTCGCATCGGCTTCTGACAGCAATATCGTCAACATTCTAAATCAGCAATATGGCGACGACTGGTCGCACGAACTGATCGAACACACCACAACCGGTAATGAACTACGGGTCGTTTGCAGACTGCAGGCCGGCGGAATAACTCAGACACAGAGCGGCACCGCCCAGGTCAGCGGCAATATTGGCATTGCCGTACAACGCGCTACGGACAACGCTCTCGCGAAGTGTTACGCCCAAATCAACACCGCGAGCAGTAGCACCGCAAAGAAACAAGAGCCCCGATCTCCGGTCGGTGATGCCGCGCCAGCGCGCGCGGCCGTTCCCACAGCCGCGATGCCTCTGCAGACAGGTCGTCGGGCCAGACCTGGCCAACCAATCGACACCGTAACCCTGGATCTCATTGAAAACGCACTGAGAAATGCACGACATGAAATGGATGCTGTTCTTTTTCGCTCGGCGATGTCACCGGTGATACGCGAACAGCATGACGAATTTTCCATGATTACAGACCCAAAAGGTCGAATGATCGTGGGTCAATTCGGGTCGTACGTGGCAGAAATGCTGCGGGAAAATCGGTTCGACCTGGCGCCTGGCGATATTATCCTGCAGAGCGATCCCTACCAGTGCGGCGGTGCAGTCAGTCATATCAACGACTGGCTCGTCCTCATCCCGATCTTCCACAATGATACTTTGGTCGGCTTCAGTTCAATGTTTGGCCACATGATGGACGTCGGTGGCCCCGCTGCAGGCAGCATGCCGACCACCGCGCAATCTATTTTCGGCGAAGGTATACGCATTCCGCCAATCAAGATCTATGACAGCGGTCAGCTGAATCAGGCCGCACTTGATCTTGTGCTGAACAATACCCGTACGCCTGACATGAACTACAGCGATCTGATGGCAATCATCGCAGGAAGTCGTACCGGTGAAAAGCGTGTGATCGAGATCTGTCAACGCTTCGGCGCTGAAACATATTTCCAGGCTTGCGAGGAACTGCTATTGCGCACCAATCGGACGATGCGCCAGCTGATTGTCCAGAACCTGTCGACTGAACCGAAATCGTTTGAGGACTACGTCGATGATGATGGGTGTGGGAATGGTCCATTTAAGCTCCAACTGACAGTCTGGCGCGAAGGTGAAGACGCCCACTTTGACTGGACCGGCACGTCGGATCAGGCACCCGGTCCAATCAATTTCTACCTGCACGAGGGGATGTTCAAGATGTTCATTGGCGTTTACATGATCATGGCGTTCGATCCACAAATCCTGCTTAACGACGGGTTCTATGACCTGATCCATGTCAAGATGCCCAAAGGATCGGTACTGCAGCCTGAGTTCCCGGCTGCCCTGGGATGCAGGACCCACGCCCTGGCGCGCCAGTTCGATGTCCTCGGTGGCGCGCTGAGCCATAACGCACCGGAGATGGCGACCGCGGCCGGCTACGGCTCGAGCCCGCATTTTCTATACTCTGGCGTCGCCAGCGACGGCGCTCCATTCCAGTTGATGGAGATCCTGTACGGCGGTATTCCCGGACGTCCGCTCGGAGACGGTATCGATGGACACTCGTGGTGGCCTCTGTTTGAAAACATTCCCACAGAATACCTCGAGACCTACTTCCCGCTTATGATCGAAAGTTACACCAGCATCTGCGACTCTGGTGGTGCAGGGAAGCACCGGGGTGGCAATGGTGTGGAAAAAATCTACCGTATTCTCGAGCCGGGCGAGATCTCAATCCACGATGACCGCCACCAAAGTCACCCCTGGGGGATTCTCGGTGGAAAACCGGGCGCCTGTTCGGCAAAATGGCTCGTACAATGCGATGGCGGCCGTAAGCCGCTACCCTCAAAGGTCGACCATGTCGGGGTCTACCCAGGTGATAAGATCATCTTCCAGACAGCAGGCGCCGGTGGCTGGGGTGACCCTTTGGAGCGAGATAGTGAGGCCGTCCGGAAAGATGTCGTCCGCCGACTCGTCACTATTGAAGTGGCACGGGAGGCCTACGGTGTTGTACTCGACCCTACAACGCTACAGACCGAAACGAAGGAGACCGAGGCTTTACGCCAGAGAATCCGAAGCACACGAGGGGTACCGACTGTCTTTGACTTCGGAAAGCAGGTTAAAGGAGAATTGGGATCAATGACGTCCTGACCCGAACAGCAGGTTAACAACCCACCAAGGCGTGAGAAATCAAGCGTAAATCATTAATGAATTCAAACCGGTAATACGACCCATGACAATAGAAACATTCATTACTCTGGTGATCCTGGCCGTTATCGCGGTCGCGATCTTCTACATCATCTCGGTCTGGGTGTACAAACGTGCCCCTGCAAACATGGGATTTATCCGCACAGGCTTTGGTGGCACCAAAGTCTGCTTTGGTCAAGGCGCTATGGTGTTTCCAGTATTCCACGAGATCACCTGGGTGTCGCTTGAGACCATCAAACTCATTGTCAGCCGTTCACGGGATCAAGCCATACTTACCGCCGACAAGATCCGCGTGGATGTGGTCGCCGAACTCTACACCCACGTTGGACATAGCGAGGATGACCTGCTGACTGCGAGCCGAAGCCTGGGAGAGAAAACCTTCGACGCCGACAATATCCGAAACCTGCTTGAAGCCAAGATTATCAGCGCCTTGCGCAGCTATGCTGCCACGAAAACACTGACCGAGCTACATGAAAACCGGGATGTGTTTGCCAGGGACATCAAAGCCTACGTGCTGGAGAGCTTCAAGGTTAACGGACTTACTCTAGAAGAAGTCACCATCGTGACCATGGAACAAACAGGAAAAGAATACTTCAAGACCGACAATGTGTTTGATGCAGAGGGTCTGAAAATCATCACCGCCATCACGTCCAAAGCCAAACGGGAAATCCACGAGACGGAAAAGAAAGCAGGTGTGGCTATCCGCCAGAAAGAACTTGATACGCAACTCGAGCTACTCGAAATTGAACGCCAGGAAGCGTTTGCACGGGCTAATCAGGACAAGGCCGTCTCCAATGAACAAGCGCTCCGGGTCGGTGAGAAACAGCGTTATGTGCTTGAACAGAAAATAGCAGTCGAGGAAAAGGAGATTCATAACGAGCAGACACTCGAGCAGCTGCGCACAGAGCGCGATATTGCCCTTATCGAGGAGGCCCGCAAACGTGAAGTGGCGGAAATCAATAAGACGCGTATCACGGAACAGGAACGTCGTGACCGGGAGATACACCTGATCGGAAAAGCCAAGCAGGAAGAACTGGCCAATATCCAGCGGAATTTAGACCTCGAAAAGGCAGAAAAAGATCGACAGATTGAACTGCACGAAAAATCCAAAGAGGAAGAACTGGCACAGATTCAGCGGGATCGTGCGCTAAATAGCGCGCTCAAAGACAAGGAAATCCAGTCGATCTCTAACGAACGTGAACGAGAGCAGGCTGAAATACAGCGACAGACAGCCGTTGCAGCCGAGGAGGAAAAAGCACGAGAACAACGGAATCAAGCCGCCGAAGCCGCTGAAGTAGCGATTCAGAAACAGAAGCTTGAGAGCCGCCTGGCCCTGCTTGAAGTGGATAAAGACGATGCGTTCGCATCAGCAGCTCAGGAAAAGGCTGTTGCGGAAGAACAGGCTCGTGTCCTCACTGAAAAGCAGCTTTTTCTCCTGGAGCAGCGCTGGCAGGTCGAACGGGAAGAGATCCAAAAGGAACTTTCTGTGGAACAGGCACAGATCGACAAAGAATCTCAAGTACTGCTCGATTCTCAGAAGAAGGAATCAGCCGAGGTCCAGCGCTCACTGGCCCGCCAGCGAGAAGAACATGACCGTGAGATCGCCCTGGCCGCGAAACAGATGGAGCTAGAACAGGCTGAAGCCAAACGACTCGAGGCCACCGCAACAAGACAACGGGCCGAACACGAAGCCGAATCAGTTCGCCACGTGGCTGATGCAGAACGTCAACGAATCATCGACCTGATCGAAGCAGAGAACAATGCTCGAACACGTCGCGTTGAGGAAGAAAACAAAGCGCAGATTTCAAAAATGCACATGCTGGCGCAGGCCGAAGCCAGAAACGAGGCCGCCCAGCGGGAAGCTGATGCCACACTAACCCGGGCACGAGCCTCGAGTGAAGCCCAGCAGATCGGTGCATTGGGAATCGAAAAAGAAGCCGCCGCAAAAGGTCGGGCGGAAATGGAAGTAGAACAACTCCGTGTTGAAAACACCCAGCGTATGCTTGAAGCCGAGGCCAGCGGTATTGAAGCCAAGGCTGACGCATTAAAGAAATACAACGACGCCACCATGTTTCTCGAGTTATCTAAAATGCATATCGAAGCTGAACGGGATGTGCGCAGCGACCAAGCCAAGGCCATGGGCAATGCCTTGCAGGGCGCTCAGATCCGCATGTACGGTGGTAGCGATGATGGCACCATCGACAACATTCGTGGCCTATTCACCTCTGGTTTTGGCGTCGGTGAGGCCCTTGAGGGTCTTGCTCAGTCAATGCCTGAGGGTTTACGGCAGCGATTTGCAGAAAACGGCATCCGTGGGTTGTTCGGTGCCCCGAGTGGCTCTGGACGTTTCCAGCACGCAGTGTCCGAAATTGGAGAACTACTGGCCCAGACACTAAAAACAAAGAAAGACAGGGAGAGCACCGGCTTCAAGGATGCCATGTCGCAACTCGAAGAGGCAGCCGGGTCCGACAAATCTAAAGCAGAGGCGGTTTCGTTGCTGTCCGATTTCAACCAGGCCGGTGTATTTGATGATGTACCGTTCGAGACCGTTTGGAGTTTGTTGTTGGCCACCTCAAAAAGCGTCGGCTAACCCGCCGAGCGCGGTTACGCCGTCATGCCCGAGTACGACATCGCCCTGACCGACGTCTGTAAGACTTTTCCCGGGGACACCCGGGCCGTGATCAATTTCACTGCTGAAATAGAGCATGGTGAATTCGTGGCCCTGCTCGGCCCAAGCGGCTGCGGTAAGACAACAATCCTACGGATGATCGGCGGCATCGAAGAAGTCACCTCAGGCACGATTTATCTCTCTGGTACGGACGTTACGGATCTACCGCCGTCGCAGCGTGACACTTCAATGATGTTCCAGAATTTCGCTTTATTTCCGCACCGTACCGTTTTCCAAAACGTTGAATTTAGTCTCAAAATGCGAGGGCAATCCTCATCGGAAAGAGTAAAACCGGTCTGGGACATTCTCGACATGATCGGTATGTCTGACCTTGGGACCCGCTTTCCCCGCGATCTCAGTGGTGGACAACAACAGCGTGTTGCATTGGCAAGAGCGCTGATCAGTCGGCCTACCGTCTTGCTTCTTGATGAGCCGCTTGGATCGCTCGATTTCAGCCTGCGTCAGGCCATGATGGTAGAACTCAAAAAGATCCAGCAAGACTTCGGGATGACATTTGTAATGGTTACGCACTCACAACAGGAAGCGTTATCGATGGCCGACAAAGTCATCGTCATGAGTGATGCCGTAATCCAGCAGATCGGAACGTCTCGGGAGGTTTATGAAAGACCTAAGACAAAATTTGTCGCTGAGTTCATCGGTAACAACAATCTTTTTTCAGGGACGGTACGATCGCGAAGTGGATCAGTTGTCATCCTACAGCGGGATGATCAATTGTTCTACATCGCCGAGCATGGTTTTACTACCGACATAAGGATCGGCTCCCAAGGATTTTTTTCTGTCCGTGCCGATAAGATGAATACCAGTCAACATGAAGACATGGCTAATCAGATCACCGGCAAATACATTGCAACCGAATATATTGGCTCACTTGAAACCGATGTATTCGAAGTTTCCAACAATCACTTCGTGCATGTGGAACAACACAGGGATGCGATCAGACGGAACTATTCTTTGGGTCAGCAAGTTGAGATCTTCTGGGCGGCCGGCGATGGGGTTCTTCTGACTAATATGTAGTTAAAAAGCACAATACTAGTTATCAATGTGCAGAGTATTGTTAGTACTTTTAGTAGCAAGTAGCAGTGTGGCTGGCCCAATAATTAATTTAGTGGGTCCTGCGATAAAGAATACTGTAAACCACCAAGAATAATCCGATCATCAGCAACGAAAATATGGTCGAGGCTGTACCTAACGCGAATAGGGTCGGGCGAATTCTCTGCGTCATTGAAGCATTGATATCCAACGGCAGCGTGTTGAACTCTCCAGCCAACAATGTTGTTCTTGCAAATTCATCATAGGACAGGGTGAAGCCAAACAACCCGGCAGCAACTATTCCAGGAAGGATTAGTGGGAAAGTGATCTCCTTAAATACCGTCCATTCATCGGCACCCATGTCACGAGCTGCTTCTTCCAGGCTGACATCGAATCGATTGAACACAGCCATCATCACCAAGAACCCAAATGGCAGTGTCCATACAACATGAACACCAAGGCCTGAAGACCACCACGCTGCCGGTATGCCGACCTCTCGTAGTAAGGTCGCTAGGCCGAGACTTAAAAGAATACCTGGCACCATCAAGCCTGACATCACTGTATAGAAAAGAACATTAGATCCGAAAAACCGTTTACGAAATGCCATTGCCAACATGGTCGAGAAAAGTGCTGTAATGACCATGACTATCAAAGCGAGAATTAGGGAGCGCAATAATGCACCCTGCATATCGCCCACTACTGATGGTTCGACCAATTTCTGCCACCAGTAGAAACTCGAACCTCTCATCGGAAAACTTGTACCACCACGTCGACCCTGAAATGACAATATAAACATGGCTATCATCGGCCCATATATAAAAATCAAAAACAGTCCGTAATAACCACTGAAAAGTGTGGTGCCCAATGCCTGTTTTCGTTTTTGCTTGCTCCAGCGTGCCATGATTACAATTCCTTTCGAATATTCACCAGGCGAAGAATAATTACGACGCCGATCATCATTGCGAGCATCAACATAATTGCGTTTACAGCGGCAAAAGGGTAATTCGCTATCGCATAATAATTCAATATGACGGTCCCTACAGTACTGGTCTTGCCACCAAAAACTACCACAGCTGTCGCAAATTCACCCATAAGCATTACAAAAATAAAAATCATTCCGATGGCGACGCCAGGAAGAGACAGCGGCAGAATGATCTCCCGGAATATTTGAAACCCCGTTGCACCCATATCACGCGCAGCCTCGATAATATCTGTATCAATCTTAGCCAATGAAAAGAAGATGGGGCCAACAGACAAAACCACATAGAGCTGAGTCAAAGCAGTGGTGTAACCAAATTCCGAGTAAAGAAGAAAATCCGCTGGTTTATCAATAAGGCCGAGAGAGAGTAATAATGAGTTGAGTAAACCTCGTCTACCAAGCATTGGCAACCAAGCAACCGCACGGATCAGATAGCTGGTCCAAAAAGGCACCATGCACACCAGAAACAGTGCCATCTGCCACTTGAAACTAGTTACTCGCCGGGCGAGAAAGTAAGCAATTGGATAGCCAGTCAACAGGCACAGCACCATGACTTCCAAGGTATAAGCAAAGGTGCTACCCAGAGTGCGAATAAACACACTGATTTTCAAAAAGTTTCGGTGTTCTGGATCAAAAAATCCCTCCGAAGAAAAATATTCACCATAATTTCCGATATTAAAACCAGGCTCTAGCCCATAACCCGTTGAAGTCCACAAACTGAAAACAAAAATACTGATAAGTGGTATCACCAAGAAAATCAATAACCAGAGAATACTCGGAGCGACCAACCATGACACTGGAAAACCTTCCACACGCTGGCGACGTGAACTAGCATTTGGCAATGCCTGCTCGGTTGGCTCAGGTTGAACTCCAACTAGACCTGGGTGGTTTGATAAAGTTACCTGACCCATGACTCACCTAGCTCTACTTTCACGAGTAAATTGATCGGCAATAGAAATGACACAGAAACAAGATGCTTAAACCTGTTCTTCATTATCTCTTTTAATCATTCTGTGATAGCACATTCCACATTATTTTGAAAAGTCCGGTAGAAAAAAAGCGGCGCCTCAACAGCCCAGCTGAACAGGCCAAATTGAGTCGCCGCTTGCACTTTATCTCCGCTTGCGGACGTTAGTCGCGTGTCACCTCAAAATCAGTGCTACTGACTGTGTATAAATCACTTCAAGCGTTCATTGGTGCGGAGGAACAACATCAAGCGGTCAGGAATTCAGTCCAGCGCTTAACCAAATAGTCGTTCTCTTTCATCAACGAATTCCAGACACCGATGTTAGAAAAGCGGTCCAAGTAAGACCCACCGTCGCGTACTTCCCCCTTTGGCACCAATGGATTACCAAACGGATCCATAAGCTCTTTCGCTGCCGCCTTACCCATGTACCAGTAGTCCCACTCTTCAGGCTCGAGGTACTTTTTAACATTCTCAGTTGGAGACATGTAGTATCCCTGACGGGCAACGAATGCCCCTGCCCATCCCTCCAGCCACCAATTGATGTACTCATAAGCCTGATCGAGCTTCTTGCCGGATACTTTGTTCGAGATCGAAAGCCCACCATGCCAACCTCGGTAACCTTCTTTGAGATCTGCATAGATACAGGGGACACCTTCAGCACGGATCGCCGTCACCGCTGGCGACCACAAACTCTGAACAGCAACTTCACCCGATACCATGAGGTTGACTGACTGTCCAAACGTTTCCCAGAAGGCCCGAAAATGGCCTTCGCGTTTCTTCTCAATGAGGAAATCCATCAAAATATCGATTTCCCCGCGTGTCATATCACCTTTGTCTCCAAACTTGACCAGACCTATGGCCTCCGCTCCCATCGCTGCATCCATCACGCCGATTTGCGGCACGTTCAGCAGTGCAACGCGACCCCGGAACTTCTCGTCAAAGAGCGATCCCCAACTCTCTAACTTACCCCCTGTTTCTTCCGGGTTGTAACCGAGAGTGTCCGCATTGTGCCAAGTTGGAACAGCCGATACCCAGCGTGTCGGACCCTCAACCAAGTCACCACTTTCGTTAAGCCACAACTTACGGAAAGGTGCATCACCGTCACCTTCCTTAGAATCAGGCGTCAACTTACCGGTCTTGCTCAGATCAGAGATCGAATCCCATTCTTTGACGCGCGTCGTATCTGTTGGATGCCAGACTTTTGCGGGAATAAACACGTCGAAGTCATTGTAGTAACCTTCAGCGATATCGTATTGATCGTTCTGGTTCAACATCTTCCCGAACATGGCGCCATAACCAAGCGCCTGACCACGAATCTCAAACCCCAGATCCTTCGACGCCTGACTTTGAATCTCGTTGATGATGCTGACACCAAGTCCAATGGTGCGCAAAGGTTCATTTCCCGTTGATATGTACGGGAAACTGGCTGCCACGGTGCCCGCAGCCACAGCTTTTGCCGTCGTCCCCATAAACTGCCGGCGGGTGACTGCGGAACCGCTTTTAATTGCAGTCTGCTTTTTAATATTATCTACCATCTTCACTGTCCTCCATAGTTTACTGCGTTAAGTCTGTTACATCGGCAATCAGAACTCTGTTCCGTACCGACACCCCCATCCTGCCGTCTATCCTACATCTCTTTACATCCATTCTGCCCAGCCTGCCCCGGTACTGATCAGGCGTGAGCCGGTCGTATCAACTTCAACAACCAGAAAATAACACAGAAAATGCCCGTTATGCTCACCAGGGCAATGGTTGCGGCAATTCTTTTGCCAAAATTTGAATCGAACGCGTAGCCGTTCTGGAGTAAATACACGCACAAGTTTTGAACAGCCTGCACGGTTGCTCCGCCACTCAGCAAAATAACGATAAATGTTGAACCACGAAGAGAAGTTAAAACCATTGATTCAACACTGCGCTGCTGAACGATATGAACTTTGTAAGCATGCCAGTGGAACGAGCAAAACCCGATGATGCCGATGATGAGGGCAACCCAGAATATCGCATTACTGTAACTGACCCCGGTTAACACCAAGGTGAACAAATCTTCAAACGGTTGGAAGAAATACAAAAAAATCAATACCAATATGAGCAGGAGAAATCCCACTAACGTCCAGAACCACTGCCATCCTGTCATCGCCACCTCACCTGCACGTCTAACTCAGTCTAAAGCCTCAGCCTTACCTTAGACCTGATCTATTCTTGATTCCCCCACAATTATTTCCCCGCGTGGGCCTTAGTAATCTGACCCAAAATGGACCCGATTACAAGCGACAGGGCAGTGCTTTGCCGGCATCGCCATCCCTTAGGGTGCGGCACCCAATAACAGGATACCGTAAAGAACGATAAAAGCTGTGTCGCGAACCGCACCACCACCCTGCCTTTGCGACCCCCGGGTGGCGATCAAAGCAATGATCTCAATGACCATGAATAGGATTGCCAGAATGACGAACGGCCAAACCGAAGACCACCAGGGTACGGTCTCAACTACATCCTCGACTGCATGAACCCATTGCCAAATGTAGAGCAGAACGGGTGTCAAAGCAAAATAGCCGTAGGCAACGAGAAAGCGGTATCGAGTAACCTTCCGATCCACCAGCCAGAACACAAAAAAGAAAAGAACCAGGTTCAAAAGATCCCAAAACAAAGCGTTGTAGGACTCGACTGCAGCGAACTGGATCAGATTTAGGAAGCCAAGAAACACAAGAAAAACTACTGCATCACAAAATACCCATTCTCTGAACGGTTCACCTTTAGCCTTGATCGACCAGGCTCGCGTTGCTTTGTCGAACAACAGAACCAGTGCCACACCCAGAACAGCCGGATAGATCAGACTGGCCATCAGTCGATACTGGCCGACCGTGTCCACATACACCCAGTTCAGGACCAGAAACGCCAACACCAAAACGAGTAAGCCAAGTAAACGAGTACCAGCCGGTGTCTGGACAGGATCAGGCGCCGACGAAGCCGAACCCGACTCGGTTGCAGCCACTGGTTTGTCCGTCCGACGACGAACAAAAATACCGATCACAAACGCGACCAATGCCCCCAGGCCGACGACCATCATCGCCACCAGAAAGATCATCGATCGGGTCCCTCCCCGCCAGGCGGTCTCGTGTGCTATTCCTGAGGGGTACAGAAAAACAATCACCACGATCACTGCAACAACCAGTGCAACCAGTGCCAAAACTGCGAGTAGGTATTCAAACCAGCGTTGACCTGAGGAAGGCCCGCTTCCAGAGGTGGTGTCGACAGATAGTCCTTCTTTATTGCGCACCACAAGATAAATGACGAATACAACCACGCCAATCAGGGCGAGAGCGGTCATCACCAGGACAAACGTCAGCGGTTGTGTTTCCAACAGTGTAACTCCGAATCAGTAACGCAGCATCAGTCCAACAGTATTGGGCACCCACTCAACATCGAATTATCAGTCGTTTTGCAGAAGTTTTTGTGCACATTTAACAAAGCTCTGTTCAGCCGCAGCCTGTAGCCGCTTCCCAGCAGAATAACCCGCCCCGGCATGTTCATGTGTGCCGGTCTCGCTGACATAAACTCCGTTTGCCCGCAATTCACCTCGCACCTCGGTCAGGCTACGGTTTGACGTGTGGTAGACAATGTCGAAGCTCCAGTTGTCCCCGAACGTACCACGCAACTGGGAGATCGTCGACGCCACAGTCTGATCGGCTTCACGAGACTTTGCGGGTTGCACAGGCTCGGATACCCGGGCACCAACACGGTCGCGTTGGGCGGGTACAGTCTCCCTGACTACTTGTTGCACCTTGCGCTCTGGCGCTGAAGTGGTCGCCAGCGGTTGACTGCGCATCTGCGCCCGTAACGATTCTGTCGCAGACTCGTCCACGGTTTCCGTGGTGAGATCTACGACCACGCCGTACGCTTTTCTCGCGTGTTCAACCGTGCAGAAATCATCCAGAACGTCTTCGAGTACCTGACTTGCCGGGCGTTCGAGCGGATCGCCATAACCACCGCCGCAGGGTGCATAAAACGCATGCACATCGCCAGCATTGATTTTGATGCCCGAAAACTTGGCTGGCATATCCTGGATATTATCGGGATCTGACACATTGTAGATCTCGACTTTGCCGGTTGCACCTGGCCCACCACCAAAAATACCCCAGGGGACATCGTGGTGCCTTTCGTTCTCGTGGGTAATAAATGCGTCAGTCAGAACGCGCTGCGACTTCACGACACCGATCCCACCCCGGTAACGGCCCGCACCGGGCAATACGTCGTCACGCAATTCGTACCGATCACAGATCATTGGCAGGTGAATGGCCAGGTCTTCGAGGGGATTATTCCGGGTATTGGCCATCAGGTTATCAATACTGTCCGGACCGTCAGATCGCGGGCGTCCCCCGTAAGCCCCCTCGTTTACCTCCAGGAAAACCCAATAATCACCAGACGGCCGGATACCGGAGTACGACACAAATGACAATGATGCCGAACTGCCAGCGATAATCTGATCCGGCAGGACAGGTGCCAGTGCCTTATAGATCAGATCGATCATGCGATTACACTGCGTAAATCTGGCCTCAGCTGCCGCAGGAAACTTTGGATTGTAGATTGAGCCCTTGGGCGCGATCACTTTGATCGGTCTGAAAGACCCTTCATTTGAGGGTACCTCGATCTCGGACGTATGCGCATCAAGCAGCAGGGAGCGAATTGCGCAAAAACACGCCACTTTCGTCGATCCGTCAAAAGGCACATTAAAACCCGTTTCCACCTGGTCGGCCGATCCTGTGAGATCAATTTCTATGCCATCGCCCTGAACCCGGACGCACACCTTGATTGGCAGCCGGACACCTCTGTTTTTGCCATCATCGTCAAGAAAGCCTTCAGCACGGTACTCACCGTCCGGTATTGTTTCGATCTTCTGCCGCAGTATTCGCTCGGTGTAATCCATCAGCTGCTGCGTTGCTGACAGTATCTGGTCTTTGCCGTAGCGTTCCATCAGTTCAGCAAACCGTCGCACGCCCAACTTCGCCGAGGCGATCTGGGCTTCGATATCGCTCTGCAGCTGTTTCGCCGCCCGGCTGTTTCGACCCAGGAACTCCCACATGGCCTCATTGCGGACACCTTTCTCGTACAGCTTGGTACCGGCAAATAACATGCCTTCGGCAAACACATCTGGAATGTCGATAATCAGACCCGGAGTTGCCGCCCCGATATCCAGGTGATGAGCCGTGTTCGCCGCGAACCCGACCAACTCTCCCTTATAAAAGCAGGGAATAACGATCGCGAGATCGGGCGAGTGGCTCGCTCCATAATAGGGGTGGTTATGCAGAACAACATCACCCTCGTTCCAGGTGCCCCCCTGCAGAGTCTCCTGAATGCCATATAAGTATCCCGGTAGAGATCCTATATGCAGTGGTGTTGATTCGGATTCACACAGGGTATTGAAATCGGTATCGAAAAGACCTGCCCCAAGGTCTTGCGACTCACGAATGATCGATGAGAACGACATCCGGTACAGAATGTGGCCCATCTCCTCGGCGATGGTATCCAGCGCCCCGCTGATAACCTGCAGAGTGATCGGATCGAGTTCGTCTGACGGCATACTGTACTGTCTCGCTAGCGGACTTTAATTGCTGCGCTCGATTGTCAGGTTTCCGAATTCCCCAGTCTGTGCGACGTACCCGGGAGGAATCAGAATGGTCGAGTTGTGCTGAATAATGATGGATGGCCCCGAGACCGCATGACCGGCCCGGAGTTTGTTTCGATCGTAACGCGGCGTCTGAAGAGTTTGCCTGTCGTCAAAAACGGTCTCCGCATGATAAAGCAGCGCATCCTCGGGCGTGTTCGCCGTACCGGCCTGATCCAGAGGCGATACCTCGAGCGGCGTCACCCGCTCCATGCCAATGACACGGATTGTGATCAGCTCGACTTCACCATCTTCAAAGGTATAACCATAATCGAGGTGATGTTGAGCATGAAAACCCTCGACAATTTTAGAAATGTTCTCTGGCACGATATCGATGTCGGGAATTGGCGCGCGCAACTCAAAACCTTGTCCGTGATAACGACATTCCGCGATACGCTGAAACTCCTGACGAGCCGTAGGTACGCCGTCCTTCTCAAGGTCCTGGCGACATTCAGAGACCAGTTCTTTGACTAGACTGTTAATTCGGTCACTCGTCTCAGACGAGGTATTAGAAAGTGATGTAATCAGCGAGCGGGCGTGCTCGTACTGCATATCGGTCTGTAAAAGCCCCATGGCGGCGGTGATGCCCGGTGCCACAGGGATAATGACATTTTTTGCAAATACGGCCTCTGCAAGGGCCACACCGTGCAGCGGTCCGGCCCCACCGAACGGCAGCAGTGAAAACTCACGGGGGTCCACACCCCGGGCAACTGAATTAGATCGAATCGCCAGTGCCATATTTGAATTAATCACCTTGATGATCCCCAGTGCTGCGTCAGTCACCGAGATATTAAGTGGCCGGGCGATCTTGGTCTCAATCGCGCGCTGTGCCAGGTCTCTATCCAGAGGCAGATCCCCGCCCAGCATCTTGTCCGTATCAAGTCGCCCCAGAACTACCTGGGCATCGGTTACCGTGGGTTCCTCTCCACCGCTGCCATAGCATGCAGGACCCGGGTCGGCCCCGGCAGAGCGTGGCCCGACATGGAAGCCGCCGGCGGAGTCGACGTAAGCGACCGAACCGCCACCTGCGCCGATCGTAACTAGATCAATCATCGGGACCAGTATCGGGTGGCCACTGACGTAGGAATCGCGGGCATTCATGATCTTGATCTGACCGTCAGGAATCGTGCTGATGTCGGCAGAAGTGCCGCCGATGTCTACCGTGATCATGTTGCGGCTGCCGCACCACAGCCCCTCCGATTTCCCCCCGATCACCCCCCCCGCGGGGCCCGACATCAACATGGTCACCGCACGTTGCGAACAGGCCTCTACCGTGGAGATGCTTCCATTGGACTGGATCACCCGGAGATTGGCTCGGTATCCCTGGCCAATGAGTTTTTCCCGAAGATTGTTTAGGTAATAAGTAGTACTCGGCCCTACGAACGCGTTCATCGCTGCAGTGGAAAATCGCTCGTACTCACGCAGTACATTGGCCACATCCGAGGAGGTGCAGACGAAGGCTCCAGGCATTTCCTGCTCGACAATCACCTTTGCCTGCCGTTCATGGACGTCGTTTAGAAATGAAAACAGGAAACCGATGACCACGGATTCGATACCGCGCTTTTTGAACAACGCAACCGCTTCGAGCACTTCATTCTCATTCAGAGGTTCCTCGATCTCGCCTGTAGGCGGCAAGATGCGTTCCGTGACCGCTATACGGTTACGCCGCTTGACCAATGGACGGCTCTGCCAAGGGACATCGAAATGAAGAGAAAAATTGTGTGGTCTCTTGTGCCGGCCAATATGAAGGATATCTCTGAAATTTCGGGTAGTGATCATTCCCACCTCTGCCCCATTGTGTTCAAGGGTGACGTTGGTGGCGACCGTGGTTCCATGAACGATCAGATCAATCTGATCTGAGTTGACACCAGCCTGCTCGCAAAGTTCGGACAATCCTTTCAACACACCTTCGGACTGGTCATGAGGAGTGCTGCTGACCTTGTGGAAATAAACTCCGTGATCGGCCTCCAAAACCAGATCTGTGTTGGTCCCGCCCACATCGACGCCAACTCTAGCCATGACGCATTACCCGGAAGCTCGCGGTTAATAAAATGAGGTGGCATTTACTGTTCATGACGTGCCCGACCACAATTCTCCTTCAGCTCGATTTACCAAGGTTTCCCAGATAACGCAACACATTCTCCAACGGCTCTACATCACCGAACTTGGCATCAATATCAAACAGGTTCCATTCGGTCACGGCAGGTACCCGATCCCCGACCGCTTCGCGCACAACGATCGGTCGAAATCCTTCGGCGATGGCATCTTCAGTCGTGTGCCGTACACAACCGGCCATGGTCACACCTGTGATAATCACCGTATCAACGTCATGCGCACGTAGAAATCCGGCCAGATAGGTTCCATGAAATCCACTTGCCCGTTTTTTTACGATCACGAGTTCATCGCCCCGAGGCGCAATCCGATCGTCGATGGCACAGGTCTCGGTTCCAGCCTGCAACAACTCTACCGGAATCTTTTTGTGCCAGAGCCCCATGTCGGAAGGATTTCCACTCGTGACATCATAGGCAGTGGTCGTATAGACAATCGGTATACCAGCTCCACGAGCTGCCTTGAGCAGTGCTTGTGTCGACGGGATGATCACATCCATGTTGTCGCAATAGAACACGTTACCCGGTCGTGTCCAGGCGTTGGCCAAATCAATATTGAGCAGCGCGGGTCGCTCTCCATACCCAATTCGGCGCTGGAAGCCCCGCTCCTGGTAGAGCGCAGAATCAATCGCAAATATTTTGTCTAAGGCGTCCTGAATATCGTCTGACATCTGTCACTCCTAGAAAATAAAACAACTGACAATCACAAGCCTCCATACCACAGCATTAAGCGACCTGGTCAATCTGACGCCGCGGGCCCGCAGCAACCCACCCTCTGAACAAGCCGCGGAGCGTATGTTCAGTATACAACAGCGAATAGACTGTTAAGTCCTTATAGATCTACCTGTCATCGCCTATCGGCAACACCAACACAGGTCGTTTCGATACCTGCACGGTACCAAAGTCGTCAGGGAATCATCTCTCCAATCAAGGGTAACACTTCATCTGCAAACGCAGCCAGGTGGTCAAGCCGCTCCTCGTAGGGTCCTACAAGATCCAATATCACATAGCGAACTCCCGCCTCGTAAAACTCCTGGAGATTCTGTGCAATCTGCTCGGCGGTGCCCAGCGCACAGTAACGCTCAGCGGCTCGTCGAAAATCCATGTTGTAGCGAACACTGAGGCTTTTAACCGCAGCATTCAGTGCCGTCTCGTAGTCCTTATCCAAACGCGTAAACAGTAGATGAGCCGACACGAACTGTTCAATCGAGCGTCCGGATCGATCGTACTCCACCTGGATCTTGTCCAATGATTCGCGATACATCTCCGGCGTCACCACATAACTCATCCACCCATCCGCCATCCGTGCCGCGCGTCGCAACGCTGCGTCGGATCGCCCACCCAACCATATTGGCGGACCACCGTGTTGGGCTGGCGACGGTTCCATCAGGATATCTTCGAATTGAAAATGTCGGCCAGAGTGGCTCACCCTCTGTCCACTCCAGAGTTTGCGCATAACTTCGATTGATTCACTCAAACGACTGCCGCGTTCGGCTATAGGTACGCCGGCAACACTGAAATCACTTTCAAACTCCCCACCTACTCCCAAACCGAATATGAACCGACCATTGGAAAGTAAATCCAACGTAGCAATCTGTTTGGCTGTCGGTCCTGGATGCCGCAGAGGCTGAAGATATACGGCAGTCCCAATCTTGAGGCGGTCACTGAAAACCGCAGCCTGCGACAACTGCACCACTGGGTCGAGCAACGGGATGGAAAACGCCAGATGATCACCAACCCATATCGAGTCAAACCCTAACCAGTCTACTAGCTCTACAACATCACGACCGTCTTCCAAGGACGGGTTCCATGGCCCAGTGGATGGTTCAGTGCGTCGGTGAATCGTCTGGACGCCCAACGTCAACCCCTCTGCTAGCGGTAATGTCATCTACCGTTCTCCCTAAAGATCAATCTGTTGAATATTAACAAATCAACTATCTACGATAGGTTGCAAATTCTATGAATTAAATGCATGGAAAATCACGGATCGCATCTACTGTAGAACGTCCTTTTTACTTGACTCATAGCGACTGGACTGCGAGGGTTTACTGTTTTACAACCGG
>Ga0310120_10001092_pt1 | contig 20549 bp, 14 predicted proteins | sample CB27_AW_983_MG_FD_203506 | JGI IMG/M metagenome (GOLD analysis project Ga0310120, IMG submission 203506) | Marine microbial communities from Western Arctic Ocean, Canada - CB27_AW_983 | ecosystem: Environmental > Aquatic > Marine > Oceanic | place: Canada: Western Arctic Ocean | collected...
TCTTCGCCAAACAGATGGATTCTCGGATCGCGCTGCATCTCATCTCGCAACGCTGTGTTGATCAGGTCAACCATCGTCGTCGGTTGAGCCCCCTCCACCTCGGCAGGGAGAGTCTCGAAATCTGCACTGGTAGGATCGATCTCCTCCGAATAGATGTGATCGAGGATCGTATCCGGGTTCGGTTGAGGAACCGCCACAGCCTCATCGGAGGCGCTTCGAACCTGTGTACGTACCTCGCTGCGAATCTGTTCAAGGACCTCCTCGGTGGCCACGCCTTGATCCTTGAGGAACCGTGGGAAGGCGTGGAGGGGGTCCTTGAGAGCATCTGCTTGTCGCTCCTGAGCAGAACGATAGGAACTCTCGTCATCGGAGAGACTATGGCTGTAGGGCCTCACAACATGAGCATGGACGAGGGCGGGGCCGTTTCCATTTCGCATGTCCGAGACGACATCCTTCAGCAGCGAATAGCATTCGACAGGATCACAACCATCTACCTCGTGGACATCGAGACCCGGAAAACCCAGCACCAGTTTCGAGATGGAACCTCCCGGTGTGTTGACCTCGACCGGGACGCTGATGGCATATCCGTTGTCCTCGACCACGAACAACACGGGAAGATCCAGGTTGCAAGCAGAGCTCAGAGCTTCCCAGAATTCTCCCTCACTGGTGGTCCCTTCTCCTATCGAAACAAATGCGATTTCTCCTTCGGTCCAGTTTCGAATGGATGCCTGCAATGACTCACTACGAGCCCCTTTCATCCATGCCTCGGCACAACCGACTGCATGGAGGCATTGACTGCCGGTGCAGGAGGACTGATTGACCACCTGCAACCGTTCGCTTCCCCAGTGAGATGGCATCTGACGTCCTGCTCCTGCTGGCTCATCCCTGGCGGCAGTCGCCGTCTTCAGCATCTCCACGGGGCTCAGGCCGAGCTGCAGCATCAAGGCTCTATCCCTGTAGTAGGGAAAGAACCAGTCCTTGCCCGCTTTGAGAACCATCCCGAGCGCAGTATTCACCGCCTCATGACCGCAGCCGTTGATCTGGAAATAGATCTGACCCTTGCCCTTGAGGCGGATCTCCTCGTCATCGATCTCGCGACTGAGAAACATGTTCCGATACAGCGCCAGCAACTCGCTGCGATCGAGTCCGCCGATGCGGATCTGCTCGCTTCTATCCTTGCGAGGACGTCCTCTTCGATTGGCTGGCGGCTGGCTCTGGATCGACATGCTGGTCCTGACCTGTCGAGGAACTCTTCCCAGGGGAAGGGTTCATGGGCTTTCGGGGCCGGGATAGGCACCGATAGGGGGCATTCTAGAGGCGAGCGGTGTGCCATTCAACGCGACCCCTCGTTTCCCGCTTTGCTGGATGGCAAAGGGGTTCTCCGGGTATCGTCCCCTCATCTGCTTGCTGCTGAATGAATCGCGCAAGAACCGCAACCGCTGTTCCACGCGGCTCCAGTGGCCGCAGAGGAAACAATCAGTACACGAGAAGGGAAATCGACAGATGGTCGAGAAGATCGGCAATTTCGATGTGGCGATCATCGGGGGAGGTCCCGGTGGTTATGTCGCCGCCATCCGGGCAGGACAACTGGGACTCAATACGGTGCTGGTCGAGAAGGATCCGATGCCAGGTGGGACCTGCTTGCACCGTGGCTGTATCCCGACCAAGGCTCTGCTTCAGAGCGCACACGTACTCGACACCGCTCGGGAGAGCTCCTACTTCGGAATTCACATTCCCGAAGCAGAGGTCGATGTCAGTGCTGTTCTGTCATTTCAGAAGCGCGTCGTGACCAAGAACGCCAAGGGGGTCCAGTACCTCCTGAAGAAAAATGGCATCACCACTGTGCACGGCACCGGACGACTCGATGGTCTCAACACCGTGCGCGTGGTCATCGACGACTCGACTGAAAAAGTGATCGAGGCGAGTCACATCATCCTTGCAACCGGTTCTGTGCCGGCGAGGCCTGGATTCCTGGACTTCTCAAGCCCCTTCATCATCACAAGTGATGAAGCGCTTCGACTCGATCATGTTCCATCGAAGGTCGTTGTCCTCGGAGCCGGTGCCGTGGGCGCCGAGTTCGCATCCATTCTTTGTTCCTTCGGCAGTGAGGTGATTCTGGTCGAGATGCTCGACAGGCTGCTTCCCGTCGAGGACCACGATTGCTCGGCAGAATTGCTGAAAGCGTTCAAGAAGCGGGGCATCGAGAGTCGTATCTCGACCAGCCTCGAAAAAGCCACTGCCACTGAATCCGGAGTGCAGATCGTGCTGAAGCCAGAATCCGGCGAAGAAGAGACGATCGAGGCAGATCTATTGCTTTGCGCGGTGGGCCGTAAACCAGTGACTGACTCCCTGAAACTGGACCAGGTCGGGATCAAGGCCGATCGCGGCTACATTCCCGTCCAACCAGATCAAAGCACATCACGTCCCAATATCTATGCCATCGGCGACATCGTACTCGGAACTCCTCAACTCGCTCATGTAGCCAGCGCAGAGGGAATCATCGCCGTCGAGAGCATTCATGGCCTCACCCCCCAGCCGATCCGAAATGATCGTGTCCCCAACGCAACCTACTGCCACCCGGAGGTGGCGAGCGTCGGACTGACAGAGAGTGCCGCGCGAGAAGCGGGCATGGAGATCAAGGTCTCCAGTTTTCCTCTCTCGGCACTCGGTAAGGCTGGAATCGTCGCCAAGGCCGCACCCGGTTTCTTCAAGATCATCGCGGACGCTCGCTACGGAGAAATCCTCGGTGTACACATCATCGGTCCCCACGCCACCGACCTGATCAGTGAAGGGTGCGCGATCCTCGGCCTCGAAGGCACTGCGGAAGATCTGGCTCATGTGATCCATCCGCATCCAACCCTCGGGGAAGGAATGATGGAAGCTGCGCACGGACTCGTCGGCGGCGCCATCCACATGTAGGAAGGGCTCTCTTTGTCAGAGCAGATCACCTACCTCGAAGCGCTCAGAAAGGCCCTCGAGCACTCTCTTGAGGACGATCCGCGCGTGGTGCTTCTGGGCCAAGACATCGCCACATATGGCGGCGCTTTCAAGTTGACCCAGGGTTTTCTGGAACGATTTGGTCCAGATCGGATCATCGATACTCCCATCGTCGAAACGGGCCTTGTCGGAGCAGCCATCGGCTCCGGAATGGCGGGGCTCAGACCCATCGTCGAGATGCAGTTCATCGATTTCATCTCGTGCGCATTCAATCAGCTGACCAATTTTGCAGCAACCTGCCACTTTCGCTGGGGGCAACCGGTACCCATCGTCATCCGCGGCCCTGCCGGTGGAGGCGTCCATGCCGGCCCCTTCCATAGCCAGATGGTGGAGTCCTTCTTCCTCAACACTCCTGGATTGAAGATTGTCGTCCCCTCCACCGTTTCCGATGCCTACACGATGCTGCTGGGAGCCATCGAGGATCCGGATCCCGTGATCTTCCTCGAACAGAAAGCACTGTATCGGACACTCAAGGACACCCTGGATGAAACCGCTGCACCGGTACCGCCAGGTGTTGCTGCGCTGCGGCGAGAAGGAGACCACCTTTCCATCTTCAGCTGGGGAGCGATGCTGCATCGTTGTAGCGCTGCTGCCGATCGCGCAGCAGAAGAGGGAATCCAGTGCGAGATTCTTGACCTCAGATCGCTGTGCCCGCTCGACCTCGAAGCGATCTATCGAAGCGCCAGCAAGACCGGCAGGGTGCTCATCGTCCACGAGGACAATCTCACTGGCGGAGCCGGAGCAGAGATCTCGGCCCGGATTTCGGAACACTGCTTCGAGGACCTCGATGCTCCTGTTCGTAGACTCGCCGCTCTCGACATTCCCATCCCTTACGCTGGCTCGCTCGAGGATGCTTCGTTACCCGGAGAGGACGACATCCTCGAATCGGTCCGCTCACTCGCCAGCTGGTAACGATTTTTCGAGCACTCCTGATGGTGCCGTCACTCCCAGGTGGCGAAGAGTCCGATCCCACCCGGGATCGGGATCTGCAATGTTGACCCCTCTCGGCTGCTGGATCGGTACCCCTCGCGGTCGTGGAAAATCCTCAAACAGGCGCCATCTCACTCTTGAGAGCCCCGTACACCGGGGGGTTCACTTCATCGAACCCCACTTCCCGTGTAGACTTCTCAATTCCGTGGCGTGGGGCCACGCCCCCTCTGTAGGAGGAACTACGCCGATGGCAATCGAAGTCACGATGCCGCAGATGGGCGAATCCATCGCTGAAGGCACCCTGACCCGCTGGTTCAAGAAACCAGGCGACACGGTGGTCAGAGATGAGCCGCTCTTCGAGATCTCCACCGACAAGGTCGATGCAGAGGTTCCCGCTCCTGCGGATGGTGTGCTGGAGAAGGTGCTCGTCGAGGAGGGAAGCACCGTCGAGGTCAATACCATCGTCGCACTGATCGGTGACGGATCCGATGTCGCCAACGACACGCCGGCGGAGTCCAGCAGCACCGTGAATCCAGCCGTCGAGACTCCCTCACAGCCGACCGCTGATCTACCACAGGATGCAGAGCCAGAAGAAGCAGTGGAACAGATGCGAACTGTAGAGCCTGCCGTGGCGACGGTCGAATCTGCTGCGAAAAGTGGCGCCGAATTGATCGATATTCCGATGCCACAGATGGGCGAGTCGATTGCCGAGGGAACCCTGACTCGATGGTTCAAGAACCCCGGCGACAGCGTCTCTCGAGACGAACCGCTGTTCGAGATCTCCACCGACAAGGTGGATGCAGAGGTCCCCTCCCCTGCAGATGGCGTGCTCGCGGAGGTTCTGGTTGCCGAGGGGGCCACCGTCGAGGTCAACACCATCGTGGCCCGGATCACATCGGATTCAACTGCACCCATCGCGTCGACGACTCCGGATCCGGCTGCTGAAGCCACGAAGGCCGATGCGGCGTCACAGAGCACTCCAGATTCGCCCCCCTCGCAGGGTGAGGTTGCAACCTCACAGACCCCTGCCGTGGCGATTCAGTCACCAGCAACGGCCCCCACCGATGGCGATGCGCGAAGAGTGCGGTCTTCTCCGCTCGTGCGCAAGATCGCAAGGGAACACGGTATCTCGGATCTCTCGGTCATCACGGGTACAGGTGCCGGTGGCCGCGTGACCAAGGGGGATATCCTGGGCTTCATCGGTGATCCAGCAGCACCCGGGGTCAAGCAGGTGCAGCAGCAAGAAGCCGCTGCCACGCCAGCAGCGAGCTCATCTGCCACTCGACCGGGTACTACCGGCGAAGTCACCGTCGAGAAGATGTCGGTGATGCGACGAAAGATCGCCGAACACATGATCGACTCGCGCCGCACCTCGGCTCATGTGCACTCGGTCTTCGAGGCTGACATGACAGAAATCGTCTCGATGCGTACTCGCAATAAAAACGAATTCCTGAACTCCAACGGAACCAAGCTCACCTTCATGCCCTTCTTTATCAAGGCGTGTAGCGATGCGCTTCGCATCTTTCCCCATGTCAACGCATCCATCGACGGCGATGAGATTCTGGTCCACCACTCCGTCAACATGGGAATCGCTGTGGCGCTCGATAACGGCCTGATCGTTCCGGTCATCAAGAATGTTCAGGACCTTTCCATCTCGGGGATCCAGAAATCTGTCACCGACCTGGCTATTCGCGCACGGGGCAAGCAACTGCTTCCCGATGAGGTCGCGGGAGGCACCTTTACCATCACGAACCCCGGCCAGTTCGGAGGCCTCTTCGGCATCCCCATCATCAATCAACCCCAGGTGGCGATCCTCGGCATCGGCGGTATCGAGAAGCGCCCCGTTGTCGTCGATGGAGACAAGATCGCGATCCGGGACATGACCTACCTGTGCCTCTCCTATGACCACAGGCTCGTCGATGGCGCCCTCGCGGATCAGTTCATGGCCCAGGTGAAGAAGAACCTCGAGAACTTCGAGGAATACTCGCTGGTATAGTCATGGAAGTCGGAAGTTCGCAATCTGTGGTCATGCAGCCCGTCACTGTCCGACACCTCGGGTCCAGGAGGTTCGAGGATACCCATCAGCAGATGCTGAATTTACAGGGCCAACTGGCAGATGCTCGATCCGCTGCGGTTGAAACCCTGCTGCTGTTCGAGCCCTCTGCCGTGATCACTCTCGGCAGCAAGAGTTCTGACGGCGACCTGCTCGTCGATGAAGAGACCTTGAGAACGCGAGGAGTTACCATCCAATCGGTCGACCGAGGTGGCGAAGCGACCTACCACGGCCCCGGCCAGTTGATCGCCTATCCAGTGCTTCGCCTGAGGCCCCAGGAGCGCGACCTGCACCTCCTGCTTCGGGCTCTGGAATCCGCCATCATCACCACTCTCGATCAGTGGGGCATCGAATCGAGAACGGATTCCGACCACACGGGAGTCTGGGTCCAGCACAGGAAGATTGCCTGCATCGGGATGAGTGTCCGTCGCTGGGTCACGGGTCACGGTTCGGCGCTCTGTATCTCGGGCGATCTTTCGCCGTTTCGCTGGATCGTTCCGTGCGGGATCCACGACTGTCCCTTCACTTCGATGGAGCAGGAACTGGGCACGGCACCTCGTTTCGATGAGGTAGAAACCGTGCTCGCTGCGAATCTACTCGAGGTCTTCAACAGAATGGCCTCCTCATGAGTACCACTGAAGGTCTCCGGCGGGACAAGCCGTCCGCCCCACTTCAACGGCCACCATGGATCAAGGTTTCCGTGCCCGAAAAGGATTCCCTGGAGCGAGTCGGCAGGCTGATGAAGCGCGGGGGACTGCACACCATCTGTCAGGAAGCTCACTGCCCCAACATCTACGAGTGCTGGCAGATGGGTACCGCCACATTTTTGATCCTGGGAGAAATTTGCACCCGCAAGTGCGGTTTCTGCGCCGTGAGTAAAGGGCTTCCAACTCCCGTTGACGTGGATGAACCGATACAGCTCGCTGAAGCTGCAGCACGACTTGAATTGAAACACGTCGTGATCACCAGCGTCGATCGCGATGATCTGCCAGATGGAGGTGCAGGTCAGTTCGCCCTCTGCCTGGACGCACTACGCGAAAAACTTCCAGCGGCCACTACCGAGATCCTGGTACCCGACTTCCGACCTGATCCTCAGCGCGGACTCGACATCGTACTCGAAGCAAAACCGACCATCTTTTCCCACAATGTCGAGACGGTCAGAAGACTCTACCCGGCGGCACGACCTGGTTCCGATTACGACCGTTCCATCTCATTACTGCGAGATGCCTCCCGTCGGATCGGCGCAGATAGAGTCAAGTCGAGCCTCATCCTCGGGCTGGGAGAAAGAGAAGATGAGATCCGGGAGACGATCCAGGATCTCCACGAAGCGGGAATACGGCGGCTCAACATGGGTCAGTACCTGGCTCCGTCCAGACGCCATATCCCTGTGAAGCGCTACTGGACTCCTCAGGAGTTTCAGGATCTCGGTCAGTTTGCTCTCGAGATGGGATTCATCCGGGTCGAATCGGCGCCACTGGTCCGTTCCTCCTATCACGCCAGCGTTTGACCCCGACCATCGACGGTGGCACCATGCCCACCCGGGCAAGGGTCCGGGGCACTGCCACGGCCCACTTCCTCACTCACCAGGATGGAGTTGAGTTTGCCGATCCGGATCATCTCCGTCGACGGGGAACATACGGCCGTGGATGCCATCCAGAAGGCTTCGGCTGCCCTCACCAACGATGAACTGGTGATCTTCCCCACCGAAACGGTGTACGGAATCGGTGCCAAAGCCACTTCGGAGGTGGCCAGGACCAGACTACAGAAGGCCAAGGGACGAGACCCCGGCAAACCGATGACTCTTCACATCTCGGACCGCGATCAACTCGGCGCATGGATCCAGGAGCCTGGCGCTCAAGCCGAGCGATTGATGAACGCATTCTGGCCTGGACCGCTCACGATCGTATTTCCGCTCGGTGAGGAAGGCCTCGGTGTTCGGTTGCCGTCCCATCCCGTCGCCCAGCAGCTGATCCGGGATTGCGGTCCTCTCGTGGCCACCAGTGCCAATCTCAGTGGTGATCCTGCCTGCACCGATGCGGCATCAGCAATCGCAGCTGTCGGGGATCATGCGACCATCGCGCTCGACTCGGGTCCGTCGCCGCTGGGAGAGTCGTCCACGGTGATCCGGCTCTCGCAGGACGGCGAATTCGAGATGCTGAGAGAAGGCTTGATCTCTGCCTCGATGATTCGAAAGGCGCTTCGCGGCTTTCGCACCATTCTTTTCGTCTGCACCGGCAATACCTGTCGCAGTCCGATGGCGCAGGCGATCTGCGAAGATCTACTGGCAAAAAATCTCGACTGCTCCACCGATGATCTCAAGGATCGAGGATTCCACATTCACAGCTCGGGTATTGCTTCTGGTGGAGGACCTGCAACCGAGCAAGCGCGTCTTACGATGGACAAGATGGGGCTCTCCATCGATGGGCACCACTCTCGGCAACTCGCCAGCGAAGATGTCGAGGATGCAGATCTCATCATCTCCCTATCCAGGGCACACATGGATGTGATTCGAAGCCACTTCCCGGAGGCAACTAATCGTGTTCACCTGATCAACGATACGGGCATCAGCGACCCCATCGGAGGCGGCGAAGATGTATACCGACGATGCGCTGAAGAGATCAAACTCGCTCTGGTAAACCGATGGATGGAAGGAATCATCTCTCAATGAAAGCGATCATTGGCTCGGACCACGCCGGCATCTCCGGGAGAAAAGAAGCGGTCCGCGTGTTTCTGGAACGAGGCTGGGAAGTGCATGAAAAAGGACCTGAAGGGGATTCCGAGAAGGCGGATTATCCGGACATCGCTCACCTCATCGCCCAGTCTGTCACCTCGGGTGAATCCAGATATGGCGTGCTGGTTTGCGGCACCGGGCAAGGGATGGCGATGACCGCCAACCGCTACCAGGGGGCAAGAGCTGCTGTCATCACCGATTCATTCACTGCTGAGATGTCGAGAGCCCATAATGATGCCAACATCGCATGTTTTGGCGAACGCGTGATCGGGGCTTCTGCAGTCGCCGATCTGCTGGGCACCTTTCTCGACACCCCGTTCGAGGAAGGGCGCCACCTGAAAAGGGTCGACAAGATCGACAAGGCCACAGGCGAGGCTTGATCACAGGTTGTATACGATTTCAGAAAGAACACCCCGTGTCCGCTCACCGCGATGCGGTGGCCGACACGGGGTGCTGTTCCATCGCTGGTATTTTTCGGGTCAGGGAGATCCCGTTCCCTCGGGATCCTGCTCGGCATTCTGGATCAGATCTGCGCGAGGAACCGCAGGACCCTCATCCTGAAAGACCTTGATGTCCGCAGCAGCCATCCGATCGAGTTCATAGGCATCGAGGAGAGCCTGCTGCTTGGCACGTAATAGTCGGCTCTCGGTCCCTGTTCGAAGTGCGTCGAACAGTTCCATATCTGGCGGCTCGATGCCCTTGAGGCGGATGACGTACCCTGAAACTGCCGTATCGCTGGTCACGGGGCCAACCACTTCGCCCTTCTTTTCAATCATGAAGGCATCGGCGATCACCTCCACCCTGGCATCAATCACACGATTATCGACCTTCAGATTGAAGGACTGACTGCGAGACATCGGTTCCATCTGATGAATCGTGAGGTTCAGATCCTGAGCCACTTCTTCGAGAGTCACCTCTTCTTCTCGAACTCTTTGCAGCGATACCTCAATACCATCCACCATCAATTTTTTGGCCTGTGTCTCTTCCGAAACCTTCAGGGCATCTTCTATCGCCTCATCAAAGGTCATCGTTCGCTCCGGTAGCATCTCGATGACACGGATGATGAACCTGCCCTGGCTATTCTCGGCGATCGAATCGTACAGATCACCCGGTTTTACTGACCCTGCTAAAGCTCGCTCTTGCAGAAAGAAGGTCGCATAGGCAGCGGGATTCTTGACCTCGTTATCGAGCAAGCTAACTTCACGCTGCACGAAGGGAGGAATTTGACGGATCTGGATGTACTCCAGGCCCTCCGGGAAGGCCTGCTCCATCGGAACAGATTCGCCGAGGTCTCTCATCGCATTGAGTTGATCGAGAGCTTCCTGGAGCAATCTTGCTTCTTCTACTGCCGCCTGGTCTCGCGTCACTGCCCGCACCACGGCATCTAAGACATCGATCAGTGGCCGGTAGTTGTCCTCGGGAGTTGCCCCCTCGGGGGCAACATAGTTCTCGGGGCGGCGAATTCTCCAGAGGGTGTCCTTGTCCTTCTCGTAACGGGCCTCAACTTCTTCCGCCGATGGCTCGTAGGAAGTCAACCGCTGAAGGGCTGCCCGGTCGACGCGCGCAATCTCGACCGACAGTCGATTCTGAAGCACGAAACGCTCCGGATTTTCGTTGTAGGTCGCCTCGATATCATCCGGTGTGACCAGTTCCCTGGCCTCCTCCATGTACATCTCTATCGGAACCTGGATCAGATCGAGCACCCGACGTTCGTTCTGGGTCGAGTACTCGTCGAAGATCTCCTTCTCGGTAACAACCGCGGCATTCACGACCGACCTGACCAGTTCCTGAATCCTCAGGCTATTGATGATCGTCTCCTCGAACTCCTTTTTTGACATCAAGATCCCGAAGTTCGAACTCTTGAGGGCCTCGGTGTAGGTCGCCATATCTACCCGGGCAATTGGCCTCATGCTATTGAAGTCGGGGGCACGCTCCAGATAGGTTCCGGTCCAGCCGGATAGCTCCATGACGCGATACCAGGTCGTGATATCGAGGACCGCTTCTGTAACCGCCTCTGTCTTGGACTGGTCGCTGGGTTCAATCCCCAGTCGGGCGATCTCATCCTCGAACACAAGTTGCTTGAGTACATCCGGAACCTTGGCCAGGCGGAATCGATCCGATTGTGCAGTAAACACGCCAAAGCGGCGGACACTCTGGAGCCATAAAGACTTCGAAAGTTTTCGTCTTGTTTCCACGAACTTATCGGTGCTCACGGTTTCACCGTTGATCTCGTAGGAAGCCACGGCTGCGGAGTTCCCGGCCCACCAGCTGACGAGGCCAGTGGCGGCAAATGTGGGGGCAATCAGAATCAACAACAGGGTCATGACGACCCTCTCATTGCGCTTGAAGAAGCCGGTCGACATCGCTAGGACCTACCTCTCGGGTAGAACTGTCTGGACCATCTCGAGTAGTCACTTTGAACTGATCAGAATCAGGGATTCTAGGACTCGATGGCTCGGCCTGCAACGAGACGATGACACCGAAATCGCTCCTCTACCACAGGATACGATGGGACTCCGGGTCAGGCACCAGCCCTGCGGCACCCCATCATTGGTTCTTGGGCACGATTTCCAGTAACTCGACGTCAAAAATCAGCGTGGCATCGCCCGGGATGGTAGGAGGACGCCCCTGGGGGCCATATCCAAGCGTTGCGGGAATGATCAATTTCCTCGTCCCCCCCACCTTCATCGAGCCGACCCCTTCGGTCCAGCCGGAGATCACCCGATTGAGCGGAAATGTGGCCGGCTGACCCCGATCGACACTGCTGTCGAACTTGGTGCCATCATTGAGGTAACCGGTGTAGTGAACCGTGACGCTGCTGGTCGAATCCGGCGGGCTCTCTCCGGTCCCCTCTACGATGTCTATGTAGTGAAGGCCCGTGCTGGTGATTTGCATCTCTCCTGTTGCCTTTTTTCCGGGGAAACGAGGAATCCTGACCCTTTCGACCACGGTACCATCGCCGTCGAGCACGATTCGTTCGACCTTTTCGGGAGTGACCGTTTCCACCTCGATCACGACGCTGGCATTGCCCGGTTTCATCGTGGCATTTCGAGCGATTCCACCGGTGATTTCAACGGCTCTATTCACAGCATCTTGAAGAGTCACCTCTGCCCTCGAGAGAGCCACATGGAGGTCCTTGGCTGCCGGCGGGATCGATTGGTAGTCACTCATCATCGTTGCAGTGGCGATTCCTGCCATGAGAACCACTGCCATTACCATGATAGCTTCTCTGTTTCTCATTCAGTTTTCCTCTCGGGATACTCAACATGCCTCATCGATGGCTCGATTGGCGAGCGCATCGCATCGTTCGTTTTGCTCCTGGCCTGCATGGCCCTCTACCCATTCCCAATGAATCTCTCGGGTCTCATCTACGGCTACCAGTTGTTTCCAGATGTCATCGTTCAAAACTGGCTTTCCATCGGATTTTCGCCAGTTCCTGCGCCGCCAGCCAGGGATCCATTCACTCATCCCCTTCACCACATACTGCGAGTCGCTGTAGAGTGTCGCCTGCGACCCTTCCGGTATCGATCTCAACGCCTCCAGCGCCGCGGTGAGTTCCATACGGTTATTGGTGGTGGATGCGGCATGATCGTAACAGACTTCCTCGATACCATCTTGGCCCCGCACGATATAGGCCCAGCCTCCGGGGCCCGGATTGCCTCTGCAGGCCCCATCTGTCCAGATCTGATAGCCTCCCTCGGTCGTCATCTTGTCCTCCGGCTGCCTTTTCCTGGTCTCCCTTTTCGTTTTCCAGTCGCTGGTCGCGCTCTCGACCCCTCGCCATTCGATCGTTTTCGAGAGCTGCGCTGACGAGGTTCCTTTCGACCCTGATCCGGTCGACGCTTCGAGACCCGTTTGCCCGGATGGGCGCCGGATCCTCGCCCCCGCCTGGCTCCAGGCCGTGTGTGAAGGTACCTCAAATCGATGTCTCGATGCAGCGGATCTACCGCCTCCAGTTCAACTTCAACGGGATCGCCAAGACGGATCATGTTTCCAGCATGGACACCTCGCAGGGCAAACTGAGTCTCGTTGAAGATATAGGTGTCATCGTTCAACTTCGAAACATGGACGAAGCCGTCGATCAGTACACCATCGAGACGAACATGAAATCCCTGGTTTCGTACCGATGTCACAACTCCCGTGAAACGCTCCCCGACGCGGTGCCTCAACCAGGAAATCGCCCGAAGGCGGGCCATGTCCCTTTCTGCAGCCTCGGCAGTCCTCTCGCGTGTACTACAGGTCTCGGCCATCTCGAGCAAGGAAGCGGTGGCAGCATCGGTTCTTGGATCGACCCCATCGAAGATGTGCCGATCGATCGCACGGTGCACCTGCAGATCAGGATACCGTCGAATCGGTGACGTGAAGTGACAGTACTCATCCTTCCGCAGCGCAAAGTGAGGCTCTCGAAGAGGGCTGTATTCGGCGCGGCTGAGGGTTTTAAGCAGTGCGAATGAAACCACTGGCGCAGCTGCTGATCCGCGCACTGCATCGATCACCGCGGGCAGGTCATCGATTCCACGCACGGTCGCCTCCGGGGCCAGTACCCGGCACAGGCGTGCGAATCGGTCCAGGTCCTCCTGAATCGGAGATGCGTGGACCCGGCGCAAAATGGCAATTCCTCTCTCGGTGGCGATACTGGCCACCGCTTCGTTCGCGATCAACATGCACTCCTCGACAAGATTGTGGGCATCGAGTCGCTCCCTGGCTTCGACTGCGATCACTTCACCTTCGTCATCGAGGGTCAACCTCATCTCGTCCAGATCAAGATCCAGACAACCCGCTGCCAACCTCCGGTCACGCAATAGTGATCGAACATCTGTCAGTTTTTTCAGCATCTCCACGATGGCATCTGTGGTGATCTTGTCCGGGTCTTTCCCCGCATCGAGAATCGTCTGGACCTGCTGGTATGTGAAGCGCTGAGCACTTCGGATCACCGCCTTCTCGATGGTGGCATCGAGGATCTCACCAGATTCCCCGACATCGACCCAGACCACCTTCGCAAGTCGATCTTCACCGGGCCTCAGGGAGCAGAGTTCGTTACTGAGTCGCTCGGGAAGCATCGGAATCGTCTTTCCTGGGATGTAGACACTGGTACTGCGTAGCAACGCTTCGCCATCGATGGGGTCGCCTTGCTCGACGTAGTGGCTCACATCTGCGATGGCGATTCCCAATCTGTTGCCACCCCCAGGTGCCTCGATGAGAACGATGGCGTCGTCGAAATCCTTGGCATCTTCCGGGTCGATGGTGATGAAGGGAGTCGCTCTGAGATCCGTGCGTCTGGAGATTTCAGTGGCAGGAATCTGATCTGAAAAATTGCTGGCCTGTTGCAACACTGCCTCGGGAAAATCATCTCTAAGTTGATGTTCAGCACAGACCATCTGTAGATCCGCGCGCCATGTCCCTTCGGGCGCCCACAGACACACGATTTCTCCCGGAGGCATGCCGTCGACGGTATTTCCGTCGCGCAGGCGAGCCAGCACACGATCTCCATCGCTGACGCCGTGTTGAAATGCGGGATCGATCCACAGCTGGCGGAGGCTGTCGTGGCGCATCGGCTCCACCACACCCCCTCCATCGCGCTGTTGCCAGAACAGGCCCGGGATGACCCTGGGGCTCCGCTGCAAGACCTCCAGGACCTTGCCACTTCGCCCCTCCTGGGAGGAACCCGGTCGACCTCGATTGGTCCGAGAGATGCCGGCGAGTACTCGATCACCGTGGTGAGCATCTTTGATACGGCGAGCCGGGATGAAAACATCCCCCTCGGGATCCTCCGACAGAGGTCGTACAAATCCAAATCCTCGACGAGTGACGGAGAGTGTACCGACCAACCAGTGCTCGCGATGTGGAACAAACCAACCACGAGCCAGCAGGAAGACCGTCTCCCCCAGTTCCTCCAGTTGCTCGAGCAGTTCCTTCAGCCCCGGCTGATCCTCAGGGCTCAGCCCCATTGCATCAGCGATGGCTTCAAGGGAGGAATGTCGGTAATCCGGTCCATGACTCCAGACGCGGAAAGCGTTGAGCCATTGCTGATCACGCTCCGATCGCAAGGCTCCCCCTCCCGACGATGCACGCGGGCCGTGAAGGGGCCAAACTCTGCCCCTTTACGGCCCCGAACAACTCCTGATCACGCATCTTGCAGTTCCGGATCGGCCTAGCCAACGGTCTGGATGATCGAGAGTAGCGGCATGAACAGTGCGACTACGATGAATCCAACCGCTCCTCCCATGCCCACGATCAACAGTGGCTCGAGAAGGCTTGAGAGAGATTCCACGAGTACATCCACATCGAGATCGTAATTGTCGGAAATCTTGTTGAGCATCTTGTCGAGCTCTCCGGTTTCCTCACCGATGTCGATCATGTTGACGAGCAGCGGGTCGAACACACCGGAAGCGCCCAGCGGCTCGGCGATGGTTTCTCCCTCGCGGATGGAACCGCAAACCTGCTCGATGGCGTCCGAGATGACCCGGTTCCCCACCGCAGCCCTGACGATTTCGAGAGCCTCAAGAATCGGAACTCCGGACTGGATCAAGGTTCCCAGGGTACGGCAGAAGCGCGAGATCGTCGATTTCCTGACGATCTGGCCGAAGATCGGTGCTCTCAATTTAGACTTGTCGATCATCAATTCACCAGTGGAGGTTCTTGCGATGCCCTTTATCGCCGCGTAGCCACCAAACACCACCAGCGGAGCCAGGAACCAGTAGGACTGCACCGCGTTGGCAAAAGCCAGCAGTGCCTGGGTGGGAGCGGGTAACGCAGTATTCATGTCGGCGAACATCTTCTCAAACTGCGGAATCACCTTGGTCATGATGAAGCCAAGGATCAGAGAGGCGACACAGATGACGGCGATCGGGTACACCATGGCGCCCTGGACCTTCTTACGCAGTTTCATCGACTTTTCCTGGAAGTCTGATAGACGCTGCAAGATGGTGTCGAGAACTCCACCGACTTCTCCTGCCTTGACCATGGCGACGAACAGGTGGTTGAAAGTTTTGGGGAATTTCTCGAGAGCCTCCGAAAAGGTGGCTCCCCCCTCGACATCCTCTGTCACCTTGTTCAGTTGCTCCTGAAAGGTACCCGGCTTCATCTGGTCGGCGAGGATCTTCAGCGAGCGCACGATGGGGAGACCTGCATCCTGAAGGGTCGCAAGCTGCTGTGTGAATTGCACCATTTCAGTCTGAGAGACTCTGCCGCCGAAGAGTTTGAAGCCACGTTTCTTCTTCTTTGCAACTCCAGCGCCGAAAGAACCACTTCCCTTGCTCTCGCGAATCTTCGTGGGCTTCAGTCCGCGAGACCGCAGTTGCTTGATCGCCTCCTGCTGGGTCCCGGCCTCGATGGTACTGCGCTTTTTCTGGCCGCCTGGGCCTATCGCCTCGTACTCGAATACCGCCATCTTCACTGCTCCTTCTGAGCGGCTTCCCTCCCGGGACACCGCGATCACATCCTAGGCGATGAACACCTAGGCGACGATGGTCTCCTTGACCACCTCCTCGATGGTGGTGATCCCGTCGTAAATATGGATCAGGCCTGAATCTCGGAGGGTATTCATCCCCTCTTCTCGGGCCATCGCCTGAATTTCATGGGTACTGGCTCCGGACATGATCAGATCTCGCAACCGGTCCGTCATCTGCATGATCTCGAACAGGGCGATCCGTCCCTTGTATCCCGAATTGTTGCAATCCTTGCAACCCTTGCCGTAGAAGAATGTGCGCCCCTGAACATCGGATGGGGTCAATTCCAGTTCCATCAGCATCTCAACGGTGGGCTCGTACTCGACCTTGCATTCGAGGCAAACCCTTCGCACCAGCCGCTGTGCCACCACCGCTTCAACGGTTGCAGTGAGCAGGAACGCTTCGACTCCCAGATCGATCAATCGAATCATCGAGGAGGGTGCATCATTGGTGTGCAGAGTGGAGAAGACGATGTGACCGGTCAAACTCGCTTCGACCGCAATCTGAGCAGTTTCGAGGTCCCGGATCTCACCGACGAGGATCTTGTCAGGATCCTGACGCAGGATCGCCCGCAAACATAAGGCGTATGTGACATTGATGTCATCATTGATGGGGATCTGGACAATCCCGTCGATGTTGTATTCGACAGGATCCTCGGTCGTGATGATCTTCGTCATCGGATCGTTCGCCTCATTGAGGCATGAGTACAACGTCGTCGTTTTCCCGGATCCTGTCGGTCCCGTGACGAGGATGATCCCGTTTGGCTTGAGAATCAGCCTCCTCAACAGGTCGAGATCCTGCTGGCGCAAGCCGATCTGTTCCAGGTCAAGTGATACCTGGCCACGGTCGAGTACCCTCATCACCACTGACTCGCCATACATCGTCGGCAATGTCGAAACACGCAGGTCTACCGGACGACCTGAGATGTTGAGCTCGATCCTGCCATCCTGAGGAAGACGCGTCTCTGCAATATCGAGGTTCGACATCACCTTTACTCTCGAGATCACCGCACGCGCCAACTGGATCGGGGGAGGCATCATCTCGTAGAGGACACCGTCTACCCGGTAGCGAATCTTGAATTCCTTCTCGAACGGTTCGAGGTGAATATCGGAGGCTCGATCCTTGATCGCGGACAGCAGCACCATGTTGAGCAATTTGACCACAGGAGCGGCGTTGACGTCCTTCTCCAGCTGGTCCATATCCATCATGTCGTGACGATTATCGTCGAGCACTTCGATGTCGTCCTGGTCCATCGCGCCAAGCAAGCTTTCCATCGATTCAGAGCGGTCTGCGTAATACTTGGTCATCGCACGTTCGATCGCTTCCGGATCGCTGAGGGCGCCCTTTACCTCCATGTTGAGCATGAATTTCATGTCGTCAAGAGCACTGATGTTCTGCGGATCCGCAAGTGCCAGGGTCAATACCTTGCCGTCAAACTCGACGGGGACGACCTGGTAGGTCTCGGCAACATGGGAAGGAACCATATCGAGGAGATCGGAAGTCACGACCGTTTCATCAAGATCGACCGGTTCCATGCCCGCCTGCTTCGCGATGGCGACACGAAGGTCTGCATCGGTCACGAGCCCCTTTTCGGAGAGGATCCTTCCGAGTGCGCCGCCCTTGGACTTCTGTTCCTGAAGGGCCTCCTGGATGTCGAGTTCCGTGATCAGATCCATATCTTTGAGGATCTGACCGATCGGCTTCGCGGCCAGTGCCATGTCTCACCTCACCGCCATGAACTCCGGGGCGGTACCGGATCAAGTGTTCAAATTATGTCGTGAACTCCGAGGAGTGCGTCACACGCAGGATCTCCTCGATGGTCGTGATTCCAGACAGTAGTTTTCTGACGGCGTCCTCCTGAAGGGCAACCATTCCCTCGGATCTCGCCTTGGCACGAATGTCCTTCGAAGGAAGCTTCTTGAAGGTCATGTCTCTCAGTTCCGAGGACATCTCCAGCAGTTCGTATATTCCGCAGCGACCCTTGTACCCGTTCGTGCACTTGGGACAGCCCACAGGACGGTACAACACCTGATCAGCGATCTCGGTGCTGGACAGCCCCACCATCCTCAGTTCCGTCTCGGACGGTTCATAGGGTTCCTTGCACTCCTTGCACAGCAGGCGGATCAGTCGTTGTCCCATGATGGCCAGCACAGCGGACGCGACAAGGAACGGCTTCACCCCCATGTCGATCAGTCGAGTCAGTGCAGACGGAGCATCGTTGGTGTGGAGTGTCGAGAAGACCAGGTGACCGGTCAGGGCCGCCTGGATGGCGGTATCTGCAGTCTCGCGGTCCCGGATTTCACCGACCAGGATGATATTGGGAGCCTGGCGCATCATGGCTCGAAGGATTCGAGAGAAATCGAGGCCGATCTCGTGCTTCACCTCTGCCTGATTGATTCCGGTCAGATTGTATTCGATCGGGTGTTCAGCGGTGATGATCTTCACGTCGGATTGGTTCAGGTCCATCAATGCCGAGTACAGAGTTGTCGTCTTTCCCGATCCAGTCGGGCCGGTGACGAGAAAGATTCCATTAGGTCGCTTGATGATCCGATTGAATCGAGCCAGGTCTGATTCGTGGAAACCGAGTTTCTCAAGGTCCACCAGGCCAGCGTCCTTGTCGAGAATCCTCATGACGACGCTCTCGCCATGGACACTCGGGATGATCGACACTCGTAGATCAATCTCCTTGCCCTGGATCTTGATCTTGATACGACCGTCCTGAGGACGCCGTTTCTCAGCCATGTCCATCCGCGCCATGATCTTGAGTCTTGAAATCACCGGACCCTGAAGTTTCTTGGGAGGTGAGTCCATGACGCGACAGACTCCATCCACTCGATAACGAACCCTCAGTTCTGACTCCATCGGTTCGATGTGGATATCAGACGCACTGACCTTGAGGGCATTGGCGATGATCATATGAACCAGTTTGATCACGGGCGCCTCGTTGGCCTCGCTCTCGTCCCCGGCGAAGTCGCCACGGCCGAATTCGACATCCTCATCGGACCCCGCAGCTGCCCCCAGAACCGAGTCATAGCCACCAGCGAGGCGGTAGTAGTCGTCGAGAGCTTCTTCCACCGCTTCAGGAGTAGCCAGTGCGCAATCGACCTCGGTCGACAAGATGAAGCGCAGGTTGTCGATGGTGAAGAAGTCGAGCGGGTCGCCCATGGCGATCACCAGCGTCCGCCCCTTGCGTGCCACTGGTACGATCTTGTGTTCCAGCGCCACTTCTTTTGGAACCGCATCGATGATTTCCTGGGGAATGATGTGCTTGCCAAGATTGGCGAAAGGAAGTTGGAAGTGGATGGCGAGTGCGCGCGAGACCTGCTCCTGGGAACAGATCTCCAGATTGACCAGAGCCTCACCAATCTTGCAATTTTCCGTCTTGGAGTATCCGAGCGCTTTATTGATCTGCTCGTCGGTAACCCAACCCTTCTCCTGAAGGATTTCTCCGACCTTCTTCTTCATGCAACACCTTTCCTGCTCGATCGGGAGACACTCCCTGAAACGTAGCGGAAATAAAAGCGCATCGGACAGTTCGATGAAACCGGGCAGCTCGATGAAACCGGGCTGCTCGATGAAATCGAACTGACCGTCAAATTATCGGGAGAGAATGTGGCTGTCGGGAGAGAAGTTCGAGCGACCAAATCGGTCCTGATGACTTCTTTCCGAGTGGCGCTACACGTCTCTCCAGAGATCGCTCGCAATAACTGCAGCGTCGCCCATTTAGGGCACCCCTGCGCAACAGTCGTCACCATGATTAGAGACCAAATTCCAGGCACCCCTGACCTCATCACTGAGGATAGAGATCCGGCCTACCTGTAGGTCAGCCTCATGAAGTGGGTATTCCTGGGACAGGATCACCCCCGGGAACGGGCCCGGAAACCTGAATCCTACGAGATGACCGTTGGGAGTCAAGGATAGCCCGGTTGAAGCGCCTTCCGGGCTGGTCCCGGATCACCTGGATGGCAGGATCCAGACCTGCCTTTCGAGGGTCACTTGCCGCTGCAAGTCCCCCGGTCTAGAATCTCGCCTTCCTCAACCCCGTCATGTTCCCGGTGGTGTCGATCCCAGGATCACCGGAATGCCCATGAGCGACGAGGACGGTGCCCCGGAATCGCCGGGAAGCGGAAAGGTGTGATCCCGATGTGGAGTCCAATCAACCATAGCCCTTTGAATTGGAGACCAAACGTGTGGAGTCTCAGAGCCCTGGTGCTACCCCTGTTGTCCCTGGTCCTCTTTTCCGGCTGCGCTGGAAATAGCGACTGGGTACGCTTTCGTCCCGATGCAACATCTCCATTCTCAGGAGTGGAGCAACCTCACGCCAAACCCTACTCCGGTCAGGTGAGTTTCACCCGAGGCATGTATGACCTCGGAGCTTCCGCCGCCGTGA
>Ga0310120_10001095_pt1 | contig 20538 bp, 12 predicted proteins | sample CB27_AW_983_MG_FD_203506 | JGI IMG/M metagenome (GOLD analysis project Ga0310120, IMG submission 203506) | Marine microbial communities from Western Arctic Ocean, Canada - CB27_AW_983 | ecosystem: Environmental > Aquatic > Marine > Oceanic | place: Canada: Western Arctic Ocean | collected...
CCTGTTCGGCACTGCCCCCCGCTTCCTGTTCGGCACTGCCCCTCGATCGCCCCCGACCCCGGCCCCGACCACGACCACGACCACGACTTCGACGTCTTTTGGGTTGAGGTTCCGATTTATCGTCCGACGTGTCCGCTGTTTCCGCTGTTTCCGTTGTTTCCGTTGTTTCCGTTGACTCTGTCGATCGGTTTTCGTCTTCAAAGATACTCAAATCAAAGGCGGCTTCTCCAGCGACGCTCGGCCTCGCCGGCTTTTTATTTCGAGACCACTTGCGCTCTGAAGGGTTGGTGTCGGACTTGACAATATTGTCTTTGCGGTTGACGGGCAACGGCTCGCCAGGGTGATCTGATTTTGGCAGGTCTGGATCCGATTTTTGTCTTGAACTGCCGCCCGATTCCCTGTCAGAAGTCAAATCCCAACTTGAAGTTTCTTGTGCAGCAGATATCTCCGCTGGATCAGAGTTGCTCGACTCGAACGAATCAGCCTGGTCGGCAACTTCGCCTGCCGCGGTGGCTTGTTCGTGCAACTGGTTTGCGGATGAAGAACTCGGCACTTCGGCCTTGTCTTCAGAGGACTCCGCTGTAGCAATTGGCGGTGTTGTTTTTTTGGAAGGTGGGATCGGAGGTGGATCTAATCCCAAGTCACCTGCCAGCGCTCCCCAGTCAGTTTGGGGCCGGGATGTAGCAGGCGGCGTGCTTTTTATCACGGGCGGTTCGGGAGCCGGTGAAGGTGTCTTCAGCGCCGGCTGCGATGACACATCCTCAAGTGCTTTTTCATCGAGCGGGTCGGCACCCAGTTCGGACGCCACCGAATTCCAATGACTGCTTTTTTCTTTATCATCCATATTGTGGTGAGTTTCTGGTGAAGTAACCCAGTTGCGGAGCTATTCTATAAGATCAATAAAAGTGTAAATATACTATCTTTTTGCTTGCAGGGGAACCCGGAGGTGCGGCTGTTTAACGTGGTTAAGAGGGCGAAAACGCGTTCGACAAAGAACGCCAAGGGCTGACTCGTTGATGCCAGGCAATGTGTTTGGCCTCGCGCGGTCATGACAACAGTGTTGTCATCAAACGCCATGCATGGGCATCTTCTCGAAACGTTTCCGGTGGCATTTGCTTGCTGTCTTCGGTTGTAGAGGGGTCGGCTTATTTTGCCAGTGGCTCGGAACCCGGCAAGGCAGCATTTCGGAAAGTTCTCATGTCTTGCAGAGTGTCTTATCTGTTGGCGAACGCGGCGATAGGTTTCCAATGTTACAAGCGGGCACCGTTCAAACGCCTGCTCAGGAGGAACCCGGCTGCCGCATGGCATGTAAACCGCTGTAAAATCGGGAGAAGCCGCTGCGTGGAATGATGTTTTACAAAACTCTGATAGATCAAGCGGCCTTTGCTTCGATTCCATAAAACAGATAAGGTATTTTTTTACGGTTGTGTTGCGGTACTCCAATCGGTCGCTGAAACGATGAGCTCTGAAATTTTCACTCGAGACCAGCTCGCCAATTTGTATTTTGAGCAACTTCCGTTTGAGCCCTACCCGGTTCAGGAGGAAGCTTTGCTGGCCTGGTTTACATCGGAACAAGGAGTCCTCGTCAGTGCTCCCACGGGCATGGGAAAGACTCTGATTGCAGAGGCGGCCCTGTTCGAAGCATTGCACACTCGCAAGCGGGCCTACTACACGACTCCCTTGATCGCGCTCACGGAACAGAAACTTCAGGAGGTGAGAGCGGCGGCCGTCCGATGGGGTTTCCAACCGGACGATGTCGGGTTGTTGACGGGAAATCGTCGCCTGAACCCGGATGCTCCCATCCTGGTGGTCGTCGCCGAGATCCTCTTCAACCGACTGCTCCATCCGGATGCCTTTGATTTCAGTGATGTGACGGCTGTCGTAATGGACGAATTTCACAGCTTCAACGACCCGGAAAGAGGGGTTGTCTGGGAATTGTCCCTGGGCCTTTTACCGAAACACATCCGCCTGTTGTTGTTGTCGGCTACCGTTGGCAACTCGTTAGAATTCTCCAACTGGCTGAACCGCTGCCATCATCATCACGTGGAATTGGTGCAGAGCGAAGAGCGTCGCGTTCCCCTCTCGTTCGAATGGGTTGGCGACATGTTGCTCAATGAAAAGCTCGAGGAAATGACCTCTGATGACGAAACGCTGCGTCGTACCCCGGCCTTGGTGTTCTGCTTCAATCGCGAGGAGTGTTGGAATATTGCAGAACAACTCAAAGGAAAAAAACTTCTGGCGGATGGTCAGCAGGCGCGATTGGTTGAAGAATTAAAAGACCACGATTGGTCCGAAGGAGCGGGGCCCAAGTTGCGCCAGATGTTGATGCGAGGAGTTGGTGTCCACCATGCCGGCCTGTTACCCAAGTACAAGAGAATTGTCGAATCTCTTTTTCAGCGCAAATTGCTTTCGTTCACGATCTGCACGGAAACACTGGCAGCGGGGATCAATTTGCCGGCCCGCAGTGTGGTGGTACCGAACCTGTTGAAGGGACCCCGTGATCGAAAGAAACTGATTGCACCTAGTGCGGCACAGCAGATGTTTGGTCGGGCCGGACGACCGCAATTTGATTCGGAAGGCTTCATCTACGCCTTGGCGCATGAGGATGATGTCCGGATCTTGCGATGGCGTGAAAAGTACGACCAGATTCCCGATGACACGAAAGATCAGGGTCTGCGAAAAGCCAAGAAGGCATTAAAAAAGAAAATGCCTAAACGTCGTTCCAACGTTCAATACTGGACTGCGGCACAGTTCGAACAACTGCGAACCGCCCCGGCGAGTAAATTGGAAAGCAAAGGGGCGCTGCCCTGGAGACTGCTGGCCTACATGCTGGATGCGTCTCCTGAAGTCGAGACGATCCGACAATTGGTGGGCAAGCGTTTGATGACGGATAAGAAGTTGGAAGCGGGACAGCGGGAGCTTGACCGCATGCTGATGATTTTGTGGAAAGCGGGTTACGTCACGCTCGAACCCGACCCGCCAGAGGAAGCACCGTCCACTGAGACTCAAACGACATCGATTTCCATTCCAAGTCTTGCCCAAGTGGCCCTCGTCGGGGAGAAACTTTCGGAGGCGGAAGAGCCGTATCGGCCCCAGTTAGCACGTCCGACCCCCGAGTTAAAGAAATTGTTATTACTCCGCGGCGTGCACCCGCTGTACGGTATGTTTCTGGTCAACCAGTTGGGAATCGCGGACCGGTCGGAGCGGATTCAGGCCTTTGAAAGTGTCCTGGAGATGCCGCTCTCTTTGGGGAAGGCCATTCGGGTGCCCCCGCAGGAAGTTCTGCCTCCAGGTCCTCTAGCGGTCACCCGGCTGGACACCCTGTTGCTGCAAGCGGGGTTAGCCACCCCCGAAGAGTTGAGCGCTGCGGAACAAGAGGAACAAGAGGAACAAGAAGACGGCTACCAGATGTTTCAAGAGGAACGTGTGTGGGTGCTTGCCCTGGCTGAAAAATTGCGGCGCTTGTTCGAACACAAGACCCCGGGTGTGCACGATTTTCGCATCAATTCGGTTTGGGTCGCAGGAGGATTGTTGGAACACGCAGGAAATTTCAGCCAGTACGTGAACATCAACCGGCTGCAAAAACAGGAGGGAGTGGTTTTCCGCCACCTGCTGCGTTTGATTTTATTGATTGGTGAGTTCCTCCAGTTTTGTCCTCCGGACACGGAAGAAGAGGACTGGCAGGGCGATCTGAATGAGATTCGTGAACGGTTGGTCGAAAGTTGTCGCCACGTCGATTCAACGAGCACCGACAAAGTCCTGGAGGAAGAACAGGCAGCCGCGAAATTAGGAGACTGACGGCGACTGCACTCCTGGACGACGTCTTCCAAGGGCCACAAAATCATTTGAACCCAACAGCGAGCAGACCATGCCTCAGGGAAAGTTGGTTCTGATTACGGGAACCAGTCGCGGCCTGGGACATGCGATGGCTGCTGGCATGATCCAGCAGGGACATCGGATTGTCGGTTGTTCCCGGGCCACCGCTGACGTGCGCCGCGTGAGCGATGAATTTCCGGCACCCCATCGTTTTGACGAGGTGGATGTCAGCCAGGATGAACAGGTCGGCCAGTGGTCGAAGTCGGTACTCGCAGAATGTGGTGTTCCTGATTTATTGATTAACAATGCGGCGCTGGTCAATGCAAACAACGATCTGTGGAAGGTCCCGCCGGAGGAGTTTTCGCAAGTGATCGATGTCAATATCAAAGGGATTTATCACGTGATTCGACATTTCGTTCCGGCCATGATTTCCCGTGGCACGGGAACCATTGTCAATTTCAGTTCGGGTTGGGGGCGATCGACGTCTCCAGAGGTTGCGCCGTACTGCGCTACGAAGTGGGCCGTGGAAGGTTTGACCCGTGCCTTTGCGGATGAGCTGCCCGAAGGGATGGCGGCTGTGTCCCTCAATCCTGGCGTGATTCACACACGCATGTTGACCAGTTGTTTTGGGGAGAGTGCGCGGTCCTATCCGGAGCCGCAACAGTGGGCGGAAAGAGCGGTACCGTTTCTGCTGAAGATTCGTCCCGCGAGCAACGGCGAAGCGTTAACGGTACCAGGTGGCTAGAGGCAGCTGGCAGCGAGCGCGTCAGGCAGACAACACGCTCTGAACCACGGTCGACGTGACGACCGGGTGTGCCCGGGAGCCAGCACGGTGTCGGGCGAACCTAGTCTGTTGTTGTCAATGCATGTTGTGAAAGTTGACGCCTTAAGGTTTGTCCCGTGGTCATCAGGTGTATGCTGACTTGAAATGAAGAACGTAAGGGCAAACTCTGACAACACTACTGCCAAGCGGCACCTGCTGGGATCCGTGACCTCAACCGGCACCCCTGATGTGTTGGCATGAACGGTGTTATGATTTCCGTTGGAACACTACCCTGGGCATTCTTGTGCGATGCCGAGCAGGGTTTCGTGCCGATCCGCCCGACAATTCCTACCAGACAATATCCGGAGTGCGTTATGAAATTTCATCGTTTCTTACTTATCATGGTTTTGGCATTGGTGCCGTCTTTCATCCAGGCTGCCGAGTTTGTGATTGCAGAAGGCGAACAGTTCCGGCCATTGGATGACAAGGGGTGGGCGGTGACGCACCAGGAGAACAGTTGGGCCAGTCACACCTACGGCGGTGCGTGGAGCTCGCACGGCGGCTTGTTGGGAGCCCCGGCAGACAGTGTCGGCAGCGTCGCGGTGCAGTCGATCACGATTCCGGTGGACGGCACCTACCGGGTTTGGAGTCGGTATCAGTCACCGCCGTATTTTAATTTCACCCATCGTATCGAAGTGCATCAAAAGGGCAGGGTGGTTTATTCGGAACTGTACGGCAAAAAAAAGAATCTCCGGATCTACAGCTTTAATACGAAGTCCGATCAACTGTGGTGGTCGTGGGGTGTCGATCACGACGCTGCGGAAGCTCCTGCCGACGTTTTTGCGAAACTGAAGGCAGGCCCTGCAGAAGTGAGACTGGTCACGGTGGAAATGGAAAAGCCCGCAGGTGACCCCATGGTCGACTTGGTTGCCCTGACGACCGACCTCACCGATGCGGGAACCGGTCCTCCCAAGGCGATCTTTACGATGCAGGCGATGGCGGCCAGCGAACTGTACGTCCGATTTAAAAACCGTACTCGCCAGCCGGCCCAGATGTCGATCTCCAAAAAGATGGGCCATTATCAACCGGTTGGTTACAGTGGTTTCGCCAATCGCATGATCCCGGAGGGAAAGGTGGCTCCGGGTCAATGGAGCCAGTGGTTCAATATCGCGCCCTGGCTGGTGCTGATGCACGATGAGCAGTTGGAAATCTCACTGCCGGGTGCTTCCGGTTTCGAACTGCAGGTCTCGTGCGACAAGGATGGCAAGGATCTCTGTGGTGATATGCGCATCGGAGGTGCCAATGGCGTCATCGTTATTCCTGTTGATATCACCTGGAACAAAGGAAGCCGCGTGAATACCGCGCGTGAGTACATCGACAAGATTGTCAAACTGGCGAAGACGGAGTGGCGCACCGCCAATAGCGGACGCAAGCCACGGGAGTTGCTTTATTTTGGAGCGGTCACAATTCCGGAACTGAAGGATGCCCTGGGGTTCAATACGAATCTTCCTGACCGGTACGATCACGCGCAGGTCGACGGTTATCATACGCACGCTCACAACCCGGACGAGGTGAAAAGCTTCGCGGCGAGTCTGCAGGATAAGAAGAGATTTAAGATGCTGAGCTTTGGTGATGAAACATCCATCAGTTACGAAAATGCCCGGGAAATGACGACACTTGCCAGGCGACTGATCGGTCCGCAGGTGGAGACCGGCATCAATTACAGTCCGCATTATCCCCTGCCACAGTACTACGGGCATCAGTCCATGTGGATTGATGCCTTCAAGAAAGGGGCAGACGGGCTGACAATGTTCTGGACCGAGGACTACCTGTTCAGTGTCCCTCAGCTCCCACAAACCCTCTCTTGGATGTTTGGCATGATGCACTGTGCTACCAAGTACAACGATCAATTGATTCACATGTACGTGATGCCGCATTCACCGGGACAGATTCCTGAATATCTGAGACGGAACATGGTTTACTGCATCGGAGCGGGTGCGCGGCACATTGACCACTTCACCGTGGCGCCGGCAGGTGATCACACCGAGAACTACGTTTCCTGGGGTTACACAGACAGTTTTCGAGTGCTGCACGAGTCGATCTATGATTCGGCCGAAGCCGAGCCGTTCCAGGTGAACGGCAAGCTGCGTTCTGACCGGGTGGCCCTCATCTTGAGCCGGGCAACCGACGACAACGAAAAGGAATATACATTTAACGTGGCCGACGACCCGTTCATGAGCCAGTGCCGCAACGCGGCCGGCGAAACGACGTACAACAAGCAGACGTTGTGCCGCAAAGATCAGCAGATGCTGTACGTGGCCCTGAAGCACGCCCAATGCAATCTCAGCCTGGTGACCGAAGACGACATTGTTGATGGATACCTGAAGGATTATGACGTCGTCTACTTTGCAGGCGAATGGATTGACCAGCGGGCCGTTCCGGTATTGGATCGATGGGTTCAGAGCGGTGGTGTGCTGTACGCGACCGCCGGGATGGGCCACCTGAACGAGCAAGGTGAAAAGAACGGTCCGATGATGAAGCTGTTGGGTTTAAAGGGCAGTTCGATCGAAAAGAATGTTTACATTTTGCGTCCGTACCTGGAGATGCCGCTGGTCGAACCGATTGGCACGATTGCCCTGGATGATGGAAACCGGATTCCAGCCATTGGTATCAAGCAGGTGCTGGTGACCGACGGCGCCTCGGTCATGGGAACCTGGGCCGATGGAAGCGCGGCCGTTACCAGACGCCAGCACGGGCGGGGTACGGTTTATGCCGTTGGCACACTGGCAGGTTCGAGCTACATCAAAAGTGGTTTGCGCAAAGTTCCGTTCGCCCGTGGCGGCCGTAAGATGGTTTACAATCCGACGGAATTTAGCGCCGGGGCGACCCGCCTGGTGCGCCTGGGTGTGGATGCTGTCCAGCTGAATCGGGAGATCGAGTGTTCGAATAATTTCGTCGAAGGTCTGGTCATCGATAATGACGCAGGGACCTTGGTGACCCTGGTGAACTGGGACAACCAACCTCTGGAAGATCTGAAGGTGCGTGTCCGTTTGCAGGACGCGCCCCGGAGCATCCGTTCGGTCCAGCAGCAACGGCAGTTGAAAGGTTGGGATTTCCGGGACGGTGTGCTTACCTTCAACACGGACCTGGAATGGGCGGACTACATTTTGCTGGCAAACTAGTGGCAATGATCAACGAGCGGTCCCACGCGATTTGCAGAGGCGGTGAAATTTGTGACTCGCGCGTTTGGTTTGCTGATCGTCTGCCACGCCTGCTTTTCTCTGTCTGCCGCGGCACAACGCCTGGAACAGCGGCTGCTTGCCGAAGATCCGGGGGAACTGGTCGCATCCATGCGGCTGGAAGGGGACGCCGTCCGGGGAGCGGTCCTGTTCTATCAGGAATACACAGCGTGCCGAAAATGTCACTCGATCAGCGCCGAAAATTTTCTGGGACCGAAGCTGGTCGAGCGGTCTGATCTGACCGATGTGTAGATCGTCAACGCCATTCTGCGTCCTTCGCTGGAAATCCGTAAGGGTTTCGAGTCGATCGTGGTCCACACGGTCGACGGTCAGAGTGTGACCGGTTTGCTGGTTGAACGGAACGCCGCAGGGGTGACCATCCGGGATCCTTCGCGGCCGGCAAGATTGATTACGATCGCGAGCGGGGAGATCGAAGAGTTGGCGATCAGTTCGCGATCCATAATGCCGGTCGGCCAAATCAACCAACTGGCCAGCCGTCAGCAGTTCCTGGACCTGGCGCGTTATGTGAGTGAAATTGCCCGCCAAGGGCTGGCCCGCGCGCGGGAGCTTGAGCCGCCGCCCACGCTGTACGCGGCGATTCCCCTGCCCGAATATGAACAACGGGTGGATCATGCGGGCATGATCGCCGGGTTGGATGATGACAGCTTTCAGCGCGGCGAGATAATTTACAACCGTCTGTGCGTTAACTGTCACGGTACGCAGGATCGCATCGGAAGTCTGCCGACCTCGCTTCGGTTTACCGCTGGGAAATTTAAAAACGGCGCCGATCCCTACACCATGTACCAGACATTGACCCGTGGTTTCGGGTTGATGGTGGCCCAGCGCTGGATGGTTCCACAACAAAAATACGATGTGATCCACTACGTGCGGGAGGCTTACCTCAAGGATCACAATCCGGGCGAGTACCACCCTGTCGATGAGCGTTACCTGGCGGAGGTGCCCGGCGGTGATACCCAGGGTCCCCCACCTCGTGAGATGGAACCCTGGGTGACGATGGACTATGGTCCGAGCTTGATCAACACCTATGAAGCCGGTGATGACGGCACGAATTTGTCGTACAAGGGGATTGCGGTCCGGCTCGACACGGGGCCGGGCGGGGTCTCCCGTGGGCGTGCCTGGTCGATCTTTGACCACGACACCCTCCGGATGGCTGTCTCCTGGACCGGCCAGGGCTTCACCGACTGGAACGGGATCCAGTTTGACAACAGCCATGCGGCCCATCCCCGGGTGGTGGGGTCGGTGGCGCAGGAGAACCTGATCGGTCCCGGCTGGGGCCATCCACAGACAGGGTCCTTTGTCGATCCGCGTCTGAAGGGTCGCGACGGGCGGTGTTACGGGCCGCTGCCTCGCCAGTGGGCACACTACAGGGGACTCTATCACCACCAGGATCGAGTCATCGTTTCCTACACGGTGGGCCGCACCGATGTGCTGGAGATGCCCGGGATGTCACACAGCGACGGGCAGACGATCTTTACGCGCAGCTTCAACATCGGCCCCCGCGCGCAAGAGATGGTCCTGCAGGTTTGTCGTCACCCGTGCGGAAACGGGGTGCTCCGGCAGTCGGGAGCGGACAGGGTGCGTGTTGCACCGTCCGTCGCCGGTTCTGTCAATGTTCACGGCCAAAGCGAAGGCCATTTGCTGTTGGTGGGCGTCCGTCCCCGTCCCAGGGGTTTCCAATGGCACCTGGCTGAGGGTGGTAACTTACGACTGACGATTCCCGCCGGGCGGCGGGCGCTGCGATTCGCGTTGTGGACAGCGACGGTTGCCGACGAGGAGGCCGCCGAACAACTGCTCGAGGCACCCCCTGTGGATGACGCGGATCTCGATTTGCAGAGCAGGTTGTCCGGCGGGCCGCCGCGCTGTCCCGAACGGGTGAAGACGGAGACCCATGTCGGTTCCGCGGGTACGGGTGGTTTTGCCGTGGATGTGCTGACGCGCCCGGTAAACAATCCGTGGTTGTCCCGGCTGCGGTTCAGTGGTTTGGAGTTTTATCCGGACGGCGATCGGGCCTTGCTGACCACCTGGGATGGTGACGTGTGGCTGGTTAGCGGACTGGCCCACCCGGGCGTTCCACTAACCTGGCAACGTATTGCTTCCGGCTTGTTTCAACCGCTCGGGATCAAGATGGTTGACGGACAGTTCTTTGTCACCTGCCGTGACCAGCTTGTCATCCTGCGAGACCTGAACGGAGACCGGGAGATCGACTTTTACGAAAATTTCAACAACGACCACCAGGTGACCGAACACTTTCACGAATTTGCCATGGGGTTGCAGTCTGATGCGCAGGGCAATTTCTTTTATGCCAAGTCGGCGCGCCACGCGCTGCCGGCCCTGATCCCACATCACGGCACGTTGTTGAAGGTTTCGCCGGACGGGCTGCGCACCGATGTGGTGGCGACCGGCTTTCGCGCTGCCAACGGGGTGTGCCTGAATCCGGATGGGTCATTCATTGTCACGGACCAGGAAGGTCACTGGAACCCAAAAAACCGCATCAACTGGGTGACGGCGGGCAAGTTTTACGGAAACATGTACGGCTATCACGACGTGACAGACTCGTCGGACGAAGCGATGGAGCAGCCACTGTGCTGGATCACCAACACGTTTGATCGCTCGCCCGCTGAACTGTTGTGGGTTGACAGTCCCGCCTGGGGCCCGTTGCAGGGTTCGTTACTTAACCTGTCTTATGGTTATGGGAAAGTTTATGTTGTCCCTCACGAACGTGTCGCGGGTCACATTCAGGGCGGGATGTGCGAATTGCCCCTGCCCCAATTTCCGACGGGGATCATGCGTGGGCGATTCCATCCGGTCGATGGCCAGCTTTATGTTTGTGGCCTGTTTGCCTGGTCGGGAACCCAGCAGCAGCCGGGCGGCTTCTATCGCATCCGCTACACCGGAGGGCCGGTTCACGTGCCCAGCGGGCTGCATGCCAGGTCAGGGGGCGTGGAACTGACTTTTACTGGAGCGGTCGATCGCGAGACGGCGATCGATGCCAGCCGGTACTTTGTCAAGATTTGGAGTTTGAAACGGACCAAAGAATACGGGTCCGATCATTTTGATGAACACACGCTGCAAGTGACTTCCGTGCGGGTGACCCCTGACGCGCGCAGCGTGTTCCTGGAAATACCGGAAATTCAACCGACCCAGTGCATGGAGATTCGCTATGAGCTGAAATCAGCCGATGGGGAACGATTTTCCGGTGCGATCCACAACACGATCCATCGCCTGGCTGACCCCTAAACAGGAGTTGGCTGGAACGTGCTTGGCAGGTGGATTGATGTGGATCCACCCCGGTGGCACGAGGGATCAGTCACTCGAAGCGGTGTGACCTGGTTCGCCGAAGGCAAACAGGTGCTGCTCACCACGCAGCAGGAACAAGCCTTGGGCAATGGCCGGAGTCGCCAGGCAGCTTTCGTCCACCGAGTTGACGTGCAACAGTTTGAAGTCTGGTCCAGCCTGCAGTACGAGCACTTTGCCCTCCTCACTGGTGAAGAACAACTTGTCGTCCGCAGCGACAGGCGAGGCGGTGAAACTTCTGGCACCGCTGCGTCTTAATCGCTTCTGGTAGACGCGTTCTCCCGTCAACGCGTCGTAGCAGGACAGAATGCCGCTGTTTTTGCAGGTGTACAAATAGCCCCGATAGACGAGGGCGCAAGGCAGGTAGGGACCGCCCTGATCGTGACTCCAGGCGATGTGCTGGTTGCTGGTCGCGTTGTCGGCCAGTGAGATGTCGCCCCGGGCGCTGCCGTGAATGGCATAAATCGGTTTGATGTGTCGATAGCCACTGGTAACGTAGGCGAAATTGTAAGCAATCAGGGGCGTCGGTACGGCAATTTCAGAGTGTCCGGAAAGGCGCCACACTTCTTCGCCCGTGTGCGCGTTGTAAGCGCGAGCGAAGTGCGATCCGTTGGTAATCACCAGCGGCCCCCTGTCACGGTTCCAGATGCAGGGGGTCGACCAGGTGGGGATTTCGTCGCGCTCGGTTCTCCACAGTTCCGTGCCCGTTTCGATGTCGAAGGCGGCGATGAACGATTGGTCCTGGATGTCGCACTGCACGAAGACCATTTTCTCGAAGATCACCGGAGAGCTGGCGAATCCCCACTGGTACTCTCTGTCGTAAAACCAGCCGCTGTCCAGCGATCCCAGGTCTTTCTTCCACAGCAGTTGTCCCTGCAGGTCATAGCAATACAAACCTTCGGATCCGAACAGTGTGACCAGGTGTTCGCCGTCGGTGGCGGGTGTTGAGTTGGCGTGGGATGCTTTGGAGTGCCGTTTCTGTCGTGGAACGCCTTCGTGAGCGGTCCGGTCCCACTCGATTTCACCCGTGCGGAGATCCAGGCAGAGTACCCGCCACGCGTGCAGCGAGTCGTCCTCGACCGAGCCGACATCGCCATACAACCCGGTACGTAAGCTGGCAGTTTCCTGCTCACTGACCGCGGTGGTTAAAAAGACCCGGTCTTCCCAGACGATCGGGCAGGAGAGGGCCAGGCCGGGGATGGGAGTCTTCCAGCAGACTCCAGTTCCTGTGACCGCGTCCCACTGGACGGGCGCGCCTTGCTGATCCGCAATTCCACGTGCTCCCGTACCGCGGAATTGCGGCCAGTGGCTGGACGAGGCTGCCAGATCGTCTTGGATGATGGGCGCGGTGGCCGCCGGTCGGGGCTTTTTGGGGGCAGTGGGCTCAGGATCGGGTTCCGCTGGGGACCGCCGGAACAGGACCGCCCCCGACTCCGTGCGTCGCTCCAGGTGGGTGATTTGACCCTCGCTGGATTTGAACAAGTAGGTGGTTTTAAAAAGCTTGTACTCGTAGGGGCCGGTGGCGCGTAAACGTACCGGAGCGCCGTACACCGAGGCGATGCGCAGGGTTTCGTTCTGGACGTCAACCGTGTATTCGGTTCCTTGGTCAGAACAGTAGGTGCCAGTCAGAGATTGTAGGATTTCCAGGGGCACTTGCACGTGGATGTCATTGGCAGCGTCGAGGGATTCTTCCAGGAGTTTTACGATGGCGACCTGGTTGCGGTCCCGTGCAGAATCGCGGCAGGAGAGGATGGTTTCCTGGTCAACGTCGCTGACTTCCAGCAGGGCCCGGACGATTTCCAGCGATCCACTGGAAACGGCGGATCGCAAAGTGTCCCCTGTACCGGTAGCTCCGTGTTTTATCAGCAGCAGCGTAATCTGATCGTGACCGCCACCAATGGTCCAGGTCAACGGTGTCGCCTGGTAAAAACTGTCCTGCACCTGGGGATTGGCCCCGGCCTCAAGTAACACGCGCGCCACATCCAGGTGGCCGCGGTGGCAGGCGTAGGAAAGTGCCGTGGCGCCGTACCTGGAGGGAGCGTTGACATCCACTCCCTGATCCAACAGGTGTCCGACACGTTCGACGTCACCGTTCTTCGCCGCTGTCCAAAACTCGTTTTCAACAGGTTCCGCCGAAAGCAGGCTGGACCAGGAAAGACCGGAGATGATCGAAATCAGCAATATCAACAGGCCGATTTTAAGGTGCATTCGCATGAACTTCAGTCTAACGGCTAGGCCAGCCGGCCGACATCCCCGGCCGGCAATTGCAACGAGAGTTCCGGCAGTTGTTTCAAGTCGGTTTGCCGTCGTTCGGCGTGGAGTACCCGTAACGCTGCGTGTAGGACCGGCACGTTGTTGCAACCCGCGCTCTCAGTTCCGCAGACAACTGGTAAACGTTGGACTGGTAATCAGCGACCTCTTGACGAAATCGCTCGATGGACGGACGGACCCGTTCGAAGTCGCCCAGGGACAGACAATGGTAAATTCGCTGCACCTGGGAGAGCATGTCGCAGGTCAGGTCTTCGAAGCGAAGTTCGACCAACTGGTTTTTTGGAATCAAGCCGCGCTGCTGCTCAAAGCTGCGGTACATCCGCGAAAAATTGTCGAAGACCCGATCCATAACCTTCTCGCGGCAGCCTCGTTGTAAACCCATTGCTTCGGTCATCCGTTTCCACATGTGGACGGTGGATGGAATCATGACTTGCGGGTCGCGCACCAGGTGAATGAACCGGGCCCGTGGAAACAGCTCCAGCAAGGTTTGAATGCGGGCCGTGTGGGGTGGCGATTTCAAGACCAACGGTCGCGGGTTGCTGTAGGCAATCCGTTTGACCAGCAGCAGCATGCCCGCTTTCCAACGCCGGCGCTCCGCGTCGGAAAGTTCCGCCAGGTCCAGGTAGGGAGCATAGCTGGGCGAAGTCCGTGGAAACATCCACTCGAGGTAAGGAGATGGCAGTCCCAGGTTGCACAGCCCGAACTCATCTTCCTGCGGTCGGTTCCAGTCGACAGGCATGTTGTCCATGGGACGACGGCGGGGGAGGAGGAAACGGGTCAGTGGTGCCAGGAACCTCTGGGAGACCAGGAAGTGTCCGGGGGCCATGCACTGGTAAGTGCTGGCAAAACCGAACCGCCCGTCGCACGTCAGTAGTTCGTGCAGCAGGGTCGTCCCCGTTCGCCAGTGTCCGATGATGAAGATGGGGGCGTGGTCCAGTTGCAGGTTTTCCACGCGCTGGCCAAAGGCCCAGCGATCCACCAGGTTGAGCGCCGAATTTAAGGTGCCTGACAATCCAAAGGCGAATGCCCGGTCCCAGCGGTTCCAGGAAACCCGGCAACCGTTGCCAGCCAATAGCTTTCCATAAGCTGCCAGGGGCAGCCCGTGCCAGATGACCAGCCCGAAGCGGGGATAAGTTTGTGCAGCGGAATCCGACATGCCAACCGGTTCCATGGGAAATGACGCTTACCGTTTGCATCGGACAGAAAATCTCGTACGGCAATCAACGCCCCGCTTCTAGCAGAACTGGCAAAGTCCCGCAAACTCAGGTGACCAGCCTCAGGGGTTCTGCACGGTGAATTCTGAAAACGTCACCGGAAATCCTGTGCCCTTGGGGGCGCAGGCGATGATGCCCACCTGCAATTGCTGCACGTCTGTCAGAAAGGCCTGACGCACAACGTGGAACTTGTCTCCGTCCAGCGAGTAGGCCACGTGGAAGGTCTGCTCGTGGCGTTGGAGTTTCCACCAGGTAGTCTGTGGTTCGTCAATTGGTCTGACCGACCAGTCCGACCAGTCTCTCGTCACCACCGCACTGGCCAGGTGTGACTGGTCGACGTATTCGACACCACATTTTAACCAGGTCGTTTGGTCGACTCGCGCCATCAGACCGGCCTGGTCGTATTGGCCAGAGTATTGGCCGGAGATTTTGACCCGGGCCGTGAAGTCACCCTCAGTGGATTGAAAATAAAAGTGTCCGTTGTCCCGGATGCCACCGTCGTGCGTCTTCCGCCAGAAGTCGGTTCCTGCATCCACCTGCAGCCGGATCGTCCCGGCTTGCCGGGACCACTGCCTGGGCTCGTTTTTCCACTGGCGGGTTGCCGTTGGTTGATCAGGTGGAGTTGCCATGAACGGTCGCTCCTGAAGCTCAAGTGCGTTGCTGGCTTACAGTTTTCATTAAAACGATGTGTTACTCAGACCCGCTGACGCCCCCCAACCTCTTCATCTTGGAGGAATCGTCTGATTCCGGATTCTGTCGAAGGCCAACGGCCTCAAAGTTGGCAGCTGAGTATATTCAAACCATGCGCCGACTACCATCGGATCGTCAGATTTCCTATCATTGGCGCAAGTCCCGAAATTTAACCGTCATTCAGGATTGGATCATTCGATGTCTGAGCAAAAGGGATCAGAAACTTCTTCTGGAAACGAGGTTTCTTCCCATCAGTCGGGACATGGCAATCTGACTCTTTTCATCATCGGCGCCATTGTGACGGCGATTGCCACCGCGCTGATTTTACCGTCGCTTCTCGAAAAAGAGACCGCCCTGAGTATTTTCCATGGCATAGGGATCGGGGGTGAGGTGTTTCTGCGAGCTCTCATGATGATGGTCGTGCCCCTGGTGGTCGCATCTGTCATGAGCGGCATTCTGGGGTTGGGCGACATCAGGAAGCTAGGAAAGCCCGGCTTCGTCGCGGTGGGCTATTACGTGTGCACCACCGTATTGGCGGTTGTTGTCGGTTTGATCGTGGTCAACGTTATCAATCCCGGAGGAGAAAGTTCGACGAGCCCAACGGACACCACTGCACAACAGGTCGTGGCGGAGTCTGAAGAGGTCGTGGTCACTGCAGCGGACAAGACCCATCTCCTTGACAAGCTGGCAACCCAGACAGGTATGGAGAAAGAGAAGATCGCGAAGATCTTTCCCGAGCTCGAGGGAGGCTTGCCGGGGAACGAACCGGGGATCTGGATGATTCTCGGCAACCTGGTGTTGATGTTGTTTGCTGACAATCTGCTACACGCGGCGGCAACCACCAATCTCCTGCCGTTGATCGTGTTTGCCATCATCTTTGCAGGTATGTTGACCACCATGGGTGAAAGGGTCAGCGCGATTACCAACATGATCGGCCAGGCGAACGAAGCCATGATGAGCTTCGTGATGCTGTTGATGAATGTCGCCCCGCTGGGGATCTTCTGCCTGGTGGCTTCGAAGTTTGGTACCGCCCAGGCCAACGGGCAATTCCTGGAAGTCATCAAGTCGACCTCGGGTTTTATCATCACCGTACTCTTGGGACTGGGCTTTCATGCCCTGGTGACATTGCCGGCCATCTATTTCTTCTTCACCAGGAAGAACCCCTACGTTTTCATCAAGAGCATGTCCCGTGCGCTGCTCACCGCGTTTTCTACCGCCAGCAGCTCGGCGACCTTGCCGGTGACGATGGACTGCGCGGCGGAGGCGGGCGTATCCAAGCGTTCAACGGACTTCGTGCTTCCGCTGGGCGCTACCATCAACATGGATGGAACGGCTCTTTACGAAGCGGCCGCGGCGATCTTCATCGCGAACCTGGACCCGAACGTCACACTGACTTTTGTAGACCAGATCGTGATTGCGGTGACCGCGACCCTGGCGGCGATCGGGGCCGCGGGTATTCCCGAGGCGGGCCTGGTGACCATGCTGATCGTGCTCAACGCGGTCGGACTCAGCCCCGAGTACATCGGATCGATCCTGGCGATCGACTGGCTGCTGGATCGTTTTCGAACAGCCACCAATACCCTTGGCGATTCAATCGGCGCTGCGATCGTCGACCAGAGCTTCGATAAGTAAGTCAACCTGGTAGGACCAGCGGCCCCGACTCCGGGGCGACATTGTCTTTTTACCGGTGCGCTGCGGTTGGGTCGTGTATTGCTCGAGCTGTTCTTCAGCAGGTGCTGCTTGAAGTAGAGGCTGGTGGTCTCACTGGGGTTCGTTTCGAGGTTTGAGGGTCGATTGTTTGATGCCCTGGCGGCTTCAGACGCTATAGTTGTTGCCGCCTGAGCCATTGTGGTTGACGTACTTTCAGGGGCTGCAGCGGACCGGCCTGAGTGCTGTTGTTTCGCTGTGAATCTGTCGCGATAATCAAATGTTCCATTATTGACACGACGTTCCCTGGTAGGTTAGCGGCGCATGCCTGATTCAAACCTGGAGATTCTGGCCTACGAAATGAGTCCACTGGGACTCTTGTGCTTGCGGCGGCGTGAACTGCTCTCGCAACCCGGTACCATCGTGACCGAGGTGACTCTGAATCACGAGTTTCTGATGAGCAGCCTGTATACCGATTCGGAGCGGGCCTTGGCGCAAACGGCGCTGCAGATGCATGCGGGCAACGATCTGCAGGTGTTGGTCGGCGGACTCGGGTTGGGTTATACGGCCCGCGAAGCGCTCCTGTCGGACCGCGTTGCCCGGCTTGAGGTCGTGGAGTTACTGCCTCAAGTCATCGATTGGCTGGACCGTGGGTTGGTGCCCCTTTCCTCGGAACTCGGCGACGAACAACGGTTGGTTGTCACGGAAGGGGACGTTTACCGACGTCTCGCCGGCCCACCGGCCCGGTTGTTCGACGTGATTTTGATCGATGTCGACCACTCGCCCGAGGAGCGTCTGGGAGAGGAGAGCGTTTCGTTCTATACGGCGACAGGTTTGCTGGCCGCTGGCCGCCATTTGCGGGACGAAGGAATTTTGGCGGTCTGGTCCTATGCCGAAAGTTCACCATTTGCGGATGCACTTCGCGAAGTCTTCTCGGAAGTCCGGGTCGAGCCGGTGAGCTATGACAACCGCCTGATCGACCAGCGGCAAACCGATTGGTTGTTCTTTGCCCGCGGGCCAGCTGCAGAATAGGGAAAAGTGCCTTTCAATACTGTTGTTTTTGGTCTGTCTATAAGACATGATGACTATCAGACCCTTTCTGATTTTTGACAAGGGGATTATCACATGGCAACTATTCAATGTCCGAGTTGTAAGCACGAAACACACGTTCCCTCGTTGGAAAAATTCACTGGTAAAAACGTCAAGTGCCCTTCCTGTAAACAGGCATTTCGCGTTGACTCCTCAGCTCCGCTGGCATCCGCTATCGACGCAGATGACGACCTCAAACTTCAAGCCCCGGCCCAAAAGACGCCGTTCAGCCCTCTCCCGCACGTCCGGAAACCGCCGCCACGGATTCCAAGTACCGAAACGCGTAGCAGTGCCAAGGAGTCGCTGGAGTCGCTCTTCACTCCGCTGACCTACGACCCCAATGGCACCACCTCGGACAAACGATATCCCAATCTTTTACGATACATTGGCATTGCCGAGACGCTGACAAAAGTCTTTTTTTGGATTGGTCTCGTTTTCGTTGCTCTCGGTTTGGTGGGTTATGAAATACGAATGCTCTGGGAATTCAGGTTCCATCATATAGAAGCGTCGTTGGGTTTGATGATTCTGGGTCTCGTGGTCGCGGGCTTGTACGTGCTGATCTTGTGGTTGTTGTTTGTTTTTGCGATGGCCATGACCGAGTTTTTGCGAGTCGTTATTGACATTGAAAATAACACGCGCAACTAACGGATTCTCACTGAAAGGACATTGGGGCACTTACCTGTCCGGGGCAGGTGGCCGGTTCAGATCGGATAGCCTGGAGTTTCGCAGTGAGTTTGGCCTGAAATTCCTTCCCAAGCTGGCAGCAGGTGGCTTGGCTGTGAGATTGGTGGACCGCAGGGCGTCTTTCTCCATTCAATCATTGTGTGGCGACAATGGAAGCGTCAGCAATAGCCGGATTACCATGATTCCCGGGGAGTCGCCGCGCCGTTACGATCGACTCCGGGACAGGGACCCTGACCATGCACAGTTCAATACGCTCACAAACCATATCTTTCTTTTTCGGAGGCCTGGTCCGGAGTGGTTGGATACTGATCGCCATTTGCTGGCTGGCGTTGCCGGTGAGCACGGGTGGAATGCCACAAGGCAGAGCGGCGGACGTTTCGGCCACCGCACAGTCAAGTTCGCTTCGAGAAGTTGATCTGACAGGCTTTACGAAAATCTTCGACGGCAAGACGCTCGAGAACTGGGACGGCGATCCGACATATTGGACCGTGATGAATGAGACGCTTGTCGGCACGATCACGCCGGAGACTTTGCTGAAGGAGAACTCATGGATCGTATGGCGTGGCGGACTCATTGAAGATTTTGAATTGGTGCTGGACTACCGTGCTTCGTCCAAGGCCAACAGCGGTGTTGGCTACCGTCTGAATGTTTTGAAAGGGAAACCCCACGCAGTACGTGGCCCGCAGGCGGACATTGACGGCGGCGGGTCGGTCACAGGGATTTGCTACGAAGAAAACGGACGTCGCATGCTGGCTAGTCGTGGACAGTCCGTATGGATCGATTCCGGTGGAAAGCCCAGAGTGAATTTTCAGTTCGCTGACGCTGGTGAACTACAGAGCACCGTTCGCCAGGAAGATTGGAATCGCTACCGGTTGGTCGTCAGGGGTCATCATGCAAAACACTACCTCAACGGTTTCTTGATGAGTGAGATCGACGACCATGACGAGCGCAACCGCATGCACAGGGGGCTGTTGGGTGTGCAGGTCCACGTTGGTCCGCCAATGAAGATTGAATACCGAAATATTTATTTCAAACACCTCGGTTCTCCGCCGCAAGGGCCCGTGAACCGTGGCAGTGTTGTCTACCGACCAGGCAGCCTTGTGGAGTTTGATCATTCAGCCGCCTACCAACACCTCGTACAGCAGACGGCCAAATTGACGGCACCGATAACGACAAAACGAATCGACGGTCAGGACGAACTTGTTGTCGTCACGCGCGATCTGGGCGGCGTGCGGCACGACCTTGAGAACGTGCCAATCCTGGCCATGTCGAAGCCACTCAACCAGAACGAAAAGGCGTACGACCTGGTTGTGGCATCCGGGAACACGAGGGTTCGTGTGCCGAACGCCGGGTTGAGAATAGCAGGACTGCCAGGGGACATGCCTTATCATGTTCATCTGAAGTGGAATCGTGGCAAGACTTGCTATGAATTAGTCGATCTTCAACCCGCGCAGGCAAGTGTGAAACGGGACTGATTCAGCCCACTCTGTCAGGTTTCGACTGCCCCTGGCTATTGGGGGAAGGTCTTCCCGCCAGATGCATGATCTCGGAGACGCTTTATCTCGGGGCACTGTGTGACTCCGGATTCTGTCGAAGGCCAATGGCCTCAACATTGCCGGCTGAGTATATTCAATCCAGGCACCGGCTACCATTTGTGGTAGCATCTGATCCGCCTCATCGGTGAGCGTGTCGATCAGCAGGTGGCCTTACCCCAACGAGCGGACCCCCACAGGAATGTCGTATGTCGATCTGCCTTACCCCGGTTGAAGATGTGATCCCCACACCAGGTTTGCCTAAAATCAAAGAGGTA
>Ga0310120_10001097_pt1 | contig 20532 bp, 10 predicted proteins | sample CB27_AW_983_MG_FD_203506 | JGI IMG/M metagenome (GOLD analysis project Ga0310120, IMG submission 203506) | Marine microbial communities from Western Arctic Ocean, Canada - CB27_AW_983 | ecosystem: Environmental > Aquatic > Marine > Oceanic | place: Canada: Western Arctic Ocean | collected...
CTGATGCTGATGAAAGGGCCCAACGTGATGGTGGGCTACTTGAATCAGCCCGAAAAGACCGCCGAAGTCATCAAAGACGGGTGGTACAACACGGGTGACATTGCCAAGATCGATGACGAGGGATTCATCGAGATTACCGGACGCCAGAGCCGTTTTTCAAAAATCGGTGGAGAAATGGTGCCTCACATACAAATTGAAGAAACGCTTGTCCGTCTTCTGAAAAATGAGGAAGAAGAGTTTCTACCAGTTGCAGTGACTGCCATTCCTCACGCCAAAAAAGGTGAGCGATTGATCGTGATCCATCGGAAAATCAATCAGACTCCGCAACAACTGTGCGAAGCTCTTGCTGAAGAGGGACTTCCAAAACTCTATATTCCCTCTCCGGATAGCTTTTTCGAAGTGGAGGAGCTACCCCTGTTGGGTAGTGGGAAATTGGATCTCAAACAAATTCGTGAAATTGCCCTGAAGGCGTTCAATACAGAAGATTCCTGATGTTTGTGCCTGTTTTCCTGTTGCGACAGGCAGTTGGTGGCCAAAAGAAAACCGGTCCCTCAAGAAAACGTTTCTGTCTGATACCGTTGAAAGTGGATGGTTTCTGACCAGTAAGTCCGAGGAAGTCCGGCTTTCATTTTCAAAGTTTTCATGAATTCTGCAGGTGAACGAATACTGTTCCAGGCCGCAGGTATCAACGTAGCTTGCCGACGGCCGTCTTGTAGAATGACGCCATCAAGATGGGGCTGCAGTTGGCACAACAGATCGTCTTCCGAGGTGAAGGTGATCGGCTCGGGCCGAGTCAGCACGGCAATGAAGACTTCCAGCTGTTTGAATTCGGGCCATGTCAGCCGGGCGAAGCGGGGGTCACCGAACGCCGCTTCGTGGGCGTTACGGGTGACATCATCCACGAGGGCCAATTTGGCCTGCAAGCTGCCAATACAACCTCTCAGCTGACCATGAATTCTGAGCGTTACAAAGCGGCTCCTGGTTTGCGCAACTCGGGTGAAAAATTTTCTAATCGAACTGGCAACCGATCTTGTTCATGGAATTCATGTTCAATGGAGCATTTGGCGATTCGCAAGAGTTCGGTTTTCGCATCTTCTGGCAGGGGCATGTTTCAGCAGACACCGGAAAGATGCGTTTGTTTCATTGGAGTTCGCCACAATCCACAATTTGAATCTGGCTGCTAGGTTTACCGCTGCGGGTTCCCAGGGCTTCAATTGCCTTGACAACGTCCATCCCCTCGGTGACCTGTCCGAAAATGACATGCTTGCCATCCAGCCAGGGTGTTTTCACCGTCGTAATAAAAAATTGAGAGTTGTTGGTATTGGGCCCCGCGTTGGCCATGCTGAGTAAACCCGGTTGGTTGTGTCGCAAACGGAAATTTTCGTCGTTAAATTTGCTGCCGTAAATACTTTCACCGCCCGTACCGTTTCCAATCGTAAAATCACCACCCTGGATCATGAAATCCGGAATGACACGGTGCAACAAGCTACCTTTATAATGCAGGTCCTTACCAGACCGCCCCTTGCCTTTTTCACCGGTGCATAGTGCGCGAAAGTTTTCAACCGTCTTGGGAACAACATCGCCAAAGAGTCCCATGACAATTCGACCTGCGGGTTCGTCGTCGATGGTCACGTCAAAAAATACATGATTGGTGACTTGGCGATTGGTTGTTTCTGCGGCACCCAGGCAAGAGCTTAACAACAGTAGTGGAATTCCCAACCAGAGACGAAGTGTATGTGGCATCTTATGTGTTTCCATCCGGTAAAAGTCTGATAACATCGACCAGTGACTTGACGACGGTCGCTGATTATGACACATCCTTTTCTTCTTGCGAATTCCAATATTTTGCAGACGGGAAGACAAATAAGGACTTGTTTTCCCCGCGGTAGAGGTCAGGAGGTGGTATCAGGGTTCTCCTCGGGGAGCGGAATGTTAATTGTTAGAATCTCAATCACGATCGATTGGATTTCCTGCTTGGTCCTTTTTTGGTTGTTGCCACCTTTCGAATTCCGTTTCGCCGGAGTGACAAGATTCAGCCCATCCTGGTTTGACGAGGTGATTCGGATATCAATTGATTTCTTTTGACGAGCATCGAAGCCATCCAACCAGATTCCATTAGGGAGTGTTTCTTCCCGTGCTTTTTTGTTGTGATGTCGATAGTGAAAAACCAGACCATTGGCCAAAGTGGTGTCTTGTAGCTTGAGATAATGAAGTTCCAATGGTGAAACAGCATGCTTAACGGACCGCGAACTGAAGTTTTGGGGCCATTGCAAATCAACCCGAGATACGATTTTTGACCGATCGTGGACTCGAAGGGTTAACCTGCCTCGTTTCATTTCTTGCTGGCTTGTCGTGTGGTCTGAATTGGAGAGGCGTTTGCAGAGGTCAGCCACGTAGGGTCCGAGAACTTCAGACCACTTCTTCGCAGGACTATCTTCCGGGTCTTCCTCCTGCTCGTCATTCGTCGGCACCCTTCCAGACCGGGGCTTGTTCACCTGGTGATAATTCTGTTTGGCTAAAAGTAACATCACCGGATCAATGGTGGTGGTGGTAAACATTCCCATCTTCAGCCACCGCTGCGGATCGGATTCGGCTTTCAGTAGTAATTCGGCAACCGTATGACGTGCCGACGGTAATGGTACGGTTGCCAGAAGCAAAGGCAGCCTGCTCTGGATATCGTCGAACTTGTCACTCTGCAGGGTACCGTGAAGCATTTTCACTGCCTGTCGAGTCCAGAGTAAACGAAGTTGCGCATCGCGCTGTTCAGCCGGGTCGATCGGATCGGGCTCTTCCACAGACTCTTCTGCTCTTGCGGGTTCCACTGGCTCCTTTTTGTCCCGATCTGATCGGGAAGGACGTGAGGATTTTCGTCTGCCCGATGGTGCCGCGAACGGGTTGGGGCCGGGCCGGACCCTGTTCGTCGGGCGACGGGTGTTGCCTGTTGGAGAAGGTAATTCATACGGAGTGATGGTGTAGACAGATGGTCTTCCGCGAGTATCGCTTGCGAAACCAGTCGATTCCGGAACCCCCAGGACTTCCCGCATGCCCTCGCTACTTCTTTGAATCCACATGCTTTCCAGGCGTTGGCGAATTTCCAGTTCCGTATCGGGATTCTCTAACAAAAAAATCTGGGCGCGATAGTTCCGGATGTCGTCAGTGGATAAGTACTGTTCAAACAACTGGGCCGTTTCCAATACGACATCGGGACCGTTGAGATACTTTGCCAGCGCAGTTCGCATGTCGTCAGAAATAGCTGGTCCTGCTTTGGATAAGACCTGCATCCGGATCCAGTCTCCGTCGATAGGGTCGTCGTTTTCAGGGTCGATTGGGGTATGCGGTCCACGTCCCAATGGGGCTCCGCCCCGTGGTCCAGCGGTGTGGTGGTGTGGGGAGATTTCTGAGTCGCTGAACGACGCGGCTTGCTCGAATCCGACGGGTTTTACCGCGTCGGGCTTGGTCAGCATGGTAAAAAGCATTTTTTCTCGCGGACGATCGTTTTTTATTGCCAAGGCATTAACGACTTCTACCACGATGTCCCGTTTTTGCATGGGGGCTTCCTGCTTGCCAGCGACCAGTCGCTTCAGAACATCGAGGGCTTTGGAAGTATTACTTTTTCCCAACCCATGGATGACCTTCGCAGCTAGGTCTGACGGCAGATGGTCAGGCCCGGTGGCCGGTTGTACTTGGGGAAACCGCTGCCCCCTGCCACCGTGTGATGGGTTTTGAGTTGCGGGAATATTGGTGTGGGGCACATGATTGTTGTTGCGGTAGTTCCTGGCACCGGCTGAATTTGTATTGGACTGGTTTGATTTCTCCGTTCGGTCAACAGCTAAAAGCCGGACCAGCAAGTCAACTCGTTCCACATCATCCGGAGTCTCTGTGAGCAGGTAGTCCAACGCCTCGTTCAGTCGGGGGTCATGTTCTTTCCGCGCATCATCGAAATCGTCTGGTTTCCATTCGGAAAAATCTTCAGGCCGTTTTGGTAGAGTCGCCTCCTGTTCCTCATTCTCGTCCTTCGTTGGTGAAAGAGTCTGTGCACCCGGGAGATTCTCTCCCGGACGAGTGGTGGGTACCGATGGTGAAGAAGTTATCGGAGTGCTTGGTACATTTGCGACCGGGTTCACCACGGGTTGATTGCTTGTCTGTATAGAACCTGGCGGGGGCAGCGTGGGTTCAGCAGGAGTACCCGCTTGGGCCGCATCGATTTGTTGATCCTGTTTTTCTTTTGCTGATTGAAGCGGTTTCGGAAGTCTCGGTCCTGAAGGCGGATCAGATTCTGGTGTAGAAGAGGATCCGCCACATCCCGACAGGACCAGGGCAGCTAGAAACATCACGGAAGCTTGCATTGCCAACGACCGGCGGAAGAGGCTCGGCGGCCAGTCGCGTGAAACGCAGGAGGCGATGTCGTTACAGATCTTCGTTAGAGGGGCCATGAGGGCACTCGAGGAAATGAATACATGTATCAGTGAACAAAGGCCGGCAAACCGTATTATTGCACAAATTAAGGATCGAGGTAAATCAGATTTTGGGTCGGACATGTAACTTCCGGATTCGACCCGGTTGGTTGCTTAGTTCCAGGGGTGGGGCGTGAAGGGAAATTCGGCTTTTCTCTGATAGCATCTGTCTTTTCTCGGGAATGGATGTCTGGGCAGGACCTCGGTGGCCAGCCAGTCTTTTTACTCGCTCAGCCTGACAGCCGTGCCGTAAGCGAAAAGTTCCGACGCAGTGCCTACCACGCTGGTCGTCATGTAACGTACATTGATGATCGCATCTGCCTGCATTTCGTTGGCTTGGACAACCATTCTGCTGGTCGCTGCTACCCGGGCCTTTCCCATCATCTCGGTGTATTCCGTCAATTCACCACCCAGGACCAATCTTACGATGGCAGACAGGTCGTTGCCAATCCAGATGGCAAACACCGTGTGCCCCTGGACCAGGCCTAGAACTTCTGCGACCGGGCGCCCGGGAACCGTGGGGGTGTTTGATAACAGGATCCTGCCGTCAACCCCGGCACCGATTTCACGGTCGGGTGCGACTTTGTCACCCAGTTGTTCGACGGTCAAACTCAGCAGAACGACAAGAATCCCTCCCAACAAACAGAAAATGGCCAACCGGAGCCACCACGGTACAGCCGGGTCATCGGTGACGACTACGTGCCATGGTATGCCGGCAAAGATCGAAACGAAGAGCCCGGCTACGAAGGCCATCGAGCCAAGGTGTCGCAGAGTTTTCATAGCTTCTCCTAACGCGTTTTCAACGGCCGAGGTATCTGAGTGTAAAAATGATATGATGCAGCATACGGAATGTGGATTGAAGGGGCGAGGAGTGGGGCACTGTTCTATCAACGTGAACGGAATACACTGAAAGTCACAGTGTTGCTGTTGCCTGCGACTGATCAGAATTTCAATTGACGAACCCGATGAAGGAATTTCTCGCATGTTAAACTGCAAGCAGATGGTCGCCGCGTCACTTTGTTGGCTACTCATGACTTCTGTTCTGCCCGGCGACTATTTTCTGCAAAATTCCTGCTGGGCGGAAGAAACGGTTGACACCCGGGGTGTTCCCGCCGCGTCGGAGGACGACTCGCGATCATTGCGCATTGCGGCGATTGTCACGACCTATTTTCCAACCAGTCACGCCGGTGTCATCGTCGAGAAATTTTTACGTGGATTTCCAACGGACGATGGGCTCATCACACCCAGAACTGAAATCGCTTCCCTGTACATTGATCAGATTCATGAGCGTGACATCGGAAGGCAAATCGCCAAAAAGTACGACGTTCCTCTCTATGAAAGCATTCGCGCGGCGTTGACTCTGGGAGGAGAACGGTTGGCTGTGGACGCTGTATTGTTGATTGGTGAGCATGGTGACTATCCCCGCTCGCGACTGGGTCAGGAAATGCTGCCCAGACGGTACTTTTTTGAACAAATTGCAGGTGTCATCGCTCAGGCGGATCGCCCCATACCGGTTTACAACGACAAACATCTGGCTTACCGCTGGGAGGATGCCAGGTGGATGTACGAGACGGCCCGGGAGTTGAAGATCCCACTTTGGGCTGCTTCTGCGTTGCCCGTTGTGTGGCGGCGACCCAACTGGGAGCACCCCGCTGGTGAGAGGATAGAGCAAGCACTCGTCATTGGTTTTCACATGGTCGAACGATATGGTTTTCACGCCCTGGAAGTCCTGCAAAGTCATGTCGAGCGGCGTCGAGGCGGTGAGACAGGCGTCCGGTCGGTGCAATGTCTGTCGGGCGAGCAAGTGTGGCTGGCTGGCGAACAAAAGAAGTGGTCAGTGTCATTGGCCAATGCGGCTTTAAGTCAAATTGAAGGCGGACCGGGCAAACTCGACATCGAACAAGTCACGGAGCCTCACGTCTTTCTCATTGAATACGTTGACGGCTTGCAGGCTGCCGTACTGATGTTGGGTGATAGTGGTTTTGTCCGTAAATTTTCCTACGCTCAACAACGCGGTACGACGATCGATTCGCTGGAATATCACATCGACAGCGGCCCGACTCACGCGGCATTCGGTTACCTGGGTCTTAATATTGAAGATTTTTTCATTTCCGGTGTCCCTCCCAACCCGGTCGAGAGAACGTACCTGACGACAGGAATTCTGGAAGCGGCACTGATCTCCCGTGGCCGTGGCGGAAAACTGGTTCACACACCGCATCTTGCGTCGATCCATTACCATTCACCTAGTCGAGCCAGGAGACCCACAGGATCTCGCCCCAGCGGGGCAAGCATTTCGGATTGGAAGACTCTGGCCCCTGGTGCCACACCTGCCGCACAGTCGATTCCCACAAACCGCACGGGAACAGTGCGCGGAAGTCGCCGCCGCAAAGATTAGGTCAAGGAGCCTGGTCTTTTATGAGGCGGACACCGCTGGGAGTTTTAGAACAAATCCTAGGCTTCAGTCACGGGCTTGATGAGCTCACCATAGAGTTCCGGGCGGCGCTTGCGCAATGGAAAGTTGGCATTGGATCGGGCCTGGGAAAAGTCTTCGGATTTCAAGTCCGCAAGGATCATTTCCGCCTGAATCGTTGTGGCTTCCGTCTCCGCCAACAGGCTGCCGTCGGGCGCGAACATTAGGCTGCCACCACCGTGGTAGGGTTGCCGCCGGTAGTCCTCGCGATAGTACTCGACCGTACCCGCTTTTCCCGCCTGGTTGGTGATCACCACGAAAGCCGCATTTTCCAGAGCCCGCATCCGGTACCAGGAAAGCGATTCTTTGACTTGCATGGCAACCGATTGTTCCGTCTCTTGGTTCCATGGTCCACAGCGTCCGGCGCTGGGCATCAGAAAAACCTCGGCGCCCTTCAGCGCAAGGGTACGTGTGATCTCCGGATAGAAGGCGTCGTAACAGATCACGCTTCCTACTTTACACTTGCCGATGTCGAATACGGGAATTGCGGATCCTCCAACGTACATCAAGCCTTCGTCTTCAGACATGTGGATTTTTCTCGACTTGCCGATATATCCTTGCGGGCCAATCAGCACCTGGCAGTTGTAGATAAGATCGTTTTCCTTTTCCGACATGCCAACACATAGCACCAACTGACGTTCACGCGCGACCTGTTCCAGCCGTTTGATACTCGGACCATCCGGTACTGCTTCGGCGACTGACCAGCATTCGGGTGCCATCCAGTGACCGTGGATTGCCAGCTCCGGGAACAGCACGAGTTCAGCACCGTGCTCCGCTGCCCGAATCGACCAGGATTCGATTTCTTCCAGGTTGCGTTCGGTTTGCCCGAGCAGTCCATTCATCTGAACTGCGGCGACTCGTATGGATTTCATGAGGTGTCAGATTCCCTGTGGGGTGCGTGGTATGGGACTTCGAGAAATGCGCGCCACGTTTTCCTGCAAGGGGGATTTCGCTCCCAATCGTTGGTGATCAGATGCGAAGCATCGTCGCTGATGTCCTTTCTGCCAGATCGAATTGCCGTTTTTCTTCGGCCTGCCGATCAGGGCGGCAACGTTTTCCAAGAAGGCCCGTTGCCTTTCCGTAGTGACATCGCGATTGGTCCACATTGTATTCAATTTTTTCTGAACCCCAACGTGTGACTCCGGGTTGAACCTGTTGATGCCCGTCTTCCAAAAGTGGCTCGGATAAGTGGTCCAAGATTTATCCCGTCGTCGATTGAGAGCCAACAAGTTGTAAAAAGCTGTTGTGCGGGATCGGCTGTCTGTCAAAGCGGGGTTCCTACACCGGAGGCGGGGGAGTTGCGTAGATATCCCTTTGCGTGAAGCAATGATTTGAATCTTTCATAATAGGTGTCGTACTGGTCTTTGCGCGAAGGGTCGGGAACCATCGTTTTTTCGATATGGACCATTTGTCGGCTTGCCTGCCACACGTCACCCACTCCGGCCCCGGCAGCCGCTAAGATGGCTGATCCGAATGCCGATTCCGGACATGCCGGACGGTGAACTGCCCGCCCCGTTATGTCGGCTCGTAACTGCAGCCAGTGGTCATTTTGGCTGCCACCACCGGTTGCAAAAATATCGCACCGTTTAGAGGTGGTTTCACAGGCAACCTGGTCCAATGCTTCATAGGCAAGCCGTTCGATGAATGCTGTTCCTTGGAGGCTGGCGGCAAACCGCTGAACCGAATGGTTGGTCGCCGGCTCGCAAAATTCGGCAGCCCGGTCGCAGCAAAAAGGGAACCGTTCTCCTTGAGTCGTCAGTGGATAACAGAGAATTTCAGAGGGTAGATACTGAAGAGCCTGTGCACTGAGTTGTTCCAGGTCACAATCGGTGTATCCTGTTCGAATCCATTGGCTGCCGGTGTTGCTTGCCGCTCCCGGCAACCACAGTCCACCTGGCAACTTGTGGGAATAGACCTGTCCCTGAGTGTCATGAGCCGGAGTTTTCGAGAGCCGTTTGAACACAAGCGTTGTGCCCAAGGTGGTACTGTCGTCACCCGGTTGGTTGGCCCCTGACGCCAAAAATCCGGCCGTTCCGTCCGTCGCACCCGCGATGACAGGCAGGCCTTCGGGTAAGTGGCACGCTGCTGCGGCTGGGCCATGAATTTCTCCGATGCGGGTTCCCGGTGCCACGACCCGGGGAAGTTTTTCGCGCACGTCCGAAAGTTCGTTGATCCAGGTCGGCCAACGGTCGTCGACCAGATCGTAACCCGTTTTGAGGGCGTTGCTATAATCTGAAACGGCAGGAACACCTGTCAGGCGGGAGGTGATGAAGTCTGCCTGGTGGATGAAGTAACGCGCGGTGTGAAACTGTTGTGGTGCGTTTTCAGCCAACCAGAGGATTTTTGCCAAGGCAAAGGATGGGGCAAACTGGTATCCAACCTTGTTGCAGAACCGGCTTGCCAGGAGGTTGAGTCGCTCGGCCTGCTTGACTGCTCGACCATCGTTGTACATGATTCCCGCACCTGTTTCCCGCCCATCCACGTCAACTCCGACCACCGTACCTGACGTCCCGTCCACGGCGATGGCGCACAGAGTTTCCGGGGCAACTCGCAGCTCGGTCAGATGTTGGCCCATTCTTTGTAAGGCGCCGACCGCAGCCTGCCACCAGGAATGGGGGCTCTGCTCGTGCCATTTCCCTTGGTGGACTTGATGTTCCAACTCGAAAGTTGCCTGACCTGTTGCCACCACATCACCCGTAGCGCTAACGGCCATAGCCCGCGCGCCGCCGGTACCGATGTCAAGTCCTACAAAAAGAGCAAGGGGTGCCATGCCAGGATTCTATCATGGAAACCGGCCCTTGAAGAATCGGTAGTCCAAAGCAGCGGGCCAGAAGACAGCAGTTTGCAGTATGTTCGCCGTCGGGCTTGCTTTGCAAGCCGAACTGCGCTGCGTGCAAGAGGTGAAACAGGTGATAAAGGGCCGGGCTCGTGTGCCCGACGCACGTTGATTCAGCAAAGCACGGCGGGTCAGGAAGTCACCCGCCGTGCTGCTGATGTTAGAAATAAGATCCCTTTAATTTCAGCGACCGTTTCGACGCAGACCAGTCACCATGACAGCGACGAGACCCAAGATTGCCAGCACGATCGACATCGGTTCTGGCACAGCACTTGTCGATCCGTAGCCGCCCGGAGCAAAACCGGATGCCAGGGCATTGTAGTCACTCAGGTCGATGTCTCCGTCCGAATCAAAATCCCCGTCAGTCCACATGTAGGTGGTGCCGCCGGGAGCAAAGTTGGTGGCCAAGCTGGTGTAGTCAGACAAGTCGATATCCATGTCACCGTCGGTATCACCGGGTTTTGCCAACAAATTCTGAAATTCCACGGAGTTTGCGGTGTAGGTGACCGCGCTGAATATGCCTCCGGTTCCACTGTAACTACGGAAGGAACCGTTGGGGTCGACCGCACCGAGCGGCACCAGTGCCGACCCGTCATACTGGACGGTGCCGAAGGTGCCGTTTTGTGTCATGGCTGTCATCAGAACGAAATCATCCGCATCGCCGGGGTTCGTCGGACCCGTGTAGCTGCCACTGGGTACGACATTCAGGGTACCTCCCAAGGTAGCTGTTCCCGCTCCCAGGATATGGTGGATCTGATCATAGCTGCCAGCCGACGCTCCTTCGATTTCCAGCCTCACGGTACCATTGTAGGTGACGCTACCACGGCTTATGCTGGCGACACTTAATCCGGGCGAATCAGTGCCCGTGATGGTGACGTTGTCCATCGTGCCGACACCTTCCACCCAGCCAGACAACGTGATGGGGCTGCCTACCGAAGCACCGTGGATGTGACCATTGTTCGTCAACGGCTTGCTGGCGTCGTTGAGCGTTGTCATCGTTCCAGTACCGTTAATATTGGCACCGAAATCAACCGTGAGACCGTTATTCGCAACCACGCTACCGGACCCGGACGAACCCAGGTTCACCCATGCACCCGAATCAAACACGGCGTCGTTAGCATCTCGCAAAGTGATGGTCCGGTCATTGGCATTCAGTATGCCATTCCCAGAGAATCCGTCTGCCGAACTGCTGTCACCCATTGCCAGGTTGCCGGTGGCTTCGATCACGGATCCGGGGTCTTGTGTCACGGGACCTGTGACGTCGCCAGCACCCTGAAAATTAGCTCCGGTACCGAACTTGACACCGTTGGCGGCGATCAGGAAACCACCGACACCCATCGTGGTCATGGATCCCAGTTCGACGGCACCAGCCGAGTTCACCTGTAGAAAACCCGTGCCAACTTCCAGTAATCCCTGGTGATTAAATCCCTGGGCATCTGACGCGTCACCCAAAGTGAATAGCCCGGTGCCAACGGAGATGGTCGACTGGGCGGCACCGTTTACTTTACCATTGACGGTACCAGTTCCTGCCAAAGTGCCAAAGTTGGGTATCGATAGCCCGGTCGGAACCGTGCTGCTACCACCGGTGAGGTGCAAGTCACCACCGTCCCAACGAATTTCACCAGCGCTGGCATTCACGGTCGCGGCAGTCAAGCTACCACCGTCCAGGTGCAACTTGCCGTTGCTGGCGAGAGTCAAGTTATTGACGGTTGCTTCGGACCCGTAGCCCAATCGCAGAACGCTATCGCTTGCACTTCCATCGCCGAAGGTGGCCGCGCTACCTAAATTGCTGCCGGTGGAGGTCACGTTCACGGTTCCCGAACCGAAACTCATCGTACCGCCCTGATTAAGCAGGGCAGCAGTATTGACCGCACCACCGGACAGACTCAGTACGCCGCCGGTCCACACTCTCAGCGATCCACCCACGTTGACGGTACCGCCTGAATTGACTTGCAAGGACCCGGTTGCATTTCCGCCATCCGCCGTGTCACTTCCCGCAATTCCCAGATCGGCAACGTTGGTCCACGTTGAGCCGCTGCCTCCGACTGTTACGACACCGCTGGAGCCTTTCCGTTTTCCAACGGATCCGTTCCCCACGTTGCTTATCAGGGCCCCACCACTGACGGTTACTACGCCATCGGCACGATCGCCAACTTGGAATTCGCCATCAATCTCCCAGCTCGAGCTCACACCATCGACGGTGACCGTTCCGTTCCCTGTCGCCAGCCATCCGACGACTCCGTCGTTCTCGGTGGTAATCCTGCCTCCGTTGGTAACATTGAGTATCCCGACGCCCTTATTGCCGACACGAAGTCGGAAGTTGGTATCCCACAGTGAACCGGCACCGTCGACGGTGGCGGTACCCGTGGAGCCCTTGTCATCGCCAAGATAAGCAGTCAACCCACTTTGTACCGTACCTCCAGCCAGGATATCGAGCGTTGCCACAGCGGTATTTCTGTCAGCAACTTTGGTTTCATTGTTGATTTCCCAGCGTGAGTCGATGCCGGTAACTACCACATGGCCGTTCGAACCCCCATTGACTGCCAGCATGCCGTTCAAGGCGCTGGCTACTTTTCCACCGCCACTGATCTCCATGTAACCGGTGCCGTCCCAGCCGATGTTGTGATGATTCGCGACTTCCCAGACAAGGCCCGTGGCCGGAATAAACGCCTTGCCATTTCCACTGCTGGTTCTTCCGATGAAGACTTGACCGCTGGGATAGATACAGGATCCGGCAGCACCGGCTGTAATGGTCAGTGTTCCTGAACCGAAGTCGCCAATGATGTTCGGCAGACTTCCATCACCCATCAGTACGCCACCGGTCAACTCATCTGCCCACGTTGAATGACTGCAAGCCAGTAGTGTTGCTGTGACGAATAAAATCGTGAGCAAGGAACTCATTGTAAAGAATCGTTTTTTAGGATTCGCTGAAGATGATTGTGTCTGGTCCATTGGTTGATTCTCTTGAACGATGCCGGCGTGGATACTAGACGAGGAAGATCTCCGACGCCTGCCAAACATCAGGAAGAGGCCTGCTGAAAGAAGCCCCAAGGTGCTTGGTTCCGGTACAGCATTTGTCGAACCGTAACCAGTCGGAGCAAAGTTGGCAGCCAGGTCGTTGTAGTCACTCAGATCGATGTCTCCGTCCAAATCAAAATCCCCGTCCGTCCACGTATAGGTGGTGCCGTCGGGAGCAAAGTTGCTGGCCAGCCTGACGTAGTCAGACAAGTCGATGTCCTGGTCACCGTCGGTGTCACCGGGGAGTGCCAGTAAATTCTGAAATTCCACGGTCGTTGCAGTGTAAGTGAGCGCGCTGAATATGCCTCCGGTTCCACTGTAGCTACGGAACGAACCACTGGAATCGACCTCACCTAGCGGCACCAGCGTTGACCCGTCGTACTGGACGGTGTCAAAGGTGCCGTTTTGTGTTGCGGAGGTCATCAGAACGAAATCGTCCGCACCGCCGGGATTCACCGGACCGGTGTAACTGCCGATGGGCACGACATTCAGGGTGCCTCCCAGCGTAGCTTCTCCGGTTCCCAGAGTATGGTTGATCTGATCATAGCTACCGTCCGAGGATCCTTCGAGTTCCATCTCCACAGTGCCATTGTAGGCAACGCTACCACGATCGACCGTGGCGGGACTGAATCCCGGGGCATCGGTTCCCGTGATGTTGACGTTGTCCATCGTACCTGCGCCTTTGACCCAGCCAGTTAAGGTAATGGGGTTGCCCGCCGACGCACCCTGAATGTGACCGTTGTTCACGAATGGTTTGGTGGCGTCATTTGGTGTTGTCACGGTTCCAGCGCCGTTCATGTTGGCGCCGAAATCCAGTGTGAGACCGTTAGCGGCGCTCAGGCTACCGGACCCGGACGAACCCAGGTCGACCAACGCACCCGAATCAAATACGACGTCATTAGCATCTCGCAAGGTGACGGTCTGGTCGTTGGCATCCAGTGTCCCACCACCGAAGAATCCGTTGACCGCAGTACTTTCGCCCATTGCCAGAGTGCCGGTGGCTTGGATTTCCGAGCCGAACGCTTGTGCCACGGCACCGATGATGTCACCTGACCCTTGAAAATCGTCCCCGTTCCCGAATGCAACACCGTTGGGGGCAATTAAGATACCACCTGTATCCATCGTCGTCATGGATCCTAATTGGGCGTAGCCAGCTGAGAACGCCTGGAGAAAACCCGTACCAACTTCCAGTGTTCCTAGATGATTGAATCCTTGGAATTTAGTCAAATCACCCAAGCTGAGCAGCCCATTACCAACGGAGATGGTCGACTGGGCAGCACCACTTACGTTACCGGTGATAGTGCCAGTGCCTGCCAGGGTACCAAAGTCGGGTACTGAAATGCCGGTTGGAATCTGGCTGGTACCACCGCCGAGACGCAATTCACCACTGTCCCAACGAATTGAACCAACGGTGGCATTCAAGGTGTCAGCGGCCAAGCTGCCACCATCCAGGTGCAAAGTGACGTTACTCTCAAGATATAAATCGCCGACGGTTGCATCGGAACCGGGAGCCAACCGCAGTACGCTATCGGTTAAACCACCGTCGCCGAAGATGACCGAGGTGCCCAAATCGCTGCCGGTTGACGTCAGGTTCATGGTTCCCGAACTGAAAGTCATCGTGCCGCCCAAATTGAGTAGGGCACCAGCATTGGCGACACCTCCGGAGAGAGACATTGTACCGCTGGGCCACACTCGCAGTGATCCGGTGGCACTGACGGTGGCGCCGGTACCGATTTGCAATGATCCGGTCCCACCGGCCGCCGTATCACTACCTCCAACTGCCAGATCCGCAAGATTGTTCCAGGTTGAACCCGTGTCAGTGACCGCAACGGAGCCGCTGGAACCAATTTGTGTTCCAATGGATGCGTTTCCCACATTGGTCACCAGGCCTCCAGAGCTGATGGTCAACGCGCCAGTGGTTTCGTTGCCAATTTGGAGCTCGGCAGCATTTGCCCAGCTGGAATTCGATCCACTGACGGTGACGGTACCGTTTCCGGTCGATTCCATTCCAATGACTGCCTCGCCACCGGTGACGACCATACCGCCGTCTGTAATATTGAGTACACCGACGCCCCCTTTACCGATGCGAATTTCGTTGTTGGTGTCCCACTTTGAACCGGAACCGTCCACCGTGACCGTACCCATGCTAAGGTCGTCATCACCGATGGAAACAGCCAGGCCACTTTGTACTCCCCCACCGGCCAGGATTTCGAGCGTTCCCACGGAGGTGGCGAAATCGCCAACTTTGGTTTCGTTGGTGATTTCCCAACGTGAGTTAGTGCCGGTGATTTTGGCGTGACCTTCAGCGCTCGCGTTCATTCCCACCATTCCATTCAAGGCGGTGGTCACAGTTGCCCCGCCACTGACTTCCATAAAACCCTTGCCATTCCAGGCGATGTTGTGGGCACCCGAGGCCTCCCATACAGTGCCCGCACCCGAAACGTACACCTCGCCGTCTGATCCGGTCGAAAATCCGATCATGACCGTACTACTGGGATAAACAAAGCTTCCCGCGGTGCCGGATGAAATACTTAGAGTTCCCGCACCTGTCATGCCAATGATGTCAGGTAGCACTCCATCGCCTGTAAGTACGGCGCCCGCCCACGTTGGTTGACTGGAAACCACGAGCATGGCAGTGACGACCACAGTGACGAGGGAACCCGTGCGAAGCAAACGACCGTTTGCAAGCTGTCGCATGGATGCAAGGGAGGGACGAATCATTGCACAACCTTTCAAATTGGTCAGTGATGAGTTTTCTTAGTCCGAATAAGAATCCGGAAAATTGAATACGCGTAATGTGTCAATGAAGGAAGGGTATGATATATAAAGTAGTTCTTTGCAATTCGTAAATTAGACTTAGACAAGGACGGTTGTTCTGCCTTATACCTAAGGAATGCTTGAACCTTTACTGTTCACACCTGGGCGAGCCAGAAGGCGTCCGCGTCTTCTCCCTCTTAGCGTGACTGCTGGGTGAGTCAAAAGCAGAGAAGGCGCCGCCACCTGTTGGCACTTTAAGTGGAAGATGAATGGTGTGTGTAATAAGCTATGCGCACTCTTGGGAAAAGAAGGAATTACCCGCAAATTTGCTGGAAGCCCGATCACCGAATCATTCTTCCATTTTGGTTTGCCTCCGCAAAAATAGCAATAGGCTGGGCCCATTTATATTCAGGAAACCGGCATCAGTCGGCTTAGGGAGAAGCCACTCTTTCACGCCTGAAATGCAGACTTGCCATTATTGGTTTGAGCTGGTCCACAACGTTTCGAATCCGCACGCAACTCCCGAAATAATTTAGATTTACGGACTGTCTCTGATGAACTTCTGCGACCGGAAGGATGTTTTTCCATTCAGCGGGAATTGGAAAAACCACGAGCCGGTTTTTGCTGGGAGGCAGAGGTCGGCACAGTTTTAGGCACTGCTCACGAACTTGATGCGACAGGCAAGGACGCGAAGTGTCAGACGCTCGATTTGCTGCAAATTTGGAATTCGATGTTTACTGAGGTGGTTAACCCTAACAATGTTTGTGATATGTCTGCCGACAGAGTTCGTATCTTTTCGAATCCGAATTGCGCCGATTTTATTTTGGTTTTGCTGCGCGGGACATTTGTGTTTTGGCAAACTCATGTTCTGAGACAGTTGACGTTCGGAAACTTTCCTTGCTGAATTTGTCTGTGTTGAATGACACGCGCTTTGTTCTTGGGCGATCAATATTGTTCCACCACCAAATCTTCGCCCGACCTTGGTTGGCGTCGAAAATGCGATCGGATGTTTTTGTTTGTGGATGGTTGTTGTGAAGTCTCTCCCGATCAGACGACTGTGAAGGACCTGGGAGTACAACGGATTGGTTCAGCTGTCTGGACTGGTGATGGCGGCCGAGACACTTGCGACCCGATCGGATGTTGTTCGAATTTGCATGTGTTGGCGTTACGTGTGTACTTGGAGTTGAGTCCGGCCTCTGCTTCGTTGACTGAAGAACGAAGGTTGCCCATTTTGAAAATCTTACCAAGGTGCCGTGCCAGGTCACGTGGTGGAAGCAACAAACGATCAAGCATCCGCTCCTGTGAACTTCTGTAAATCAACGGTCGCAAGACATGCTCCGATAACGGCTTTGGAAAAGCTAGGTGCGGCACGGCTTATATGGAAATTTGGGTGTGCGGTAGTTGCTGCCGCACGACAATCATCAAACTTTGCGCAATTGTTTCAAGCCATATGATTTGAAAAGTCGATCATCGATTGCAAGTCATTGTGACTCGAAAGTAGCCAGTACGGTCATGCTAGCCACTGGTACGAATTCATGAAATCGCTTTCAACAATGCAAGCGTGTTTTTGGCTCCTGGCTTGCGCGACATTGTTCGCGGCCATTGTGAATGCGCTTTCCGTTTGTCGGGCGCATGAACCGGTGAATTTCAGCGCAGACTGTGAAATTGATTGCGAGGTTCGGCTAACAAGCGGACTCAGCAAAAACATTGATTTTGATAGGAGCCAGGCGGTAGGTCCCCAGGTGGCGGAAATCAAACGGGTCAAGAACTATGAACCTGCGGGGACGCCGTTCGATGAGGTACGCCGCAATGATTCACAGGATCCGAGTAGGGATTTTACAGGACAGACATCCGTCAGTGGAAAACGGGTCCTTGGTAGTGTCGTTTTCGTTGGTGAATCCCTTGTGCCGTTTCTGGCGAATCCGTCTCCAACCACGGCAATCGAGGACTTGCCGCGTACTGGTTCAGAGGATCCGAGCAGGGATTTTACAGAACAGACATCCGTCAGCCCGAAGCGGGCTCTTGGAAGTGTCGTTTTCGTCGGTGAATCACTGATGCCGTCTCTGAAAACTTCCTTGTCGCCTGAGGTGGTGAAGGACGTTTCCCAGCGGGTCGAGTATCCGCAGCATGCTTTGTCAGCCAGACAAAATCCAGTTTTTAAGGCCGAGTTGTGTGAACTGGAAAGTCGTCTGAGCCAGGAGATCTCCGGGATCATAGAACAACTGACTCTGGATATTGATGGAGTGAAACGAATGCTGGGCAGGGTCGAGGACACGGTTTCGACCAAGGACATGGGAGAGGAAGTCAACCAACGTCTGGGGCGGATCGAGGAGTCCTTCCTGAAAGTATCTGATCTGGTGCGGTACAGCGATTCGACCACACCCGAGATCGAAAGCCTGGAGGCCCACTTCACGCAACTGCGTGAGCAGGTCGCCTCTGCCCAGGCGGAACTCCGCCGAAACAATCAAGGAGTTGTCGAAATCGGAGGAGCATTCGGCAGTCGTCTGGATGACTTGGAGGGGATCCTGCACGAGGTCATCACCAAGTGGGAGAGTGACCAGTCGGAGATGGCGCAACGGCTCAGCCACTTGCAGAGTTTCCAGCCGGATCAGTTGAAGGATTTCAACGAGCGTCTGGGGCGGATCGAGGAGTCCTTCCTGAAAGTATCCGACCAGGTGCGACACATCGATTCGACCACACCCGAGATCGAAAGCCTGGAGGCCCACTTCACGCAACTGCGTGAGCAGGTCGCCTCTGCCCAGGCGGAGCTCAATCGAAACAGTCAAGGAGTTGCGGAAATCGGAGGAGCATTCGGCAGTCGTCTGGATGACTTGGAGGGGATCCTGCACGAGGTCATCGCCAAATGGGAGAGTGACCAGTCGGAGATGGCGCAACGGCTCAGCCACCTGCAGGGTTTCCAGCCGGATCAGTTGAAGGATTTCAACGAGCGTCTGGGGCGGATCGAGGAGTCCTTCCTGAAAGTATCCGACCAGGTGCGACACATCGATTCGACCATACCCGAGACCGAGAGCCTGGAGGCTCACTTCACGCAACTGCGTGAACAGGTCGCCTCTGCCCAGGCAGAACTCCGCCGAAACAGTCAAGGAGTCGCGGAAATCGGAGGAGCATTCGGCAGTCGCCTGGATGACTTGGAGGGGATCCTGCACGAGGTCATCGCCAAATGGGAGAGTGACCAGTCGGAGATGGCGCAACGGCTCAGCCACTTGCAGAGTTTCCAGCCGGATCAGTTGAAGGATTTCAACGAGCGTCTGGGGCGGATCGAGGAGTCCTTCCTGAAAGTATCCGACCAGGTGCGACACATCGATTCGACCATACCCGAGACCGAGAGCCTGGAGGCCCACTTCACGCAACTGCGTGAACAGGTCGCCTCTGCCCAGGCGGAGCTCCGCCGAAACAGTCAAGGAGTTGCGGAAATCGGAGGAGCATTCGGCAGTCGCCTGGATGACTTGGAGGGCATTCTGCAGCAGGTTATCACCAGATGGGACAGCGGCGACCAGTTACAGACGGGGCAGAGGATCAGGCACCTGCCGAGTGTCCAACCGGGTCCGTTGACGGAGCACAAGCAAAACAGTCAAGAGGTTACGGATCTCAGGGATGCGTTCAGAAGTCGTCTGGATGAATTGGAGGGAATTTTGCAACGGGGTCTCGCCAAGTGGGGCAGCGACCAGTTGGAGTTGGCGCAAGCGATTAACACCCTGCAGGGTTTTCGCCAGGATCCGTTGAATAACGCCAACTTCCAGCAGGCGGGGCATTTGGAACCCATGAAACCCGTGACGGTGTATGCCAAGCAACACCCGGTGTTTTATCGCCCGAATCATTTCGAGCAAACGTTCAATGGACAGCCGGTAGCGTACTGGCAGAGTCAAGTCCCACCGGTCAATGAATCCGAGAATGTTCTCCAAATGACCATCCTGGCGTTTAAATCTTGCGTTGTTGGTGTTTTAGTGACATGCATGGCTGTGCTTGGCGCGATGGTGTTTTTCGTGTTGCAAAAAAAAGGGCACACCAGTTAAACGCGTCAACGTTCTGCATTAACCACCCGCGGGCGTGAACTTTTACTTATTGCGTCACCCGGGCAGTGAAAGAGGAACTGTGCAATACGGTCAGTCATGTTTACCAAGTGAGTTGTCAGGGATTCCACCAGTCGCGAATACATCATGGGTAAGCATTGGCGAAAAGGCGCAATTTGTCGAGAGAGTTTGCCAGAAAACCAGTTGCAATCCATTAATAAGTTTAGCTTCGAGGGGAACCCTGTGAACGCCACCCCGGGATTAGGTCGGCGCTTCAATGCGGTGACCTACATTACCTGTGGATTTTTCGCGACAGGTGTTTTGTTAATCGTATTCTTAGGCTCGCTCTCAAAAACAATCGATAGGGTGGATGGTTCGCTAGCGACGCAAACCGTTCATTTCCCGCTCCAGACAGAGCATGGCCAGGCCGGTCGGGTGGGGGGGCGGATTTCCAAAGACAGTTCTTCTGATGATGAGACGGATTTACCTGCGAATTTAGAACGGTCAGGTGTGCGAAATCTCACGCTCGAAAGTGGTACCTGGCAGCGACCGTATTTTCGGCCACAGACGACAGAAGTCGATGGACGAGCGTTGGGCGACGCGGAAGATTCTTCCGAGCAACCTGAAAACGACCCTTCAGATAAAACTGTCTTGAGGAGTGACGACGTTGTTGCATCACCGTTCGTGCAAGAACCGGATCAACTGACTAACTTCGAGGATCCGGATACGCAACCGTTGATTACGGAGACCGAGGAGCCAACCGGTGGGTCAGAACCTGGAAATCTTGCGAACCCGGTTCCCTCAATCGAAAGGTCCCCGGTCGCAGGATCTCAGAAGATTCAGAAACCGGATGTGTTCCCGGAAGTACTGAGACGGCTGCCACCTTCGTACGAGCAGGTCACGACCGCCTCGGCAAGCAGTCTTCGCCCAGCCGACTCCAGTGAGTCGAAACCCTGGCCGGCTCCG
>Ga0310120_10001104_pt1 | contig 20466 bp, 12 predicted proteins | sample CB27_AW_983_MG_FD_203506 | JGI IMG/M metagenome (GOLD analysis project Ga0310120, IMG submission 203506) | Marine microbial communities from Western Arctic Ocean, Canada - CB27_AW_983 | ecosystem: Environmental > Aquatic > Marine > Oceanic | place: Canada: Western Arctic Ocean | collected...
GGGTTGCTGCCCTTCCCCGGGTTGCTCTCCTTCCCCGGGTTGCTGCCCTTCCCCGGGTTGCTGCCCTTCCCCGGGTTGCTCTCCTTCCCCGGGTTGCTGCCCTTCCCCGGGTTGCTGCCCTTCCCCGGGTTGCTGCCCTTCCCCGGGTTGCTCCCCTTCCCCGGGTTGCTGCCCTTCCCCGGGTTGCTCTCCTTCCCCGGGTTGCTCCCCTTCCCCGGGTTGCTCCCCTTCCCCGGGCTGCTGGCCACGCTCTTCGCTGGGCAGAGCCAAATCGGCCAGCGACTCAGCAGTTTCGTTCGCGGTCTCTGCGGCGGCCTCTCCCAGATCCTCTTCGATTGACTCCAGCGTGTCCTGCGCTTGTGCAACTGCCTCCGGAAGAAGATTGGCACGCTCCTCCAGGTTGGCCCGGGCCTCCGCAAGCTGTTCTTGTGCCTCCTCCACAATCGCAGCCTGCTCGGCCTGCAGTTGCTGCCGGATCTGCTCCGCCAGCTCTTGTTGTGCTTCGTTGAGCTGCGGTTGGCTCTCCTGGGGTTGGCCTTCCTGGGGTTGGCCTTCCTGGGGTTGGCCTTCCTGGGGTTGGCCTTCCTGGGGCTGATCTTCCTGAGGTTGGCCTTCCTGCGCTCCCAATTGCGCTTCTGCGGCATCGGCCAGGTTCTCCTGGCGTTCGGACAGCTCGGAGGCCTGCTCGGCAAGCTCTGCGGCAGCATCAGCCTGGTCCTGGAGAACCTCCGCCCGCGCTTCCGGGTTCTGGTTGATCTGCTGTTCGAGGGCAGCCTGCACCTGTTCCTGGGCCTGCTGGATCTGCTGATTCGCCTCGGCCTCCGCTCCCTGCTGCTGCTCGTTGTTGGCAGCCTGACGCGCAATCTCGTTCTCCCGCTGCGCCAGTTCGTTCAGTTGAGCCAGCTGCTCGAGGCGGCCTTCGTCCTGCTGGACGGCCTGCTGAATGGCCTGTAACTGCTCAATGGCCTCCTCCGCCGCCTGCCGTGCCTGGTCCAGCTCCTCCTCCCGGCCCTCCGGAGTATCCTGCAACGGGGTATCCTCCAGGCGCTCCCGTGATTCGTCAACCTCCTGCGACGCCTCACGCACATCGTCCGCCCGGGCCGCCTGCACCCCATTCTCCATCCGCTCGGCCAGTTCATTGAGCTGTTCGTGAGCGTTGGCCAGCTTCTCCCGGGCCTCTGCGAATTGCTGCTCCGCCTGCTCGGGCAGTTCCTCCTTCTTCACCTCGTTCTTCTGCTGCTCCATGCGGGCCTTGGCCTCCTGCACCTCCCTGATCGCTTCTGCAATGGTCTCGCGCACGTCGCTCTGTTGCGCCCGGATCTCCTGGCGTGCCAGCGACTCCGCATTGCGATCGATCTTGATGATGAGCCACTCCGAACGTCCCACATTGGGCCCCCCCAGGGACTCCGGCAGGTTGTCGGCCACCACCACCGCCATGCGCAGTTCGTCGGCGTTCTTGTACTTTTCGGTAAGAGCGCCGAGCGAAACCAGTTCCTCACCCCGCCAGACTGACTTGGCACTCAGGGCGTCCTGTTCCGGCACCGCGGCCGGCAAAGGATCCACCGTGCTCCCGTTGACCAGCAGCTCCACAGCCGCGGCATTCACGCCGAAATCTTCCGAGACTTCGTATTCCAGGCGCACCTGTTCGTCCGGCCGCAGGCGCAATTCCGCCTGGGTGGGAGCAAGCAGCACCACCTTGGGAGCGACATCCTGCTCCACCTTGACCGAAAAACGCAATCCCTCGATCTCGCGACCCAGCTCGTGGTGGAGCATCACCTGACCGAGGCCACCCTTCTCCGGTTCAAGCGTCCAGTTGACGGACACCCTGGTTCCGTCCGCTCCGGGGTCGAGGCCCACTGTTCCCACTTCCTTGCCATCCAGGAGGAATCGTCCGCGTACCACTCCCGTGGTAGTGGTGCCCTTCACCGTGATCGTCGATCCCCCCAGGGCGGAAACGCCACCTTCAAGCGGACGTTCCTGCCGGGATTGATCGGTGTATTCCGGGAAGTCGACTACAACCTTCACCTTCCCGATGCGTGGCAACGACGCCACCGTGACATCGTATCCATCGCTCTGGGCTTTTCCGATCTGCGCAAAGTAGTGAAAACTGTCCTTGGCCGCGGGCAGGCGATACTCGAACCGGCTGACGCCGTCTTCCACGCCGGTCCGCTTGAGCGTTTCGGTGAGCGTCTCCTCCCCCTCACGTTCCATGATGAGGGAAAGCTCCTCCACCTCGGAGTCGGAGTACTTGACGGTGATCTTCACCTCGTCTCCTTCCAGAACCTCAATGTCCTCGGGATCGATGCTGAAGCGGACCGCTCCGGCATTTCCAAGATCACTGAAGGGCGCAACCGCCCGGACCAGGAGGCGTTGGGCCTCCCCGGGAAAGATCACGAAGACCAGGATGAAGACGGCCGCCAGTCCGGTCGCCGGCCAGAGCCAGCGCTTGGCGCGGCGGGCCCGCACCTCGACGGTGGGATCCACTCCCTTGACGTCCCCCTGCGCCTCCAGCACGAGTTCCTTCAGGAGAACTTCCGAGACAGCTCCCTTGGAATCACTGGACAGTTCCAGGGCGGTGCTGACCCGCTCCTGGATTTCCGGGTGCCGGGTCTCCAGCCATCGCGCGATCTGCACCAGGGTGATGCGACTCCCGAGGGGCTTTACGAACCAGGTCCTGATCGCCCAGAACACCCCCGCCACGATGGATCCCAGCAGGACCCAGCTCACCACCACCGGCAACGGAGCAAAGACCAGGTGGGCGGCCATGGAGAGGAGGAGCCCCCCCAGCACGACAGTTGTCACCGCGGCCAAACCTCGGAGAACCTGCATGCGACGCACCCGTCCCAAGAGGGCTTGCAGGGGCTTGATAATCTCCCGGGGAAGTTCCGTGCTCATCGGATTATAGTGGTTGAGGGGTTGAAGGCAGACGCCGAACACGTCCGCATCTCTGAGAGGTCGAATATACTACGGAAGTCCACTCCGTCTTCTAATAACCCATTCTGAAGTTAATAGCGCACAAAACAAGACCAAGAGGGCCCAATGGTCCCAGAGCCGGGTCTCCCGGAGTTCCTCGCGGGTCTCCTCTCCCGTCAAAAACAGGCCAGCCAGCTGCCCTGCCTCCTCCGGGGCGACCACGCGCCCGCCCGAGAGCTCGGCCAGGGTATCCAGCAGCGGCCGGTTCAGCGTGGTCTCGGAAAGCTCCACCGGGCTCATGGCCCCCACCACCCGGAAGGCAGTGGAAACTCCGCCCTCCCCCTCCGCTTCCAGAAGATCGCTGGCCTTCTTGCCCACCAGCTTGATCTGGTAATTCCCCGATCCGGGGAACGGTCCCGCCTGCGCCTTGTGGAGCCCCGGGGAACCCTCGACGTAACGCATCTGGACGGTGGCCAGCTTCTCGCCGTCCCGCCATACCTCGGCCTTCAGGGATTCGTCCTTCACCGGGTTTTTCTCCGCATCCCAGAGCCGGGCCGTAATCTGTAACTTGTCGTCGCCGGTGTAGCTCAGGTGGTCGGTCCCGAGTCGCACCGAGGCGGTGCCCGAACGCAGGTTGGGACCCGCCCCCCAGCGCACGAGCTGACCCCAGAACCGGTGGTGATAGATATCGCCCACACCCTCCCGCAGCCGCCACGACCGGTCGGTGAGCAACATGGCCACCTTGCCATTGCCAACCTGCTGCGCGACCAGAATAGCATTCCTGGCCTCCCGCTCCTTCCGTTGCGCCAGACGTGAGAGCGCATTGCTGAGATCATCCGCGTTGTTCACCGAGACCTCCCCGTCATCTTCGCCGGAGGCCACCACCAGGATGCTGGCGCCCTCCTTCACGCCCTCCACCGGGTGTCGCCAGCGGAACTCCGGGAACTCCCCCCACAGGCGCTCGTTCTCAAGACGGCTGTCCGACTGCGCGGTGATCGGGTGATTGCGCCCTTCGGCGGTGAGGATGAGACGATAGGGAGGCTCTTTCGTTCCGAAGAAGGTCCGGCGGCTCGGGGTGTACTTAACCGGCAGGAGCTCACGCGCGATCCCCGACTCGATGGCGTGCGGCATGTGCCGGGGACCGGCGATGGCGACAAGGAAGGCGGCCCGCTCGGTCACACAGCTCTGAATGGTCTGCCAGGTGTTTTCTCCGATGGCCTCCGGCGGCACGTCCCCGATGATGATGACGTCAAACTTGCGCCATTCTTCCTCGCTCTCGGGCAACCGGGTGGCCTGGGCGTCGCCGAACTTCCGCGCGGCCGAGGCGGGAACAGGGACCACTTGCTGCCCCAGGATCGTATCCGGCTCCAGGAGAACGTATTGCAGGTGGATCGACTTGTCCCGACCATAGAAGAGGTTGCGCAGGTAGCGAAACTCCCAGCGCGGGTGGGAATCCACGATGAGCACATTGGTGCGGGCATCGGTAATAGCGGTCTCGAACTGCCAGCTGTTGTTCCTGTCAAAGAACTCCTCCCCGAGGTTCTCCAGTTCCACCGTGTAGGCGTTGATTCCGTCCTCCTCCGGAACATCGTTGAAGCGCACCTCCTCGCGGTGGTGGTCCTGGGGAATGGAGATCATCTGCTCCTGGACAATCTCGTCCCCTTTTTTCAGGAGCACCTTGGCGCGGCGTCCCCGGTATCCGTCGAACTTCAGGACGGTGGCCACCCGCAGGCGGTCCCCGAGGTAAATGGCATCAGGCGAACGCACCTCCAGAATGGCGGCGTCCCGGGGCGGCGTCTCACTTCCGATTCCCACCACCCCGATGGGGGCATCCAGGATTCCAAAGCGCCGCGCGATGTCTTCGACCCGGCCCGGACGGTTGTGCCGGCCATCGGTCACCATCACGAGGCCGGCCAGGTTGTCCGGTGGAACCTGTTCCAGCACGGTGGTCATGGCCTTGGCCAGATCCGTGGCCTGGTCCCATCCTTCCGCGGCTTCCTCGCCCTCGCTCAGGGTCTTGCGCGCCGCCCGGACAATGCGCACGCCCACCTTGCCCTTGAGTGCCTCGAAGAGGCCGCTCGCATTGATGGCATCCTTCGAAATATCATAGCGCGATGCCGTCTGGCCCGGGTCAACCAGGTCCATGGAGGCCGAGTCGTCCATCACCACGATGACTTCCTGCTCCAGTTCACGGTTCACCTTCCGGCTGAAGACCGGCTGGAGGAGCATCCAGATCAGGGCGACCAGGGCCAGCAGGCGCAGGGCGGTCAGCCAATGCCCCTTGGTCCGTCCCACCGCACTCTGCTCGTAGCGGTAGAGAAAGATGATGAACTCGACCGCCACCGCCGTGATCAGCGCGATGGTCCAGAGCGGCCAGCCGGTACCCAGATGGAACACCTTGCGCAGCAACTCCATCAGTCCCCAGGCCGCCGCAAAGACGAGCGATCCACGGATCATCATCAATCCTGCACTCATCCTGCTTTTCTGAGTTCCTTCATTTTTTCCAGCATTCCCGGATCGGGTCCGGTCTTCTCTTCAAACTCCACCTTCACATCCTCCGCAGTCCGGCGCGACTTCGAGATCCATCGGGCGAGGGCCACTTCCAGCAGGAGGAGGAAGAAGGCCGCCACCGCCAGGATTCTCCACAACTCCTTCCCGAAACCCTTGCCCCTGAGGACCTTCAGCACGTCGGTGACGGACTGGGCCTCCACCAGGTCGATATTCTTGCGAATGAGTTCCTTGTCTTCTTCCTCAAGCCGCTCGAGGCGGCTCTCCCGCACATCCCGCCGGACCACCAGGGGCACTTCCCCGCTCTCCAGTTCCTCGATCTCCTTGCGAAGCTGTTCCGGCACGGTCACCTTGTAGAGACCGGGAATGGCAGCCCCATCGAGTTCCAGCACACGTCCACGCCGGCCCACCGAAAGGCTGGCCACCCGCTCCTGGCCCCGCGGATCGACCGCGGTGCTCCTGGCGATCACCTCATTCTCCCGTTCGCCGGTCAGAGGGAGTAACGCCTGGGCCGGGATGATCTCCATCTTGCTGCCACCCGGCACCTGCCAATGAAGCTTGATACTGGCGTGGGAAGACTCCTCCTGGTAGTCGAGATCGATCGGCACGGGGGTGCCCGCTTCCAGCTTGATCTCGCCGCTTTCCTTCTGGCCCGTTGACACCACTCGCATGACCGTCCGGCCGTTGATCCTGAGGGTGGCCTTGTCATCCACCACTATCTTGAACCGATAGCTTCCGGTCACGGGCGGCACGAGATGACCCTCCCAGCGGATCTTGAAACGGTCCCGGTTCATCCCCGGGTAGGGCTGCTGGTCCTTCCAGTCGAACTGGATGGTGGAATCAACCCGCTCAACCGCAATCCCCCGGCCCTCATCGAAGGAACGGTAATAGGTGCCCTTCAGGCCACCACCACCCGGCAGGGCCAGGGCCGGCCGCCAGGTCGCCTCCACATTGAGCTTCACCCCACCCGCCCCGGCGAGCCAGGTGACCAGTTCGTGGACAAGCGGCACGAAGGACTGCCGGGTCGTCAGGTTTCCGGTGCGAACATCGAAGCCCGACGTGGCGAGAAGAATGCGGCCCTTCCCATAGTTGCGCCCCGTAAGAAAAGGCTTCCCGTTCGTGTAACGGGCCGCCACCGCCCCCCCCTTGCGGACCTTGGTCACCTCGCGGAAGCCCGACACCCGGGCCTTGCCCAGGTCGCTGCTGCGCTCATCCTTGAAGAGAACCAGCGTTTCATGATCGAAAGTGGCGGGCGCGGGGTGAATGCCCTCCGCATCAGCCTGCAGGGTTCCCAGGTCCACCGGGCACACCGCACCGCCGGGTCCCTCCCAGCCGTTGTAAAATCCTTCGTCGGCCCTCGGTCCGGCCAGGATGAGAAGCCCCCCGCCGTTCGCCACGTAAGCCGCCATCCGCTCGGCCATGCTCCCGGGCAGGCGCACCACATCGGCCAGCACCACCACCCGGTAGGTCTCCAGGTCCTTGAGTGTCGTGATCTCCGGAGCCGGCATCACGGTGGGCTCCATCAGGTAATTCTCCTCCGGCTTGTTCCCCTCCACCAGCTCGGCCGAGGGCGCGAGGGCAAGGGCGGTAAACCCGGCCGCCCGCTCGAAGAACCCACCGCTCGGATTGCCGTCCACCAGGAGGACCGGAAGCCGCTTCTTCACTGCCACCACCAGTTCCTGCACATCATCCACCGGCAGATCGTCCCTGGCATCCAGGAGGGCCTTCACCACCGTCGGTCCGGCCAGCTTGAAGAGATGGCGCAGCTCGACGGTCTCTTCCTGTCCCGGGGCCAGCTGACCGATCGCCACCGGCTCCAGGGGCTCTTCGCCCACCGTCACCTCCAGGGGATTCGGCGTCACCGCTTCCGTGCCCGTGTTCTCAATTGTCACCCGGATCGTGGCCTCGCGGTCGGTCCCCACCACTTCCCGGGAAAGATCGATCCGGGAAACCGCCACGTTGCGCAGGGACTCCGGGGGTGGAAAGCTCCGGACCATCAGCTTGGGCGGAAGCGGCAGGCCTTCGACCGCCTCCCCGAACGACGTCCAGGCCGAGGGATTGTCCAGGCGCCATCCCAGCCGCTGGCTGTCGGTAAAGACCACGATCTCCTTTGCGGCGTGATATCCCTCGGCGAGGTTGAGCAGGCTCACGCCCAGCGCATCGTGTGCGCGAAAGGGGCCCCCCACCGGGCGCAGTTCCTCCAGGACCTCGATCACGTCGGCCCGGTGCGTGAGGGGCGCCCCCGTTACCGCATCGGGGGCCGGACCTCCCAGGATGACTGAGAAGGCCGTACCGCGCGGAGCTCCCTTTACCAGAAAGATCGCCTCCTCGATGGCCTGTTGAAACGCGCTGCGTCCATCCGGTCCCGGAATCTCCATGGAAGTGGAAGCATCGATGACGAGGGCGATATCCCGGCTCCCCGTGTTCTGGAAACGAGCCAGGTTGAGCTGGCGCTCAAAGAGAATGAGAACCACCCCGGAGAGCAGCATCAACAGGGCCACCCCCCGCGTGAGCCAGCGCGCCGCGGCCTTGCTCAGCACGAAGGAAGCTCCCAGGGCCGCCACGCCAAGGAGCACCAGGGGCAGCACGAAGATCCACGGAACGTTGGAATCGGGCGGCACGAAGGGACGAGCCAGGGCCAGGGCCAGCAGGGCGATGAGGAGGCAACGGGCCGCCATCAGCAGCATGTCCTCCCATTCCATCCGCCGCCGGCGCATCGCCACCGTGTCAAAAAGAAATCGCATCGCTCCCCAGTCCAGCGGCTTGGCCGACTGCCGCCGCATCATGTGCAGGATGATGGGCACCAGGACTCCCACGAGTCCGATCAGCAACCATGGATTGAGGAAGAGCATCTGTCTTACTTGTCGGCTGTCAGCTGCAGGTTGTCGGTGGAAGCAACTGCCCCCTCTATTCCTGGTAACGAATTACACATAACTGCTCTACCGCTTGGCATGCATTCTCCTCCCCAGATAGCGCAGGATCGTATCGCGCAACGGCGTCTTGGTGTTCACCGGCACATAGTCGGCCTGCAGTTTCCCACTGGCCGTCTCCATCGACTTTACAAAATCACGCACCTTCTCCAGGTAGGCTGCCCGCACCGCCTGGGGATCAATCCGGAGCATGGGTTCCACCCCTTCCAGATCCCGGAACCGCTGGAAGGCCTTGAAGGGAAAGGTCAGTTCCTCGTCGGCCAGAACGTGCAGAAGGACAAGTTCATGCTGGCGGAAATCAAAGTGGTGGAGCGCCTCGATGATATCCTGCGGTTCGTCGAAAAGGTCGCTGATGAGAATGACCAGCCCGCGCTTGTGGACCCGCTCGGCCACCTCATGCAGGACATCCGCCACCTTGGTCTCCTCCCCTGGCTCGGACTGGTGCAGGGTTTCCACAATGCGGCGCACGTGGCTGGGCCGGCTCCCCGCCCGGAGGTAGGAGCGCACCCGGGAGTCGAAGGTCACCAACCCGGCGGCATCTCCCTGCTTGATGAAGAGATAGCTCAGCGCCGCCGCCAGGTAACGGGCATAGGCGAACTTGGACATCGCCTCGCCGTCCACCAGGGCCGCCTCCTCTCCGCGGAAGGCCATCGATCCCGAAATATCGACCGCCACCGTGACCCGCAGGTTGGTCTCCTCGATATACTGCTTGATGACGTTGCGATCGCTCTTGGCCATTACCCGCCAGTCGAGATTGCGCGGATCATCGCCGGGAGTGTACTCGCGGTGTTCCGCGAACTCGACCGAGAATCCCTTGTCCGGACTGGTGTGCTTCCCGGTCAGGGTCCCCTGCATCCGCTTGCGGGCCAGCCACTCAAGCCGCCGCATCACACCCATGGTCTCCTCCGGCAGGAGCTTCATGGACTCAGGAACTTCAATCGAGGGCATACAGCAGGCACCAATAAACCGATAAACCAGTTCGGCTTCGCGCAAACGCAAACGCGAATGCGAAGACGAACTCTAAATCTTGATCTCTTCCTTGGGTTGCAGATGTTCCAGCAGCATTTCCACGATGCTGTCGCTGGTCACTCCCGAGGCTTCGGCATTGAAGGTGGTGAGCACCCGGTGGCGCAGCACCGGGTGGGCCACTGCGATAACGTCTCCGGTGGTGGCGTGGAAGCGGCCCCGCAGCACGGCGTGGGCCTTGGCCGCCGAGATCAGGGCGATCCCCGCCCGGGGCCCGGCGCCCCATCCCACCATCTCTTTCACGAACTCGGGAGCCTCGCCCGAGTTGGGACGGGTTGCCCGTGCGATATCCGCCGCAAAATCGATCACGTGATCGCCCACCGGCACGCGCTTCACGATCTCCTGCAGTTGCAGGATCTCCTCCGCGTTCATGAGGGCCTTGACCTCGCCCTCGCCGGGACTGGTCACTCTCCGGATGATCTCACGCTCTTCCTGATCGTCGGGATAGTCCACCACGATATTAAAGAGGAAACGGTCCAGCTGCGCCTCGGGGAGCGGATAGGTTCCCTCCTGTTCGATCGGGTTCTGAGTGGCCAGCACGAAGAAGGGCTTGGGCAGGTTGCAGGTCTTCTCTCCCACCGTAACGTGGTGCTCCTGCATCGCCTCAAGGAGGGCCGCCTGCGTCTTGGGCGGGGTCCGGTTGATCTCATCCGCCAGAATCATGTTGGCGAACACCGGACCTTCCACGAAGCGAAAGCTGCGGCGACCGGTCTCCTGGTTCATCTCCAGCACATCGGTTCCCGTGATGTCGGCCGGCATCAGGTCAGGCGTGAACTGGATCCTCTTGAAACTGAGATCCAGGGCCCGGGCCACGGTGGAGACCAGGAGAGTCTTGGCCAGGCCCGGAACTCCCACCAGGAGGGCATGACCCCGGCAGAAAATGGCCATGAGCACCTGCTCGACCACTTCTTCCTGCCCCACAATGACCTGCGAAAGCTCCTCCTTCATCTGGCCATAGATCGAATGGAGCTTCTCGACGGCCTCTTTTTCGTCCATACTCATACAAACCCACTACGCCCTCCCAAACGGGTTTTTCTCAAGGCCTTTTTTCCCGCAACCCCTTTCAGGGTTAAGAAAAGCCGGTGATTGGTTCAGCTCCGCGTAGCATCCCGGAGCACGATGGGAAGAGGCCTCCGCCTCCGCGAGTCCATCTCACCAGGGATTGGAGAACAAAATCATCGAGCCGGAGTTTGGCTCGGCGGCAGAAGGGGAGGTGAACTGCCGGGAGCGGCTTGGCGGATTGCTTCGCTACTACTACCGGGATGCCGCATGAAACCAACGATTCGAGTTTCTGGACACTACGCGGAGGGATGGGATCGCGAGGGACCGCGTCATCATGCCATGCCACACACTATCCTGGTGCGATGACAGTTCTTCTCCTCACTCGGCCTTCTTGAGGTGCACGTTGAACCAGTCGAGGGCAAGCTTTTGGGCTTCCTTGCGTTTCTCGAGGTAGATGCCGTAGTGCTTGATGCCCTTGACGGTAACGAGTTTCTTTACGCCGGTGGCGCGCTGGTGAGCGAGAATGCCATGGTCCTTGTTGTCGAAGAGTTCTTCGTTCTCGGCGATGATGAAGAGCTTGGCGCATTTCTCGCATCGGGGGATGTCCTCGATCGGGGAATAGCGCATGAGTTTTTCGAGAATCGGGACGCCGGTCAGATTTCCCCACTTGGCGCCGGGTTTGGGATAGTCGAGGGTTCCGTGGGTGCGGTCGGTGCCCTGTTTGAACGTTTCGCGCCGCATGCGCGGGCTCTGAATCGTCCAGCGGGAGTCCATGGAGCCGACCTGGCTCACGAAGGCCTTCACCCTCGGGTCGCGGGCGGCGACGTAGACGACGTGCCCGCCGGAGAAGGACGACCCCCAGATCCCGATCCGGTCCTGGTCGCAAAGCTCCTCGCCTTGCACCCAGTGAAGGGCGTTGAGAATGTCAGTGGTCTGATCGATGGGGTCGACCACTTCGCGAACCTCGATGAATTCTCCGACGAGCTCGCCGTCCTTCTTCGCGGGTTTCTTACCGGAGAGGACGACGCGCGAGTCGCTGTTGCCCCAGCCGCGATAATCGATCGTTACGACGAGATAGCCCGCCTGGGAGAAACGCACAGCATCGGGGCGCAGGGCCTTCGCGGTGCCGCCCCAGCCGTGGGACATCAGGATGGTGGGGAGTTTTTCGGTTTTGGGTTCCTTGGGGGCAAAGACTTCAGCCGCAATGCGGGTGCCTTCGCTCATGATGTCGGCTTTGCGAAAGGTGATGTCCTCCGGGAAGTTGGCGGAGGAGTTGGGGACCTGCGCGAGGACGCTGGCGCCGGTGAGAAGAACGCCGAGAATGGTGGTTGGGAAACTTGGAGATTTCATGGGGTGGAAGTGGTGGAGAGGTATCTATTTTCAGGGGTGGGTCTGCGGCAACTGCGGAAGGCGCGACTCATTCATGGCCTGCGCCGAGTTTGGAAATTTCGTCTTCGCCGGGGAGGCCAAAGGAATAGAGCGTTCCGACCGTGCTCTTGGGGAAGTAAGCCTCGGAGGGGCGTTCCGAGAACTGGGTGTTGAGGGTCCACTTCTCGTTGCCGGTCAGGCGATCGAGGCAGTAGGCGACCCCCGCGACGTCGGCGAAATAGACGGAGTCCCGGGTCACCAGGGCGGAGGAGTAGATTCCATCGCGCGGGACGAGGCCCTGGGTTGTCTGGTGCTGGCGATAGGCCAGGCGTCCGCGATCGCCGGGTTCGTAGGTCCAGGCGATCTCCCCGTTAGGCTTGAGCTTGTAGAACTTGGGATGAGTAGCAGTGCCGAAGTAGACATAGCCGTTCACGACCGAGGGGGTGGAATTGATCGCTTCCACCACTTCTTTGGATCCCTTGGGCGGGAATTGCCACTTCAGTTGGAGGTTGGCGACCTTGTCGGGGGCGAGGTGATTCTCGGCGGGGTTGTAGCGCCAGCCTTTGAAGCTGTGATTGTAGGTGCGCCAGTCGGCGGGTTGGATGGGCGGAGCCTTGGATTTCCGCTCGGGCGGGGCGCCCATGAGAGGCGCCAGCATGACCGTGATGAGGACAAGCGGCGCCAATCCGAGTCGATGGAGTCTGTTCATGAGGAGGGAAGACGCGTGAGCCAGCGCTTTTTGGGGCCAGCTCCCACTCCCATTCCAATGCGCGCAATGTCAAGGCAGTCCGCAGAAGTTTCTCCTCGGTTTCCGGTGTGGGCAGCAGGAGTCGGCACCGATCAGTATGGAATGGGTATGGCCGTGGGTGACTTCGATGCCGACGGCGACTTTGATTGGTTCGTCACTTCCATCCATGGCTCCCTCGATGGAGACGGCAATCGGCTCTATCGCTACGATGGCAATCGGCGATTCACCGACGACATGTCCCTCCTCTGGCGAAACCTCGGTGGCGGAATCCTGGCCCAGGTGAATTCCCTGGAAGGAATCACCGACCGCAAAGTCGCCACCGGGACCTTGAGCTTCGACTACGACAACGATGGGGATCTCGATCTCCTCGTGATCAACAACGGCGACAAACCCATCCTCTACCGCAACAACGGCAGCGAAGAGGTGAGCTGGCTAGAGATCAAGGCGGTGGGCACGCGCTCCAATCGCGATGCCGTCGGAGCGATCATCCGCCTGCGCGCCAACGACTCTGATCCCCCCCTGCTCCGCTTCGTCGACGGCGGAACTAACTTCCTCGCGCAGAACGAACGCAGGGTTCACTTCGGCCTCGGTGAATCGACCGGCCTGATCGACGAAATTGAAGTCACCTGGCCCTCGGGACGGGTTCAGATCCTCAATGACGTCTCTCCCAATCAGGTTCTCACCATCACGGAACCCTCTCCCCATCTCCTCGCCTTCACAAAACTGTCCATCCAGCACGGCCGCGCTTACGCAACCTGGAACTGCCAGCCCGGCTCCAACTGCCTTCTCGAAATCTCCGACGATCTTCAGTCCTGGCGCAAAGCCGCCCTCATCAAGGCCCGCGGGAGCACCATGTCATGGACCGATCCGGAGCGCTCCCTTCCGGAGAAACGCTATTATCACGCCTGGCGGTAAGTTGGCCGGCTTGGGACCTGACCAATTTATGTTCCTGGACGCTGGGCCGCCTAAACCCCCACCGGGTGCCAGGTGGTCTTGATCTCCTGGAAGTCGAGGATGTGATACGGGCTCTCCTCAAGGGGCCCGTCCCGGTGCAGGGTGACTCGTTTCACATTCTCCACCGCCTCCTCCTGGGCCAATTTCGCCTCGGAGGCCTCGTCGGAACAGAGAAGGAGGGCATTCACGTCCATATGACTGGCAAGATGCGGCAGCAATTCCTCGCGTAACCCGGTCAAGATGTTGACGACCCCGGCCGGGACATCCGAGCTGTTGAGCACTTCCGCCAGGGTAATGGCACAGAGAGGCCTGGCGTGCGAGGCCAGGATCACACTCGTGTTCCCGCCCACCAGGATGGGCGCAACCACCGAACACAACCCCAGCAGGCCACTCCCTTCCGGTGCCACCGCAGCCACCACTCCGGTGGGCTCGAGCATGGAAAAGTTGAAGTGCGGAGTCGCCACCGGATTCACGCTCGAAAAGAGAGCCTGATACTTGTCGCTCCAGCCGGCATAGTGCACGAAGAGATCAATGGCGCCGGTCACTTCCTTCTTGGCAGCCGTGGGAGGGCTACCCTGGGCCCGCAATTCTTCCTCGAATTGCTCTCGGCGACCTTCCAGCATCTCCGCCACCCGATAGAGAATCTGTCCCCGCAGGTAGGCGGTGGCTGCCGCCCAACCCGACCAGGCCTTCCGCGCCGCCACCACCGCATTGCGGAAATCCTTGCGGCTGGCTCGCGAGACGTTGGCGAGAAGGGCATCCTTCCTGCCCTTCAATTCGTAGTAGCGCCCCGACTCGGTCCGCGGGAACTTGCCTCCGAGGTAGAGCTTGTATGTCTTGTTGACGGCTAATCTCTTCTTCGTGGACATCGCTTGGGACTATGCAAATTGAAAACCTGAAACTACCTCAGCTCCACATACGGAGCGAGGCCCTGCAGTCCGCCCTCCCGGCCGATTCCGCTCTCCTTGTATCCACCGAAGGGCGAACCCGGATCGAACTTGTTGAACGTGTTGGCCCAGAGCACCCCGGCCCGGATCTGGCTCGTGATCTTGAATATCTTCGATCCCTTGTCGGTCCACACCCCGCCACTCAATCCGTAGGGCGTGTTGTTGGCCTTTTCGACCGCCTCTTCCGGGGTGCGGAAGGTCTGGATCGCCAGCACCGGCCCGAAGATCTCCTTCTGCACGATGCTGTGACTCTGCGCGCACCCGGTAAAGATGGTGGGCTTGAACCAGAACCCCTTGCGCGGGAGCTTCTGCCCGCTCTGCCAGCACTTGGCACCCTGCTCCTTGCCGGAGTCCACCAGCACCCTGATGCGCTCCAGCTGCTCCTGCGAGTTGATCGCACCCACGTCCGTGTTCTTGTCCAGGGGATCACCCAGCACGAGAGTTTCCATCCGGCGCTTGAGCTTACGCACCACCGTGTCCGCAATGCCCTCCTGTACAAAGAGTCGTGATCCCGCACAACAGACGTGGCCCTGGTTGAAGAAGATCCCATTGACAATCCCCTCCACGGCCTGGTTCACCGGGGCATCGTCGAAGATGATGTTGGCGGCCTTCCCTCCCAGTTCGAGGGTGAAGCGCCGGCCGGTTCCGGCCAGGTCCTTCTGGATCAGTTTGCCCACCGCGGTTGACCCGGTGAAGGCCACCTTGTCGACATCCGGATGCCGCACGAGGTTCTGCCCCGTCTTCCCGGCCCCCGTGATGACATTGACCACTCCGGGCGGGAACCCCGCCTCTTCGATCAACTCCGCCAGCTTCAGTGCCGTCAGCGGCGTGGTCTCCGCCGGTTTGAGCACCACCGTATTGCCACACGCGAGGGCGGGCGCCAGTTTCCAGGCCGCCATCAGCAGGGGGAAATTCCAGGGAATGACCTGGCCCACCACCCCCAGGGGACGCGCCCTGCGCCCGGGGAAGGCGTAATCCAGCTTGTCCGCCCACCCCGCGTAGTAAAAGAAGTGCGCCGCCACCAGGGGCAGATCGATGTCGCGGCTCTCCCGGATGGGCTTGCCCCCATCCATGGTTTCCACCACCGCGAATTCGCGCGCCCGTTCCTGGATGAGACGCGCCAGCCGGAAGAGATACTTTCCGCGCTCCCGTCCCGGCATATTCGACCAGGTCTTCTCATAGGCCTGCCGGGCCGCCCCGACTGCCCGGTCCACCATCCTTGGTCCGGCCTCCCCCACTTCCGCAAGAACCTCCCCGGTGGCCGGATTGATGGTCTGGAGCCGCCTGGGCGCACGCACCCACTCCCCTCCGATGAAAAGATGGTAGCTGTCCTTGAGGGAAACGTGATCGCTGCTCTCCGGGGCGGGCGCATAACGATCCCCCTCCACGAAGTCGTAGCGACTCTTCCCGGCCCCACCCGCACTTTTGGCTTTCGCACTCCTGGGCTTCGCTTCGGCAGCATCCTCTTTCTGTCCTTCTGGCATCAGAATTCAGTCCTTGGTAAAGTAGTCAGCCGACTGATAGCGGCCCGTTTGCTGTTTGCAGATCTGCATGAGCAGATCGTTGGTCAGGGAACTGACCCCGAAGCGGAACCACTCATTGGTCAGCCAGGCCTTGCCCAGGGTCTCCTTGAGCATGACGAGGTAGTGGATCGCGGTCTTGGCCTCACTGATCCCTCCCGCCGGCTTCATCCCGACCATACGGCCCGTCCGGTCATGATAGTCCTGGATCGCCTCCAGCATGACAAGGGTCACCGGCAGGGTGGCGGCCGGCTGCACCTTGCCGGTGGAGGTCTTGATGAAGTCCGCCCCCGCCGCCATCGCGATTTCACTGGCAATCCGCACCGTATCGTAAGTCTGCAGCTCTCCGGTCTCCAGGATGACCTTGAGGTGGGCCTCGCCACAAGCCTCCTTGCAGCGCACGATCTCGTCGAAAATGCTGCGGAATTCCCCGTGAAGCAGCTTCCCCCGGGAGATCACCATGTCAATTTCATCAGCCCCCGCCCCCACCGCGTAGCGGATCTCGGAGAGGCGCTCCTTCAGTCGGCTCTGTCCGCTCGGGAATCCGGTGGCCACGCTGGCCACCCTCACTCCACTCTGGCCGACTGCCTCCCTTGCCACCCGCACGAGGCGGGGATAGACACACACTGCCGCGGCCGGTCCAATGCCCGAATCGTCGGGCAGCGGCCGCATGGCCTTGACGCACATCTGCTTGACCTTCCCCGGGCTGTCCTTCCCCTCCAGGGTGGTCACATCCAACATCGTCACTGCCAGCTTGAGGGCCGAGAGCTTGCTCTCCTTCTTGATGCTTCGCGCCTGAAAACGCCTCGCACGCTCCTCCACTCCGACCTGGTCTATGGTCGATAGCATTCGGAGGTCCGGGAAACTGGGGCCGGGGGCGGACATGCGTGGAGGGGGAATCTAGATACGGGTTGGCAGAAGGACAAGGTGTTAGAACAATTGGAGAAATCACAACAAGTCGATTTCCAGGCAGGTTCCATCCTCCAATTCCCGGGAAACCGGATACCGGGACCGGACCCGTGTCCCCGGTTCAACCGGTGGGATTCCCCTTTATGTTAACGAAAAAGAGGGCAGTCCGAAGACCACCCTCTTTTTATCACACAACGCACTCGCCTCAGAAATCAGTTCCCCGGCTTGGACTGGCCCGGCCTTCGCCCGGGGGGCACCCCCTCACCCAAGCCTGGTGCCAAAAAGTTCGACCGGTTCTCAAGCCGCACTGCCTGGCCACTCTCAGCAGAGAGTCGGGGCCTGTTAGGAAATGCAACTTGATATTTCACTTTTCTTAATAATTTGCACTGCCCCCCCCTCAGCACAAGAAAAAACTCGGTAATTTTTCCAGTCCCGGCCGGCGGATCGGGAAATTTCTTCAGGGACCCGAGAACCGTCGCGGGAAGGAGCCTGCGCAAAGCGGCCAGCCACCCCGCCAGGCCGGGCTCCGGCATCCGGCCTCCCTCGGCATTCGTGTCTACCAGAAGGCGCCGCCTTGCGGCGGCGCCTGAAAAAACGTTTCCCTGTTCCCCGTCTCCCGCCCCTAGGAAAAGATGCTCTTTATGGGATTCCCGAGGTCCTTCTCGGCACCAGCCATGCGGAAGGGCCGCCCACTTGGAGAATGAAGGATTTTCTGGGAATCGACACCCAGGGCGTAGCCGATAGTGGCATTGAAGTCCTGCACGCTGACAGCCTTCTCCTCGGGTCGGCGCGCTTCGCGGTCTGACTTGCCATAGGTGGTGCCCCCCTTGATCCCGGCACCGGCCATGACCGTCGAGAAACAGGCCGGGTGGTGATCCCGCCCGTTGTTGTGCTCGGTCACGATGTTCGGAGTCCTCCCGAATTCGGTTCCGATCACCACCAGGGTGGTTTCAAGGAGGCCCTTCGCTTCCAGATCCTGCACCAGGGTGGAGAAGCCCTTGTCGAGCACGGCGGCCCGGGCTGCCACCGAGGTAAAATTGTCATAGTGGGTGTCCCAGCCACCGAGACCGACCTCCACGAAGCGCACTCCCACTTCCACCAGACGGCGCGCAAGCAGGCAGCCCTGACCAAAGCTGTCTTTGCCATACTTGGAGCGGGTCGAACTGGGCTCCAGCTTGATGTCAAAGGCCTTGAGGTCTTCGCTCTTCATGAGGTTAACCGCCTCGTCGTAGAGGCTGTCGTAGGACTTCACGTCCTGGGACTTGTAGCTCTCATGAAACTTTTTGTTGAGCACGTCCGCAATGGCAAGCCGCTTGGTAAAGTTCTGCTCGCTCACCGAATTGGGGCGCTTGGAATCCTTGAGGCCTTCGTCGGGACGCCCCAGGGGCACACCCTGGTAGTCGGCCCCGAAAAAACCCGCGGAGGCGTTCTTGGGATTGGTGCCCACCGTTACAAACCCGGGCAGGGTGGTATTCTTGCGCCCCTTGTGACGGACAACCCACGATCCGATGGCGGGGTGGACGATGGTCCCTCGCGGCGAGTAGCTCCGGTGCAGGAGATACTGTCCCTGCTCGTGAGCACCCTGGCGAGAGCTCATGGAGCGAATAACACAGGCGCGATCCGCCAGCTTGGCGAATTCGGGAAGATATTGGGAGACCTCGTAGTCGCCACTGGTCGGGATTGCTTCCACCGGCCCCTGGACCTCGTTGTTCTTCGGCTTGGGGTCAAAGGTATCAAGGTGGCTCATGCCGCCCTGCATGTTAAGGAAGATGACATGCTCGGCGAGCTGGCTCGGCCCCGTGGACTTCCTGGTGGCCCCGATGGCGCCGGTGGCAAGAGAGCCCCCCAGCATGGGTGCGACCGTCACACCGAGGTAGGCGCGCGCCGCGTTCACCATGATCTGACGCCGGGTCAGTTCATCCTGCCTGTTAAACTTGTGGTTGTTCATTTGAAGTAGCGATGGGTATGGAGTTACTGGACAAAGATGAATTCGTGGGTGGCGATCAGGGCCGAAGTGAGATTCTCGAAGCTCTCCTGGCTGCCGTCGATCACGTCGCGCATGAGGAGGGCCATTTCTTGGGGGGTGGGAGAACGGCTCAGGATGGAGTAGTAGAGGAAGCGGACCTTGTCGCGATTGGAGCTCCCAGCCTCCAGGGCCTTGTAAGCCGCCGAACTGCGGTTGCTGACCACCATCTTCTCGACGTAACCGTTCATGATGGAGAGGACCTGGGCCATGTTGGGCTCCCGGGAAGCGGAATCAATCAGATCGCGGTCCGAGGATCCGAACATGCGCAGGAGGTGTCCGTTGGGAGCTGGAGCGGACAGTTCAGAAGCACGGGCCATTCCGCTGGCCGCACCCGGGCGCCCGGCTCGCTGCATCGACATCATGGCCTCCTTGCTGGCTCCGGAGTTGCCCGCCTTGATGTCGGAGAGCAACTGCATGACAAAGGACTCGTATTCGCCGGGCTTCTGGATGGCGAGAAGCTCCTCGCTAAGCTGAGACATCGTCTTCTTGCCCACCAGCACGGGTTTGCCGCGGTAGTAGATGGTATCGCTGAAGCGCCTCTTGGGAAGTTTGTCCGGATTGCCCGCGGTAAGGGTGATGAGGGAATCCCAGACCTGCTCTGCGCTCATACGCTCGATCTGACGTCCGTTGAAGGCTTGCGGCATACCGGCCTCGAAAGCCTCCGGGTTGGCCACGAACTGGAAGTTCTTGGTAAGCAGGAGGACGTGCTGGAAGGCCCGCAGGTCAAACTTGAGATCCTCACGCATGAGAGTCATGAGGTAGTCCATGAGCTCGGGCGTGATGGTCTTATCGGCCTTGATGTGCTCATCCACCGGCTCATAGATCCCCTTGCCCATGATGCGCTTCCACATCCGGTTCACGATGATGGAGGTGAAATTGTCATTGGCGGCAACCATCCACTTGGCGAAGTCCTCGCGGGCGGTCTGGTCGTCCCGGCGGTCGGAGGAGCGGATGCGCTTTCCAAAGTGCGTCTTGCCGCCGATCACCTCGCCGGGATCGCCGTCGCGGTACTGGTAATCACTGGGCAGCTTGATACGGCCCTTGCCGCCACCGGCGAGAGTGAAGTAATGCACGTTGTCGCCCAACCATTCAACGAGGCGTCCGAACTCTGTGCGCTCCTCCTCGGCATCGCGCACCTCGCGCCACACGCTGCTCCAGGGGCCGCGGTTGATTTCCTGCTGACCGTTGGTGAAGGCAGCCAGCTCGTAGAATTGCATGCGCTCCCACTTCTGGAAGGGGGCGTCGTGACACTGGGCACACTCCATGCGCTCTCCGGTGAAGATCCGCATGGTGTTGGAGAGGTTGTCCAGCGGCATACCCTTGTCCCGGATGAAGTAACCCACTGCGCCGTTGTCCTTGCTCCAGCCGCTTCCCTTCGCACTGAGCAACTGCTGCGCAAACTCGTCCCAGGGCATGTTGTTGCGCATAGCCTCGTGAACGAACTGCACGTAGGGGGCAGCCTGACCCTCATTGAAGTCGTCGGTGAGACGCAGGAGGTCACTCACCCAGTTGACCATCGTGCTGCGATAGCCGTCGTTCTTCTCGCTCATCAGGTAGCTGGCGAGCATTTTCCGCTTATTCTTGTCCTCGATCTCAAGGAACATGCGGACTTCCT
>Ga0310120_10001111_pt1 | contig 20410 bp, 15 predicted proteins | sample CB27_AW_983_MG_FD_203506 | JGI IMG/M metagenome (GOLD analysis project Ga0310120, IMG submission 203506) | Marine microbial communities from Western Arctic Ocean, Canada - CB27_AW_983 | ecosystem: Environmental > Aquatic > Marine > Oceanic | place: Canada: Western Arctic Ocean | collected...
TATGTATCCCGTCGGCAAGGCCGTATCTGTTTCGTACGAGCCCAGTAATGTTACAAATGCCGTACTGGAGCCCGGTGGCGAGTCGTATGATTTTCTTTACCTCGGTGGAGTCCTTGCCCTGGTCCCCCTTCTGGCCGGCCTCGGAATCAACACGCTCCATCGAGTGCAACACGCCGAACCGACTGGACAAAGTGGTCACGCTCTTTTTCACGGGTGTGGCAATGTTGGTCGCTGTTCCCTTCACTCTGAGCTACCGTTTCGCTTACCTCCTAACAGCTCTCGGCGTAATTCTCCCACTCGTTGGAAATTTCTTGGACGACGAATTGGGTTTCCCGTTGATCATGATCAGCCTGTGCTGTTGTCTCATGCCGGGAGTGGGGGGAATGCTCTTTCGCTTCGTGGGTTGGGTTAATATTGAACTTCCTGAGAAAATAAATGACCCGGATCCAGCAGTGAGGCGGCGTGCGGAAATGATGCAGGGATGGATTATGATCATGATTGTCGTGTTTATTGTTGGTGCGTTCCTCTTCGTGTTCGGGCGGGAAATATGGCTGCATGGATGGTCCCGTTAGCGGCTTCGGAGTCGCGGGCAAAGGCTACTTCCGCTTGAGTGCTTTCAATCATCGGTACACCGGCTTCTGAACGTGATTGGTTAGTTCGTAATCAAAAAGGCGTTGGCATAGTGCGTACTCCAGCTCTTTGTTGGGGCAAAACGGTAAATACCGTTTTGCATCGAAAGAAAGGGGCCGCACTGCCGACCAACGGCAGGTATCAGAATGATTGATTCGGCGGATTTTACGGGCAATGGGCGTTACTGGACTCGAACCAGTGACTTCCACCGTGTGAGGATGGCGCTCTAACCAACTGAGCTAAACGCCCGGCAGCCCGGTTTCCTTGAAATGTAGTGCAAGAGGTGACGCGCGACTAGTCGAACTCAGCATCGCCGCCAGATTCTCCAACGTAACAACCGTCAGGGGCAACCGATTCCCACGAGGTCGTCAGGATTCCGAATCTGCTGGCGCTTCCGGGTCAGACATGCTGGTGTCGGACCCTGGCGAATCAGATACTGTCACGTCGGACCCTGACGAATCAAATACTGTCACGTCGGAATCCGATGAATCGGATGCTGTCGGTTCGGACGTGGGCGGTTCAAATTTGGGAGCCGTGGGAACGTCCTGCTCCTGGTCACTTGTGATTTGTGGCACGTCGTACGACGAATAATCGGTACTGTTGGCCTCCGAATAGACCTGCGAGTTAAAATCGGACTGGATGTCACTCAGGCCGCGCCGGAACTGGTTATAGCTCTTTCCCACCGAACGCGCCACTTCCGGTAGACGTTTGCCAAACAAAATCACGGCAATCATCCCGATGACAAGGATCTCTCCCACGCCGGGGCTACCGAAAATAAAGGCCAGGGCAGGCAGTTCAAGTAAGTCCAACATCTTTGATCGGTGTCGAAGGAGGAAAAAGAAGAGCGCCGCCAGACCATCAGCGGCGGCACAGACGGTCGCTGCCAGGGCTAATCACCCTGAGACGAATCACCCTGAGACGAAACTTTTTCCTCGTCGGTTTCTTCCCCGACTCGTTCCAACTCTTCGGTCATGCCCCGGGCACCTTTTTTGAACTCAACAATACCCTTACCCAGGTTCCGCATGACGTTGGGCAGTCGATTGCCGAAAATCACCAGCACGACAAACGCCACCACCGCCAGGATGACAATCTCCGGCAAACCGGGCATTCCGTAAGAAAATAACATAGATACGCACTCCCACAATCAAAAATATTACCGATGGGGCACGCGTACAAGCGGCGAATGCCGGCAATGGCCCTCCAAAGGGGTCGCCAGAACCAACTCGTGCGGCTTTGTGCAATACGAGCACAAAATCACCCTTGCTGTGTTTATTTTACTGGGTCACGTTCAACTGTCAAACGGGAATTGGCAGCAGCGTAAAATGCGGTAGGTGGGATGCGGAATAGGCCTAATCGGAGGTCGGTTCAAGACTTCGGCCACTTGACGAGTGTGCTGCATGTTTTTCAAAAGGCGCCGGAAGTCGGAAGTTTCCCCCCCCTGCCGGGTGTTCACTTGTTGACTTTCGCCTGTCGGAGGTTCGACGTGGGCAAAGTGTACCGATAATAGACCTCCAGACAGAGCGCGGCCATCGCGGTCGTATAAACACGGCCCCCGTAACCACCCCACACGGTCTGCGGATCCCAACTGCCCGCCAACGAGCCCTGGCTGCGCTGCAGACCCAGAATCTCGCGCTTGAGCGCCACGTTCCAACGTTCCCACCGCTCGTCACCCAGCGGGTGCAGGGCCAAGGTGGCGTAATACCAGTAGTAGAGATTCGGTTTGCCGTCACCCGGAAGCTGTTGTCCGATGTAGCGGGCCGCTTCTGCCACGGACGGGTCCTGTTGCGATACGTCCAGAAACAAACGACACAAGAGCCCTTCAGCAGTCATGGTTCGCGACGGTCGCTGCCCGGGTCGATAGCTTGCCAGGCCACCAAACTGGCCACTGGAACAGCTATCCAAAAAATGGTGCATCTGGTCTTGCACTCCCCGGGGAACATTGATTCCGGCCAGCGCGGCGCTCTTGAGTGCCATGACTTGCCAACCGAACTGGCTCATGTCCCCCTGGTCACCAGGTCGGTAGCGCCACCCGCCACCACTCCGGTTCTGGGAGGACAGCGAGTAGTCGACGCCCCGTTGCACGTAGGGTCGCATGCGCTGGTCACCTGTCATGGCGTAAGCTTCGCAGATGGCAAACAGGGCCATGCTGTGACAGTACATGTTGGCATAGGTGGAAGAATCGCCTCCCAAATTTCCTTGACGCTGGCTCCGCAACAGGTACTCCAAACCCCATTGGACTGTTTTTCGATGGGGCCCTTGATAATGAGTCTGGCCGGCACCAAGAAAGGCCAGCAGCGCCAATCCCGTGATGCCCGTGTCAGCACGTATCCCGGCCCCTTGCCGGTCATGCCCCAGCACCCGCTGCTCATGTCCGGCCCCAAACTGACTGGCATCCCAGCGGCCATCCTCCTGCTGGTTCGCCTCCAGCCACCCCAGGGCAGATTCCACTGCCGATTCGGTGAGGATGCTGCCGCCTCCCTGGCGCGTCACCTCGCCCCGCTCCTCACTAATCCGTCCCTGGTACACCTCGGGAATAGGTGCCCCGTCAGCCAGGCGGGCCGGCGCTGCCGTCTCCTCTGGCGGGCTTGTGACAGGTGGCGAGTCACTCTCGACGATTGAATTGGTTCTGGAGAGAGGAACCGCCGCAGTCGGTTTGCGTGAAGCCCTGGCCACCTGATCGGTGACGGAAGCCAGATCGTTCGCCGTGGCCTCCGGCTGCTTCACGAGTTCAGAAACCGTCGACCCATTTTCTATCTGGGTTAAGTCGGACGACAACTCGGGCTCCGGTAACTGGACCGGCTTGGTGATGATCCGGTCAATCTGCGTATCGAGGTGATTCTGTTCCAAGGGAAATTCTATCTCCTTGGGACTGCGCACCAGGTCAGCAAACCCGTCGCTTACATCGACCCGGCGAGCCTTCGGTTCCAACGGCATCTGTTCAACCGTGGTTGTCTGATTATTGCGCTGAGGCACCACAATGGGTGACGCGGCCAATGCCTCGCGAGTCGTGGCCGGTGTGGTGACTTTCTCGCCGGCAGGGTCGATTTCAAAGACGGTCTCGTTCGATTCTGCAGCAACCATCGGGGCATGAGAAGGCTGGCCACTGTCGACCAGTTCCATGTCGGGTTGTTCGCGATCCAGATCTTCCTGGTCCCTGGCGGAGTCCCCTCGCAAAACGGGTCCCACCTCGGGATCGGTCGTTTTTTCTACTGAAAATTTATTCCAGGGCTTCAACGGTTCCTGTTCAACTTCCGGCTGCTCTCTTTTGATGAGGGGCCGTTCTGAGTCACTTGAAACGAGTGTTACACGGATGGAATTTTCAGCTGCCTGGAAGGGAACGAGCGAAAACAGCTGTGTCTTGTAGGCGTACCCGGTCAACAGTAGATGTGAAAACACCGAGAGCACAACGCATTTCGACAGGGGGCGGGTTTGACCCCAGCGAGTGCGTGTCACGATCAACAAAGCGATCGTCAGCGCAGCAAGTCCCGACCAGAGCATGATCCACAGGGACCGCAAGGTGGGAAGTAACGCTTCGAGTTGCTCAAAATCAATAGGCATTGAGGTAAATACTCTTGTCTGCGGATGGCCGCTGCTGACCGGAATTGTCGCACATGAAAGATCAAGGGAGATGAAAACCTAAAACCGGCGTTTATCCAGACGGACGGAGATCCCCATCTCGGACACGCCCGCGGTCCGGCACGCATTCAGCACATTGGCCACATTCTGGAACGGGCCCTCCGCGTCTCCACGTACCAACACTCCAAAATCCTGATACTCCTGCTGAACCACGGACAGTTTCTCGACCAGTTGTTCCAGTGAGACGATCTCGCGCTCGAAGGAAATCACGCCATCTCGATGCACGTTGATTACTCTTTTCTCCGGCGCCGCGGTGAGTGCACCTGAATTACCAACTTCAGGAATTTTCAGTCCAATCTTCCGTTCCAATTCAGTGAATTTCGTACCCACCATGAAGAAGATGATCAACAAGAAAACAATGTCGATCATGGGCGTCATGTTGAGCGATGGCTGGTCGTCCAGGTGGGTCTTGAGTGGCATGATGGCTTGTTAGGATCCGTGGCAGGGCAGGGTAAAAAAAACGTCCTCGCTAAGCTGCTTTATCCTTGCGCATTTTTTTCCGGGGCGGATCAGTTGATTCCCAGGCGTCTCCGGCAATCATCTTCACGACCTGTTGCCCCAGCGCATCGATCTCGATAATCAAACGGTCAACTCGACTCACAAAAAACAAGTAGGCGATCAAGGCGGGGATGGCAACCGTCAGTCCGGCCGCTGTCGTCAACAGTGCTTGACTGATCCCGGCTGCCAACAATTCGGGCCGCCCCATCGCGTCGGCCGTGGCAATGGAGTTGAAGGCCTGGATCATGCCGACGACCGTGCCCAGCATGCCTAACAGGGGGCTGATCGTGGAAATGCCGTTAAACAATCGCAAGTATCGTCGCAGACCATTCGAAACCCTTTCCCCCGCGTCGATAATCGCCTGTTCCACCTCGACCGAGGAACGACCCCATTTGCGAACAGCGGCCTCAAACACTTCGGCCACCGGACTGAGACTTTCCTCACATCGAATGAGCGCTTCCTCAGGGGTCAGTTTTCCTTCGCGTAACTGTTCCAGAAATCTTCGCACAAACGGTCGCGGGATAACGCGCCCATGTCGTAAGCTCACCGCGCGCTCAAATACAAAAACAAGCAGAATGAAGGAACAGACACCAATCGGGATCAGCAATGGTCCGCCTTCGTGTAAAACCTGCAACAGATTTTTCGTCGGAATCGGATTCTCCATCGCCATGGGAGCGACCTGGTCGTCCCCGGTCGACAGGGACGTGTCGACTTCCGGTAACGATTGCGCGTGCGTCACATCAGCAAAGATTGGTACGGTCGCAATTGCCAAGGCGACTACGAGCGCCCGGAAAAGCAACGGTGTTGGCAGCAGCAAGTTGAACATTCTTCTTTCCTTGAACACGATGGGGCGTTCTTTAACGTGTGGAACTTCTCCGTCCGGGATTGTTTTGTTGGCCACCAAGGCTGGTCATGCGCAGTCTCTGAGACGCTTCTTCCGTGACGGTCGTTTGGGGGTAGTCTTTGAGAATCCGTGCGTACAGTTCAATGGCTTCTCGCCAGTTGCCCAACTTTTCGTAACATTTTCCCGCCTGCAATAATGCGTAGGCTTTCCATTGAGGGTAGGGATACAGTATGTCGACTCGTAAAAAAGACCGGATCGCCTCCTGATACTGTTTCTGGTGGAAAAAGGACTCGCCGATCATCCATTGGGCCATCGCAGCGGTCTCCGTTTGGATTCCCGCAATGGAATCCACGGCCAATTGATAGGACCGGCGCGCCTCGGAAAACTTTCCGCGGGACGCCAGACACCTGCCTAGTAAATAATCCACTTCGTACTGCTGCCGAAATTCGGGGAACCGGGTGCCGATCGCTGACGCAATTTCGTAGACCTGGTCCCACTGCTTCTGGTGGGCCAGCATCTGGGCCTGACGTAAGGGGATAATTCCCATCCACGGTTCCCGTTGACTTTCCGTCCAGGATTCCAGGGGCGCAAAATGATCTGCCGCCTGCGAATACCTGCCCTGCCGGTAGAAGGCCTCGGCGGTCCAATACCTGGCGTGCAACGCCAAAACATGGTCCGGCAATTCACGCACCATACGTCCCAGCGGTGCTTCGACCTCCGTCCAGCGATGGCCAAGTGCCCGCACCCGACCTTGCAAATAGAGGGCATGTCCCAACAGCGTCGAGTCACACCCATGCTCGATCATCTCGGTGCACAACTCGTAGGCCCGGTCATACTGTTTCGCTTCGCTCGCCTGTTCGGCAAGACGGAAGGTTGTATCGGGCCAGCACTCACTTTCTGGATAACTTTCATGCAGGCGTTCGAAAAGCGCGATCGACTCCTCCTCTCGTTGAAGGTCCGATAGCACCCAGGCGTGCGTGTACAGTGCCAGGTCCAGGCGGTTGTAATCCGGAACGCGTTTGTCCAAAGTGAGCAGCAGTTCATGGGCCTTTTGATCATGCCCGATCCGGTCGTGCAGGCGTGCTGCTCCGAACAACGCCTGCGGAAACTGCTCCGTACCGTCGTAACGGTCAATCACCAACTGATAAGCCGCCAGTGCACCATCAAAATCTCCTTCTCGCTCCAGAACCTTGGCGCGTGTCAGGACCGACCCGGCTGCCAGAGGACTGCGGGGATTGCTTTCAAAAATTTGCTCAAACTTTTTAGCGGCATCTCCTGCCTGGCCGTTGTGCAATTGCCCCCACGCAAGTCCGGAGAGCCCCTTTTCGACATACTCGGAAGGATTCCCGTCTTTCGCTAATTGGGCAAACAACGTGTTTGCAAATACAAGATCTCCTTGCGCGTACGCGGTTTCCGCAAGAAAGTGCGTCAGAGGCATCAGGAGCGGATGGTCCGAGTGTTGTCGCAGGTACTGCTCGTGAGTCTCTGCAGCTTCTTTCAATTGTCCGGTCTGTGAGTAGCAGATTGCCAGGTCACAGCGGCATTTGGCCACGTCTTGACCTTCAGGAAACAAATCAAGATAGGCCACTAGCGGCGCGATCGCTTCCTCGAACTGCTTCAGACCCATTTGCGCCGTGGCAAGCGCCACGTGGATACCGCCTTGCAGCACTGGCTCCTGCTTGTGGATTTCAACTTTGTGCAGTGACCCGACAGCTTCCGTGTACTGATGCAATCCTAATTGGGCCAGCGCATAAAGATACCAGGAATCACCATCGGGCAGACTCCCTTTCGTTTGAAGCTGACGTTCGAAAAGTTGCTGGGCAGCAAGATATTTTTTTTGCTTCAAAAGCGCGCGAACATGGACCTGCCGGGCGCGATCCAGCAGGTCGCTGTGAGGAAAATTCTGTTCAAGCCGTTCAGCCGATGTTTCACTTTCTGAGTACTGCCCGGCGGCGAATGCTATTTCCAGTTTGGCCAGCAGACTGTCATCTGCCAGAGAATCGTGAGCCCAATTCCGAAGGATCGCATCATAATGCGCCAGGGCAGCTGTAGAATCTGAGTTTTGCTGATAAGCCTGGGCCGCGAAGAAATGAATCTCGGCTGCAGCAGCGTTCACCGGGTCATTGGAAACGGCCGCCGAGAGCGCTTCGGCAGCTTGTGACCACTTCTGCTGCGCACGGTAAGATAACCCAAGCCAATGAAGAGCCGTCGTACGCAAATCGCTTTGTTTCCACTTGGTTTCAAATGCACAAAGATGGTCTGCGGCGCGCTGGTAACGTTTGCGTTTAAATTCAAGCAACCCCCTTTGAAGCTGAGCATCGTCTGCCATTGGGTGATTCGGTTGTTCGCTCAGAATACGGAAGTGCGAATCAGCTTTTCCAAAATCATGCATTTCCAGCGCGGCGCGTGCCACGCCAAAATGACAATCTCCCACCAGTTCGCTTTTTGGATATTTCGACAATGCATGGGAAAACCACTGGCCTGCGGCCAGGGCGTCACCTTTCTCCAGAGCAAGCTCGCCTAAATAAACCAGCGCAAACTCGTTGCGTGAATCGTTCGGATGCTGACGGTGAAAATCCTCCAACGCCTGCTGGGCGACGTCACCAGACTGTCGCAAATAGGCTGTCTCACCCAATCGAAACCGGGCCACGTGAGCCATCGGCGGAGCGCTGCGCCTGTCCAAATAGCGTCGAAAACCATCCGCCGCTTTCTCGAGACTCCCTAACTGGACGAGCGATTCTGATCGAAAGAACATGGCTTGACCTGCCAACTCATGGTCTGCATGCTTGTCAAGAAAGGCTTGAAACTCGTCGCCCGCCAAATTCCAACGCAACTGCTTATAGTGGCTGGCTGCAACGGCAAATTGATCTTCAGCAGGACCCGCAACAGCGTACAGGCTGGGACTAAAAAGAAGTGCAGCGGCAAGCGTTACCGGCTTGATTCGGTATGGGAACATCCCTGTTCCTCCAGACTCGACGATGCCTGATTATAGTGTACCGTTACAAATCGAATATCATACAACCCAGCTTACATACGAAGCAACATCGATGAGAGCTAGCACCGACAGGTGGCCAACTGACGAAGTCCCGCCTCGAAAGAGGGACTCTTTTCTGATTTTCGGTCGCCCCGGGCAGACCACCATAATTTATTCGCGCGGCAAGTCTCAGTTACCCTGTCTGGCCAAGTCAAAGGTAATCACTATTTTTTCAGCAACCAACCATCCACCCGGAAGGCTTCGCAGGTTGCCAGAATCCGACAAGCTTGCTAGCGAGTCTTCTGCCGTTTGAACCCTGGCCGATGACGCAATGAATCAATTACCAGATAACGCTACTTCCGCAAACGGTCCACGACTCGGACTGGGAGATGCTATCAGTATCATCGTGGGTATCGTTGTCGGCGCATCTATTTACAAAGTACCTTCCCTGGTGTTCAGCAATGTGCAGCATGCGTGGCAGGGACTGGGCACCTGGATCCTGGGCGGATTGCTATCCCTGGCGGGCGCCCTCTGTTTCGCGGAACTTGCTGCAACGTATCCTCGCTCGGGAGGTGGCTACGTTTACCTGTCGCAAGCCTTTGGTCGCTGGCTGGGATTCTTATTTGGATGGAGTCAACTGGTTGCCATTCTGACCGGCAGCATCGCAGCTGTCGCTTATGTCTTTGGGGATTACAGCGCGGAACTGTTCCGACTGGACCCGGGCTGGTCACCGTTTTTTGCTGTCGGAGCTGTTGCCAGTTTGTCAGCAATCAATGTTGCCGGAGTCTACCAGGGCAAGCTGACCCAAAATATTCTGACAGTAGCAAAGGTTTTTGGATTGTCTTTCATCCTCCTAACCGCCTTCCTGTTCCCGCTGGATGGCAGCCAGACAGCCGGGCAAGCCAAAAATGTTGAATCTGCAAATTTTGGATTTGCGATGATTCTGGTTTTATATGCCTTTGGGGGATGGAATGATGCAGCTTTTGTGACTGCCGAAGTGCGAGACCCGCAGCGCAATCTTCCCCGAGCTCTGGTCAGCGGCATCCTGTTGGTGACCGTGCTTTACGTTTTGGTCAACCTTGGCTACCTCCGGATTCTGGGTATCGAAGCCTTGCGGAGTTCGCCCACCCCCGCCTCGGATGCACTGGAACTAGCCTGGGGACCAATCGGTGCAAAACTGGTCTGTCTGCTGGCCATGATCTCGACACTGGGTGCCGTCAACGGCATGGTGCTCGCAGGGGCCAGGATCTACGCCACCTGTGGCCAGGACCACCCCCTCATGGGACTGCTGGCGCGACGTGGACAGCGATTTCGCACGCCGGTCCTTTCCCTGGGGATTCAAGGGCTGATCAGCATCCTGATGATCCTGGTCGTGGGCACGGAAACGGGCCGTGCAGCCATCGATCGTCTATTGACTCAAATTCTGCTGCAGCCGTTACCCTGGGAAAAATTTCACGGTGGATTCGAATTACTGTTGTCCACGACTGCGCCTTGCTTCTGGCTGTTCTTTCTCCTGACAGGCATCTCGCTGTTCTGGTTAAGATTCAAGGAACCGGATCGCAAACGCCCGTTTCGAGTACCACTCTACCCCATCGTACCTGCCTGCTTCTGTGGCACTTCGGCCTACATGTTGTGGGCCAGTTGTGAGCATGCAGAGAGACTGGTCGTATTGTGCCTGGTACCCGTTCTCGCCGGAATTCCTCTGTGGCTTCTCAGCGAACTCTTACGAAAAACCGGCAGGACTTAAGGCCGGTCGCCGTTTGATTTCCCCTGTAAATGCAGGGAGACTGGCAGGTGGCCATACAGCGTTTCGTCATCGCGAAGCACGTAGAATTTCAACGGCTGCAGCTCTTTCAGATCTTTTCGATTGATGATGTAGGAAACGTTTTCCAGCGAAATAGTTTCCCAGATGTGCATGCCTACCAGAACGTCTCCCCGCCGAATACCCTGCCGGGCTGCATGGCTTGACGGACGGACCGACACCACTTTCAGGCCGCCTCGGTAACGAGGATTGGTCTGACGCACTTTCGATGCGGACACCTTAATGAGTCTCATGCCGAGAAGTTGCCACGCCCGTTCGTTGGTTCCCGGTTCGCGTTTGGATGAACGTCGCGACAGGGCAAGTTGCAGAGTCAACGGCTTCTTGTTGCGAATTACCTTGACTTTGATATTCTCTTTCGGATTGCGGCCGAGGAGAGACCGCTCCAGGTCCAGTGCACGTTCAATGGGCATTCCCGCGACTTCTGCTATCACGTCGCCCGACACGATACCTGCTTTTTGAGCGGGACTATTTTTGGCAACTGAGTCTACCTCGAATTTCTTAACCGTGATCCCGCCTTGAGTTTTAGCGGTTAGCCCATGCCAATGATTTTCCAGGTTGGCTATTGACATCAAACCGCTGGTCACCCCCATAACCTGGTCAACCGGTAAGGCGAATCCTATCCCCTGTGCACCGACCCGCACGGCCACGTTGATGCCAATCATTTCACCGTCTACGTTGAGAAGTGGGCCGCCTGAGTTACCAGGATTAATACTGGCATCCGTCTGGATCAAGTCGTCATAGATTTGCGAATCACTGACTTGTACCGATCGGTGCAAAGCACTGATAATCCCCTGGGTGACGGTATGCTCATATCCATAGGCATTTCCCACAGCAATCACGGTCTCGCCCGGAAGCAAGTCGCTCGAGGTGCCTATATTGATCGTTGGCAGGTCTGCGTCAGAACCAATTTTTATCACGGCCAGATCTGTCTCCAGATCGTGGGCGACTAGACGGGCGGTCGTGGTGCGCCCGCTGGCCAGAGTTACTCGAATCTGCTTAACCCCCTCGACCACGTGATGATTGGTAACGATGTATCCCCGCTCGTCAATGATGACCCCGGTCCCCATCCCGTTAACGCGACGAGGTTCTCCACCGGTTCCTCGTTCACGAGGCTGTCGCACGGTTTTTTGACCGTGTATGTTGACCACCGAAGGGCGGGCTGCCTTCACTGCTCGAACGGTCGCCGACTCATGTCGGACCGAACCCTCGCACACATCGCTCCAGAGAATTGCCGCGAAGCAACAGCAGAACAACAATCTAAGCACACTGAGTGAACGCACTATGTGCCGGGGGCATAGGTCAAGCATCGTTGGATCGTCTGAGCCGGTATGTTGGAGGAAGAGTGCGACGAACGCCTACGGGCATGTTGAGTGGTTCGCTTGTGACGTGCTAAAGCGTTAGTCCCAAACATAGATCGGTCGTGCCGTAATTGCCCGTTGAACAGCGCGCTGCCGGCCCGCACAGCCTCTCTATTTTGACAATATTCCGCCCGAACACCGCAGAAGAAATAGACGCCAAAGTCGCAGGAAACGCCTGCTGTGCTGGCTAGGGCCTCTGTTCTTCACTTGCCGGTAACAAACACCCGGAAATGGCCCAGTCTTGGGAAAGAAAGCGAGAACTAGCTAAGAACTCGTTTAAAACTTCTGTTGAGATTGCGACACATGCGGACTCCAGGCCCTGAGAGCTTCCCGTGCTGAAAACACGGCAATCGAGGCCGGGCGGTTGCTGATCGACGTCGTCCCGGGTGTTGACCGCAATGTGAAGTTTTCGCCTGCTGTCCCGCTCCGATGAAACCGGAACTTGACTGTAGAGTCGCCAAACACGTCGATCTCTTCTCCCAGCCAAGTAGTGCTATCACCGCCGCCGGCAGTACCACCCGACGGCTTGCCGGCCTGTTTGCAATTCGGTTGAACGGCAAGGAAAGAAATCTGTTCACACCCGGCCGGATCGGTCGACAACACGGAGTGATCCTCTTTCTTCGTTGACGGCTGATGACCGCCGGCTGTCGCCAATTGCAGAGAAGGCTGCTCAAGGACAGCATGTGCAGGAACCGGCGCGAGTGTCCTACCGGTTACCACGGACCGCCGTTCATGGCTTCGTCCTGCGACCACCTCTCCAGCGGGCCGCCCTTTTCTACGAAAAGATTGCCCCTCACGGTGACAGGGACTCGCGTCCGTCGTAAAAGAGCGAGGAACCCACGACACCAAAGGATGCCGGGGGAGACGACCTTGGTGGCAGCATCCCGAGATGCCTGACAGCCACAACACGCTCCAAATAACAATCCACCGTTCCGGAATTCGCGTCCTGCATGCAATCCATGACATCAGAAATTTTGCGTCCTTTGCTCCCCCACAATTTGCGCCCGGGCAACACTCCCATCCGTAACGAAACAGTGCTAGCGGTAAGCTGGTTGAAAGCGCCAGCGACTCAACAGAGATAGGTCATACGCGAAACCGCATTTCTCGCGGATCTTTTTGCTGTCTTTCATCTTCCTGTCCGTCTTCAGATGGCTCCATCGACAGGATCAAACTGTTTCTTTCCTACAATTGATATTTTTTGCCTACTTCCTGGAAACCACCTGCGGTGAATCTGCAACCCGTTCACGTTGGAACACAAGTTGTAACAGTTGCAACAGCAAAAAAATGACCACCAACACCAGCAGGAAGTGGGGCCAAAGTTGCCAGAGGGCATTGTTGCGCAGAGGAAGCTTCAAACCTTCAACCACACCAACAATCAACAACAGAATTACGCCGAAGCACAACAGCCCACACCCCCCCATGGCCATCAAGCCCTTAAATGTGGCTTCTTCGGAATGCTCTTCTTCGTGAAGTTCGATGGTACGGCGTCGACGCAAAGAATCCCGAATTGTTTCAGAGATTTCAATGTCCTTACAGGACGCATTCCAACCAACCTCGAAGGTATTTTTCTCAACCGCTGAAACGAATTCGCAAAGCCCGTGTTGATACGAATCATAGGCCGGAAATGTGAAAGATTCGCCGGTACTTCCCTGCTCCAGACGAAGCAACCAATCTGCCTCGTTCGCCGGCATGGACAACTCGACCGTTTTTGAAGGTCCGATCACAGCCAGCTTCGCTTCAGAGTTTTCCAGTTCCGGTTTAAGAGTCCAATGTGCCAGAACACCATTTTGAAACCGTAGTTGTACATTCAGAGTGCTGTACACGAGATCATCCTCGCCTGCCCCCATGGCGGCGATCTGCTGAACTTGCCCGAGTACCTTACGCATCAGATGTACGTCACGCATGAACCAGCATAACACTTCGTCCCTTTTCCGTGATGCCAGAGGTCTTTCAAAGGCAAGTTGTTCCACAGGTGAATTTTCATCACCAGGTTGTTCTCGTAAGAGTTCGCTCATTTTTTTGATCGCCGGATGCTGAGCGCCGGGCACAAAGGGCCATACCACGCAACGCGTGTCCTCCCGGATCATTTCCAATTCGTAACCAATGATTGCTTCACAAGCAGGTTGAACGACGAGTAAAGGAACGTCCAACTGAACAAGCTTGCGCAACTGGTCGGCTCGTAAATCCCGCTCTTGAACTGGCACCTGGGATACGACAACAGCATCGAAGGAAAAAGAACCGAGCATTGATTCCCAGGATTGCGTGGGAGGCAGGTGAACCGCATCCAAGAGGGCGTCGTCAAGTTTTGCGTGGGAGTTGTAAACCGCGATCAGGTCGTGATCAGCACTGGACTGAACAGTCGCCGCCAGTCGTAACGACTCGGCATCGATTCCTAACAGTGCAAACTTCATCCCCTGATCACTCCAACGAAACCGGTTCCTGCATTTGACTCGTCCGCAACGTGTTTCACTCAAGTTCGCCCTGAACACGCCAGCACGGTGAACCGAGTCGGCTGACCACTCGCACCGTGCCCGTGTTGTCCGGTGAGGTTTTTCCCCGGGGAGGTAGGATACCCGGAATGTGGCGACAGGTCCAATCAGTTGAGCGAATCACCTGGCAAGCACCCGGACGGATCCCCGGGGTCTACCAACCAGTGCGAACCGCCCACCAAACCACCGGGGCGAAACTTCCCTCAGCACCGAATCATGGAAACTCGAAGCCAGTGCCTCCCGACCACCCATCAGGGGCCTGTCCTGCTGGCCGCTTTCTCCCGGTCAGGACGAAGACTCATCGTGCCCGCTTGTTCCGGTTCATTTCAGGCAGCGCCCCAAGGTGCAGAAAAAAATTGACCTGCGTACCAGCAGAGGTGATGTGAGGTGCTTCCAGTCTCCAGCGGGGAACCTGACTGGCGATCCCGGGTGTTCGTGCAGTGGTCCGTAAGTCCAGTGTAGATCGCAAAAGCACGAAAACCAGGGTTGCGGAAGCGACCGTTAGCAACACTCTGAGCACAATCTGGATTCCTTCCCCGGGGACTGGGTTGGCAGCGGGCCTGTCGATGTTTCTCACGGTTGTATTGGCATCGGACAACCAGCGACGGGTCAACAGTCGGGGGAGAGATAGACGGATTGTAATAGCGTTCAAGTCCGTAAAATCCCGCGGAACGTCAAAGATTCCTACCCCGGGGTTTTGACATTGACCACGATGTGCCAAAACCGTCGCCAATCCGTTGACGCTAACGTGCCTTCGGACGAGCCGCTCTCAAACAATCACCCGGGATCTATTTCCTAAACTCCCGGTTGTTCCCTGGAACGTCGGAGCAGCCACATGGCTGCCCCGACGTCCAGTCTTAAACTTTGCCGTGAAGCTACTGCTGGAGCGGTTGACCCAGATACCGCTGTCCCAACAAGCTAAAGCTTCTACCCAGGAGGGAGGGCCGTGTTCTGTTCCCGCAAACCGAACACGAACGACAAAGCTCACTTTGTTTTGTTTGACATTTTTTCTGCCGGTACTGACGAAACACCTGTTTTTTCCTCTCCTGATCGTTCCTCTGCATCCGGATTCTGCTGTTTGCTGTTTAAAATGACATGGCAAGTGGTTGTTCGGCGAGTTTTTCCAGCAGTCGTTGAAGCTGGCCTTGTTCCGAGTCCAGTATGAGCAACGCGTCTCCCACCTCGAGAAAGGTGTCCAACATTGTCAATGCTTCGCCGGGGTCGCGACAGGTCACAGATCGTCTCAGCGACATTCCCGCGCCCTGGGCTCCCATCACGACTTCTCGTGAGGACTGGCCGCAGGCAATCAAATGATCTACCTCACAACCCGATACAATTTCTTCCCCTGCATGTCGATGCCAACTATCTCTTCCGGAAAACTGAAACGGTAGTTCTCCACACACGACGATTCGACGGCCAGGTATCTCGATGTCTCGTAACAAGTCGATCGAGTTCCGGACGGATTGCAGCGTCATTTCTTGAGTCACATACAACAGACGGACTCCCCGTCCCCGGTGAGTCGTGTAGCGCAACGGGGCGCACGGCGGTTGATCAAAGGAGGCTGCGATGCTTTGTTGCGAGTGACCCAGCATGCGGGCCACCGTATAGGCCACCAGTACCGGCTCCAGATTATTTTTTTGTGAATCCGCCATTCTGAAACGAGTGCCCTCCATCTCCACGAGCAAACCATTGTCGCCAGATTGGGGATTCTTGAGTGAGTAGGCAAACCTTGCCCCATTCGGTTCACTCACCCGGCAGCATGGCAAACAGTACTCCGATGGATCGCGTGAGTCCGGGCTGCAGGTGACGATGACAGTCGGTCGGGGGTTAACGTCTTGTACGAGAGAGGCTTCGAATTGCACTTCTCCCGGGCATAATCCTGCGAAATGGTTGCCTCCCGCAATGACAACCAGGTGGGGTGAACAGTCGGCCAGCAATGCGCGCACTTCCTGAACGCTCGCCATGGGAAATTCCAGAACTGCGTAATCGTCCCGGGGCGAAAGTTCAAGTAATTGCCTGCAGCCCACCTCTGGTGATACCGACTCCAACTCCCAAACTTTGCCCGTCGAGCATTGACACAAGACGCTGTCAATCGCGCGACGGTAGTTGCTCCCGCCCCAAGAACCGACCACAGCAACGAGCTTTCCCCGAAAACGTTGCCGCGCCCAGCGACCGAACGTCCGAATCGCCGCGTTCGCATCGTCGACTTGGATCGAAAACCTACCAGCCCACGGTTCGACCCGGCGACCCGAGACGACAACTCCCGACGCTCCACGCGAGTACGCCATTTCCGCAAAATCGGCACCATGAAATCCTGCTTCATTGATGCCCCAATAGACCTCGCCCGCCCGTATTTTCCGACCATTGGTCGCAACGCGACTGATCGGCTCGTACTCACCACCCAGAGGCGGAAGCTTTCCCAGCCGAAGCCTCCCTCCAACGATGATTGCAAGTTCTTTGACACTCAGAGCGTTCATAACACCACGAATCGCTTTCACACAATGGTGCAGCGATCGGTACGTACGATCATCAAGACGAGCGAAGCCGTACTGGCAAGCCAACGACACTGAGCTCGTGCGGTCGAACGACCGTTTGACTGAATCGTCAGTTAAAATATGGAAAAGTAGGTTGAAACAAACCGATCAGCCACGGGCGATCGCCATGGTCCACGGATTGTTCAGATGCGATTTTGCTGATTCGTATAACCAGTGACGAGCGATCTGGCGATCGTCACTGGTCGTGTGCTTTCCCGCGAGTTGCTGACAGGGAAAGTTGTCCCCGACGATCAACACCGTGTCACCCGCGCGAGCCTGCTCCAACGCCCAAACCACCGCCTGGGCCCGGTCAGGTTTGACGAGAGCCCGTGAAGGCCGATCATAGCCATCAAGGATATCGTGAATGACGGCCAAGGGACCTTCCGCGCCGGGACTACCTGCTGTCAACACACCGACGTCCGCAAAACGTTCGATCGCTCGCCCTAACAGGGGTCGGTGATCAACATTTTTGTCACCACCAGTCCCAAGCACACAGATGAGTCTCCCTGAAGTCACTTCGCGCAACGCCCGCAAACCAGCTACCAGCGAATCCGGCTTGAGTGAACTGTCCACGAAAACAGAAAACGACTGGCCACACTCGATACGTTCCAGACGACCCGGCACACACTCAATTGCCTCCAGCCCGCGTACAATCCCTGCCAGCTCGATCCCGTAGACCAAACCAATCGCTGCCGCAGCAAGGCAATTATAAACGTGGTGATCACCAATCATGCGCGTACGTACAGGAGCCGTCTCGTTCCCGGCTGTCAACAGAAAAGTTTGCTCACTGGGGTAGCGCTCAACGACCTGGGCCGTCACTTCAGCGGGTCCCTTCATTCCAATCGTCAGAACAGGATTCTCCACCTGGGACAGCAAGAACTTGCTGGCCGGATCATCCACGTTGAACACCGCGAATCCGTGGGGGCGTAATTGACGTAACAAGTTACCCTTGGCTCGACGGTAGTTGAGAACCGAGTTGTGAAAGTCGATACGGTTTCGCCGCACATTCGTGATACATGCCGCGTCGAATTCGATGCCAGCTGTTTTGCGCGTCGCCAGGCCGATGCTGGATAATTCCATCACTGCGTGAGAACAATCATTGGCGCGCATGCGTGCCAACCAACTTGCCATTTCGGGAACGACGGGTATTGAACTTTTCGCGGGAAGAGTGTCAAGTCCGTCAGAATAGCCGAGACTGCCCATCATCCCGACACGATGTCCGGCCATTTCGAGAATACTAGTCAGCAGAACACTGGTCGTCGTCTTTCCGCTGGTACCAGTAATACCGATGGTATGCATCTGCTGGCTGGGATTTCCAGTCAAAGCCTGACAGACTTTTCCAAAAGCCTCGCGAGTATCTTCGACCGTGCAGGCAGGGATGTTGAAAGGTACCGGCCGTTCTATCAGCACAGCCACCGCACCCCGGTCAATCGCTTGTTGTACGTAGTCGTGACCGTCTTCTTCCTGACCCAACAAGGCAACAAACAAGTCACCTTCCTTGCACCGTCGCGAGTCACAGCAACACGAGGTGATGCGAATATCAGCAGCCCCGAAAATCTGGCCTGAGGGGAGTACTTCGCGTAGACTAATTCCACCAACACAATCGATAGTTTTTTGCATCGTCTAAGGCCTCCTTGCCCTAGCACGTCGCGAATCGACACTTGTCCATCAGACGAGAGCCACGTTCCATCGTGCTCTCGTATAACGATGATCTTCCAAGTTGTCGTCAAACGAGGTCATTGATGAGGCGAATTGTGTCCAGGTTGCTGCGTAGAGTCAACCCAGATTTTACACCCCGTCCGCCTCGGGACTTGAACACGGCGAAGCAAGACGAATGGAGTCAAACCCCACTCACCAGCGCCGCTAGCAGACGTTCGCTCTGGACAGTATCAAAGTGTTTACGATAGACAGGGAGGTGAACTCAATGAGTCTGCAGAAAAATGAGCTTGCGCATGCGCGCAGGAATCCTGCGCCGTCCCTGCTGGTAAAGTGTTGGAAAGAGTGTCTGAGTGATTGTTGAGTGTTGGTACTCGTCAACTGACAGGTTGGGGAGGAAATTTAAAAAAACGGCGATGGCAATCCATGTTGCGCACAACCTTTCGGTTTGCCGCTGACCCGCAACATCCTGCAACCGTCCGGCACAGCACCTTCTCTTTGATTGCTTAAAAATTATGGCCCGCGAGCAAGACTTCACCACCGAAAGCTTGGCTGTCTACCTGCACTTGTTGCCCAATCAGATCACCAAGCTGGCCAACAGGGGCCGGATTCCCGGACGTAAAGTGGCGGGTCAGTGGCGATTTTCACGAGCTGAAATTCATCACTGGATGGAACAGCGGATGGGCCTCCTGGATCAAGACGAACTGCTGCAAATGGAAAGCGTGTTACAACGTGCCGATTCAGGTCTGGGTCAAACAGACACCTTGATTGCCGAGTTACTGCAGCCGGCCTGCATTGCCATACCCCTGGAAGCACGCACTCGGAGTAGTGTCATTGAATCGATGACGGAATTGGCCGCCGCGACCGGATTACTTTGGGACTCCGAGCGAATGATGGAGGCAATCCGAAATCGAGAAAACATGCAGCCAACGGCGTTGGATAACGGAGTGGCGCTGCTGCACCCCCGGCGTCCGATGCCTTCGGTTCTGGGCGGTGGGTTACTAGCGATGGGATGCACTCCGACAGGGATCCCATTTGGGAATAGCCGCGGCTTGCTGACCGACATCTTTTTCCTTATCTGTTCCACGGACGATCAAAGTCATCTGCGCACCCTGGCTCGCCTGAGCCGGATTCTGGCCGATACGGATCTTTTGGAAAATATTCGCCAAGCGACAGACTCCCCAACGGTTTATAACCTGCTAACCAATCGTGAGAGGGAATTATTGGACTGATGTCTGATATCCGGGTGTTATTTGTCGGCGATTCGCTACATGAAGAATTCCAGCTTGCTTTGCAATGGCTGGGAAAACATGCAAATCTGGAAGTGGTCTTCGACCTGCAGTCGGCTCGAAAACACCTCGAGACAAATGGCGGATTAGAGGACTTACTCGTGCTGGGCGCTACGCGGCCCGGCCAGTTTTCTGTCGAAGACATCGATGCTTTGCGCAATGCCTCACCCCTTTTGAGAATCGTTGCTATTCTTGGCAGCTGGTGCGAAGGAGAGTTACGCAGCGGGCAACCCTGGCCGGGAGTGTTCCGGACTTACTGGCACCAATGGCCGGCTCGCCTGGCTTTGGAATTCAAGGCATTCCTGCAGGGCAGCTGCCCCCAGTGGGGAGACGCCGTCACGACGACTCCGACGGAACAGTTGCTACAACGCGAAAATTTTCATTGCAAAAATACTTTGCGCCTTGTGGTGATTCGGGCTGAAGACTGGGAGACTGTCGGAGCACTCCAGGATGCGTGTCAGCAGGCAGGCTACGCCACGGCCTGCTGGGTTGATGGCGAGCCACCCCGTGTGACCGGGGCGCACGTTTTCCTGTGGGATCTCGCCGATCCAGAACGGGTTACGCGAAACCAGGTCCAGGAGTACCTGCGAGTGTTTCACCCGACCCCCATCATCGTGCTGGCGTCGTTTCCTCGCCATCAGACAGTCCAGCGCCTGACCGCAGCAGGTATTTCTGGCGTC
>Ga0310120_10001112_pt1 | contig 20395 bp, 15 predicted proteins | sample CB27_AW_983_MG_FD_203506 | JGI IMG/M metagenome (GOLD analysis project Ga0310120, IMG submission 203506) | Marine microbial communities from Western Arctic Ocean, Canada - CB27_AW_983 | ecosystem: Environmental > Aquatic > Marine > Oceanic | place: Canada: Western Arctic Ocean | collected...
GAGTGGCCACCAGTCCCTACCCAGCGCCCTCCCCCGTCGTGGCGCTCATCTTGCTCTTCGAGAGTCTCGAGGTAGCGCCGCATCAGCTCATCGGCGTCCAACTCCTCGATCATCTTGCGCTGCTCTTCGGTCAGCTCATCGAAATTCTTTGGATCGCTGAGCCACTCGTTCAGTTCGTCATTTGCGCTCAACTCGCCCTCGACACCGTGAAACACCCGGGCGAAGACGCGATCGAAGGCGTCGTAATAAGTCTCGCTCTTGATCAGCGTGGCCTTGGCAATGTTGTAGAAGGCCAGGAGATTGGAATCGTGAAGCCCCTTCTCCAGGCTCGTCATGAACATCTGCCATTCCTGTACGGCGACAGGAACACCTTCGTCACGCAAACCGTAAAAGAGATCCAGAAACATTTAGTTTGTCCGAACTCGTGATGGGTAAAAGATTGAGTGCGGACCAGCTTCCCAGGGCAATCTCCAGCCAGAAGGACGATCCGCTCTTTCCGCTAAAACCCTATGATACACGCCACTGGCAAGCAACCTTCCGAGACCACGAACACCAAGAAACCAAGCCCGCCCACGAATTCCGAATTGCATTTTTGGGAGACTCGTACACCACAGCAATGCAAGTCCCCTTCCAAACGCCTATTGGAACGTCGCCCGCCGCGGCCTGAAAAAACACAACGCTCTTAGTGGACGAATCCCGATACCCCTCCACTTTGGCATCTCGGGCATCGGCACCGATTCGTCCGCGATAGTCAGCAAAAGGGCCCGAACTATTGGTTGTATTTCGGCCCGAGGTCCGTCCAATCCGAAGGCATGCCCCCTCCGCGCTCCTCGAAGTCCGCCAGGGCGGCTGTGTCCTGCTCGTTTTTCAGCAATGAACCCAGGAAGGGAATGTGATTCTCCAACTGGTCTTCGCTGATACCCGAGCGCAGGAGAGCTGCGATCCAATCGATCAACTCGGAGGTCGAAGGCTTCTTGCGAAGATCCGGCTGGCTCCTGAGCCAATAAAACTTGATCAATACCTGGTCGAGAAGCTGGGTATCCACGTTCGGATGATGAACATCCACGATCTTGCGCATCATGTCGGGTTCCGGAAATTCGATGAAGTGAAAGACACAACGACGGAGGAACGCGTCGGGCAGTTCTTTTTCATTATTGGAAGTAATGATCACCAGAGGGCGTTCCTTCGCCGCCACCTCGTCACCGGTCTCCATTACCGTGAAGCGCATCTCATCCAGCTCTCGCAGAATGTCGTTGGGGAATTCCAGATCCGCCTTGTCGACTTCGTCGATCAAAAGCAATTGACGCTTCGGCGCGCTGAAAACCCGGCCTACTGGACCCATCTTTATATAACTGCGGATATCACCCACATTGCCTTCGCCGAACCGCGCGTCGTTCAACCTCTGAAGCGTGTCATAAACGTAGAGCCCCTCCATCGCCTTGCTCGTCGACTTGATGTGCCACGATTCCATGGGCAGGCCGAGGCCTTCGGCGACATGCAGGGCCAGCAGGGTCTTCCCCGTGCCCGGCTCTCCCTTTACGAGCAGAGGGCGTTCCAGGGCGATCGCGCAGTTGACCGCCTCCACTAGGGGTCGCGAGACGATGTAGCCCTTCGTCCCGGTAAATCGATAAAAGTCACTCTCTTCAGCCATGATTCCTCTCTTGCGGGTGTGCTCTCTTAGCTCCGGTTAGCCCTGCATAGCCCCTGTCACATAGCCCCTGTCACTTAAGCCCCTGTCGCAGCCCCTGCAGCCCCTGTCACTCAAGCCCCTGTCGCAGCCTGAACGGCGTTATGCGGAAGGCGCGGGCCGCTCGTGAACAAGCAGCTTTCCTTCTTCGCCAAAGAGCACCAGTATCTTGCCCCGGCCCATAATTGCCTGGACCACGCCGGTCCCGAGGTTCGGGTGGTTGATCTGGTCCCCGGGCTCGAAGCTCTCGAAAATCGAATAGGCTCGTGGTGGGCGACTCGGATCGGCTTCGATGATCGCCGGAGTGTCATCCGCCTTCTTCCCTCTGGACTTCGGCTTCGGCTTGAGCTTGCCTGCGCCACTCTCCCAGGCAGCGATCAATTTCGGGGTTCCGCTCAACAGCGGTCCCTCTTCCTCGTACGTCCAGGCCGGGCTGTCCTCCAACTCGAGCCCCAGCAGAAAGACTTCGACGCCGATCTGCGTAGCCACTTCTCGACCCAGGCGTTCGATCTCACGAATCCAGCCGGCGCCCTTCTGGGCCTCGCGTTTGCGGCAGATTTCCCAGTACCGGGGACTGGCAGCAATAATCAGGGCGGGCGCTTCCTCGCCAATGCCCCGGCCAGTCACGGCCTCCACTTCCGCACCAAGGGCCGCACGGTTGGCATCCGCCATCGCCACCTGGGCGAGCCCGGAAAGCAGCACTCTAAGCGGTGTGTCTCCAGCCCCTCCGCGAGTGGCCTCGGGCGCGAGGTACTTGAGGCGAACGATTGCCAGACGGTCATCGGACAACTGACCGAGCAAATCAATATCCTCGACCCCTTTGTTGGGATCGGCATCGCCCTGCTCTTTATTGGGCGCAGCGGTTCGCAGGGGAACCAGACAATCGACAAGGGACAACTTCAAGCCCCCAGGCATGTCCAGGGCTTCGCCACCGGCCTGCAGCCAGCTACCAAGCGCCATGGCGGCATGACGATCATCTTTCCCCGCCTGGGGAGCACTCGGAATCCGACCGGTGCTCACGCCCAGGTATTTCTTTCCCTTTTCTTCCCGGTTGGGCGCCGATGCAACTTCGCTCTTATAAAGGAGTTCGAGTTTCTCTCCATTTTGCTCTACCGCAACCGCGCGGAAGCCTTTGGCCTGCTTGACCTCCCGGTCATTCGCCAAGTCGAGCAGTGGGTGCAAGCTCACCGTTATTCCTCCTCAATTGAGAGTGAGCAAGTTCAAGCTCACTCCCCCAATCGACCGCAAAGGGCGCAGCCACACCTTCGCCAAGCACGGCACCCGCTCCTAAGTCGCACAACCGGAAACAGGAGCACCCGCAAAGCAGAGGCTCCAGCCTCAAGCCAGAGCCCCGTCGACGCTTCATTCTTTCGCGCGTCCGGCCGGTGGAATCGATTTCCCCCCCGACCAAGCGTGTCTAGGGTAGCGGCATTCCACAATGCGCAACATCCGTGGCGCACGAAGCGCTGGCTCGGACCGGAGTCGACCCGGGCGTCCCGGCCCGGGAATGACCAAGAATATCACCGACCCCCATCGACAAAGGACTCCCCCGCGGGATACGATGCGGGTGTATTCTAAAAAATCAGCCGAACCCGGAGAGACCCCCGGGCCGGCCGCCCGAAAACCCGCGAGGGGCACCCACACACCGCCTCTCGGAGCCGCCCATTGGCGCCAAGGAGCAGCCCATGAACTCGGAGACCCCACCCGCCACCTCGCAATCCTGGCGCGAGCGCATGCGGATCATCATTTTCGAGGCCGACACCCGTGCGGGGAAGCTCTTCGACGTCGGCCTGCTGCTGGCGATTGGGCTCAGTATCGCAGCGGTCGTGCTCGAAAGCGTTTCGGAGGTCAACACAGAACACCAATTGCTCTTGCGCCAGGCCGAATGGGGTTTCACGGGGCTCTTCTCCGTTGAGTACATCCTCCGGCTGATCGCTGTCCCCCGCCCTGTTCGCTACGCGCGGAGTTTTTTCGGAATCGTCGATCTGCTGTCGATTCTGCCGAGTTTCATCAGCCTGGTGGTTCCCGGTTCCCAGTCGATGCTGGTGATTCGCGCCCTGCGACTGCTACGCGTCTTTCGCGTCTTCAAACTCGCGCGGTTCCTGGGCGAAGCCAACATCCTTGTCGTCGCCATGCGAGCCAGCCGACACAAGATCGGCGTTTTCCTCGGCACCCTCTGTATCCTGGTCGTGATCGTGGGCACGCTGATGTTCCTGATCGAGAGCGAAACAGCGGGCTTCACGAGTATTCCAGAGGCCATGTACTGGACCATCGTCACCATGACCACGGTGGGCTACGGCGATGTCGTGCCCCAAACCGCTGCCGGGCAGATACTGGCGTCGGTGGTGATGCTGATCGGCTACGCGATCATCGCGATTCCCACGGGCATTATGACCGCCGAGATCGTCAGTGCGTCGCGCGGCCCGATCACCACACGCTCGTGCCCGGCCTGCCTCGACGAGGGTCACATGGCGAGCGCGCTCTACTGCAAACACTGCGGTGAGTCCCTGGCCGAAAATTAGGCCCAGCGGTTTTGCAGCCAGGAGCGCCCTAAGCGACTAGACTGCCCGCTGCCCCCCGGCATGCGCATAAGCGCTAAGAGCCATCCACGGGCGCAGGAGGTCGAGGCCAGGCGTTGGGCGAAACTACCCTGCTCTTCGAACTCATCCTCCTACTGGCGCTCACCGCAGCGGGCCTCGCTCTCTTCGAGCGTGTCGGGCTGCCCGCTATCGCGGGTTTTCTCGTGGTCGGAGCCATTGCGGGGCCCGGCGGGCTGGGGCTCGTCCCGGATCCCGACCGGGTTCGGGTGCTGGCGGAGATCGGCGTCATCTTTCTGCTCTTTGAAATCGGTCTCGAGCTGCCCATGTCTCGGCTCCGAGATCTGGGCAAAATGGGACTGATCGCCGGCGGTAGCCAGGTGGTGGTCACCGTCGCCGTGGTCGCCCTGGGCGCGAGCTTCATGGGCCTGTCCCCGGCCACCGCCCTGATCCTCGGTGGGTTGGTCTCCATGTCGAGCACAGCGCTGGTCATGCGATTGCTTTCGGATGAGGCCCAGATCGACGCGCCCCACGGACGCCTCGCTGTCTCGGTCCTGGTCTTCCAGGACCTCGCCATCGTGCCCTTCCTGTTGGCCATTCCCTTTCTGGCCCCGGGCGGAGAGAGTTCGGCCCAGGCCCTCGGGCTCTCGGTGGTACGCATGCTCGCCGCCCTCGCCCTGGTCTTCTTCATCGTCCGGGTGGGCGTACCTCGAGTGCTGAATTTCGTCGCCCAAGCGCGCTCACCCGATTTATTCAGCCTGCTCGCCCTGCTGATCGTGCTGGGGTCGGCTTTTCTCGCCGAGGAACTCGGCCTGACCCTCGCCGTCGGAGCCTTCCTGGCCGGGGTCGCGGCCACTTCGTCCCCCTACGCCCAACAGCTCTTCAGCGAAGTTGTTCCCCTGCGCGGGGTCGTGCTCGGGGTCTTTTTTACCGCCATCGGAATGCTCTTCGAACCCCAGGCCTTGGTGGACCACGCCCCACTGGTCATTCTCTATCTGGTGGTCACATTGGTTCTCAAGACAGGGGTGGTCGCCGCGGCGAGCACTCTGCTCCTGGGTCACAACCTGCGGGTCGGAGTGCTGGCGGGGCTCGCCCTCTCCCAGACCGGCGAGTTCACCTTCGTACTCGCCGAAGCCGCCGCCCAGGCGAATCTCCTGGGCGAGCCCTACTACCAGGTAGTGCTCTCGGGCTCGATTCTCAGCTTGCTGGCCAGTCCCTTCATCATGCGGGCGGCCCCCTGGATCGCCGACACGGCGGCGGGGTGGGGGGACAAAAAGGGCGTCGGAACCGAGACCATCCCCGAGGCCGAGGCCGACCTGCAACACCGGCGCGTGGTGGTCATCGGTTACGGGCCGGCGGGGCAAACCCTGGCTCGATTGCTCAAGACCATCGATGTCCCCTACATCATCATCGACAACAACCCACGGGCGGTGGAACGCGCCCAAGTGCACGAGGAGCATATTCATTTCGGCGACGCCACCCGGCCCGTTCTGCTTTCCTGGCTCGGGGTCGAACAAGCGCGCCTGGTCGTCGTGGCAATCTCCGACGCCCTGGCCACCCGGCGGATTGTCACTCGGATCCGCCTGCAGGCCCCCGATACCCCGATCCTCGCGCGCACCCGCTACGTGCTCGAGGTCGATCCCCTCGAAACCGCTGGGGCCACCAGCGTCGTCGCCGAAGAATTCGAAGCCAGCATCGAGTTGGTGGCCCGGACCCTCGAACTCTTCGAAGTCCCCAGCGGCCCCATCGCCCGCTTCACCCAGGCCCTGCGCGACGAGGGCTACGGAGCGATTCGCAGCCCGGCGGCGCTCCCCTTGGACCCGTGGCTGATGGAGCTTCTCGAGGAGAGCGACACGAACTGGCTCGAGTGCCCAGCCACTTTCCCCGGCCATCGCAGCCTCCAGGATCTCGATGTCCGCGCGCAAACGGGCTGCACGGTCCTGGCGGTGGAGCGGGAGGGCGTGACCAACACCAATCCGGACCCCGCCCGCCCCCTGCGCCCGGGAGACCGCCTGCTCGTGCTCGCCGAGCGCGAAAACCTCGTTGCACTCAAGAACTTGTTGGAGTCGACGGACCCGCGGCACTAGTCCCCACCCCTGCCATCCGCTACTTCTAGGAAGCCGTCCCCCGGCCCGGCCTCTGGAGCCCCATGCCCCTGGAATTCGACCCCTCAGACACCTTCGCCTCTCGCCATATCGGTCCCCGATCCGGAGATCGACAGGAGATGCTCGAGTCCTTGGGCTTCGACTCCCTGGACGCACTCACCGATGCGGCGGTCCCGCCGCATATTCGAAGCGAAAAAAAACTTGCCCTCGATGGCCTGCCCCATCGCCCCCTGGGCGAGGCCGAACTTCTGGGCCAGTTGAAAGCCATGGCCCAGGAAAACCAGCCCACCCGGTCGTGGCTGGGCATGGGCTATTCCGGCGTCATCGTTCCCGGGGTCATCCAACGGGGCATTCTCGAGAACCCCGGTTGGTATACCCAGTACACCCCCTACCAATCCGAGATTTCCCAAGGCCGCCTGGAAGCGCTGCTGGTCTTTCAAACAATGGTGGCCGATCTCACCGGGCTACCACTGGCCAACGCCTCGCTCCTCGACGAAGCCACCGCCGCCGCCGAGGCCATGGGCATGTGCCGAAGTATCTATCGCGGCAAGCGCTCCGGCTTTTTCGTCGCCTCGGACTGCCACCCCCAGACGGTCCAGGTCGTGCGCACCCGGGCCGAAGCCCTGGGCATGACGCTGCACCTGGGCGACCCGGAATCCGCAACCCTCGACGAACTCGATCTGTGCGGGCTTCTGCTCCAGTACCCGGGCACCCAGGGCCGCATCGAGGATCCCCGCCCGTGCATCGCCCGGGCCCGGGCGGCTGGAATCACGGTTGTGATGGCCGCGGACCTGCTGGCCCTCACCCTGATCGAAAGCCCGGGGGTGCTTGGAGCCGATATCGCGGTGGGGTCGACCCAGCGCTTTGGGGTTCCCATCGGTTTTGGGGGGCCCCATGCCGCCTACCTGGCCACCACCGAAAAGCACGCCCGCAAGATGCCGGGGCGAGTGGTGGGCGTCTCCCGGGACCGCGCGGGCCAGTTGGCCTACCGGCTGGCGATTCAGACCCGGGAGCAACATATTCGCCGGGACAAGGCGACGAGCAATATTTGCACCGCCCAGGTTCTGCTGGCCATCATGGCCGGCATGTACGCCGTTTACCATGGGCCCGAAGGTCTGCGAACCATCGCCCGGCGTATCCACGGACTCACCGGCTGCCTGGCGGCGGGGCTGCGCCGCCTGGGTCACAGACCGAGCGATTTCGGCTTCTTCGATACCCTTGAGGTCGCGGTGGTCGGCGCGCCGGCGGCGTCGGTGCTCGCCGCCGCGTTGGAGCGCGGCATCAACCTGCGCTCCTATTCTTCCGAGCGCACTCCCTCTCCCTCTTCGCCCCCCTCCCTCACTCCCTCTCCCTCTTTGCCCCCCTCCCTCACTCCCTCTTCGGCGTCCCCGAAGACCGGGGTCGCGATTCCGGATGTCAGTCGGCTGCTTGGCGTGGCTTTCGACGAGACCACCACCCCCAGCGACGTCATGGAGGTACTCGAAGCCTTCGCCCAACCCTCCGCCCAACCCTCCGCCCAAGGGAGCAGCCTGGACTTCGGCTTTGCCGATCTGGCCAGGGAAATTGAGACCGAGGATTCCCTCCCCCCCGAACTGCAACGCACGACACCCTATCTCGAGCACCCGGTCTTTCACGCCCACCGCTCGGAAACCGCCATGCTCCGGTATCTCCATCGCCTGGAGGCCAAGGACTTGGCGCTGAACACGTCCATGATTCCCTTGGGCTCGTGCACCATGAAACTCAACCCCACCACCGCCATGGTGCCCGTGACCTGGCCCGAGTTCGCGAACCTCCACCCCTTTGCCCCGGCGGATCAATGCCTCGGCTATCGGGCGCTCTTCGACCAGCTGGAAAACTGGCTTGGCGAGATCACCGGGTTGCCCGCGGTCTCGCTTCAACCCAACGCGGGGAGCCAGGGCGAATTTGCCGGCTTGCTGGCCATTCGCCGCCACCACCTCGCCCGGGGCGACCGCCAGCGAACCGTTTGCCTGATCCCGAGCTCGGCCCACGGCACCAACGCCGCCAGCGCGGTGATCGCCGGCTTTGAGTGCCACCCGGTGGCCTGCGATGCCGCGGGCAACGTGGACCTAGAGGATCTGCGGAGCCAGTGCGCAAAACATGCCGCCGAACTGGGCGCGCTCATGATCACCTATCCGTCCACCCACGGCGTCTTCGAAACCGCGGTGGTTGAGATCTGCGAAGTCATCCATGCCCACGGCGGCCAAGTCTACATGGATGGTGCCAACCTCAACGCCCAAGTGGGACTCACTTCGCCCGGCCGCATCGGCGCTGACGTGTGCCATGTCAATCTTCACAAGACCTTCGCGATTCCCCACGGTGGCGGCGGCCCGGGCATGGGGCCCATTTGTGCCGCCGAACATCTGCGCCCCTACCTGCCCGGCGACTCGATCCTCGGCGAGGGCGCGGTTTCCGCGGCCCCCTACGGAAGCGCCGGCATCCTTCCGATTAGCTGGGTCTACATCGCGCTCCTGGGCGGCCCGGGGCTCACCGAGGCAAGCCAAGTCGCCATCCTGAACGCCAACTACATGGCCCGGCGACTCGCCCCGCACTACGACGTCCTCTATACCGGCCCCTCGGGCCTGGTGGCCCACGAGTTCATCATCGATTGCCGGCCCTTCGAGAAGACCAGTTCCGTGGTGGTGGAGGACATCGCCAAGCGCTTGATGGATTTTGGCTTTCACGCACCCACCATGAGCTTCCCGGTTCCGGGCACACTGATGATCGAGCCCACGGAAAGCGAAGCCCGCCCGGATCTCGATCGCCTCTGCGACGCCCTGATCGCGATCCGCGAAGAAATCCGCGCCATCGAAAACGGGGAGATGGACGAAACCGACAACCCCCTCAAGAACGCGCCCCATACCGCCGCCCATGTGACCGGGGATGACTGGCCCCACGCCTACACGCGAAAACAGGCGGCCTGGCCCGCGCCCTGGCTCCACGAGCACAAATACTGGCCCCCGGTGGGCCGGGTGGACAACGTCTGGGGCGACCGCAACCTAACTACCCGCCTGCCCGACGTCTGAGCCCCGGTCACGCGAGATCGAATTCGTGGATGCCGCCCTCGTCGTGGAACTGCGCGTAGGTCTTGAAATTTCCCGGGAAGAGAAAGGGCGCGCGACCGGCGGCGGTTCGGTAGTAGCTCGTGCAGGATGAATTTCCCCAGGAGTAGAGTTCGAACTGGGAATCCATCCACGCGTTGTACTCCTGGTGAAGGCTCTCCTTCACCTCGAGAGTTCGCGCCCCTTTTGCCTGCTTCTGCTCGAGCAGCCGAACAATGCTCTCCACGTTGCGCTCCACCGTGGTGAAGTAGGGCACGTTCAGAACAAGGCCATTGGGTCCTACCACGAAGAAGTAGTTTGGAAATCCCGGCCGGGCGATGCCCTTGTGAGCCTGGGGCGAGTCGCCCATGGCTTCGGTCAAGTCGAGACCATCCCGGCCTCTGACCTCGAAGCGATCAAAGTCCAGAATTCGGTAGCCGGTGCAGTAGATAATGACGTCCGCTTCGACCGTGCGACCGCCCGACGTCACGATCCCTGTGGGCGTGACTTCGGCCAGGCCCGAAGAGATCAATTCCACGTTGTCCCGGAGCAGGGCCGGGTAGAAATCGTCGGAAACCAGACCGCGCTTGCAACCGAAGCGGGTATCCGGAGTCAGCGCATCCCGCAATTCACCCGCTGGAAACGTCTTGTCGATATGCGAGAGGCCGCGTTTTTCGAAATCCTCCATGCGCTTGTGGCCGAGGGTCGCGGCGTCGTGAACCATGCCCATGAGAAAACGCTGGCCGCGCTGGATCATGCGAAGGTAGGGGGGAACCCGGCGAAAGAGTTTGCGTTTGGTTTCGGAGTAGATTTTTCGGCCCCGGGGCATGATCCAATTCGGAGTCCTCTGCAGCACCGTCAACTGACCCGCCACCTTCGCGACCTCGGGCACGATTTGTACGGCACTGGCCGCCGAACCGACGATCACAACCCGCTGTCCTTCGAGTTTCACATCGTGGTTCCACTGGGTGCCGTGCCAGCTTGGGCCCTCAAAAGATTCCATCCCGGGAACACTGGGGAAGAGCGCCGTGTGCTGGTTCCCCATGGCGCTGATCACCACATCAAAAAGAAATTCTTCTCCGGCTTCATCCTCGAGGGTCCACTCGGCACGCGCCTCTTCGAAGTGAATCCGAACGATTCGAGTGTCGGCTCGAATATGGGGATCCAAGCCGAACTCCGTGGCACAGCGCTGCAGATAGGTTTCGATTTCGGGCTGTTCGGCAAAGTTCGCGGTCCAGGACGGGTTCGGCGCGTAGGAGAACGTGTAGGAATGGGCCCAGACATCGCAGGCCAGGCCGGGATAGGTATGGAGGTGCCACGTCCCCCCCGGCTTCGGCGCTTTCTCGAAAATCGTGAAACTGGAAAAACCCTTGGCGAGCAACTCGTGACCCGTCGCGAGTCCCGAGGGACCCGCACCGATGATGGCGATGCGCAGGGAAGAACGATCCACAGTCAAACACTCCGATCGGCGCACGAGAAAACTTGCGGCGCATGATGACCCATTCTGCCATGTCCGCTTGCTCTCCGCCGATTTCCAAAACCGGCACGGCGCAGTGACCTCGTGCCGATTCTTTCACGCCTTTAGCCACCCATCCGGCGCGCTGAATGAGCCGGCGAATCTGCGGTACTGTCCGCCCCTTGCCCCGGTTAGGCTATCCGCCTTGCCGGCGAGGGCTGGGGCCCACCAAGACCCCATCGCGCAACGACTGCCCGCCCGAATTGATCATCCCCACATCGAAAGGAAAACGAAATGGAACTCGAAGGAGCATCGGTTCTCGTCACGGGGGGCGCCTCGGGCATTGGAGAAGCCTGCGCCCGTCGCCTCTCCCTACTCGGCGCCCGGCCGGTGATTGCCGACCTCAACGAGGAGAAGGGCAAAGCCGTAGCGGACGACCTGAAAGGCACCTTCGCCAAAACCGACGTGGCCGACGCCGACCAGGCCCAGGCCGCGGTGGAGGCGGCTCTCGCACTCGGCCCCCTGCGCGCCGTGGTCAACGCCGCTGGCATGGGGAACGCAAACCGCACGGTTAACCGTGAGGGTGTCCCCTTTCCCCTGGATCAGTTCGAGTTCGTCATTCGCGTTAACCTGATCGGCACCTTCAACTGCCTACGCCTGGGCGCCGCGGCCATGTCCCAACAAGATCCCTGCGACAACGAAGGACAGCGCGGCGCGATTGTAAACATCGCCTCGGTGGCCGCCTTCGACGGCCAAATCGGACAGGCCGCCTACTCGGCATCCAAGGGCGGCGTTGTCGGACTTACGCTCCCGGTGGCCCGGGACCTCTCGGCCTTGGGAATTCGGGTCAACACCATCGCCCCGGGCTTGATCGATACGCCCATCTACGGCAAGGGTGAAGCCTCGGACAAGTTCAAGGAAAATCTCGGGCGCAACGTGCTCTTCCCCAAGCGCCTGGGCGTCGCCACCGAACTCGCCTCCATGGTGGCCGAGTGCATCACCAACGACTACATGAACGGCGAAGTCATTCGAGTGGACGGCGGCATTCGCATGCCCCCCAAATGATTCCATGGGGGAGTGGGAGTAGGGAGTGGGAGTAGGGAGTGGGCGTAGGGAGTGGGAGTAGGGAGTAGGCGTAGGAAGTAGGCATAGGGAGTGGGAGTAGGGCTAGCCCTGCCCGCCCTCCGGCGCCTCGTCGACCCCACGCATCACGTCCACGGAAGCGCCCGCCTCCGGTGACGGAATCTCCACGATGCGCTCGTCCACGTCGTCGTACTCGAGACGCAGGGCTCGGGCCATGGTGGCGTGCAGGTCGTAGGTGCAGGTGATGTAGGTCAGCTCTAGGATTTCTTCGTCCGAGAGCGAAGCCTTGAGCCGCGCAAAGGTCGCATCCGAGACCCGTCCTCCACCCAGTACAAGGTCATCCGTGTACGCGAGCACCGCGCGCTCGATCGGACTGAAGCACTCCGCCGTCTGCCAACCGGCAATCGCCTCGACGCAGGCATCGTCGAAGCCCACCGAGCGCATGGCCTTGCAGTGCTGGGAAAAAACGAATTGGCTCCCCCGCAAATAGCCCGCCCGGGTCTGGCCGAGTTCGCGCAGCTTCGGGTCGATCTTTCGCTTGGAACTGCGGTAGAGCTGAAAGCCCGCCACCGCGTGACGGAAGACATCGGGCACGACGGCAAAAACCGTCCACCAGTTCCCGGGAGTCCCCGTCTCGGTGCCGGGTTCGGCAACTGGGTCGCGGTCGCCAAAGAGCATGTCGTAAATTTTTAGAATATCGGCGGGGGCCTCGGAACGCGGAACCTGCTTCAAGCGGGGCATTTTGGAACCTCCTGGAAAGTGCAACTCAAATAGGTGTAGTGAAATTTCAGAAGAGAGAATGCGGGAGCGCCGAAAACAGGGAACGCGTTTCCCGACGGCCCCGAATGCCTCGACTCACAATCGCTGGGCTCACGAGCGCTCCTCGGGGTCGCCCCGATCACGGCGGGAGCGCTTCAGATCCGAACGCTGGCGCTTGGCCTTCTGCCGGCGAACCCGGGAGCCCAGGCTGGGCCGGGTGGGTCGACGACTGCGGGGAACCTCCAAGGCATCCGCCACCAAGTCCGCCATGCGTTCCCGGGCCGCTTCGAGGTTGCGCGCCCGGCTGCGCGAAGCCTCGGCATGAACAATCAGTTCCCCGCCCACGGTCAGCCGAGAGGCCAGGCGCTCAAAAATTCGCTGCCTGCGGGTTTCATCCAGGGCCTCGCTGCTCCGAACATTCCAACGCAGGGTCACTCGGGTGGCACTCTTGTTCACGTGCTGGCCGCCCGGACCGCTGGATCGGCTGGCCAGTTGACGTAACTCCGCCGCGGGGATCTTCAGCCCCTGGCCCAGTTCGATATCAGCCCCCGCCATGCCGACGCTCCTCGCCGGAGGGCGTCCATGCCCTGCTGACCCAAGCCGCGCGCATCCCGGGCTAGGGCTCCACCAGAACTTTGCACTGATCGCTGGGCTGCTTGAGCGCCTCGAAGGCCTCGGGCATGGCGCCAAGGCTCACGCGATCGGTGACCATCGCCCGGGGATCGATGCGCCCACTGGCCATCATGTCTAGGGTCAGCTGGAAATCGCTTTTCTCGTAGGCGAGCACAAACTGCAACTGCAGTTCCTTGATCACCGCCGCGGCGGGCACGAAGGTATCCGGTTGCATGCAGACCCCAGCCACCACCACCTTGGAGCGCGCCGCCGCCAGATCCACGCATTGGGCCAGAAGACCGGGAATGCCGACGCACTCGAAAATCACATCGACCCCGCCCCGAGGCTTCTCGGCCAAGCACGCGGCGGCACTCGCCGCCCCATCCACCACGTCCGTCGCGCCCATCGCCGTCGCCATTGCGCGCCGCCCTTGGACGGGCTCGCTCACGAGGATACTCCGGGCTCCCAGAAAGCGGGCCCAGAGAGTCACCGCCAAACCGATCGGCCCGGCGCCAATCACCATCACCTCCTGACCCGGTGCAAGGCCCGCGGCGTTGACCGCATGCAGACCAACCGCGAGGGGCTCCACCAACGCGCCCAGACGAAAATCAATGGCCTCGGGCAAGGCCACCGCCTCATTGCTCCCCACTCGAAGATACTGCGCATAGGCCCCGGGCAACTGGCCAAGGCCGGTGATCACGAGTTCCGGGCAATGCATCACATCCCCCGAGAGACAGGCCGCGCAGGCCCCGCAACCGATCGCGGGAATACCCGTCACCCGGTCGCCCACCGCAAAGCCGCCCGTGGCCGCGCTGCCCACTTCCACAACCTCCCCGGCAAACTCATGGCCCATCACGCACCCCTTGGGCAAGCCACCGGGCAGGCTCGCCGCGTGGAGATCCGAGCCGCAGATGCCGCAGCATTTCACTTCCACAACCAGTTCCCGGGGACCGGGGGTCGGCTCGGGAACCTCCTCGACCACAAGGGGTCGGTCCGAGGCATGGAAGACGGCAGCCTGCATGGTTTTCTCCTGATTTTTCGCCCCGGCCGCCCACTCCGGGCCGGGATATAGAACACAGAGCGCCCGAACAAGAGGGCCCGGGCCGGGGTCAAGACTACTCGACTCCGCTGGACTCGGCTGGCGACGGGAGCGCCGTGCGCCCCGCCCCATGGGCCGGGCGCGGTATGCTCGGAAGCGGGACGGGACGCACCGAGCCCGCCAACCAAGGAGAAGACCATGCGCGCTGCCCTCGTGGAAACCCCCGGCTCCCCGATGAAAATTCAAGAAATTCAAATCGCGGATCCCGGTCCGGGCCAGATCCGCGTGGCTGTCAAATACTGCGGCTGCTGCCACTCGGACCTGTCCATTGCCGAGGGCACCTTTCCCGCGCCCACGCCCATCGTGCTGGGCCACGAGGCCTCGGGGATCGTCGACGCCGTAGGCGCTGGCGTCGACCACCTTCAGCCCGGGGACCCGGTGGTGCTCACCCCCGCCCCCCCCTGCGGCACGTGTTATTGGTGCGTGCGCGGCGAGGCCAGCAGTTGCGTGAACTCCCTGGACATCGTGACCAATCAACTCGGCGACGGACAGACAGGCTTGAGCCGGGGCGGCGAAAAGGTCTACCGCGGCGTCGGGCTCGGCGCCTTCGCGGAGTACGTCCTCACCCACGCCACGGGCGCCGTAAAGGTCGACGCCGAAGTTCCCCTGGAAGTGGCCTGCGTGGTGGGCTGCGCGGTCCAAACCGGCGTCGGCTCGGTGCTCAATACCGCCCAAGTGGTCGAGGGCGCCACGGTACTCGTCATGGGGTTGGGGGCGATCGGGCTATCGGTTGTCCAAGGCGCTCGCCTGGCCTCGGCCGCCCGCATCATCGTCTCGGATCCCGTGGGCCAACGGCGTGAAGTCGCCGGCGCCCTGGGCGCCACGGATTTCATTGATCCCACCCGGGAAGATGTCATCGAGCGTGCCCAGAGCCTCACCGGCGGCATCGGGGTCGACTACGCGTTTGAGTGTGCGGGAAGAGGCGACTTGATCAGCGCCGGTTTCCTGGCCACGCGCAACCACGGCACCATCGTCTGCGTGGGCGCGCCGCCGATCAGCGACAACATCGTGCTGGCCCCCGCCGCGCTCTTCGTCATGAGCGAAAAGCGCCTAATGGGAACGCTCCTGGGCGGCTGCAATTCATTGCGGGAAATTCCGCGCCTGATCGGCCTCTACCAAGCCGGCCGCCTGGATCTCGAGGCCCTAATCACCGCCCGCCGACCCTTGGAAGAAATCAACGAAGCCATGGCCGATCTCAGCGCCAGCCGGGGCGTTCGCACGGTTCTGGAAATCGGCGCCTGAGTTCAACACCCAGAATCGGCGCCCGCCCTGCCCCGCCGTCCACGAGGATAAACCGAAGCATGCCCAAAGCCCCGAATCTCCCCGAAAACCAAGTCACCGACCCGGCCCTCTATCTACGCCGCCGCGAATTCCTGCGCACATCCGCTGCCGCCGGAGCCGCCCTGGCGGCGGGCCTCCCCGCCCTCGCCGCCTGCGGGAGCGAAAATCCGAGCGAGGCCCGAGCGGACGCGCCCGAGCCGAAAAGTCCTCCGCCCAGCCTGGGCCCGGTCACCCCCGCGCCGGCGCGCTTTCGCGCCGAGGACCCCCTCACCCCGGAAAAGGACGCCAAGAGCTACAACAACTTCTACGAAATGGGCACCGGCAAGGACGATCCCGCGCGCAACGCCCATCGCCTGCGCACCGAACCCTGGTCGGTCAGCCTGACGGGCGAGATCGCCAAGCCCGGCGTGATTGCCCTGGAAGATCTTCTGCGCCCCCATCCCCTGGAAGAGCGCATCTACCGCCTGCGCTGCGTCGAGGCGTGGTCCATGGTGATTCCCTGGGTGGGCGTGCCTTTGGGCGACATCATCCGGCGCCTCAACCCCGGCTCCAAGGCGCGCTATGTCGCCTTCGAAACCCTGCTCGACCCCGAGCAATTGCCCGGACAAAAGCGCCGAGTACTCGACTGGCCCTACCGCGAGGGGCTGCGCATGGACGAGGCCATGCACCCCTTGACCATCCTTGCGGTGGGCATGTATGGCCAGAGCCTGCCGGGACAGAACGGGGCTCCCCTGCGCCTGGTGGTGCCCTGGAAATACGGCTTCAAGAGCATCAAGTCCATCGTCGGAATTCGCCTCCAAGCCGAGGAACCCGTCACCGCCTGGAACCAATCGGCGCCCGGGGAGTACGGCTTCTATGCCAACGTCAACCCCGAGGTCAGCCATCCGCGCTGGAGCCAGGCTCGGGAGCGACGCATTGGCGACTGGCGCAAGCGCCCCACCCTGCCCTTCAACGGGTACGGGGAGCAGGTCGCCGCCCTTTACGCGGGAATGGATCTGCGGCGGAATTTCTAAGATGAAGCTCGGCGGTCGGCCGGCCCGGATCGCAGTGGCCAGCGCGGGGCTGATCCCCCTGGCCTGGGGGCTCTTCGACTTGGCCACGGATGGCCTCGGCCCCGAACCCGTCGAGGCGATCACCCACCGCACCGGATCCTGGGCCCTGCGCATGCTCCTGCTGAGCCTGTCGATCACGCCCCTGCGCAAGGCGCTCGGTGCACCTGGGCTGACCCCCCACCGCCGTACCTTCGGCTTGCTCGCCTTCCTCTACGCCACGATGCACTTCACCACCTACCTCGCCCTGGATCTCGACTTTCGCTTGGGGGGCCTGGCCGAAGACATCCGCGAGCGCCCGTTCATCACCGTGGGATTCACGGTCTGGGTACTGCTCGCCCCCTTGGCCCTGACCTCAACCCGGGGCTCGATTCGGCGGCTGGGGAAACGCTGGCAAGTGCTGCATCGCGCCGTTTACCCGGCGGCAATCCTGGCGGCGATCCACTTTGTCTGGTCCGCCAAAGCCGACTTGCTCGAGCCCGGGATCTACGCCGGGGTGTTGGCCGTACTGCTGGGGATCCGGGGAGTGAATCGCTTCGGGCAAAAACGGTCCAACTATGCAACGATTCGCCGCGCCCGGAGCCCGGACGAAACCCATGCCCAAGGCGCCGGGGGGAAAGACCAAGAGGGCGATCCCCAAGCCGTTCCAACGGCGAACCCCTATCCCAAAGGAAAGACACCCTGAGCGACCACGAACTCAAGCCCGAGGGCAATCCGCCCACCCCGACCCCCTATGGAGACGACGTCCGCGTACTCGAACTCGGCGGCCGCCGTTTTTTTCTCGTGGGCACGGCGCATATCTCCCAGCAATCCGTCGACCTGGTCCGCGAAGTCATCGAGGCCGAACGCCCGGACTGCGTTTGCGTGGAACTCGACCAACAGCGCTACGAGGCCCTCTCCCAAGAGAAGACCTTTCAGGCCCAGGATCTGCGCGAGATCATTCGCAACCGACAACTCGCCGCCCTGCTGATGAACCTGCTGCTGGCCAGTTACCAGAAACGCCTGGGCATGAAGCTCGGCGTGACCCCGGGCAAAGAACTCCTCGAGGCCACTCGCGCCGCTCAGGAACACGATATCCCCATCGCGCTTTGCGACCGGGACGTCCGCATCACCCTGCGCCGAGCCTGGGCGGCCATCTCGTTTTGGCACAAGCTGCAACTCGCTTCGGGGGTGATGGCCAGCGCCTTCGAGGACACCGAGATCACCGAGGAGGAACTCGCCCGCATCCGCCAGCAGGACGTGCTCTCGGAACTCATGCGCGAACTCGGCGAGGCCATGCCCCGGCTCAAGACCAGTTTGATCGACGAGCGGGACACCTATCTGGCCCAGAAAATCCGTGAGACACCCGGCCAGAAAATCGTCGCTGTCGTCGGAGCCGGCCATATCGAGGGCATGTCCCGGGCCATGGCCGCCGAGCAGGACGTGGACCTCGAAGAAATCGAGAGCATCGAGCCGGCTTCGCCGATCTGGAAGTGGGTGGGTTGGGCGATCCCCTTACTCATCGTGAGTTCCATCGCCTGGATCGGCGCAACCCAGGGCTTCACCCGCGCCGGCGAGAATGCTCTCTACTGGTTTCTCGCCAATGCGATTCCCAGCGGCATTGGGGGCTTGCTGGCCTTTGCTCATCCCCTGACCACACTGGCGGCCTTCTTCGCCGCACCCTTCACGAGTCTGACCCCGGTGATCGGCGCGGGTTACGTGGCGGCGTTCGTCCAGACTTGGTTCGTTCCGCCCACCGTGCACGAAATCCAAACCGTGGGGGAGGCCATCGGCACCCTCAAGGGCTGGTGGACGAACCGACTGCTGCGCATTCTGCTGGTCTTTCTCCTGACCACCCTGGGTAGCGTGATCGGCACGTGGGTCGGCGGGTTTGAAATTGTCAGCAACCTTTTGGGCTGACCGGCGCGCCCGGCGGCGGGCACGCTAGCTTTCGCACCATGGCATGGGGTTCAGAATTTCTCGGTCAGGCGGGGCCGCTGCTCACCCTGGCCGTCGTGATCCTGGCCGGCGTCTCCCTGGGCGGGGTCGCAAAGCGCCTGGGGTTGCCCAGTGTCACGGGCCAGATCTTGGCGGGCGTCCTGATGGGCCATGCGGGCCTCGGACTCTTCGATGCCAACGCCCTGGTCGGGCTCGAACCCCTCACCCATCTCGCCTTGGGCCTGATCGCGGTCACCGTCGGCGCCCATCTGAATGTTCAGCGCCTGCGCAATGCCGGCAAGCGCCTGGTCTACCTGCTCTTGGCCGAATCCATCGTCACCCCCCTGGCGGTTTTTGCAGCGCTCTATTTCCTGCCGGGCAGTTCCCCCCAACTCGCTCTGCTGCTGGCCGCCATCGCCATTGCCACGGCCCCCGCCACCATCGTGGCGGTGGTCAAGGAAACCCGCTCCAAGGGCGTCTTCGTCAAGACCCTGGTGGCCGCGGTGGCTCTAAACAACATGGCCTGTATCGTGCTCTTCGAAGTCGCGCGCAGCGTCGGAGCCTCCCTGGGCGGCCCGAGCCTGCCCGGCCTGGGGGAAGCGGCCGGGGGGGTCCTGGGCCAATTGCTCCTGGCGGCGGGCATCGGCGCCGGGGTAGCCCTGGCCATGGATCAATTCGCCCGGCACGCGGTACGCCCCGAGCGGGTGACCACCGGGGCCGTGCTCGCCCTGGTCTTTACCACCGGCCTCGCCACCAGCCTGGGGGTTTCGCCCCTTTTGGCCTGCCTCGTGCTGGGGATCGTCCAAACCAACATCACCCGGGTGCGCAGCCATCTGGTGGATTCGGTCTTTGCGGATTTCGAGCCCACGATTCTCGCGATCTTTTTCACCCTGGCCGGCCTGCACCTGGATACCGTTCATCTTCAACAGGCCGGCTTCATGGCCTTCGCATATTTTCTCGCTCGAGCGGCGGGCAAATGGCTCGCGGCGAACTCCGCCATGCGCCTGGCCGGGGCCACCGAGCGCGTCCGGCGCAACCTTGGACCGGCGCTGATCCCCCAGGCCGGTGTGGCTGTGGGGCTGGTGATCGTGATCCAAAACGATCCCGTCTACGCGCACCTGGCCGGGCTTCTCAGCGCGGTGGTGCTCTCGGTGGTCACCGTCAACGAAATTCTGGGGCCACTCTTGACCCGCATGGCGCTTGGGCGGGTGGGAGAAGTGGGCAAGGATCGCCTGCGGCTCATGGATTTCCTCCAAGAGGAAAATATCGTGACCGAGTTTCGGGCCGAGTCCAAGGAGGACGCCATCCTTGAACTCTCGGACCTCCTGATCGCCAGCCACGGGCTTCACGCCGTAGACCGTGAGAATTTCCTCGCCAGCATTCTGGACCGGGAGAAGCAAGCCTCCACCTGCCTGGGCGGAGGCCTTTCGGTCCCCCACGGCATTCTGCCCAGAGGCTTCCCCATGGCTGGGGTGATGGCCCTCTCCAGGCAGGGCCTCGATTTTGACACCCCGGACGGCAAGCCGGTCCACTGCATGGTCCTGCTGGGTACCTCCCCGGAAGAACGCGACCGGCACCTCCAGGTTCTCGCCACCCTGGCGCGCACGGTGGGGCTTGGGCCCGATTTCCAGGACCAACTGTTCAATGCCACCAGCCCAGCCCACGCCAGCGAATTGCTCCACGGCGACGAGTATGAGGATTTCAACTACTTCCTCGAAGCCTCGGACGAAGAGTCTTACCAGAACTGAATG
>Ga0310120_10001113_pt1 | contig 20393 bp, 16 predicted proteins | sample CB27_AW_983_MG_FD_203506 | JGI IMG/M metagenome (GOLD analysis project Ga0310120, IMG submission 203506) | Marine microbial communities from Western Arctic Ocean, Canada - CB27_AW_983 | ecosystem: Environmental > Aquatic > Marine > Oceanic | place: Canada: Western Arctic Ocean | collected...
AGATTTTAAATATTATAAAAAATGAAAGTAAGAGCGTCAATAAAGAAAAGAAGTGCTGATTGCAAAATTGTTCGAAGAAAAGGAACATTATACATTGTAAATAAAAAAAACCCAAGATTTAAACAAAGACAAGGATAATTATGGCTAGAATTTCGGGAGTAGATATTCCAAAACAAAAAAGAGGCGTTATTGCTCTAACATACATATTTGGTATTGGAAAGAGTAGTGCAAGTAAAATTCTTAAAAAAGCTAAAGTAAGCGAAGATAAAAAGGTGTCTGAATGGTCTGATGATGAAATTGGAAGAATTCGAGATGTGGTTGGCGCTCTTAAAATTGAGGGAGAACTAAGGGCAGAGGTTCGATTGAGTATTAAGAGATTGATGGATATTGCTTCTAATCGTGGGATTAGGCATAGAAATGGATTGCCTCTTAGAGGGCAAAGAACAAAAAATAATTCTAGAACTCGAAAGGGTAAACGTAAAACAGTTGCAAATAGGAAAAAAGTAACTAAAGCATAAATTAAATGGCTAAAACATCAAGTAAAAAAAGAAAAGTTGTAGTTGAGTCAAATGGAGAGGCCCATATAAATGCAACTTTTAATAATATAATTATTTCTCTTACAAATAATAAAGGGGAAGTAATTTCATGGTCATCTGCTGGAAAAATGGGATTTAGAGGTTCAAAAAAGAACACGCCATATGCAGCACAAACAGCGGCTGAGGATGCAGCAAAGACTGCTCAAGAAGCTGGCTTACGTAAAGTAAAAGTTTATGTTAAAGGTCCTGGTAATGGTAGAGAATCAGCCATTAGAACTTTACATAATAATGGTATTGAGGTTGGTGAAATAATTGATGTTACACCTGTACCTCATAATGGTTGTAGACCATCTAAAAGAAGAAGAGTATAGAAATAATTAATCGAAATATAATTATCGAAGGAAGTGAGACCTTAATTCATAATTTTTCGAAAAAAAAATAAAAAAATGGCAAGATATATAGGTCCTAAAACAAAAATTGCTAGAAAATTTGGTGAAGCTATTTTTGGCGATGATAAGTCTTTTGAAAAACGTAATTATCCTCCTGGTCAACATGGAAATAATCGTCGAAGAACAAAAAAGTCTGAGTATGCAATTCAGTTAATGGAAAAACAGAAGGCTAAATTTATTTATGGTGTTCTTGAAAGACAATTTAGAAATTTATTTAAAAAGGCAAGTAGAAGTAAAGGTATAACTGGTGGGGTTTTGCTTCAACTTTGTGAGTCAAGATTAGATAATACAGTTTATAGAATGGGTATATCGCGAACAAGAGCAGCTGCAAGACAATTAGTTTCACATAGACATATAACTGTAAATGGAAAAATTGTTAATATCCCTTCTTTTCTTCTTAAGGGTAGAGATGTTGTTGGTGTTAGGGAAAAATCAAAATCTTTAAATATAATATTAGAAAATATTGAATCAAGTAGCTCTATTTATGAATGGCTAAGTTGGAATAAAGAATCACTTGAAGGAACTTTTATAAATGTTCCTCAAAGAGAACAAATACCTGAAAATATAAAAGAACAGTTAATAGTAGAATTATATTCTAAATAAGAAATTAATCAAGAAATTATGGCAATATTGAATTTTCAAAAACCGGATAAAGTAATAATGATAGATTCGTCTGAATTCGAGGGCAAATTTGAGTTTCGTCCTTTGGAACCAGGCTATGGTCTTACAGTTGGCAATGCTCTAAGAAGAGTTTTACTCTCATCTCTTGAGGGATTTGCAATTACATCTATAAAAATGGATAACGTTAATCATGAGTTTTCTACTATTCCTGGAGTAGTTGAAGATGTAACAGAAATAGTTTTAAATTTTAAACAAATTAGGTTCAAACGTCAAATTTCTGAAGTTGAAGATGAAAAAGTGAATATATCTATTGGTTCTCAAGATCAATTAAAAGCATCAGATCTTCAAAAATTTATTTCAGGGTTTCAAATTTTAAATCCTGATCTTATTATTTGTAACCTTGAAAAGAATGTTCATTTTAATATGGTAATTATGATTGAAAAAGGGAGAGGTTATGTTCCTGCCGAAGAGAATAAAAATATTGATTCAGAATTAGGAGTGATTGCAATTGATTCTATTTTTACTCCGGTAAAAAATGTTAAATTTAGTATAGAAAATTATCGTGTAGAACAAAAAACAGATTATGAGAAATTAATTTTTGAAATAATTACTGATGGTTCTATTCATCCTAAAGATGCTTTAACTGAGGCGGCAAAAACTTTAATTCATCATTTTCTGTTATTTTCAGATGATAGGATTACACTTGAAGCTGATGAAATAGCTAAGTCAGAAACATATGATGAAGAATCACTTCATATGAGACAACTTCTTAAAACTAGGCTGATTGACATGGATTTATCAGTCAGGGCTCTTAATTGTCTTAAAGCAGCTGAGGTTGATACTTTAGGTGATCTTGTTTCATTTAATAAGAATGATTTAATGAAGTTTAGAAATTTTGGAAGGAAATCACTTACAGAATTAGAGGAATTAGTTGTTCTTAAAGGACTAAATTTTGGGATGGATTTAACAAAATATAAGTTAGACAAGGATTAAAAATTACAATATTAAAAAAATTTAAATGAGACACGGTAAAAAATTTATGCATCTAGGGAGAAAGTCTGCTCACAGAAAATCTATGTTAGCTAATATGGCTTGTTCTCTAATTGAACATAAAAGAATAAATACAACTTTGACAAAAGCTAAAGCTTTAAAACAATTTTTTGAACCATTGGTTACAAAATCAAAGCTGGATTCTACTCACAATAGAAGAATTGTTTTTAGAAATTTGAGAAATAAGATTTCCGTTTCTGAATTGTTTAGAGAGATTTCAAAAAAAGTTGATGATCGCCCTGGAGGTTATACTCGAGTAATAAGACTTGGAAACAGACTAGGAGATAATGCTGAAATGGCTATGATTGAACTTGTTGATTATAATCAAGTTTATTCAACTGAAGATAAAACTAAGAAAAAAACAAGAAGAAGAAGTAAAAAAAATAAAGATTTAGTTATAGATAATATTAAATCTGAAGATAATCTTATAAAGAATGAAAAGGAAGAGTCTTTAAACATTTCTAATGAAGAAGCTCCAGATGCTGAAGAAGCTCCAGATACCGAAGAAAAAACAAGTAAAAATAAAGGGTCTAATAATTAAGAAGATAAACAAAAAAATAAATAAAATAAATAATTTTTTGATGATTCATTTTTTTGAAGATAATTAAAGGGATAAACTTTTTGTTTATCCTTTTTTTGATTTAATTTGTTTAAATTATTCATGAAGTACAAGTCAAGAAAAAAAGCATATATTCTCTTAGCTGATGATACAATTTTTTATGGAAAATCTATTGGTATAGAAGGTACTTCTTACGGAGAAATTTGTTTTAACACTGGTATGACGGGATATCAAGAAATATTTACTGATCCTTCATATTTTGGTCAGATAATGGTTACTACAAATGCTCATATTGGAAATTATGGTGTATTAAATGAAGAAGCCCAATCAGATATAATTTCTATTTCAGGTCTTGTTTGTAAAAATTTTAGTTTTTCATACTCGAGAGTTAAATCTAAAGATTCTTTATTTAACTATTTAAAAAAAAATAAAATAATAACTATTTCTGATGTTGATACAAGGGCATTAGTTAGTTATATAAGAGAGAATGGAGCAATGAATGTTGTAATTTCTACTGATATAGATTCAATTGATAAACAGAAGGAAAAATTAATAAATATTCCTACTATGGAAGGTTTAGATCTCGCATCAAAGGTTTCTACAAAGCAGCCATATTTTTTCGGTGATCCTAAATCGTCTTTAAAGGTTGCTGTTCTTGATCTTGGAATAAAAAAGAATATTCTAAAAAATATGGCTGATAGGGATATCTATATGAAAGTTTTTCCTTATAACACTAAGTTTGAAAGTATGGAATCATGGAATCCAACTGGCTATTTTTTGTCTAATGGACCTGGTGATCCAGAACCATTAAAAAAGGCTATTAATATTGCTAAATCAATTATTAAGAAAAATTATCCTCTTTTTGGTATTTGTTTAGGCCATCAGGTTATTGCTTTAGCCAATGGAATTTCAACTTATAAAATGTTTAATGGTCATAGAGGAATAAATCATCCAGTAAAAAATTTAATTACTACTAAAGGAGAAATAACTTCTCAAAATCATGGATTTTCAGTTGTAAAAGAAGAAGCTGAATCTCATCCAGATATTGAGATAACACATATTCATTTAAATGATGAAACTGTTGCTGGTATTAGGATGAAATCAAAGAATTGTTTTTCAGTTCAGTTTCACCCAGAAGCAGGACCTGGCCCTAATGATTCAAAATATCTTTTTGATCTTTTTTATAAAAACATGAGAAAAAAAAATAATTAATAAGTGTAAAATTTTTTAAAATGAGCAAGATAATAAAGATTCATGCTAGACAAATTTTTGATTCAAGAGGTAACCCTACTGTTGAGGTTGATGTTCAAACTGAGAAAGGTTTTATTGGAAGAGCTGCAGTTCCATCAGGTGCTTCTACTGGTGAACATGAGGCTGTAGAGTTAAGAGATGGTGGTAATTCTTTTATGGGTAAAGGTGTTTTAAAGGCAGTAAAAAACGTTAATAGAATAATAGCTCAACATATAATAGGGACTGAAGTTTCTAATCAAAAACAAATTGATCAAATTATGATTGATTTAGATGGCACTTCTAATAAGTCAAATTTAGGGGCTAATTCAATACTTGGTATTTCTTTAGCGATTGCAAAAGCAGCTGCTAATGAATCAAAAACTTCATTATTTAGATATATTGGTGGAGACAGTGTTTTTACATTACCAGTTCCAATGATAAATATTATTAATGGGGGTTCTCATTCAAACGCTCCTATAGCATTTCAAGAGTTTATGATAATTCCATTGGGAGCAAAATCTTTTTCTCATTCAATGCAAATGGGAACGGAAATTTTTCATAATTTAAAAATAGTCCTTAATAAAAGAAATCTAAGTACTTCTGTTGGAGATGAAGGTGGTTTTGCTCCAAAACTTAAAGGAACAGAAGATGCGCTAGATACAATAATTGAAGCTATTAATAAAGCGGGTTATGAATCTGGAAATGAAGTTATGATTGCTCTTGATTGTGCAAGTTCAGAATTTTATAGAGACGGGAAATACGATTATTCAATTTTTGAAGGTTCAGATGGTAAAATAAGAAGTTCTAAAGAACAAGTAGAATATTTAGAGTCATTGTGTGAAAAGTATCCAATAATTTCAATTGAGGATGGAATGGATGAAAATGATTGGAAAGGATGGAAATCTTTAACCGATAAAATTGGAGATAAAATTCAACTTGTTGGAGATGATCTTTTTGTTACAAATGTTGATAGATTAAAAAAGGGTATAGACCAAAAAATTGCAAATTCTATATTAATTAAGGTTAACCAAATAGGGACTTTGTCTGAAACTATTGCTGCTGTTGAGATGGCTCATAGAGCAGGATATTCATCGGTAATGTCTCATAGATCTGGCGAAACTGAAGATAATACAATAGCTGATTTAGCTGTAGCTCTAAATACAGGTCAAATTAAAACTGGTTCTGTATCAAGAAGTGATAGAATGTCAAAATACAATCAACTTTTAAGAATTGAAGAAATGTTAAAAGATCAGGCTTTATTTCTTGGTAAAAACGCTTTTAAATTTTAGCTCAATTAGTTTTTGTTTTTTAGTTCTTTAGGGAGTATAAATTAATTCTCCTTTCTTTTCTTCTCTTAATTTGATACTTTTACACAAGAAATTAACTTTTATGAGCAATTCTGTAAAACTTAATTATAATGGTATTACTTATGAATTTCCTTTAGTTGAAGGAAGTGAAAATGAAAAGGGCATAGATATTAAAACATTAAGAGCCAAAACTGGATTGATAACATATGATCCTGGATATAAAAACACAGGGTCTTGTATGAGTGATTTAACATATCTAAATGGAGAAGAGGGAATTTTAAGATATAGAGGTTATTCTATTGAGGAATTGTGCTCTAAACTAAGTTTTATAGAGGTTTCATATTTATTAATTTTTGGTGAATTACCTAATGAAAATGAATTATCAAGGTTTGTTGGGGATATAAAACAAGAATCAATTGTTGATGAAGATTTAAAATCTATTTTAAAAAGTTTTCCAAAATCTGCACATCCAATGGGTGTACTTACATCACTAACTGCTGGTCTTATAGCTTTTAACCCTTCTTCAGTTGATGTTGATTCAGAGTCGGAAATGAGAGAAGCTATTATTAAGTTAATAGCTAAGTTTCCAATTCTTGCTTCATGGACTCATAGAAAAATTAAGGGATTACCATTAAATTATGCTAATACATCACTTTCTTATGTAGAGAATATTGTACACATGATGTTTAAAAGTCCTAATGAAGAATATCAGACAAATTCAGTGGTAGTGAATGCTCTAAATAAATTATTGATTCTTCATGCAGATCATGAGCAAAATTGTTCTACATCTGCTGTTCGAATAGTTGGTTCATCTCATGCTGGTTTATTTGCATCAGTTTCTGCTGGAATTTCTGCTTTATGGGGTCCTCTTCATGGAGGAGCAAATCAAGCTGTTATAGAAATGTTAGAAGCAATTCAAAAAAATGGCGGTGATACCAAAAAATATATGTCTAAAGCAAAAGACAAAAAAGATCCTTTTCGATTAATGGGTTTTGGTCATAGGGTTTATAAAAATTTTGATCCTAGAGCTAAAATAATCAAAAAGGCGGCTGATCAAGTTCTGAAAGAACTTGGTGTTGTTGATTCTATTTTAGATATAGCAAAAAGTTTGGAGGAAGAAGCATTAAAAGATCCATATTTTGTTGACAGAAAATTATATCCTAATGTTGATTTTTATTCAGGGATAATATATAGAGCCTTGGGTATTCCTACGGAGATGTTTACAGTTATGTTTGCCCTTGGTAGGATTCCTGGATGGATTGCTCAGTGGTTAGAGATGAGAAAAAATATGGAGCCAATTGGAAGACCAAGACAAATATATATAGGTTTAAATCAGCGGTCTATTTCTAAATAAAATAATAAAATTAATATTAATAATTTTATTATTTTATTTAAGACTATTCAATAACAAAAAATGGGCATCAATAAGGATCTAAAGAAACTTGTTCAATCTTTTTTTCAATCAAATTTTTCTTTAAAAGTAGATAAATTAGAATTTCAGTCTACAAGAAAAGAATTTAAGGGTGATATAACTCTGGTTCTTTTTCCTTTAGTTCAAGTTTTAAAGATACCATTAGATGATTTAGGAGTTAAAATTGGAAATTACCTTGTAAATTTCAGTGAATATATTATTGAATTTAATTTAGTTACAGGCTTTTTAAATTTAAATATTTCGGATAAATATTTTGTTCAAGAACTATATAGAATTTATGAAATAAAAAATTATGGTTTTATTGAAAAGAAAGTTAATTCACCTTTAATAATTGTTGAATTTTCATCACCTAATACCAATAAGCCTTTACATTTAGGTCATGTGAGAAATATTCTTTTAGGTCATTCAGTTTCTAATATTTTGGAAGCGAATGGAAAAAAAGTTTTGAGAACTCAGATAATAAATGATAGAGGAATACATATTTGTAAATCAATGATTGCTTGGAAACTTTTTGCGAATAATGGGACACCTAAATCGTCTGGAATTAAAGGTGATCAGTTTGTTGGAAAGTATTATGTAAAGTATAATGAAGTCCATAATCAACAGGTTAAAGATTTGATGGATAAGGGTGAAAATAAAGAAGATGCAATAAAATCTTCACCTATTTTTATTTCAGCTCAGGAACTTCTTAGATTATGGGAATCTGGTGATAAATCTACTTATAAGCTCTGGAAAAAAATGAATGAATGGGTTTATAATGGTTTTGATAGAACTTATAATAATCTTGGAGTATTTTTTGATTCATTGTATTATGAAAGTGATACTTACTTATTAGGGAAGAAAATAATTGAAGAGGGATTCTCTAAAGATCTCTTTTTCAAAAAAGAAGATGGTTCAATTTGGGTTGATTTGACTAAAGAAGGGTTAGATGAGAAGTTATTACTTAGATCTGATGGTACATCGGTTTATATAACTCAGGATTTGGGGACAGCATCAAAAAGGGTAGAAGATATTCCTGAATTAGATGGAATGGTTTACACTGTAGGTAATGAACAGGATTATCATTTTAAAGTGTTATTTCTTATACTAAATAAACTTGGTTATAAATGGTCTGATTCTCTTTTTCATCTTAGTTATGGAATGGTTGATCTACCTGATGGTAAAATGAAAAGTAGAGAAGGGAATGTTATAGATGCAGATCAATTAATTCATGAAATGGAATCTACTGCAAAAAAAGTATCTGAGTCAATAGGAAAGATTGAGGGTATGATAAAAAAAGAACAGTCCTCTTTATTTAAAACTATAGGAATGGGAGCATTAAAATATCATATTTTAAAAGTTGATCCTAAAAAAAGAATTTTATTTAATCCTGAAGATTCAGTAGATTTTAATGGTAATACTGGTCCATTTATTCAATATACATATGCTAGAATAAAGTCTCTTTTAAGAAAATTTGAGAATTCTAATATAGAAATTAAGGATTTAGATAATATTGATTATAGAGAAAAAAGTATAATTAAGCATTTATTGTTATATCCAGATATAATTAATCAAGCTGGAAAGACTTACAGTCCAGCATTAATTGCAAATTATGTTTATGATTTAGTTAAATTTTTTAATGCATTTTACCAAAATGTATCTATTTCAGGGACTAAAGATAGTTCTTTAAAGAAGTTTCGTATTAAATTATCTAAAAAGGTTGCTGATGTTATTTTTTCAGGATGTTTACTTTTAGGTATAGATGTTCCCGATAATATGTAAAAAAAATCACTCTTATTGTTAAGAGTGATTTTTTTAACTTTAAAAGTGATTTAAATTAATTATTTAGAGTCATAAGCTAGTTTATAAATAACTAAACCAAATCCAATTTTATTTGTAGTATCAAACGTTATAAATTTCTACCATGTTTAACACATCAAAAATTTTACTTTAATCATAACCATTTGACTGATTTTTCAAATTAACTTGTTTTAATTGGAAGAGATGGGTTTTTTATCCAGCTAACCAAAGTACTCAAAAGGCCATAAAGGAAATTGTAAAGAGCTAGAGAAACATATAATTTTGCTAAAACAATTGCTACTTGAACATATTCCCATCCAACAGCCACAATCCCTCCAACATTATAACCAGTAGCATCAGAACCACTAACGTCCAAAGCATTAAATTCATTTAAAACTCCTCCTACAAAATCTAAGCGAAGCATTGATAAAAATTCAGCAGTTGCACTAATGGGTAGACTAACAGAATATGCTATTCCAGCGAAAAATTCAGGAGCAATAGCAATATTTGGGTCTGAGCCTAATAACAGCCAGCCTAATGTAGCGCAAAACGCTCCAAATAAAGCGACCAAAGCTCCAGCATGTCCTGCCAGTTTGATGTTAGCTACAACAAGATCTCTAAAAATGAAATCTACGATTCCGCTTTTGGACTCAGTTAAACTATCTCCAGCTGATCTTACAGTTTGAGCAATTGGAAATGCTGCATATATTAAAATAAGCATACAAACAACAGCTGTCGCTTTACCAAGGCCTTCGGCCGAGTTAACAGCATCTATTCCACCAGTAATTGCAGCAATTAGTATTCCAACAAGAACAACTAAAGCGCCAACTTTGTAAAAAGTTCCTGCCCAGCTTCCAAAGGAACCTTCTGAACCTTCCATTATATTATTAAAACTGTTTTTCGGAAGTTTTTGATTCACCATTTGAGGTAAATCCAAAATTTGATTTAAAATTTTTTCCATAATTATAATTATTGTTTTGTTTGTTTAAATTTAGCAAAAAAAGAAGGGAGGCAAAATAATATTCTGATTATTTTAACATAAAGTTTATAATTATCTCATTATCAGTGCTAAAGTGTTATCAATTTAACATATTTCTATTTATTTTAGCATTACTTTTCTCAATTTTATTTTTTCATTATAGCTGCGATAACTTTTCCTCATGTTATAGTTATATCTTATATATTTCAAACAATTAAAAATAATTGAGGTCAATCATTTTTCAATTATTATTTTTGCTTAAATAAATTTTTTATATCTGTGTAATCATGTTTGATAGTTTAAGCAGCAAATTAGAAAAAGCATTTCAGGTCCTTAAAGGACATGGAAAAATAACGGAAATAAATGTTGCAGAAACTTTGAAAGAGGTTAGAAGAGCTCTTTTGGATGCAGATGTTAATTATAAAATAGCTAAGGATTTTACTCTTAAAGTTAAAGATAAAGCAATTGGGATGAAAGTTTTAACTAGCTTAAAACCTAGTCAGTTGTTAATAAAAATTGTAAAGAATGAATTAACAGATTTAATGGGTTCTGAAGTTTCTGAAATAAATATTAAAGATAAACCTTCAATTATTTTAATGTCTGGTCTTCAGGGTTCAGGAAAGACAACTTTTAGTGGAAAATTAGCATTGTATTTAAAAAAGAAATTTTCAAAAAAACCTTTGTTAGTAGCTTGTGATGTTTATAGACCTGCAGCTATTGATCAACTTGGTGTTGTGGCTAAACAAGTTGATGTGCCTATTTTTTCTGATGTTGATGAGAAAAATCCAGTTAATATAGCTTTAAGTAGTCTAAATTTTGCAAAAAAAGAAGGTTGTGATACAGTCATTATTGATACAGCTGGAAGATTAGCTGTTGATAATATTCTTATGAAAGAAATTGAAAATATACATGCAGCTGTTAAGCCTTCAGAAACTCTTTTTGTAGTGGATTCAATGTCTGGTCAAGATGCAGTTAATACTGCTAAAGCTTTTAATGATATATTGAATTTTGATGGAGTAGTATTAACTAAATTAGACGGTGATTCAAGAGGAGGTGCAGCATTATCAATAAAAACTGTTGTTAATAAGCCAATAAAATTTATTGGTACTGGAGAAAAAATGAATGCACTTGATGTTTTCTATCCGGATAGAATGGCTGATCGAATTTTAGGAATGGGAGATGTTGTTTCATTGGTAGAAAGAGCTCAGGAACAATTTGATTTAGAACAAGCAAAAAAAATAAATAAAAAAATTGCAAAAAATAAATTTGGATTTGACGATTTTTTATCTCAAATACAACAGGTTAAAAAAATGGGAGATATGAAAGATTTAGTTAAAATGATACCTGGTTTAGGAAATAAAATAAAAGATGTTGACATTGATGAAAGTGCCTTTAAAAATATAGAGGTAGTGATAAGTTCAATGACTACAAAAGAAAGACAAAATCCTTATATTTTAGATCATAGTCGTAAGACAAGAATTGCTAAAGGTTCGGGAAGAGGAATGGATGAAGTAAATCAACTAATTAAGCAGTTTAATCAGATGAATAAAATGATGAAGATGATGCAGGGTGGAAAAAGTCAACAATTGATGCAAATGTTTCAGGGAATGAAATGATTTTTGATATGATATTAGATGGAAAGAAAATAGCACAAGACATTAAAAATGAGATAAAGGCTTTAGTTTCTCAAAGAATTTCTGAAAGAAAAAAAAGACCACATTTGGCGGCAATAATAGTTGGAAATGATGGTGCCAGTTTAACATATGTCTCAAATAAAGTTAAGGCTTGCAATTATGTTGGTTTTAAATCAACACTAATTCGTTTAGAGGATTCGATAACTGAAAAATTATTGTTGGACCAGATTAATGTTTTAAATAGAGATAATTCAATTGATGGGTTTATTGTTCAAATTCCCCTGCCAAAAAGAATTAATGAGCAAAAAGTTTTGTTGGCTATAGATCCAAAAAAAGATGTTGATGGTTTTCATCCAACAAATTTTGGACAAATGACTTTAGATATGGAGTCTTTTATTCCTGCAACTCCATATGGAATTATTGAACTTCTTAATCGATATGATATTAAGACCTCAGGTAAAAATTGTGTGGTGATTGGAAGAAGTAATATTGTAGGAAGGCCTATAAGTATATTATTGAGTCAGAAATCTAGAAGAGGTAATGCAACAGTAACTTTGACACATAGCAGAACAAAAAAATTAGAATCATTTACTAAGGATGCTGATATTATTATTTCTGCACTGGGAATTCCAGAGTTTTTAAAATCTGATATGGTAAAAGATGGAGTTGTAGTAATTGATGTTGGAATAACAAGAGTTGTTGATAAGTCTAAACCTAAGGGCTATAAAATCAAAGGGGATGTTGATTATTTAAATGTTTCAAAAAAAGCTAGTGCTATTACTCCTGTTCCTGGAGGTGTTGGTCCAATGACTATTTCGATGCTATTAAAAAATACTTTATTAGCTTGTCAAAGAAAAGATTAGATTTTTACAATAAAAAATCTGGAAATTTTATTATTTATTTTTCAAATAACTGACTCATATTTTTAAAAGATTTAAATTCTAGAGCATTTCCTGAAGGATCATAAAAAAACATTGTTCTTTGTTCTCCAGGAAGGTTTTTGAATCTATCATATGGTTCTATTACAAATTTAATTTTTTTAGCCTTTAATTTTTTTTCAAAATCTAAAAAGTTTTGCCAAGATAATACAACACCAAAATGAGGGACAGGCACAGATTTTCCATCAACTTTATTGTGATGTAACGTTCTTTTATTTGAATCAAAATGAAGGACTAGTTGATGTCCAAAAAAATCGTAATCTGCCCATATTTCAGTTGATCTACCTGTTGAGCATTCAAGTATATTTTCATAAAATTCTTTACAAACTTCAAGATTATTTACAGGTATGGCAAGATGAAATGGTTGGATTTTTTTCATTTTAAAAATATTTTGTAATATATAATTTTTAAAAGATAAAGTATTTTCATAATAAATTATCTTTGAAAGGTGAGAAAAAAAAATGATTTAAATTTACTTGAAAAAGGTTATGAGTTACCTTTGGTAGAGTCATTTTATACACTTCAGGGAGAAGGATTTCATAAAGGTGGAGCAGCTTTCTTTATAAGAATTGGAGGATGCAATGTTGGTTGTCATTGGTGCGACGTTAAAGAGAGTTGGAATCATGAAATTCACCCATCAACAGATATAAACAAAATTGTTGATCAAGCAATAAAATATTCTAAAGTTGTAGTTGTTACTGGAGGAGAACCATTAATGTGGCCTATGGGTCCATTAACTAAAAAATTAAATAAAGTTGGAATTTCTACTCATATTGAGACTTCTGGGGCTTATCCTTTATCAGGAAATTGGGATTGGTTTTGTCTATCTCCAAAAAAAACTAAATTACCATTTAAAGAATGTTATGAATCTGCTGATGAATTAAAGGTAATTATTTTTAATAAAAGTGATTTTGATTTTGCTGAATCACAATTAAAAAAAGTAAGTAAAGAATGTAAGCTTTTTTTGCAGCCAGAGTGGAGTGCTAGAGAGAAAGTAATGCCTCTAATGGTTGATTTTGTTTTGAAAAACACAAAATGGAAAATTTCTCTTCAAACCCATAAATATTTAAATATACCTTAGAAATAAATTGAATTAAGGATATATTAAATATTTTTTTCTTATTATTTTAAATTCTTTTAGGTTTTCTTTCCATGTTCTTCTAATTTTTAAGGGAGTCCAGCCGGCAATAATTTGATCTTTTAACGAAGAATCTCCTGAAATTCTATCAAATTCCTTTAAAAAAAATTTTTCTTTGTCTGGATATTTTGTGTAAGAATCTATAAGCCATTCAAGAGAAATTTTATTTATTTTTTTAATGTTTCTTAGATCTTTACCATAGCATAAAATCTCTTTATGTTTGGGGTTTTTAGAGCCGAAATTAGGTTCTGGTATAAATCTAAATTTAGATTCAGGAAATTTAGGATTGCCATATATTTGGAACTGCATTTCTGTTCCTCTACCAACACTAATTACTGTTGGTTCTAATAGACATAAACTTGGATAAAGTTCTATTGCTTTTTGGTTTGGCAGATTTGGTGATGGTCTAAATGGAATTAGAAAATTTGTTTTGTGAGTATAGTTTTTTAATGGTATTATTTTTAAGGTGCATTTAATGGAATTTTTTAACCAACCCTCACCATTAATCATTTTCGCATATTCTCCGATTGTCATACCATAAACAATTGGAACTTCATGCATTCCAACAAAGCTTTTATTAATTGGATTCAAAACAGGACCATCAATATAATGTGAATTCGGATTGGGTCGATCAAGAACAATTAATGGAATTTTGTTTTCAGCACAGGCTTCCATAACATAATGTAATGTTGAAATGTATGTGTAAAATCTAACACCAACATCTTGAAGGTCAAAAACTAATATTTCAATATTATTTAAATCCTCAGGTTTGGGTTTTCTATTTTTTCCATATAGTGAAATAATTTTAATTTCAGTTTTCTTGTCAATTTGATCTAAGATTTTTTCTCCTGCATCTTGATTTCCTCTAAAGCCATGTTCAGGAGCAAAAACCTTATTGATTTTTATACCTAATGAAATTAGACTATCAACTAAGTGAATATAATTAGAGTCTCTTCTAATTTGACTTCCATGATTTGCAATTATGCCTACATTTTTATTTTTTATATGATTTAAATATTCCTTGGTGTTTTCTGCACCAGTTTTCACAGTACTTTGACTTAAACAGATATAATAGATATTAGAGATAAGCAAAAGAAAAAATGTATTTTTGAAGTTGTAGTAATTATTTTTAATTGAATTTATCATTATTTTTTGCTCGTAGAATGCAATATAAGGAACCTCATAGAAGGAGTGTTTCAAATCGCATAATAAATATAGCAATTATAGCAATTTCAATTGGTATAGCCATTATAATTATTGCTGTGTCTACTGGAAAAGGTCTTCAAGGAAAAATTAGATCTAAAACAGTTGCATTCAATGGTCATATTACTGTTACACCCTTTGAAAATAATGAGTCTCAAATATCAATTTTACCTTTTGAAAATAATCTAGAAATAAAGTCATTAATTAATAAAAATAAGGGAGTTAATAAAATAAATCCAATTGCTTTTGGAGCAGCAATTCTTAAAAATAATAATGATTTTGATGGCGTTTTATTTAAGGGAGTTGATTTTGATTATAATTGGGAAGTAATCAAAGAATTTTTAATAAAGGGAAATTTTCCTGACATTAATAATACCGAGATAAGTAATGAAATTATTTTATCTAAATTAATAGCAAATAGATTATCGCTTAAATTGGGCCAAACTATTGATTTATATTTTCAAAATTCAGTAAATCAAAATATACCAAATAGAGGGAGATTTAAAATTGTTGGTTTATTTTATTCAGGATTTCCAGAAATTGACAATAATATAATTTATGGTGATATTAGGCAAATTAGAAGAATCAAAAAATGGAGCGAAAATAAAATTGGTGCATATGAGATATTTGTTGACAATATTTTTCATGCAGAAGAAATTTCAAAAAAAATTTATTATGAATTGCCTCCTAACTTGGATAGTTTTTCAATAACAAAAAAATATAAAAGTATTTTCCAGTGGATTGCTCTTTTTGATTTCAATATTTTAATAATATTAATTGTTGTTATAATAGTTGCTCTAATAAATTTATCTACAGCTTTGTTAATTTTAATTTTTGAGAGATCGAAAATGATATCTGTTTTAAAAACAATGGGTGCAAAAAATCAAACAATAAAAAAAATATTTTTATGGAATGGTTTAGTAATCCTTTTAAGAGGATTATTGATTGGGAATTTTATTGGGATTATATTTTATTTTATTCAGAAAAGATATGGTTTGATAAAGCTTGATCCTCAAATTTATTTTGTGGAAGAAGTACCTGTAATACTTGATTTTATGGACGTTTTATTTGTGAATATTTTATTTGTTTTTACCTGTACTTTTTTATTATGGATTCCTTTGAATATAATTTTAAAAATTTCACCATCTAGATTTTTGAGATTTAGATAAAAAAATAGCTTGATAATTATTTAAAGTTATTTTTCCCCAAAATGTAGATTTTAGTATAATTGACAAATTTGAAAAAGTTGCAGATAAAGATGCTGCAATTTATACAAGAAAACTTGCCAGAGAGGAAGGTGTTTTTGCTGGTAATTCTTCTGGTGCTCAATAAAAGGAGTTCTTCAATTAAAAAATGAATTAAAAAATGAATTAAAAAATGAATTAAAAAATGAATTAAAAAATGAATTAAAAAATGAATTAAAAAATGAATTAAAAAAGGATGATGTAGTTTTACTTCACGATTCAGGAAGTCGATATATAGGAAAAATTTTTAATGATAAATGGATGAAAAAACAGCGATTTTTATAATAATAATTGTTAAAAAATAAGTTAACAAACTTAGCTTTTCATAGGTGTTTTGGAACATTATTTATATTAAATTTCCTACAATAAATAGTTAAAAAATTCGTTCTTTGTATAGAATATTTAGTATGAGTTGTAAAAACCTCTTCAGTAGAGCACTGAAAAGAATGGGATTTTTGTGGATTTTCCTGTTTTTCTCACTTGCCTATTCGCAGGATGTTCTTGAAATAAGTCAACTTAATGGAATTACGGTTCCAGGCGCACCTCCTCCTGCTTCAATAGGTTTACCTGCAACTTGTCCAAATACTTCTTATGAATTTGGAGTAACAATTACTAATAATTCGGGAAGTACTATAGATTTTACATCTGGAGGGTGGGATCTCAATATTAATATAACCGTTACTGGTGTCAATCCAGATATTTTAAATCGAGTTCTAGGAGCCCCTACTTTAGTTAATGGAGCCAGTAGGACTGAAACCTTTACAATTAATTTAAGTAATCCTGGAAATAACACTTTAACAGCTTCTATAACTGGTGGCGCTCTTTCCACGGAGGTTGCCCCTAATTTAGATGATAATCTTGCAGCTGCAACAATTACATCTAACGCGGTTGCTACTAATGCAACACTAAATTCTTCTGCAGGCACAACAATTTGTGAAGGTGATATTGTTACTATTTCTTCAGGAGGAGGCAGTACATACCATTTTTTTTTAAACGGAGCCCCACTTACTGTTAATCCAACTAATGATGCTTCTTTTTCAACTACAACTCTTTCTAATAATGATGTTATTAGTGTAAGAAGAGTTGATGTAAGCGGTTGTATTAGTACAAACTCAAAAACTTTTACGGTAAATCAAACTCCTAATTCTGGAGGATTGGGAAAATTAATTGATATGGAAGCAAATACTCCAGGAGAGGTTGAAATTACTACAGAATTTCAAATTGATAGAATTGGGTTTGTGGGAAATGCTTCTGCTATTGGTGAAAAATATTATGCTTCGGTAAATGGAGTACTTTTAGGGCCTTATACAACAACATCAACTAATGAAACTCCTTCTACTCTTGCATCTGGATTAGCTCCTTTAATACAGGCCAATTTAAACATTGGATCTGCATTAGCTAATTCTGGTCCTGGAGGCGCTGGAACTATTGAAGTTACATCAAATGCGAAAGGAATGTCATATCCTATTGAAGTTTCGAAATCCGTTGGAGCTTTGTCAACAATTGGTACTCAACTTATTCAAGCTGGCGAAACTTTTACTATTTGTAGTGCAGCAACAATAATTAAAGCTACGGGGCCTGCTATAACTTCATCATATTCTTTTACTCTTGGAGGAAGTCCTCTTGCGCTAACTGCCCCCACTACCGATACTACGACGTTAACACCTCCATTTGGCACCCCCATTATGTTAGAAGTAACAGGATTTACTGACCTAGGATGTTTTTCGAAAAAAACCGTTAATATAGCTGTAAATACTTTAACCTCTGTTGGAGCAATTGGTATTGATCAGACAATATGTGTTGGAGGTAATCCAGCTGTAATATCTTCTTTAGCCTCGGCAACAGGTAGTGGAGCAATTACATACTCATGGTATGCTTTTCCATCTGGAGCAGCAGATTGGTCAGAATTAAGTCCTAAAGTTACTACCGCTTCTTATGACCCTCCATCTTTAACTGTTAGTACTACCTTTAAAAGAAGAGCTATATCCACGTTAAATAATAAAGTTTGTTTTACCGAGAGTAGTGTAGTTACTGTTACTGTAGCACCAGCATTAACTGGTGGCAATATTTCAGATTCTGGAGGACAAAGTATTTGTTCAGGGGGAGATCCCGATAATATGACTATAACTGGAGATACTGCAGCTGCAGCTGATATTTATTATCATTGGGAGAAATCGACAACTTCTTCAATAACTGGTTTTACTGCAATTGCAGGAATTACAAGTCCCTCTTATGATCCACCGTCAGGTTTGGCTCAAACAACTTGGTATAGAAGGGCTATAATAAGAAAAAGCGGTTTAACAGAACTTTGTAGAGAATATTCTCAAGTTAAACCAGTTACAGTCAATGTTGTAGATGCAGGAACATTAAGTTCAACAATTGAAATTTGTCATACTCAACCAACAATAATAGGAAGTTTAAGTGATGCCATTGGAAATGGAGGCTTTTCTCCAGTAACTTATCTTTGGCAAATAAATAATGCTGGTACATGGGCTGCTGCATCTACTGCTTCAGGATCTAATGCTGCTTCTACTTATACCATTCGTTCTAATACATATAATACTGTTGGAACATATACTTTTAGAAGAGATGCAGTTGTTGGAACTTGTTCTGTAACGACTAATGTTGTTACTATAACTGTTCATGCGGCTTTAGTTGCAGGAAATGCTTCAGTGACAACAGATCAAACGGTAATTTGCTCTGGAGGAGATCCTGATAATTTAACAACAACTGGCGGAGCAACAGGAGCAGGAGGAGGAATAACTTTTATGTGGCAAACCTCACCTGATGATTCTACCCCATGGACAGACACAGGAGTAACTTCAGAAGATTATAATCCTGCAAGTGGTTCACAGGCAACAGATTTATATTATAGAAGAGTTGTTATTCGAAGTAATGCTTTTGGTGTAGAACTTTGTCGGGCTGAGAGCGCCTCTGTTTTAATTGATATAAATACAATTTCAGCAGGGACAATAAGTAGTCCAGCATCTATAGTTTGTAGTGGCGATATCCCACCACTAATAATTAGTACAGCTGAAGCAAATGTTGATTTGGGAGCTACTCGTACTTATCAGTGGGTTATAAGAACATATCCTGGACCGACAGCCTGGGATACTGCTCCAGGAACATCAACAAATACTACTTACCAGCCGGGTCCACAAACTTTAAAAACTGAATATGCAAGAGGAGCAATAAGTACAGAAGGTGGTGTGGCATGTTCAGTGAGTTCAACTGTGGTAACAATATTAGTCAACCCTGAAAATAATTTAGCTGTTAGCACTTCTTCTCAAACTATTTGTTCAGGAGATGTTCCTTCACCTTTATTTTTTACAGGTGCTTCTGATGGGGCTGGTTATACAAATCAGTGGTTAGAGTCAGATGATGGTATAGATTATACAGCAATTATTGGTGCTTTTGGTACAGCGTATTCACCAGGTGCATCAACAAGTACTAAATATTATAAATTACAAACAACTTATACTGCTGGACCAATTTCATGCACAACAACAAGTACAGGTCAGCCAGGGACAATCGTAGTTACTGTAGATAATGCAGCACCAACATCTCCAGATATTACTCCAAGTATTGGAACAGTAATTAACACATTACAGGTAACAAAAATTAGTATAGTAGGGGCGCCAGCTGTTGGAAATATATATTATGTAACAATTAATGGAACAACATATCCTCATACTGTAAACCCTGGATTGACTTCTATAAATAACGTTGCTGCAGGTCTAGCGGCTATAATTTTACCTGATGGAAATATTGGATCTGCCATAGCAAATGGTCCTGATGGAGCTGGAACGATTGTTCTTACAGCAGCTACAGCGGGAAGTGTATTTACTGTAAAAACTTCTACATCTTTAGGAGCAGGTGCAAGCATGGGGACTCAAATTGTAACTGGTAGTAAATTGATTACGGTATGTGTAGGAGATTTAGGATCAGCAACTTTAGTAGCTACATCTACAGTAGCATTAGGAGACCCTGCTTACGTATTTACTATTAATGGTATCACAGAAGCTGATGTTCCTGAAGGAACTCTTACTCTTCCTGCAGGTATGGTAGATAATGTTCTTATTATAGCTAAAGCAACATCTAATACATGTACTACAGATTTTGCTATTAATGTAACTGTAAATAGACTTACTGCTGGAACTATAGGAGTTTCCACTTCGATATGTCCCGGAGGTGATCCAGCTGAATTTACTTCTCTTACCATAGGAACAGCACCAGCAGCAGCTTTATTAAGTTATCAATGGTGGGTTCACAATGGAGTAACATGGAATAATAC
>Ga0310120_10001115_pt1 | contig 20381 bp, 13 predicted proteins | sample CB27_AW_983_MG_FD_203506 | JGI IMG/M metagenome (GOLD analysis project Ga0310120, IMG submission 203506) | Marine microbial communities from Western Arctic Ocean, Canada - CB27_AW_983 | ecosystem: Environmental > Aquatic > Marine > Oceanic | place: Canada: Western Arctic Ocean | collected...
GCCGATGTCGTAGCGACCGTCGTACTTCCTGACGTCCACTTCGGGAGCCTGCAACGGGTAGTGCGGTGCGTTGAAGGCCACGTAGAGCAGGAAGGGCTGCTTGCTGTCGGTCGCTTCGTCGAGGAACCTCAGGGCGAAGTCGCCGATGGCGTGGGTCGTGTAGAAGGGGCGGCCGCCCAGCGTTTTGGGGACCGGCCACGTCTGTCCGTTGAGCCGGAAGGTCCCGTCGCCGGTAAAGAAGTTGGTGGCTCCCGAGAGATGGCCCCAGTAGCGGTGGAACCCGAAATCGGTTGGCTGGCCGCTCAGGTGCCACTTGCCGACCATCGCCGTGAAGTACCCCGCCTGCCTCAGTGCTTCGGCGATCGTGGTCCCACGACTCAGCTTCGCGCCGCCCGCCTGGTCGCAGTACAGGCCGGTCAACAGCGAGACCCGGGACGAGTGGCACTTGGCAGTGTTGTAGAATTGAGTGAATCTCAGCCCGCGGCCTGCCAGTCGGTCGAGCCGTGGAGTGGCGATCTCGCTGCCATAACAGCCCAGGTCGGCAAAGCCCAGATCGTCAGCCATGATCATCACGATGTTGGGCCGCTGGGCAGCAGTTGCTGGAGCGGTCCAGGTGGCTGTCAGCACGGCGGCGATCATCAGGGTCTGGCGCATGGGAGTCGCCTCGTCGTACCGAGATCCGGAAACAGGCAGTTCAGTTTGGTGAGCCGTCCGACAACGATCAAGATACCGCACAGGCGGCGTAGGTGGCATCGGGTGGCCGTACCCGAGTAGAAACAGGGTATGAGCGACACATCGATCCCGCTGTTGAACGTCTCGGGCACCCCCTCGGCCATCGGCGAGGCCCACGGCGAGAGGTTTCGAGACCTGGTGCAGGAACACGTCGCCGTCCACCGCGACTGGATCTTCGAGAACACCGCGGTGCCGATGGACGCCGAGAGCCTCGACGCGACGTGGCAGCCGTGGATCGAAGCCAACCAGCAGGCGGCTCCGGAGCTGGTCGAGGAGATGCAGGGGATCGCTCGTGGGGCCGATGTCTCCTTCGAACACCTCTTCCAGGTCAATTCGCTGCTGGACCTCGGCAACTTCCGCTGGATCGACTGCGTGCAGCAACTGGTCGGCTGCACCTGTTTCGTGGTGCCTCACGAGGCCGGCACCGGCCAGACGCTGCTCGGGCAGACCTACGACCTCTCGGCCTTCCGGCGTCGATTCAACATCCTGCTGAGGATTCAACCCGACGACGGCCCGGCCCAGCTGGTCTATTCGCTGGCCGGCATGGTCGGCCTGGCGGGGCTCAACGAGCACGGCCTGGGCATCAACATCAACTACCTTTCGAGCAAGGACTGTCAGCCGGGCAAGTTGCATGCGGTGATCGTGCGGCAGGTGCTGGCGGCGTCGAACCTGGCCGACGCCGTTGCGGCTCCCACCGCGGGGACCCGTGCCGGCGGGTCTCACTACCTGGTCGCCGACGATGCCGGGCACGTGGTCAGTGTCGAGACCACCGCCGAGCAATTCGCGTTGCTGTATCCCGACGGGAAGCCCTACGGGCACACCAACCACTACCTCGCCGAGTGGCTGCAGCCTCGGCAGGTGATCCGTTCGACGGCCATCGGCAGCTCGATTGCCCGCTACACGGCCCTGCGGCGTTTCCTGCAGCGGGACGACCTGGACCGCGAGTCGCTGAAAGCGATGACGGCCGACCACAGTTCCTACCCCCGCTCGATCTGTGCCCACGGCGGGCCCGACGAGCCCGAACATCTCCGCGGCAGCACGATTGCCGCGATGGTGCAGGTGCTGGGCGAGCGGAGCATGCACATCTGCGGTGGCTGTGCCTGCGAGGGCGAGTACCAGACGATCGCGCTGGAGGGCTGACGGTTACTGGAGCAGTTGGTGCACCACGTTGCCGTGGACGTCGGTCAGCCGGAAGTCGCGACCGGCGTAGCGGTAGGTCAAGCGTTCGTGGTCCAGCCCCATTCGGTTCAGGATCGTCGCGTGCAGGTCGTGGATGTGGACCTTGTCGGTGACGGCCTTGAACCCGAAGTCGTCGGTGGCCCCGTGGGCCTGCCCGCCCTTCACGCCGCCCCCGGCCAGCCACATCGTGAAGCCGTAGTGGTTGTGGTCGCGGCCGTCGGTCCCCTTGCCCTCGGAAAGATCGGTCGTCGGCGTCCGGCCGAACTCGCCGCCCCAGACGACCAGCGTCTCCTCGAGCAGCCCGGATCGGGCCAGGTCGTCCAGCAGCGCCGCGATCGGCCGGTCGATGTCGCGGCAGAGGCTGGCCGAGCGGCTGTTGTGTCCGTGGTGAGTGTCCCACGGCTGTCCGTTGCCGTAGTAGACCTGGACGAACCGGACGCCTCGTTCGACCAGTCGCCTGGCCAGCAGGCAGCCGTTGCCGAATTCTCGCGTACCGTAGGCCTGCCGGACCGTCTTCGATTCCCGTGACAGGTCGAATGCTTCGGTTGCGGCGAACTGCATCCGGAACGCCGTCTCCATCGACTTCAGCCGCGCCGCCAGCAACGGGTCGGACCGGCGGCGGTCCAGGTGGCGACGGTTCACCTTCCGCATCAGCTCCAGCTGCCGCGCCTGGGTGGGCCGGTCGAGGTCGGCGTTGCGGAGGTAGGGGATCATCTGCTTGGGGTCGAGTGACTTGTGGTTGATGTAGGTGCCCTGGTGCTCGGCCGGCAAAAACGCGCTGGACCAAAGCACCGAGAACCTCACCGGCCGCCCCGGGCACAGCACCACGTAACCCGGCAGGTTCTCGTTCTCGGTCCCCAGTCCGTAGCTCAGCCAGCTCCCCATGCTCGGCACCGTCGGCGAGATCGTGCCGTTGTTCATCTGCAGCAGGGCCGGGCCGTGGTTGGGATTGTCGGTGTGCAGGCTGCGGATCACGCACAGGCGATCGGCGTGCTGCGACAGGTGAGGCAGCAGTTCGCTGATCTCCAGCCCGCTTTCACCGTGTCGACGGTAGCGGAACGGCGAGGGCATCAGGCCGGACGTCTGCCGTTCGGTTCTCAGCCTGACGGCTTCGGGCCGCTGGCCCGCGTACTTGGCCAGCAGCGGCTTGGGGTCGAACAGGTCGGCCTGGTACGGGCCACCGTTCATGAACAACTGGATCACGCGGCGTGCACGGGGCCTGAAATGAGGCGGTTCGGATCCGCGGAGCGCTCCGGCCAGGGCAACGGCTCCCAGGCCACCGCCCATGCGGTTGATCATCTGTCGTCGTGAGAGTGGGTTCATGGCGGTTCAGTCGACGAAAACGAACTCGTTGCTGCCCAGCAGGACCTGGATGTACTGCTGCCAGCCGCCGGGGCCGGCCTCGGCCAGGAATTCGACGGCCGTCAGTGTCTCGTCTCGATCGGCCCCCCGTCCGAACAGCATGCGGTGCAGGCGATCGATGGCTGCTGCGAAATCGGGATCCAGTGGCACGCGGCTGGCCAGCAGGCCGGCCTGCCTGATGACGAAGGGGCCGTTGAGCACGAACAACTGTTGCAGCGGCGTGATGGTGCGGACCCGCTTGGGACTGTGTCCGGTCGGGGCCGGGAAGTCGAAGAGCCGGAGCATGGTGTCGAGTTCGCGGCGCTGGATTTTCGAGTAGAGCGTGCGGCGTCGGTGCCTGGGGCTGTCGACCGGGATGGCGACACCGCCGAGGGCGGTATCGAGTTCTCCGCTGGCCGTCAGCATCGCGTCCCGCCACGACTCGATCGAGAGCCGGCGTCGGTTCATTCTCGACAGCCAGCGGTTGTCCGGGTCGACCGCCTCGCCCGGCGGGCTGGCCAAGCTGGACTGGCGGTAGGTGGCCGAGAGCACCAGTTCGCGGTGCAGCCACTTCAGGGACCAGCCGTTGTCGATGAACCGGGCCGCGAGGTCGTCGAGCAGCCGGGGGTGTGACGGCGAGTCGCCCTGGAGGCCGAAGTTCGACGGGGTGGTGACCACTCCGCGTCCGAAGTGGCCTCGCCAGATGCGGTTGACGATGACACGAGCCGTCAGCGATCCGCCCTGGCGGGGATCAACCAGGGCGTCGGCCAGTTCGAGTCGTCCACTGCCCTTGCGGAAGGGCTGGATCTTCCCGGGTGAAAGAACTTCGAGGAACCGGCGGGGCACGACCGGTCCGAGGGTCGAGGGATTGCCGCGACGGTGGATGGCCAGGTCGCGGGCCTGTCCTGGCCGGTATTCCAGGCGGGTCATGTCCTGGCCGTCGGCCAGCACGAACAGGCTGGCGTCTTCCAGCGAATGGGCCCGTGGAGCGTTGTAGTCGGGAGTCGTCTGCTTGATCCGCTCGATGCGTGCTTTCAGTTTCCTGATCTGCTGTTGCTTGTCGGCCGGTGGTGGGATCCGGAGTGTCACCTGCGTGATGCGTCGTTCGAGATCTTCGATCTGGCGATCGGCTTGGCGGACGACCCGGGCGCGATCGGGCGGCAACAGCGGCTGGTCGAACAACCGTGAACTGGCCAGTACGCCGGCCAGCGCGTAGTAGTCGGCCTGGCTGACCGGGTCGAACTTGTGGTCGTGACACCTTGCGCAGGCAAGCGTCAGCCCCAGGAAGGTGCGGCCGATGGTGTCGATCCGCTCCTCCCATTCCTCGGCGACGACCCGCCGGATCAGGTCGGGGGCCAGCCGCGGTTCCTTCCAGTAAGTCGGGGAAAGACCCAGGAAGCCCAGGGCACGCCGCTGGTCGATCGGCAGCCCGTCGACCTGGTCAGCGGCCAGTTGGCGTCGGATGAACTCGTCGAAGGGCAGGTCGTCGTTGATCGCCTCGACCACCCAGTCCCGGAATCGCCACGCCTGGGCGGTGGTCTTGAGCCAACTGGCAGTCGTGTCCGAGTACCGGGCGAGGTCCAGCCACAGCCGGGCCCAGTGTTCACCGTAGTGAGAGCTGGCCAGCAGTTGTTCGACCAGCCGGTCGCAGGCATCGGGATTTCGGTCAGCGACGAAGGTCTCGACCTGTGCCGGGGTCGGCGGCAGTCCGGTGAGATCGAAGCTGAAGCGACGGATCAACGTCCGACGATCGGCTTCGGGTGAGGGAGCCAGCCCGTGTTGGTCAAGTCGGGAGCGGATGAAGTGATCGATGCGGCGCCGCGGCCAGCCGGTCGATCGCGAAGACGGCGGGAGACTCTGCCGGCGAGCGGGTCGGAAGGACCAGAAGTCCCGGGCGGACTCGCGGTCGGCGGACTTTTCGGAGGTCCCGAGAGGTCGGTCTTTGGGCAACGGGGCGCCGCGACGCACCCACTCGCGGAGGATCGCGATTTCCGATGCCGGCAGCTTGGCCTTGGGTGGCATCTGCAAGTCGGCGTTCCGGTACTCGATCGCCTCGATCAGCCTGCTCTGTCGCGGCTTCTTCGGGATCAACACCGGTCCGGAATCGCCCCCGCGACGGATCGCGGCGGTCCGATCCAGCCGCAGGCCCCCCTCGACGGGCTTCGACCGTCGCGAGTGGCACTTGTAGCACCGGCGGGCCAGCAACGGTCGCACCCGCCGCTCGTAGAACTGAAGATCCCGAACTGCCGGATTGGCCGGTGGCGAGGGTTCAGCCGAACGAGTCGGTGAGGCGGGCGCACCCAGTACCAGGAGCGAAGCCGTGACCAAGCCGGTGGCAATGGACTTGTCGACCGTCATCGGACGGCTCCTCCGGGTCGGGGCCGCCGCCTATTCCTTGATCAGCTTCTCGACAAGTTCCTGGATCGCCTTCGCATTGGACGGACCACTGCCGACCCGTGTCATGCGGATCTTCCCCTTCTTGTCGATGACGGTGACATGGGGAATACCGGTGACGCCGTAGTACTTGGAGAGCGTCGAACCGTTGGGCTGGATCGCCAGGCGGTGCTTCAGCTTGTGGAAGTCGGCAAACTGCTGGACCATCGCCTGCTCCGCCTCGGCAGTCTGCGGCGTCTGGCCCCTGGAGAGTCGTCCGGTCTTGTCGTTGAAGTTGTACCGCTTGTAGTAGCGGGTCAGGCCGATCAGCAGGAAGTCCTTCTTGTCGTATTTCGCCTGCCACTTGATCAGGTGCGGGAAAGTGCGGATGCACGGCCCGCACCAGACGGCCCAGAAGTCGAGCACGACGACCTTGCCCTTGAGGTCTTCATCGGTCAGCGGTGTGCCGTTGACCCACGATTCGACCTGCAGCGGAGCGATGGCCTGGCCGTTGAGAGCAATGAGCTTCCGGGTCGAGGCGATCGTCTTGTCGAACCGCTTCAGCGAGGCCTTGGCCGCTGTGACAGCCTTGAGTGCGGCGGCGGCGGATTCATCGAGAGCGAGTCCGTCGAGGAAGATGAGGGCGGCCTTCTGTTTCTTCTCGGCCTGGTCCGGGTTGCTGCGGGCCAGTCCCGAAATTTCCTGGGTGGCCTTCTGGCTGAATTGCCGGATCGTCTTTGACTGGTCGGCGTTCTTCTTCAACGACGCCTGCAGAGTCTCGATCTTGATCCGGGACAACACGACCCGGTCACGGTAGACGGTGATCGCCCGGGTCGCCCGCGGGATCAGGTTCTGGCTCTTGGGATTCTTGGGCTTGGCCTTCTTGATCTCGGCTTCGAGCGCGTCGATCAGCTTTTCGGCAGCGTTGGCATCCGTGTCTATGGTCTGCCCGATCACATTGAAAACCCTGCCGAAGAACGCGTTCAATGCGGTGTCGTCTTCAAGAACCTCGCGGATCTCGGTGACGTCGACGGCCGGCTTGGCGGCCTTGGCGGCCTTGGCGTCGTCGGCGGCGGGCACCGGTGTCACCAGCACGCCGCACAACACGGCGCTGAAGAGGATTCGTGTCCAACGCATGGGGAACTCCTCGAGTGTCTCTGAGACGGGGGATGGGGATACCGACCGCCGGGGATCCCAATTCCTCAACGGTCCGTCTAGTAGAGCAGTCGCTCGGTGGGGGCACAAACCCGGCGTGAGTGGTTACAGTGTTTTCCTGCGTGACCGAGTTTCGATCCGATTTTCCCGCACGGCCAAGACATGAATCGTCCCACCTGGATGCTTGGGTTGCTGGCGGCGGTGATTTGCCCGGGATCTTTTCCGGCCCGACCGGTTGTGGCTGGGTGGGAACCGCACGTGGTTGAACAACTCAACGGGTCCGCCCGGCGGATCAAGTCGCCCGCCCGGATCCAGATCGTCTCGCGTGCCTGGAAACTCGGTGCCGTCCACTACCCGTACCTGGTTCATCTGCCCAGGAAGAACCGGCTGATGATGCTGGTCAACTGGGGCACCCGGCCGGCGAACAGATCGGGAGTCACTGCCAGTGACGACGGCGGGAACACGTGGACTCGTCCGCAGCAGGTGTCCGACACGTGGTCGGTCGGTCTCTCGCGGCTTTCCGACGGCCAGCTGGTGCTGGTCTCACAATCGCAGGTGACCGGCCCTAGCAAGAAGTACCTGTTCAGCCGCGATCATGGTGCCACGTGGACCGGGTCGGTGGCGGCACCGGGGTACCGGGGAGACAAGCCGTTCTACGAGGATTCTCAGTTCCTGGTCGATCGGGATGCGTCCGGACGGGTGACCAGGTTGTGGGGAACGGGCAAGGCCCCCGGCAAGGCCTGCCTGGTGCGGCACAGTGACGACCAGGGACGGACCTGGAGCCGCTGTCGGCACGTGCCCGAGTGGGGCCTGACCGGTGAGATCGTGCTGCACCGGGCGGGCAACGGCCACTTGCTGGCCGCCTGTCGGACCAACCTCGAGCGATTCGTGGCCGGAAAGATCGATCACTGGAGCGGGCTGGGAGTCTCGCGATCGGAAGACAACGGGCAGACGTGGTCGAAGATGAGCTACCTGTACGCCTGGGGTCGACACATGTCGAGCCTGGTGACGATGCCCAGCGGGCACATCGTCCTGACCTACGTTGTCCGCAAGGGGTACACGCCCGACGCCGACGGGCTGGCCCGGTTCGGCATCGAGGCGGTCGTCAGCCGCGACCACGGCAGGACTTGGGACCTGGACCACCGCTACCTGCTGGCGACATGGAAGGGGGACGCGTCCTTGAAGGAGGCCTGGCGGGCCAGTGGGCAACGGACCGGGACGGTGCTGTTGCGTGACGAGTCGCTGGTGACGTGCTTCGGCGCCTGGTACCGCAACATCGTGGTCGTTCGCTGGAGGCTCCATGGCGAGAAGCTGAGTCCCAGCACGCGGATCGCCGAATCCGCCTTCGACTCGAAACTCCGCAACGTTTTCGATCCCGCGGTCTCGCACTACGCGAAAACCGACCCGGGAACGCGTTGAGCTGCCGCTGTGCCGTTCAACTCCTGGCCAGGTCATCGAGAACGAGCAACCGTCGGCCGGCCAGGATCGGCAGCGTGGCTCCACAGGCGGCGCAGAAACTCGACGCGTCGGGGCAGTCGGCCTGGCACTCTGGGCATTGCATGGAAGGGGGCAACCTGGTGAATTCAGCGGGGCCGGTGAGTCTTGTCTCCGATGATCTTCATCCGGGTGACCAGCCGCATGTGCAGGTCGGTGACGACCGACTGGACCGCGGGGTCTTTCGAGCTGATCAGGTTGGTTGCCTCGTCGGGATCCTTGGCCAGGTGATACAGCTCGTCACGTGTCGGGTTCAGAAAATCGCGGATGAGTTTCCACTGGCCTGTCGAGATCATCCGCATGTGAGTGCGTGACTGGTGGTGGGTGCTGTATTCGGCGTAGTAGGTGTTGTCCCAGTCGGCCGGTTTCCGGCCCTTCAGCAGTGGCGTGAAGTCGCGGCCTCGCAGGTGCCACGACGCCTGGGTCGGCACGCCCGCCATCGCCAGGATCGTCGGGAACCAGTCGAGGTTCGAGACGGTCTGCTTCACGACGGTGCCCGGCCGGATCACGCCGGGCCAGCGGATCATCGTCGGGACCTTGATCGAATTGTCGTACATGTTGGGGCGCTGGCCCCGGGGGACGTTGTCGGTGGCCGGCGGCGGCGGTTTCAGCACCCAGTGGCCGTTGCCCTTATGCCAGATGCCGTTGTGGCCCATGTTGTAGCCGTGGTCGGAACTGAAGATCACGATCGTGTGGTCGGCAAGCTTGAGATCGTCGAGCGCCTTGAGCATCCGGCCCACGTTGCGATCGACGCTCCGCACGCTCGCCAGGTACTCGCGAGTCATCCGCTTGACCCGGGGCACGTCCAGTTTGGGGTAGTCGGGGTTGGGGATCGGGACGTCCACACCCTTGTACGGTGCCATGTCCTCCTCGGCCACCGGCAGCCAGCGGGCATGAGGTGCCCGGGTGTGCCAGCAGAGCAGGAACGGGTGGGACCTGTTGGCTCGGACGTAGGCCAACGCTTCGTTGGCCAGCACGTCGGCCGTCAGGCCTTCGAACTTCCGGTTCGTGCCGTCTTTCTCGAGCGTGGGGTTGACCGGACTCCAGCCGCCCTGGCGGTGGCCCATGAAGTGGTCGAAGCCGTAGCGGGTGGGATGCTGGTTGTCCTGTCGACCCAGGTGCCACTTGCCGACCAGCGCGGTGTGATAACCCGCCTTCTTCAATTCGCGGGGCCAGACCGGCAGCTTGGGATCCAGCCCCAGCCTGGCTTCGCGACGCGGGTGAATCCAGTCGGTGATCCCCACTTCCGTACCGTATCGGCTGGTCATCAATGCTGCCCGTGACGGGCTGCAGACGGGTGTGACCGTGTAGGCGTTGGGCAGATAGGCTCCCTCGCGGGCGATACGGTCCATGTGTGGGGTCTTGGCCAGGCGGTTGCCCGAGGCTCCCAGTGCCCACGGGGCCTGGTCATCGGTGAAGATGAACAGGATGTTCGGTTTCCGGGCCTGGACAGGTGAGACCAGCCAACCGATCAGCAACAGGGCAACAAGCCACCTCTTCATGGATTCCGTCCGGTTTTGTACGGTGCAAATGGTCGATAGAAAATGGGGGGGGACGCCGATTGTAGCTGAATCGGAGACAATTCGGGCCGAAGCCGCCGGCATCACGATGCTTGCGGATTTTGCGATGGCGGATCGATGACGGGAAAGTGTTGCCATTGCGGCGGCCCCGCGAGCGGGATAAAACTTAGTATCGAGAGCGGTTGATGCGTTAGCGGTTTCGCTTTCGGAACGGAAATCTGTCACGGGAGTTGATCCATGTTGAAGGTTCTATTCGGTGAGAAGTCGACCAACTGCGCTGGTATCACGCGTCGTAGCGCGTTGCAGGTCGGTGGACTGGGTTTCGGTGGACTGACTCTGTCGAACCTGATGTCCGCACGGGCTGCCAAACCGGCCGGAGTCACGCGCGACACCTCGGTGGTCTGGTTGTGGCTCAACGGCGGTCCGACTCACATCGAGACCTTCGATCCGAAGATGACCGCTCCGAAGGAATACCGCAGCGTTTCGGGCGAAGTGAAGACAAAGCTGCCCGGTGTGACCCTGGGCGGTCACTTCAAGGGCATGGCCGAGCAGGCCGACAGGATGACCTTCGTGCGGTCGTTCGTGGTTCCCAGCAGCAGCCACAACACGGGTGCCTTTTGGGTGAACACCGGCTACGGCCCCCGCAACCGCCCGTCGTTGGGGTCCATCACATCGCGCGTGCGGGGTCCCAATCACCCGCAGACAGGCATGCCGACTTACGTGAAAATGGGCAATATCGGGTTCAACACCGATGCCCCGATCATTCCCGGTTCCGCGTGGCTGGGTAAGGCCTTCGGCCCGTTCACTCCGAGTGGCCCGTCACGCGAGAACATGACCCTGACAACCCAGGTGTCTCGGCTGGAAGACCGGCGTTCGTTGCTGAAGGGTCTCGACAAGATCCAACGCGATGTTGACGCCAAGGGCGTGATGGACGGGATCGACGGAATGAACCACCAGGCGTTCAGCCTGATCCTGGGCAAGGCCACGCAGGCCTTCGACATGAAGCGGGAAGACCCGAAGGTGGTCGACAAGTACGGCGGGGGACTGGGCCAGTCGCTGTTGACGGCCCGTCGCCTGTGCGAGGTCGGGTGCGGATTCGTGGCGGTTTCGTTGCAGGGCTGGGACATGCACGGAAACGTGGCGGGCGGGATGAACGGCCGTGGTCCGCAGGTGGACCGTGCGGTGTCGGCGTTCGTCTCGGACATTCACCAGCGTGGTCTCGACAAGAACATCCTGCTGGTCATCTCGGGCGAGTTCGGTCGCACGCCGCGGATCAACAAGAACGCCGGACGTGATCACTGGGGTCCGTTGAGCACGCTGGCGCTGGCCGGGGGCGGGTTGAACATGGGCCAGGTGGTCGGCAAGTCGTCGCCGAAGGCCGAGGTGCCGGCCGGTGGCAAGGTGGGGCCGCAGGAACTGATGGCGACCGTCTTCCACGTGCTGGGCATCGAACGCGAGACATCGTTTGACGATCCGGCCGGCCGTCCGATCCCGATGCTGGGAACCGGCCAGCCGATCAAGGGACTGATCTAGCCCGGCGGCGGGCCCGGTTCATTTCTGCCGCAGGTTCTTGTTGCAGTTCTTGTCCTGCGAGACGCCCGTCCCGGTGATTGCGACCGGGTGCGTGAACAGGTATTTCCAGGCGGCCTCGTGGAGGTATGTTCCCGAGTCGTCGCGTCGGGCACTGCCTCCGGGAACGACGGCGACATGCGCCCGGCTGGTGTTGCCGCCGACGTCGAAGGTGCTGACCAGCCGGCGGGAAAAGCTGAACGGTGAGGCGGCCTTGTCGACGTCGACGATCGCCCCGTGCCTGTGCAGTCCCAGCAGTTCCCACGATCGGCAGTAGTGGTCGCCCGACCAGCCGGTGTCCAGGACGTGAGTGAACCCGAAGAAGCGGTTGGTGGGAGTGGCCGAGGGCAGTTTCTGCCAGGTCTGGTACTGGTCGCGTGGCCCGGAAAACATCACCACGCGGCTGACCTTCTTGTGCACCGCGAACCGTGCTGCGGTGGTCGATCCGTGCGAGATGCCGGCCACGATCACGTCGTCCCATCTCAGGTCACTGCCGTCGGACGTCAGGAAGTGGCTCCACTTGGCCTGCGGATTCTTCTTGGCCAACCAGGTCACGAACTGGCGGGACCGCTCCATCATCCCGTCGGGCTTGGGGATCGAGAGGTCCGGGCTGTGGTCCTCGCCGGTGGCCGCCTCGAGCCTCGCGTCACCACGGCACATGTTTCCCACCGGGTTCTCGCGGCAGATCTTGCCGAACCACCGGTTGGCGTAGTGGACCTGGATCGCATGCAGTCCGTAGCTGGAAAGACGGTCGAACAGGCGTGAATTGTGACTCATCAGCCAGATCACCAGCTTGCCACGCGGGCTGACCCGCGTGTCGACGATGGCGTGTTGCCGGTCCTTGACCTGGCCGCCGGCCGAAAACACGAAGTCGATCTCGGGGTGCTCCTTGGCTTGCGGGTCGATTCTGCTGGCCCGTTCCCAGAGCTTGTATCGCCGGGGCTTGGGGTCGGAGTATTTCAGGGACGTCGCCACCACCATGTGCTTCAGGTGCAACTGCAGGAAGTCGAAGGTTCGTTTTCCGTTCCGATCCGTGAAGAACTCGGTTCCTCCGTGTCCCGAACCTGCCAGGACATGAAGCTGGACCGGCCGGCCGGCCTTCCTGTAGGCCCGCTCGATGGACTGGGACTGGTCCAGCAGGACCGTCCTGTCCATGTCACCGTGGAAGATCAGCAGCGGGGGATCATCCGCGGTCACGTGGTACGCCGCGGAGGCCTGCCTGGCCAGTTCGACTTTCTGGTCGGCGCCACCGCCCAGCAGGTTGTAGACGACCGACCCCTTCTTGTTGGCCCGTGACGGCTGCGTCCTGCTTCTGAGCACGAAGTCGGTCGGACCGTAATAGTCGACCACCGCCTGCACTCGTGAAGACTGGTCGAGATGTCCTCCCACGGTCCCTTCGAGCTTGCTGTTTCCGCCGGTCGTTCCCAACAGCGTCGCCAGGTGGCCTCCCGCGCTGGAACCGGACACGGCGATCCGATCCGCCAGGTAACCATGATCCTTGGCATGGGCCCGCAGCCAGCGGACGGCGGCCTTGCAGTCGTGCAACTGGGCCGGGAACTTGGCGACGTTGGAGAGGCGATAGGAAATGCTGGCGACGGTGTAGCCGTAATTCGACAGCCAGGACAGGCGGCAGCGGTTCTTCGACCCGGTTCGCCAGCCACCTCCGTGAATCCAGACAACCAGCCGGGATCCCTTCGGTGTCTCCGGCAGGTGCAGGTCCAGTTTCAGGCTCTGCCCGTTGATGCTGGCGAACTCGAGGTCCTTGACCACTTTTCCTGCGGCAACCGAGTCCGCCGCGGAACAGGCCAGGAGCAACGGGACGATAAAGGCAAGTTGTCGAACGTGCATGCCTGGTGAGTTCCTGTCGAGAATCGGGGACGTCTTGGCCACTACTTCGGATTCGTATCAGGCAACACGATACTTCGCCACGAAATCCTCGTTCAAGGCAATGCCGATGCCGGGTCCTTCGGGAGGGCGGACGCGACCGCCGTTGTCCCGGACCTGTTCGAACACTCCCAATGGCTCGGTCAACAAATGTTCGTGGAACAGGTTGGGCGTCGTGTCGTATTCGAGCATCGGTTCGAACTGTTTCAGCCCACCGGGGAGATCGGGGAGAGTCGACACCAGGTGCATGTCGACGGCGATCAGTACGTCCGAACCCCACACGTGCGGGATCACCGGGGTGCCGAAGGCGTGGGCCATCGCCACGATCTTGATGAACTCGCTGATCCCGCCGGTCGCGGCGACTTCCGGCTGAAGAATGTCGACCGAGCGTCGACAGAGCAGTTCACGGTGTCCAAAACGGGTCCATTCGGCCTCGCCCCCGGCGATCTGGATGCCCGGCAGCGCGTCGCGGACCTGGCGGTACCCGTCGTAGTCCTCGGGCATCACCGGCTCTTCGAACCAGTAGTAGTCCAGGTCCACAAGCGCCAGTCCCAGTTGAATGGCCTCGCCGACGGTGTAGGCGTGGTTGGTGTCGGCCATCAGCTTGAAGCCGTCACCGGCTCCGCGCCGCACCGCAGCGGCCAGTTCGATGTCCCGTTCGACTCCCAGGCCGAGTTTCATCTTTGATGCGGTGAATCCTCTCTCGACGATCGCGGCCACTTCCTCTTCGAAGACCGCCGGCAGGTCGTCCCGCTTGCGGAACATCATCCCGTAGCCGTAGGCGACGAAGTCGTCACGGGCCTTGCCGCCGAGCAACTGGTACAGCGGCAGGGCGGTGGCCTTGCCGAGGATGTCCCACAGGGCGATGTCGACGCCCGAAAGACAGCAGATGGGCATCCCCTTCTGGCCGTGGTCGCGGACGGAGTTGTAGACGTCGTGCCAGATGACGTTGATGTCCAGCGGGTTGCGGCCGATCAGCCGCGGGGCGATCACGTGCCTGAGGATGGCCTGGTTGGCGAAGGCGAAGTCGCCGGCTCCGAAGATCTCGCCGATTCCCGTCAGTCCCTCGTCGGTGTGCACGAGCACCAGGTGAGCGGTCCGCTTGTCGTAGTAGCCCTGGGCGAAGCCGAGTTCTTCCTGCATCTCGTGCTGCAGGATGATCGATTCGATCTCGGTGATGCGCATCGGGACTGGTCCGTTCGCGTGGTCGGCGTGCTGGCGGCGCCGTCTCAGCCAATCAACTCGGGGACCACGTGTCCACCGTGGACCAGCGGCCAGGGCCGCCCCTGCCGGTCGGCGATCTTCTGCTCGTGGTCGATCCCCAGCAGGTGATAGGCCGTGGCCAGGATGTCCTTGGGCGAAATGGGTCGCTCGGTCGGGTAGGCGGCGATTTCGTCGGAGGCCCCGATCAGGGTGCCGGGCCTGATGCCGGCGCCGGCAAACAGCTGGCTGTAGACCTCCGACCAGTGACCGCGGCCGGGTCCCTTGTTGGTGTTGTAGAACTTCGGCGTGCGTCCGTGCTCGCTGAGACACAGCACCAGCGTGTCGTCGAGCATGCCCCGTTGTTCGAGGTCGCGGATCAGTGCCGAGTAGGCCCGGTCGAATCCGGGCAGCAGCAGCTTTCTCATCCGCGGGTGATGATCGTGGTGCGTGTCCCAGCTCTCGTCGGACCGCTCCCACTCGTCCCAGATCACCGTGACCAGTTTCACGTCGTTCTCGATCAGCCGTCGGGCCGACAGGCACGACTGGCCGAAGAGGTTCATGCCGTAACGCTCGCGGACACCGGCGGGTTCGCTCTGGATATCCAGCCCACGTCGCAGCTTGTCGGAAGCGGCCACCGAGAATGCCCGCTCACGGGTCCGCTGGTAACTCTGGACCGATGAGGCGGTGTCGATCCAGCGGGCCTGGTCCTCGAGCTGGCCCAGCAACGACCGGCGGCGGTTGAGAATGTCGAGCGTCAGGCCGGGGACGTGGCGTTCGCTGAAGGAAAACCGGCCCTCGGGAGTGATTTCCAGGTACGGGTCACCCTGGGGCATCTCGCCGCGGAATTCTCCCCACACCGGGTCGTAGGACGCGCCCAGGAATCCCCCGAACGTGCCGGCTCGCTTGTTCGGACCCGAGCGGGTGCTCTGCACCCACGGCAGCCCGACACTGACCGGCGGCCGGAAGCCGCGGTTCTGCCGGTTGGCTCGCTCGTCCAGGAAATCCAGCACGCCGCCGAAGAACGGCCAGTGGTCCGGGTGACGCTGGCGGCCCTCGAGATTGGTTGTCTCGAGGTTCCCGGTCAGCGTGTAGGCGGCGTTGTGGAGCGGCCAGGGATGTGACATCGACCGGATCACCGTGCAGCGATCCAGCACCTCGGCGGTCATCGGCAGCAGCTCGTTGACCCGCACGCCGGAGAGCTTCGACGCGATCGTTCCGAATTCGCCGCGGATCTCTTCCGGAGCGTCCGGTTTCGGATCGAGCGTGTCGAGCTGGCTCCAGGCACCGTAGATGTAGAGCAGGATGCAGTTCTTGGCACGGCCGAACGTCGATTCGAGTCCGGCCGTCGGAACGGGTTTCGCAGCCGGCAGAATCGAGCCGCCGGCCAGTGACCCGGCCAGGCCCAATCCGCCCACACGAAGCATCTCGCGACGATCCAGTCCACCACGACCGTGGTGAGCCAGTGAACGTCCGGTGCCGAGGATTCTGAGCATGAATTCGTGAACGCTAGGTCCGTGGAAGGACTCCAGCCTATCGCACAGGCCGAATGATGGTCAATTCGGAGATGAAGCGGACGGGAATATATCCTTCCGTCAAGAAAGGAGTTCCACCAGGAAGATCAACAACCGAACCAAATGACCCAGGACCAACAGAACGAAAAATCCGATTGGAAGGAAGCAGAGAAATCTCACGAGGACGTTCTTCTTATCGGACTCGTCGGGTTCATCGAAGTGGCTTGAATGGCTGGTTGAACTGGCGGATGGTGGGAAGTCTGTCTGTGGCACATCTGCCCGGACCGGTTTTGAGTGAACCCGGAGAGTGATCGATGCGCGGGAGACCTGGCGGCCGTCGGATCCTGCTGGCCGTGGCCTGCCTGTTGCTGCCGGGGATGTCTCTGTCGGCCGCCGAGCGACCCAACATCCTGCTGATCGTCGCCGACGACCTGGGGTACTCGGACCTGGGCTGCTACGGGGGCGAGATCGCCACTCCCAACCTCGACCGGCTGGCCCGCCAGGGGCTGCGATTCACGCAGTTCTACAACAACGCGATCTGCACCGGCACGCGGGCGTCACTGCTCACGGGCCTCTACCCCCGCCAGGTCGGTCTCACCAAGCTCCAGCGGTGCGTGACATCCGCCGAGGTGTTGCGGGCGGCCGGGTACCGGACGTTGATGGCCGGCAAGTGGCACCTGGCCGGCGACCCCAGGCAACGGGGTTTCCAGAAGTACTTTGGATTGCTGACCGGGTGCTGCAACCAGTTCAATCCCGGGGCACGACGTCCCGGCGAACCCGAGCCGGGAAAGAAGTTTGTCGGTGACAACCAGCCGTTCGCCGTCGCCGATCGGGTCGTCAAGCCGTACACGCCCACCCGGGGTTTCTACACCACCGACGCGTTCACCGATTCGGCTCTCCGGTTCCTCGGCGAGGCCGACAGGCGTGACCAGCCATTCTTCCTGTACGTGGCCTACACCGTGCCGCATTACCCGTTGCACGCGCCGCCGGAGGACATCGCCCGGTACCGGGGCAAGTTCCTGTCCGGCTGGGACGAGCTGAGGAAGAAGCGGCTGGAGCGGATGAAACGGCTGGGCCTGGTCGATGCGAACCTGGAGCTCCCGCCCCGCAACCGGCACGCACCCGCGTGGGATGACATCGATGACAAGCACGCCTGGGACCTGAAGATGGCCGTCTATGCCGCGATGGTCGATCGGATGGATCGCAACATCGGGCGGCTGCTCGAGCGGCTTCGCAAGACCGGGCAGGAGGAGAACACGCTGGTGTTGTTCTTCTCGGACAACGGCCCCAGCGACGAGGACCGCACCAGCACGCCGGAGATTCCACCCGGTCCGGTCGAGAGTTACCGGACCGTGGATCTGCCGTGGGCCAATCTCAGCAACACGCCGTTCCGGCACTTCAAGCGATGGAACCACGAGGGGGGAATCTCGACCCCGTTGATCGCACGCTGGCCGCGGGTGATCAGGACCGGTGGCCGGATCACCGATCGGCTCGGACATGTCATCGACATCATGGCCACCTGCGTGGACATCGCCGGTGCGACCTATCCGAAAACGGTCGGCAGGCAGAAGATCCCGCCGCCGGAGGGTCGCAGCCTGCTGCCGATCCTCTCGGGGAAGCCGGGCGGGGACCAGCCGCGGACGCTGTACTGGAACCAGCGGGCGTTGTGGCGGGCGGTTCGCCGGGGACGCTGGAAGCTGGTCTCGCCGGACCACACCTACCAGTACAACCCGTGGCGAGCCGGGCGGAAGGGCCGGATCCTTCTCAAGCCACCGGCCGACCTCGACCAGCTGTGGGAACTCTACGACGTCCAGGCCGATCGGACCGAGATGAACAACCTGGCAAGGAAGCACCCCGAGCGAGTCCGGGAACTGGCCGACCTGTATGCCGCCTGGGACCGGCGGGTCACAGCCAGTCGGTGAAGCCGGTCCGCTTCATCGGGTCGTCCATCCACGACGTGTCCGGTTCGGGCAGTGCCAGTGCCTTGGTGACCGACAGCCAGCCATCGGGCAACGGCTTGCACGATGGGTAGCCCTTGCGAGTGATCCAGCAGATCTCACCTCGTTCCTCGCACGCCTGCCCGATCGCGAGCGTGGCGCGGACGTCCTGGGCCACGTATTCGAGGATCTCGTCATAACGCCCGTCGGCCCACATGTCGGGCGCCAGCTTCTGGGCTTCGTTGGACGACTTGCCCGGCAGCCCCATTCCCTCGGCGGCCTTGCCCAGCCCGATGGGATAGCCCAGTTGACAGAAGACGTGGAACATCATGTCCACGTGGTCGCGGGCCAGCTGCTTGCACTCCTCGGGCATCCCCGACTCCTCGGCCAGGATGTCGAAGTCGAAGCCCAGGCCGTTCCAGGTCAGGATGGTGGCACCGTCGGAACCGGCGTCCACCAGGAACCGGACCAGTTCGCTCACCTCCTCGGCGCTCATCCGGGGTGACGGCGTCCCCTCCCCTGTCTTGCCGTGCCACGTCCGCGGTTCGTCTTCGTTGCTCGAGAGTGTCGCGGCGCAGGTGATGCCCAACGGTCGGTGTGATTTCAAGTCACCCACCGGGCCGTCGATGATCTTGGCCGTCTCGATATCGAAAGCGATGTAGTGTCGAGCCATGTGCTCATTCGCCGGCAATACAGGAGCGGTGCTTTCCGCCGCAGAGAATCAACCGGTTGCCTGATGATCTCAGGTCGGTCACCAGCTCAGCGATCCTCGGCTTTGGCCGAAGGACTCGGTCTCGAGTCCCGCATTGTTGAGCATCGTAACGAACAGATTGCACAGCGGAGTGTTTTTCTTGATGTCGTGGGCGATGTACTGGCCGTGTTTGAACCCGCCGCCGGCCAGGAAGATCGGCAGGTTGCGGGCGTGGTGTGCGTTGGCGTTGCCGAGGTTGCTGCCGAAGAGGATGGACGTGTTGTCGAGCAGCGTGGAACCCACTTCCGTCTTGTCCTTCATCTGGCCCAACAGGCTGCCGAAGCAGTTCACGATGCCGGTCTCGATCTTCTGCAACTCGGCGATCTTGGCGGTATCCTGGCCGTGGTGCGACAGGTTGTGGTGGTTGCCGGTCACGCCTTCGACCTTCGGGACGACGAAATGGTCCTGGATCATGACGCTGATGACCCGGCTGGAATCGGTCTGCACGATCAGCGGCACCAGGTCCACCAGGAGTTGCGCGCGACCGATCAGGTCGCTGTTGTCGAGAATGTCGGCGGGCTGTTTGGTGTCGACGGTGGGCTTGGGCTTGTCCATCCAGCCCTGCACCTCCTTGATGTTGGATTCGGCCTGGCGGACAGACTGGAAGAATTCGTCCAGCAGGCGGTTGTCCGCGGAGCTGGCCTTCCGCCGAACCGAACCGGTCTGTGATTTCAGCTGGTCCAGGATGCTGCGGCCGTCGTTGAGCTTCCGCTTCTCGGCCTGGACCTGTTGGGGTTTGCCCTTGAGAAACATCTGGGCGAAGACCCTGGCCGGGCTGGTCTGGGCAGGGATCATCACGCCGCCGCTGGTGTACGACTGGCTTTGCGGCTTGACGGTTCCCAGCGTGACCGAGGGGAACCGGGTGACGTAACCCAGTCGGTTGGCCGCGACCTGGTCGATCGAGATGGTGTTGCGGAATCCGCTGACGCCCGGCTTGCGAGCCGCTGTCAGCCAGGTCATCTCGCTGTCGTGGGGTTGCCGACCGGTCTGGTTCTCGTGCGCGAGACCCGAAAACAGGGTGAAGTCTTTTCGGTGGTCCTTGAGCAGTTCCAGGTACGGGGTCGATTCGTAATAGGCACCGCGTGTCTTGGGCCACAGCAAGGGTGGATGGAGACCGAGTGAGGTGCAGACGAAGACCAGTCGCTTTGGCGGCCGGTTGCCGGCAGCAGCCAGCGCGGGGTTCATCGATTCCAGCAGCGGCAGCGCCAGCGAGACGCCGGAAGCCTGGAGGAACGTTCGTCGGTCAAGGGGACGTGTCATGTGTTTCACCTGTTTGGCCGTCGCATCAGGCGACGATCGGCTGTCACTTGTTCCTGAACAACGAGCTTTGGACGACCTCGTGGATGATCGTTCTGACCGGGAAGTCAGCTTTCCGCGTTCGATCGAGAATCGCCTCGATGTCGTCACGGTCGGCGAACTGGATTTCACCACCAGTTGAGTAGACCACCACCCGTGACACGAAGTGACGGGCGATTTGTTCTTTGTCGGCCAGCAGGAGGGTCTTGAACTCCCTGATGCCCGAGAACTTCTTGCCGTCGGCCGTGACGCCGCTGGCATCGACAGCAGGTCCGGTCGTGTACGTGTTCGCGTTGAGGAACCCAAAGAAACCAGCTTGGCCGCTCTTGTTGGCACGGTACCTGGTCCGAAAACCCCCGATCGGATCGAAACTCTCCAGCGCGAATCCCGGCGGGTCAATTTCCCGGTGGCACTTGTTGCAGGTTTCGTCATTCCG
>Ga0310120_10001118_pt1 | contig 20373 bp, 21 predicted proteins | sample CB27_AW_983_MG_FD_203506 | JGI IMG/M metagenome (GOLD analysis project Ga0310120, IMG submission 203506) | Marine microbial communities from Western Arctic Ocean, Canada - CB27_AW_983 | ecosystem: Environmental > Aquatic > Marine > Oceanic | place: Canada: Western Arctic Ocean | collected...
CCAGCCTTCCAGCCGGTATTGATTCCGACCTGTTCCGCGCCACAGTGAATCGAGTTAACAATGATTCCATTTCCGATCGCTTCCCTGCAGGCGGAAGCCGGATCAACAGGACCCTGGTTGAAAGGCTCATTGCCCGCCACGAAGATGGCCTTGTAGGTGTTCGGCGAGGTGTCCCACTCGAGATCCCCGACCGCACGCTTGATGACCGCTCCGCAGAACTCCGAGCCGCCATTGGTGCGCAGGGAGAAGAGTTCTTCACTGATCTTGTCCAGATCCCGGGTCAGCGGCTGGATCTGCCGGATCCAGTGAGTTTCCGCATTCAGTCCATCGTTCCCGTATTCATAAAGCGCCACCTCCACGAAGGGAACCCTCCCGTTCTGCTTGGCCTGGATAAAGGTGTTAACGATACTCCAGAGTTGGGTTTTTGCCTGCTCGATCAGTCCGCTCATGCTCCCACTCGTATCCAGCAGGATTGCCAGCTGCACCTTGGCCTGATTCTTGTCCGGTTTGGATACCTCGGCCTTAGCCTTTCTTTTATTCTCCCCCTTGAGCTTGACCTCACGCGCATCTCCGGAAGGAGGATTCGCCAGGGTGAGTGTTACGCCGGCCAGGATGCCGACACTGCATATAAGTGATTTCAGTTTCATGGTCTTGGTTTCGATTGTGGTTAAAGTTTGGCCGTCGCGGCAGGAACCGCGTTCGGCGTGATCATCTTGTTCTCATGTCTTTATTGGTATTGATTGACTGCTACCTGACGCGATAGCGGGTGCCATCGACGACCAGTTCGAGGTTCTTTCCAAGGGCGAGACAGCTCTGGCGCTGCTTGGCAACCAGTTTGTCGACCACGATCCGGAATTCAGGACTATCGATCGAGATCTCCTTCACGGGGAGGTTGGCTCCCTTCGATGCCATGGTCACGCTGGCATCGACCCACTCATTATCGCGTTTGAAGAATGCCATGTCGGCATGTTGCGCGACGTTCTGGACTTCTTCCCTTTGCAGGGCATCGTTCACGTATCCGTTGGTTGGGTTCAGGTTTGCAGCTCCCTTTTGCGACCAGAGATTAAGATCCTGGTTCACGCTGCTCCTCCCGCTGCGAAGCTTGAGGGCCTTCTCGTCGAAGTTGAAGGCGGCCCGGGAGTTCCGCCGCGCTTCCGGTCGGAATACTTCGCCATCAAGCGCGAGAAAGGCGGTGTATTCCGTGAGGATTCCATGCTCGGTGGAAAGCCGCACGATCTCGTCCACCAGTTCCTTCACCCGCGGGTCGTTCCGATCGACATTGTCGCCGGTCAGGCCGCCAAGTGCGGAATCGGCACCCAGGTCACGCAGTGCTTCGGTGAGAATCGCAATCTTCCGCATCGCCCACAGCCGTGGCACAAAGGAATGACGCTTCTTGCCCGGCTTGAAGGCGAAGGTGTATTTCTTGCGCTCCTTTCCATCGTCGCCCGTGAGGCGAAACTCGAGCGGCTCACTCCCAATGTAGCGGCCCGTCACGATAATCTGATCGTTCGCGAAGAAGTCGGGCAACCGGTGCGGCACCAGATCGGCAATGCGATGCGGCGCCGGATTGCCGTCCTTGTCGACCACCTTGATCTTGGGAAAGCTGAGCACCGGGCCCGAGAGGCGACGGAAAACGGAGGCCACCTTCACTTCCACCTTCTCCTTGGGAAGAACGTAGGTGGCAGTCGCGCGACTGTCGTCAGCGAGGCGCGAGAGGAGTGGCGTGTTAACGTCGACTCCCACCCCGAAGGTGAAGATGCGGCGGCGATTCTTGTTCGCGTCCGCTGCCTTCTCGCGAATGCGCTTTTCGGAGGTCTCCCCGATGGTGGGAAGGCCGTCCGTGACGAAGAGCACGATGGGCACTGTTCCCTTCCGAACTGTCTGCGCAATGGCGGCCTGCAATGCTCCGTGGATGTTTGTCCCTCCACTGACACGGATGCCGTTGATGAACTTGCGGGCCCGGACAATGTTGGCGCGATTCACAACCACGGGCTTGTCCGCGAACGGCTCGACCGCCTCGTTGTAGATGATCAAATTGAAAAATTCCCCCTCTTCGAGGCCCTCCATCACCTGGAGCGCAGCGGAGCGGGCCTGGTCGAGCTTTTCGCCTGCCATGCTGCCGGAGCGATCCAGGACAAGGGTCACTTCGCGATTCAGCCTGGGGGCGTTGTCGTCACGAGTCGGCGACGCCATGAGGAGCAGGAAATGTCCTGTGTCCCCGGCCTCTTCGGGGTGAGTGAGGAACGATGCGACGGCTTCCTTCTTCTTACGACGAAGGACTGAGAGGCGGAATGGGCCGGAGGCAATCTTGCCCCCGAGTTTCAACCTCATGCCGTTACCTTGTTTCTGCGGAGAGATCTCGTGGCTTGGCGAGTAGGTCGTCGCGATGCCGCCCTTCAGCGCCCAGGTCACATCGATGGTCCACTGCACGCGGTAATCGAGCGACTCCGAACGCGGCAGAACGTAGTCAATGCGATCGACGTCGATGGGCAGCAACTCTTCGTAGACGAAGCGCACCTTGCCCTCACTGCGCGGAGGGATCGGGAACACACTCGAATCCACCGCCCCGAATCCTGCGAATTCAAGGATGGCGGGATCCTTCGAGCGCCTCACGATTTCATCATAAATGCGCCGAGCCTCCTCCTTGGGGAGGATCTTGGCCTTGAATTCGACGTTGGAGCCCTCCATCGAGAACGACTTGAGGACGGCACCGGGCGGCACCGGCAGCAGGACCTGTCCCTCCTGCTGGCGGCCCGCCGGGTTGAAGAAGTTGATCGTGAGAGTCGTCTTGGCGATCTGGTTGTCGATTTGCACTGCGGCATTGATCGAGCGGACCTCCACCCGACCCACCGGTTGTGGAACGGGTATGGGCAGGGGCCGCACATGCGGGAGCCAGTGATGGTGATGATGATTGGCAACTCCATGGGCACTCACCTTGGGAATCCAAACCAGGCTCCCGCCACCCACCAGCATCGCATTACGGAGAAAAGTTGATCGTTTCATAGGAACAGAAATTCGCTTTCTTGGTGTGGAGAATACGCCCCAAACCGTTGGCGGTCTGTAAAGTGGCCGTAAAGCCTGATTCTCTGCGCGTTCCGTGGGCCAGACTCCCCGAGAGGCACAATTCCGGAAGTTCCGCCCCGACCCGAAGAAACCGGTGTCAAGGCTCCGAAAAACGAGCATTTCCCCGGTTGCCCCCCTCGGAGAGGCGGGAGAGCAGAGCGAACTCTGCGTCTGCTTCCGACCACGCTTCGAGGTCCGGAGCTTCTTCAGGATCGAACGTCACTTCGTCGGTGCCAATCGCGACCTAGCGATCAGTTCGGGAAGGTCCTCCAACCACGCGCGGGCCATGTTCCCGTGCGCCAGACATACGCGTTCAACGAAGTCGGAACAAAGATCAACCTGCATGGGCCTCCAGACCTCGCTGGAAACCGGCAAGATCAGGAACCCAACTGCGCGACAATCTGATCCGTCAAGGCCTTCACCACCGCTTCGGCTTCCTCACTTCCTTCTCCACCACCATTTGAACCGGGTGCTCCGCTCTGCGGAACGGTGCACACCACGCCGGGCCGGAATTCTGAGTTGTCGCAAAGTTCGCACTCTTTCCAGTTCGCCCGCTTGTCGTCCATGCCCAACGTGGCGCGGAGATCAATGAGTTCCTTGGCCTGACCACCTGTGATGGTGAGCAGATCGCTTCCCTTCAACTGGGTTGCGAGCAACACCGTCTGGCAGTAGGCATTGGTGTTCTCCATCTTCCAATAGGCATCTTCAATGTCTTTCCCCCACGTGATCACACCGTGGTTGATCATGAGAACGGACATGTGCTCGATGGCCGCTTCACCCACTGCCTCGGCATTGGCCGGGGTCCCGGGCGTCTGGTATTCCGCCATCCCGATCTCCCCGAGAAAGACTTCGGCTTCCGGAATCATGCACGTGGGGGGACGCACTCCCGCCACTGCAAAGGCCGTCGCATGCGGCGGGTGGGCGTGACAACAGGCCTTGGCCTTGGGTTGCCGCTTCATGATGGCCATATGCGTCAGGCACTCGCTGGTGCGCTTGCGCTTGCCGGCCAGCTGGTTCCCATCGAGATCAATGAGCGCCATGTCTTCCGGCGTCATGAAGCCTTTCGAGATCAAGGTCGGAGTGCAGAGAACGAGATTGTCTCCCACCCGGATCGTCATGTTGCCACCGTTGCCGTCCGTATAACTCTTCTCCCACATCCGACGACCCAGATCGCACATGCGGTTCTTCAGGTCCTCGACACCAAGCGAGTGAAAAAACCTCTGGATCTCGGCCGGCGTTCGCGGATCACCACCGGGTTCCCAGCGAAACTCGTAATCAGGCACCATCGGCTCCTCGGTCACTCCTCCCGTCCCTTCCCCGCTGGTTATTCCCCGCTTGTGCCGCGCCTGCACGGCCTTGATGGCGTCCTTCGCAGTCGGAGTGAGGAGGACTCCCTCCGGAATCGATTCCAATCCTCTGCCCCCGCGGATCAGGGCCTCCACATCGCGTCCGGTAAGTACTTTCTTCATTCGTCGTCGTCCTCAGGAGGATAGGGTTGGTGATCTATCCGATCAAAAATCGCCACCGTGATGGCATCGACCGGGGTGGGGCCCTCGAACGGCGCAGTCGCTTCCGCACCTTCCACAAAGCCCACGATGTCGTGCTGGCCTGCGCCCAGGTTGTCGTAGACCACGAGGGAAGGCTGCTTGGTCAACCCCGGTTCCACCTCACAAGCGGTGTTGAGCTGTTCCGCTTCCAACGGATTCACCACCAGCCACCGCGCACCACGAAAAGCGCACTCCTGCACGCTCATGGTGACCTTGCCGATGACTTGTCCGATTCTCATGGTTGTTGATCGTCGATGACTCCCTGCACGAAGCAGCGCACCGGGGAGTGCTCGTCGCGCACGATCCCTCGCGCTCCGATCCCATCTGTGCTCACAAAGACCCGCTGGTGCAGGCCTGCTCCGAAAAGATCGATCGCCACGAAGGGTGGCTCGCTGAGGGCGGAGCCTTTCTCGTCCTCGTGTTGACACAGCAGCATCGTGAATCCATCCAGGCTGGGATGACTCTGCGTCGCCACTGCGTTTCCGACTACCCGACATAGCAGCATGGTCAGACAATGCGCAGGTTCTCCACCATCACGCAGCGGCGCACACGAGTGAAGGTCTTCGGGGTTGTGATCCCTTCGCCTGTGGTGGTGGCCACCGAGTAACTGAGGTAACCCTCGCCACCCAGTCCGAGACCAGCCATGGAGGGCCCGTTTTTCACGTAAATCGTGGTGTCCATCTCGCGACCCATATGCGTCAAGTTGCTCACGTTGGCGGAGTGGATGATTGCGGAGTGCCGGTAGCCGTGCTCGGCCTGCTTGGCCTGGTGCACACCGGTTTCAAAGTCAGGCACCGAGACGATGGGCACCATCGGCATCATTTGTTCTTCCTGCACGTAAGGGTGATCTGCATCGGTCTCCGCGATGAGCAACTCGCAGCCGTCGGGGACGCGTGCGCCGGCCTTCTCCGCGAGCAACTTGGGACTGGCACCCACCAGGTCGCGATTCACCACCGGGTGCGAGCATCCTCCGTCATCTTCCTTATAGGTGAAGGCTGCGTCGGTCAGGCGTTCGAGCTGGGCTGCATTCAACTTGCCCGCCCCTGCGTTTTCCATCGCCTGCAAAAATTTGCCGTAGACCGAACCAACCACGAAGACGGCCTTCTCGCCGATACAGAGCAGGTTGTTGTCAAAGGCGCCACCCTCAATAACGCAGCGTGCCGCCCGGTCGAGATCCGCGGTCTCATCGACCACCACCACGGGGTTTCCCGGCCCAGCACAGATCGAACGCTTTCCGGATTGCATGGCGGCGTTCACCACCGCCGGGCCGCCTGTGATCGCCATGATGGCAATTAACTCGTGCTTCGAAATCTTCTCAAACGACTCAAGGCTCGGATTCTCGATCACGCAGATCAGGTTCTCGATTCCAAGTTCCCGGGCGATCGCCTTGTTGTATTCGCGCGTGGCCAGCACCGCGCTCTTGGCACCACCCGGGTGCGGATTGAAGACGATGGCATTGCCCGCCGCCACCATGTTGATCACGTTGCCCGTCAGGGTCGGGATCGAGTGAGTAACGGGCAGAATCGCGCCCACCACTCCGAAGGGGGCATACTCTTCGAGCGTGATCCCGTCGTCACCACTCAGCGCATAGGGCCGCAGCCACTCCACGCCGGGCACCTTGTTCATGATCTCCAGCTTGGCGATCTTGTGATCAAGCCGGCCGATCCTGGTTTCATTGAGTTCAAACTTGCCCCAGGTCTCGGTGTTTGCGGCGCACAGGCCTTTCACGATTTCGACCACCCGTGAGCGTCCTGCGAGGCCGAGCTTCTTCAACTGGACGAAGGAGTCGTAAGCCGCATTGGCGGCAGAGCCAACACAGGTAAAAACTCCGAACGCGCCTCTAGTGCTGCCCCCTTTGCAACTGCACTCCTTCTCTGCCGCTGCCGGAGCCGGAACGACCTTGGGAGTGGCTGCCGGCGCCGGGGATGATGCCGGAGAAATCTTTCCCAGGTCGGCGAGAACCTTCTCGACCACGCCGCGCAGAGCTTCCTGATCTGTCACATTCATCGTTTCTAGCTACTGGATTTGCCGTAGACGTTCTTCCCGAGGACGTCGACGCTGTCGACGATCGCCACCACCGCGGCGTCGACCGGAATCTGCTTCAGTCCACCCGCCTGGCGCGCCGAGCTTCCCTGGCAAAAGAGAACCAGTTCGCCTTCTCCCGCTCCCACGGTGTCGACCGCCACAATGGTATTCGCTCCATCGCGGAATTGATCCGGCTGGGCTTCATCCACCAATTTCGGCCGGACCACGAGGAGCTTGCGCCCCACCATGCTCTCATCCTTCTTGGTGGCCACCACGTGGCCGATGACTTCTGCCAAAAACATCGTTTCGAGGGATCGCGGGTTACTTCCCGGTGGATTTCTGAGTGGGGATGACCTGCCGAATCGCATCGTCGGGGCGCGCGATGACGTGCGCACTCACCACTTCTCCGAGATGTGAGGCGGTGTCCGCACCGGCATCGATCGCGGCCTTGACCGCTGCCACGTCGCCCGTCACCACCGCATTGCACAGCCCGCTTCCGACGCTCTTCATCGGTCCGGTCAGTTGCACGTTGGCAGCTTTGAGCGCTGCGTCGATTCCAGTCACGAGACAGCACAGTCCGCGCGTCTCCAGGAGTCCTACTGCTTGTTTTGCCATTGTTCTGATTGGTTAGTTGATTGGTTGATCTGTCACTTAGTTGAGAGTCGCAATTTTTCGGTAAACTTCCCGCGCCAGGACGAGTTCCTCGTTGGCGGGGATTACAAACACTTTCACTTGGGCCGCGGCGGAACTGATCTCCCCTTCCACCCCGCGGCAGCCTTCATTCTTCTCGGCATCGAGCACCACTCCGAATTCCTCCAATCCCCGGCACACCGCCTCGCGCAGCCACGGATTGTTCTCCCCGATGCCAGCCGTGAACACGAACCCGTCCAGGCCCCCGAGTTCAAAGAGAAACGAGGACGCCCAGCGTCGCGTCTCGTGAATGAGAAAATCCACCGCAAGGGCGGCATTCTCATTTCCCTCACCTGCCGCCTTCCGCACATCCCGCAAGTCGTTCCCGACCCCGGACACCCCAAGCAGGCCGCTCTCCCTGGTGAGTTGCTGCTCGACCTCTTCCATACTCAGGCCCAGCGCCTTGGCGGCATAGGGAATGGCCCCGGAGTCGAGGTCCCCCACCCTGTTGTTCTGCGGCAATCCGCTTTGCGGCGAGAACCCCATGCTGGTGCCCACTGCCACGCCATTGCGAATACCGGTCACCGAACTGCTTCCGCCGAGGTGACACGAGATCACCCGCAGCGGCTTCTCCACTTCGGCCGGACCATCCAGGTAAAGACGGCGCACTCCTTCCGCCACATCGTCACGCTCCAGGAGCTCGGCGGAGCGCTCGGCGACGAACTTGTGGCTTGCCCCGTGAAATCCGTAGCGCCGGATCCCGGCCTCGTGCCAGGTTTGGGGAACCGCGTAGCGCGTTCCCGCTTCAGCCACCCACTGGTAGAAGGCGGTTTCGAAGAGGGCGACCCGGCGGGCACCCGGGAGGATCTCCCCGAACTGGCGGATCCCTGCTGCGTAGGCCGGGTTGTGCGCCGGAGCCACCTCCGCAAATCCCTCCAGGGCCTCCAGCACCTCGTCACCCGCTTCCACGCAGCCACTCAGATTGCGGCCGAGCACGGTTTTAAAGCCCACTGCCGCGATCTCACTCTGCGAAGCAACCGCCCCGCTGCCTTCCATCGCGCTCAGCGCGTCCCGAATGACCTCGCCATAGTCTTGCACCCGCTCATAGCCACCCTGCCCCAACAGGCGTTCTTCCCCCGCGTCCATCTCGAAGAGACGGTACTTGAAGGAGGTCGAACCCAGATTGGCGACGAGGATCTTCACAATGCGGAGCGGGCTACAGCAACTCGACCAGTCCGGCGAGATCGTCGTGGGGACGCGGAATGACCTGGGTGGAGGTCACTTCGCCCACTTGGGACGCGGCTTCCGCTCCGGCATCGATCCCTGCTTTCACAGCCGCCACGTCACCGGTGTAAAACCCGGTAACCAGTCCGCCCCCGATCTTGGACCAGCCGAGCATCGAGATGTCGGCCGCCTTGAGGGCTGCATCCGAGGCTTCGATCAGGGAGACCAAGCCTTTTGTTTCAATGATTCCTACTGCTTGTTTTGCCATGGTTCGAAATGGTATGTTGTTAGACGAGTTCGAAGCGCTTCAGCAGGTCCACATGGGGCCGGGCGATGACGTGGGAACCCACGAGTTCACCGACTTTGTCAGCAGCTTCCGAGCCCGCATCAACCGCGGCTTTCACGCTTCCAACATCTCCCTGCACGAGGATCGTGAGGAAGCCTCCGCCGATCTGCACCTGTTTCAGGATACTCACGTCAGCCGCTTTGGCCATCGCATCGGCGGCCTCCACGTTGCCCACGTAGCCTTTAGTTTCAATTAGTCCAAGAGCTTGGCTCATCTGTCTTTCTGTTTTGGTTAGAGTCTGTAATCTACTTGATCAGTTCGCAAAAGGTGTCCGGTTTCAAGGCGCAGGCGTTTCCCTCGTCGGTGTCGATATGCACCTCCAGATTGAAGCTCTCATCGACCCGCACCACGATGCTGTCAAAGGTCACCGCCGAGTCGCCATGGACCTTCATCTTCATCACGTCCAGGTGTTGCACGCCATAGTAAGCCGCGTCGTCGGGGTGCATGTGGACGTGCGGCGCCGCGCGAATGACACCCTGCTCCATCTCAAAGAATCCACTCGGCCCCATCAACATGCAGCCCGGGGTCCCGCCGATGTTCCCGGAGAGACAGAGAGGAACATCAAAGCCCAGCGCAATGGCATCAGTGTAAGCCAATTCGACCTGGTTGAAATCACGGCAGGGACCGAGGATCCGGAGATTCGAAATCACCCGACTCCGCGGACCGACCAGGGTGACCGTCTCCTTCGCGGCGTAGGCACCGGTCTGGTAGAGCTCCTTCATCGGCCTGAGTTCGTACCCGGGACCGAACAATTGCTCCACCGCCTGGGGCGAGAGATGGCAATGCCGGGCGCTCACATTCACCACCAGGCCGTTGGGCCCCTTGCCCGACTCCGGCAACGCCAGCCCCATCTTGGCGTAGACCTGCTCCCGCACCATGTGCTCGACCACCGCCCGGGGAATATTGGAAATATTTGGCATCTTCGTATGCTCGGACAAGATATGCTTGGGTTTTCTTGACTCGTCAACTAATATCAAAGATATTACCGACTAAACCCAATAATTCCCAATCCTGAATCACCCCTTGAAGTCATGCTTCCTGTTGAACGTCAAAGCGTTATCCTCTCCCGCCTCTCAGAATCAGACTCCCTGCGCACTGGTGACCTGGCTTCCGCGCTCGAAGTGACTGACGAAACAATCCGCAAGGACTTCGAAGCCTTGGAGAAGCGCGGTGAACTTCTGCGCATTCACGGCGGTGCGGTCAAACCGGCCCAGGCTCGGGTTGAACTCGCCCTCACTGAGCGCAAACTCGTCAATCGTGAGGCCAAAACCGCGATCGCTCAACTCGCCGCCGAGCGCATCCAGCCCAATGACACCATCTTCATCGATGCCTCTTCGACCGCCCTCACCCTCGTGGAATTTCTCCCGGACTTTCACCTCACCGTTCTCACCAACGCCCACAACGTGATCTCTGCTCTGGCCGATCGCAAGGGCATCGACTTGATCTCCACCGGCGGAATCTACGAACCGCGTTCCCGTTCCTATATCGGGCTGACAGCCGAATCGACCATGCGCAAACACAACATCCACCGCATGTTTTTTTCCTGTAACGGAATTCACCTAGAACGGGGGGTTTCCGAAACAAATTCCCGCCAAGCCTCCTTTAAGGAGCGTGTGATCGAATGCTCGGAAGAGGTGTGCTGCCTCGCGGACTCCACCAAGATCAGTCTCAAATCCTCCTTCTTCTTCGCTCAGATTCCCGATCTCACCACCTTGGTGACCAATGAAGACGCCGAACCCGGCTTCACCGCTGCGCTCGCCAACCAGGGCATCGAGGTCCTTCGTGCCTGAAGGGTGCACCTCAACCAGCTCAAGATGCCTGGCTTCGATATCCCAACCACTCCTCGAGCACCTGTCGGAATTCAGGAACCTCCACGTCACGCTCGCAGCACACAAGCATCAAGGCCCCGTCATCCTTGAAGTTTCCGTCCCATTCCAGCACCCGCTCATCGCTCCATGAGGGATTGTACTCTCCCAGCTTCTCATCGTCGATCCGCGTAATGTAAGCCCTCAACCCGATGTCGGTTTCATCGCTCGGCCGGTCTGCCGGGAGATTCTCAAAAATACGTTTCGCTTCGTCAGGGAGAGTTGTCATTACGGGTCTGGATCGGAGTTCAATAACCGCACAGAGGACTGCGTATTTCATACTCTCTGGTGAGCCAATTGCCATTCTTTGATTCGTGACAGGTTCCACAGGAATTCAGGGATTTGGGTAACTGGCGGTGGCGACGCGTGGAGGACCGGTGTAGATCGTGGCAACTCAGGCAAGTCACCTCCCTTTTCCCGTGCACCACGATATCCCTTACGTTTTCAAGAACGTGGCGGTCGCCCGGGTTAAGCTTCGCAAGAGCACGCGACTCGAACGAAACCACGAAATCGCGGAAGAGATTATCACCCGGAACAAAATTGTTGGGATAGGGTAAGCCCGTGGTGCGGGAGTTGCCGGTGCGGATATGGCAGGAAGCACAGATGGAGGTGACTACCCGTGGATGATCCTTCCCCTTCCTCGAAAGCAGGATGAGAGCCGAATCCTTGGTGTGATCTGGGTCCATTTCGCCGTGACAGGAGTAGCAGTCGATTGTGAGTCCCGAGAAGGCCTGCGATTCAGAGTCCACCCCGGTGGCGTGGCATCCGGCACAACGTTTTCCAAATGTCGCCTCATCCCAAGCCGGAGTTGCTGCCTCTATCAGTTTCCGGGTGTGGGGGTCCCACCAGTGCGAGTGGAGTGCGGCCTTCCCGTATCCCTTTCCCTTGCGCAGAAAGCGCACTGCCGCCTCGCTCCCGAGAAGATACTCCGCCTTCTCTCCTTCCTTCAGACTCTTTTGCAGTGCGACGGCAAGGACCGATGCGGGTTGGAGGGGCCTCACGGTGAGATGATGCGGATTCTTCTGCCAGCTCCCCCCTACGTTCTTGCCATGACAGAACAGGCACTCACCCCCGGTCATGTATTCCGGCACCTCGCGACCCACATGGTCTTTTCCCCATCCTGCAGGATTCAGCTTCCTGGGAGTAACCACCTGGGCCCAGAGACCAATCTGCACTCCGAGGGCACAAAGTCCCCCCACCCCCAGAATCCAACGCCACTTCGTAAGCATGAACACCAAGATCAAGATCCGGATACTGAATCAAACCTTCACCCAACCGTGCGCAGCATTATCGCGCTCACCACCCACATCGTGGTAAGCGGCCTTAAGTTTGCTGAGGGCATCCCCTGGAAAGGCCTTGCGCTCCTTTTCGAGATCCACGCCGTAGACTTTGGCAGCATTGAGCCCGAAAATCTTGGCCTTGTCTTCCTTGGTGACCTTCTTGTAGCCGAATTTCTCGCACAGTTCGTCTGAGATCTGGAACCGCTTGAAGGCGTCGATGACCCATTGCGGCGATCCCCACCAGAGGCAATCGGTACCCCAGATCACATGGTCAGCTCCGTATGTCTTGATGTTTTTCCCGATGAGGTGCTGCGCCATGACAGGATGCAGGACTGCCAGCGTTCCGAAAGAGGTGCCGATTTCACAATAGACATTCTCCATCTGCGGGTTGCGCTTCTTGATCTCCATCAGATCCTTGTGCCACTCGAAGTCACCGGTCTCGGGATCGAAGTTCTTGGGATCCTTGAACCCCGGGTCCCAGGTCCCGTGCTTCATGGCGGAATGATAGACTATGAAGCTCAGGTCGGGATGGTCCTTCGCTGCCTTCTCCACATCCCCGGGATGGGCGAAGTGCCCCAAGGTCCGTGACTGGGAAGCAAATCCCTTGTGACAGCTGAATACTTTCAGCCCAAGTTTCTTCGATTTCTCATAAAACGGGTAAGCCAGCTTCTCGTCATCCATACGGAACCCGTTCCCGGACCGACCAGGATCGGTGTGACAATACCACTTCCAGGAATCGATCCCATATGTCTTCACTTCCCGCTCCACCTGATCCCACAGGGCTGGCCAGTCCGGTTCGTTCTTCTTCCGATTCCAGTAGTGATTCGGAGCGCAATTCCCCTGACACAGGACCCGCTTGCACCCAGCAAGTTCGTTGAGCTCCTTCTTACTTTTGGACATGAGCCAACTGGGCAGCACACCGCCCCGCCGATCACGCCCTTCCAGGATCTTGCCTGCCTTATCCTTGTCAATCTCCCGACCCGGGACACCCGAGATCACCGCCATGTCCGTATCACTGTCGAAGAAGATCTCCTTTACGAAGTTCTGGAAACCATAGTCCTTGGGATTGTTGCCCAGTTTTACCCCGATGTTTTTCAGGAACTCCGCACCCCGACTTCCAATTGAAAAGCCCGCTGTAAAGTGAGTTTGAACATCGAATACGAAGTACTCGTTCTTGGGCCACTTCTCTGCGCCCGCAGCCTCGTCCTCCGTCTCGGCCGCATCCACTTCCCAATGATGACCAAATACCAGATTGGCCGCCATGAACCCGGTCGCCATCCCCATTGAGCTGCGCATGAAGTCACGCCGCTCCATCCCCAGTTTTCGAGCTTTTTTCTCGGAAAGCTCCAGAATCTTGTCCTCCCAGGCCGCCTGCTGCTCGGTCTGAGCGATGGGCAGAAATTCCTCGTTCGAAACAACCTGTGTCGGGATGGGCGAATCAACGCCCCGGTCTTGATCACGCTTCCACTTGGGGACCCACATGGCTTTGCTTGATTTAGGTTAGCGCCCTTTTTGATGATGGATGATTCCGTTCCGGGCTCCAATACGTAATCATGCATGTTCTTACCCCCATTACCACCTTATCCTTCACTTGCCGGAGTCAATGCTGGCTAAGCTTTTCAGGATCCTAACCTCACACCTGACTTTGCACTGGACCGAATTAGGCAGGGCCCTCTTCACCCTGATGGTTGTCGACGTGGTGGAAATCTTCCTTTTTCATCGTGCGCAGCCTGTTAATTATCGCGCGCATGAGAGCATGGTGCCACCTGCCCGGTCTCCCGTGATTGCATGGAGAAGCTATGAAAGAGAAGGTATACCTCGCAGTTGACTTGGGAGCAGGCAGTGGACGAGTGCTGGCCGCGCGGACGGACCTGCGAACCCTGGAACTGGAGGATATCCATCGCTTTGACAATCCCGGCACCAATCTGCCTGGCGGCCTGGTCTGGAACATCCTCAGCCTCTACCGCGAGATCCTCCACGGGCTCAGTTTGGCAGTGGAGAGATATGGGGAGGATATCACGGCCCTGGGAATCGACACCTGGGGCGTGGATTTCGCCCTCCTCGACGCGCAGGGCCGCCTTCTTGGATTGCCCCACCAGTACCGCGATTCCCGAACTGATGGTATGGAGGAGGAGTGCGAACGACGCTATGGTAATGCCAAAATGTACAGGGAGACGGGCATCATGCCCTTCTTCCTCAATTCCTCCCACCAACTCCTCGGGGAAGCCGTGCGGGATGGTGTTGCCCTTCTCAACGCCTCTCACTTTCTGATGATCCCCGACCTCCTTGCGTTCTGGCTCACCGGGCGCATCGCAGTGGAGCGCACCAATGCCTCCACCACCCAGCTCTTCTCCCCCCTCACCAAGGACTGGGCCTGGGACGTCATCGAGGGATTGGGCCTCCCCCGTCATATCTTCGGTGAGGTGGTAGAACCCGGCACCATCCTCGGTAACCTGCGCGAGGTTGTGGCGGAGGAGATCGGCGGAGATTTTCCCGTCATCGCGACCACCACTCACGACACCGGTGCAGCCGTCACCGGAATCCCCGGGGAGGGCGACTACGCTTTCCTCTCCTCGGGCACCTGGTCGATTCTGGGCACCGAGCTTTCAGAACCCATTCTCACCGAGGAGGCCTTCAGCATCGGCTGGGCCAACGAGCAGGGTGTTGAGAGCACCACCCGCTTCCTTCGCAACATCTCCGGGGCCTGGCTTTTCCAGGAATGTGTCCGCCAATGGCGCTCCGAGGGGGACCAGTCCTCCTACGAGGAATTCGATGAACAAACTGAAACCGCTCCGCCCTTTGGAGCCTTTGTCGATCCCGATCACGATGACTTGAAGGCTCCGGGGCGGATGCCCGAACGGATCCAGGAACTGTGCAAAGCCACCGACCAATCCGTCCCCTCGAGTAAAGGGGAAATCCTCCGTGTGGTCGCCGAGAGCGTTGCCCTCAAGCACCGCGTCCGCTTCGATCAGTTGCAGCACATCACCGGGAAGAAACTTTCCCGGATTCACATGGGTGGTGGGGGCATCAAGAACGAACTCCTCGCCCAGGCGATTGCCACCTCCTGTGGAGTTCCGGTACACGCCGGCCCCATCGAGGCAACTGCCTGCGGAAACATCATCACCCAGATGGTCGCCACCGGTGACCTGCCTGACATCGCCGCAGGCCGCCAACTCATCAGGGATTCAACCCCTCTCAAGATCTTCTCTCCCCAGGATCCCATCCCTTGGAATGTAGCTCTCGCCCGCTTCGAAAAGGGTCTCTGATCCTCGCCTCCACCACTCCATGGCCATTAACTCCAACTTTCCTTCCATTGAACACCTCCGGGAGAAGGCCCGTCGCCGCATGCCCGGATTTGCCTTCGACTATCTTGAGGGGGGATGCAACTCGAACATCAACCTGCGTCGCAATACGGACGAGATCCGGGACATCCAGCTCCGTCCCTACTACATTCGGACTTATCCCGGCTGCGAACTCAAGACCGAGATTTTCGGCCACACCTACGATGCTCCCTTCGGAGTGGCGCCCATCGGTCTGCAGGGCCTGATGTGGCCCAAGTCTGCCGAGATCCTCGCAGCGGCTGCCAAGGCACACAATATTCCGTTCGTTCTCAGCACGGTTGGCACTGCAAGCATCGAAACCGTAGCGGAATTGACAGATGGCCAGGCCTGGTTCCAGCTCTACCATCCCGCCGAGGACGACCTGCGGGACAAGATCATTGACCGGGCCGCGAAAGCAGGCTGCCCGGTCCTTGTCATCCTGGCTGACACCCCGACTTTCGGCTACCGGCCCAGGGAGATCCGCAACGGGCTCTCCATCCCTCCCCGGATGACCCTGCGCAACATCATTCAGATGATGTTCAATCCCACTTGGTCCTTCTCACAACTCGGAGCCGGCGCTCCTGAGTTCAAGACCCTGACGCCCTACGTCCCGAAGGGGCTCAGCATGAAGCACCTTGGTCTCTTCATGAACAAGACCTTCTCGGGCCGACTCAACGAGGACCGTATCAAGGCCATCCGCGACCGTTGGCAGGGAAAACTGGTGGTCAAGGGAATCGTCAACGAAGAGGACTGCGAGAAGGTCGTCCGCCTGGGTGCCGACGGCATCATTGCTTCCAACCATGGAGGCCGCCAACTCGACGCCGGACAATCCACAATCAAATCTCTTCCCTCCCTGGTAAGATCATTTGGTGACAAGCTCACCATCATGATCGACAGCGGAATACGCGGCGGTCCGGACATCGCATGTGCCCTCGCCACTGGAGCCCGGTTCACCTTCCTTGGCCGCTCCTTCATGTATGGCGTGGGCGCCCTCGGCAAAAACGGAGGCGATCACACCATCTCCATGCTCAAACGCCAACTCCAGCAGGTCATGGAGCAACTCGCCTGCGAGAGAGTGGCTGACTTCCCTGCCCACCTTGTCGAAGAATGAGCAACCTCCGGGGGCCTCCGAAGGCCAGGACTTGAGCAGACCTGCGGTAATGGGTCTTCCCTGCTAGAACCGCCACTCAAGGAGACCGGTAATCGATTCCCGGTTTCCGAAGGCGGCCTCCAGCGTCACGAAAAGTGAATCAGTAAGGGAATACCGTAAACCGAGTTGTGCGTTCCACGCTTCCTCGGCCTTCAATTCCAGATCGTAATTCAGGACAAGTCCATCCAGGTCAAAAACCCCCGACTGCCGCTCTGCCACATTCTGGTAGGTTGCCCCCACCCATGCTTCAAGTTTGCCCCTGCGCGCTCCCACCCTGGGCATGATCAGCCAGCTCCGAATCGATTCAATATCACCTTTTACGTCGGTGTAGGCATAAACTCCCGTAAGGGATACAAACCACCAATCCTGCCCGTAGGCCAAGGTGGATCCTCCTGCCAAGACCGTCCCCTCGTAATCCACTGCAATCCGCTCATAGCCCAATAACGCCTGTGCCCCCAAACTCAGATTGACCGCGGTCTGCCCGTCCACCTTGCCCACCATCGCGTGCACATTCCAGAAGGGCAGGACCCAGGCATCTGCCTTAACCCCCCACTGGGACACTTCATTCTCGATACCCGTAAGAAGAGCCCCGGGATCGATCTCGAGGGGAATATCCACGCTGAAATTGTCCAACTCGTAGTTCTGCTCCTGGGAGTAACCGATCCCCGTGATTCCGAAGCGCTGTGGCCAGCTGGGATCCCAGTTAATGAACATGTCGGCGAGGTCCTGGCCCCGCGCGGCACTGACGCAAGACAGCATGCTTGCCATCAGCGAGATACGGATGAGCAGCGAATTAAATGGGTTCATGAAAGAGGCATTGAGCAAATCAGACTCGCACTGGCAATCCCGTTTTCCCCACGACGCGCCTCGGATTCCGAAACTGTTGCATCCTTCCTCCTGCCTGCCACCGTCTGAGCCCCAAACCAACGCCTCCCTGCCCACCTGCAAGACGGCGTGCGGGGAACCCGATAATTTGCTCGCAATCTGAATTTCGTCCCGTGGCTGCTCTGCAACTTCCTGATAAACTGGGCGCCATCCTGCTCCCCGACAGCACCCTCTTTCCCCATGGTGCCTTGCCACTCCACATCTTTGAACCCCGCTACCGCCAGATGCTCCGTGAAGCGGTCGAAAGCGACTGTCTCTTCTGCGTGGGCAGATTAACCGGCGCCGAGGTCCCGGATATCGCATCCTGCACTGCCGAAGTGGGAACAGCGTGCCTGATCCGAGCCTCCCGGGAGCAATCCGACGGCCGTTCCAGCCTCCTCCTGCACGGACTCTGCCGCGTGCGCTTCACGGAGTGGCTCCCCGGAAAACCATATCCCTTCGCCAGCATCACCACCATCCTCTCGGAACCTCTGGAGGAGGGGCAGTCCTCCGACGAAACCCGGCGCCTCCGGCAAGTGGTGGAGGCAATCCTGCTTGGATTTCCCGATGATCTTGTCACCAAGGTGCAGCAACTCCTCGACCGCACCTCAGATCCGGGAATGATGAGCGATGCGATCTCCCAGCAATTCGTGCAGGACACCACTCTCCGTCAGTCCCTGCTGGAAGAACTCAACATCCCCAGACGGATCGACCTCCTCATCGAACACCTCCGCACTCTTCGCAGCGAAGACAACTAAACTCCTCGTCCCAAGACCGGTCGCCGGCCGGTGCTTCTTTCCTCAGTTCTGCGCCAGGTCTCCGGCGCAGATCCTCAACCTCCGGTCTGCATCTTGCCGGACAGCAAAGCCCCTTCCTCCATCTTGAGACTCTTGGTCGTGATATCGCCCTCCAGTCTCGAGTTTGCCTTTAATTCGCAGCGCTCGGCATGAATGCCCCCCTCCACGTGTCCGAACATCTTGACTTCGCCGGCCCTGACATCGCCCTTGATACGGGCGTTTTCGCCGATCGTGACCGTTCCCTTGTCGGACTGGATCTCTCCTTCCACTTTCCCATCGATGATCATGTCGTTCTGGAACTTGATCGTTCCGATGATCTCGATTCCCTCGGTCAGGACATTCTTGGTGGTAGACATCAGCACCAATTCGCCAAGTTCCACCATTAAATGCAATCAAGGAGTTAAGAAATTTCAGTTGTCCAAAGAATAAGAGCAAGTTACTCACAATTCGGGATCTTTTGAAAATCCCGGCCGATCGCCCCGGTTGAGGGGACAGGAAAGGCAGCCATTGCCGGAGTGAGATCCCAAGTCCCGCCGAAACAAAGCAACCTTAGTCATAAAGGGCTCAACGATCTCTCACCCGGCAGGCTGCCTTCTGCCTTTCCCGGGTCCGTCCGGAGGAAGCCGGAGGACTCACTCTCCCACCGGCAGCAGTGAGATCTCCCTGAACTCGTATTTGAAACGCTCCTCCCGAAGCACGATCCGCCCCGGGCCCTCAGGGCCTGAAGCCTCGTTTACGAGCACCCCGTTGAGATAGACCTTCACCACTCCGTCCCTCACCTCCAACCGCATCTCGTGCCACTGGTTGAGGGGTTCCTCCACCTGTATTTTCCGCCGGTGGGAAAAGGCGAGGTCCCGCCCCTCCACCTTGGCCTTGAAATTTCCAATCCGGTAAAGATCCCCGGAACTCCCTGGCAGGAGTTGCACTTCCAGATAGTCGCCTCCGTCAAAACGGCCCCCCCCGGCCGGCTTCCCCTTCACCCCGGTCATCATGACTCCCACTCCACTATCTGCACCCGGTTCCGCTGCCCGATAGGAAACCACCAGCACATAGTCTTCAAACTCATCATTGGTTCGCAGGTCCCCTGGGCCCTTCCCGGGGCAAACCAGGGTAGCCCCCTCAACCGACCACGTCTTCTCGCCCGGCGCCACCACCTTGCCTCGTCGATAGTGCGTCCACCCCGTCAAATCCTTTCCATTAAAGAGTTGGATGGATTTTAACTGTTCAACCTTCCCCACCAGGACAACCTCTCCCTTGAGGAATTCAGTCCATCGGATCGCCGCTTCCCGCCGTTTATTCGCTGAATCAAGCGCATTGTAACCAAACTCACGGCCCGTGAGGGAACGCAGACCCTTCCAGGCCTTCATCCGCTCCGAGGCATTACTCGAGAACAGGAACTCTCCCAGGGTCCGGGCCCCCTCCAGCGACCCCAGGTTCGCGAGAGCGATGGAGGCCCGGAGTTTTACCGCTGAGTCCTCATCCTTCAACAGGGATCGCAGGATTCGGACCCCACGGGGCCCGAGAACCTCGCCTCCGGCGGCGGCCATCCGCCTCGCGATCGCGCTCTTCCTCCCTGCCAGTCGTTCCAGGAGAGCGAGATCCCCCTCTACCACCGTTCCTGCTGCCACGCGTGCGGCCAGGGCGGAATCTCCCACTGTCACCCCGCTTTCCATCACTTCCACCACCTTGCCGAGAAGCCCCTTCCGATCCTCCTGAAGAATAGCCCGCAGCGCCTCCTCGAACACCGCTTGGCTTCTCCTTGCTCCTCCCTGCCTGACGATTTCTCTCGTCCGGTTCCTGATCTCGGGTTCTTCGCTCTGCAAGCCGTGGTCAAGCACCCCTGCAGGGATGAGCGGAGCGGCCAGGAGCTGCTCCATCGCATCCTTGCGCTCCCTGAACCTCTCGGAACCGAGTTGCTCGATCAGTCGTTCAAATTCCGCCACTCTTTCCCTGTCCGGCAGCAAGGCCTCCAGCAATTCCTCTGCCTCCCCGACTTTCACCTCCTGGCCGGCGCAGGACAGCACCATGAGGAAATAGAGAATTGCAGGCAGCAGCAGATATGGACCAATCCTCATGACTCTAATCAAGCGTGTGTGGCTCAAAAATCCATTGAGAAATGGTACTCCGAGAAACTCAGCTTCCCCTCCTCCACATGCCGGATCCCCCCCCGGACAAAACCATAGCCCGCAAAGAAACGATGGGCCCTCGCAAACCGGGTGTCGGACCAGAACTCCACCCGGCGGTAACCGTGCTCCCGGCTCC
>Ga0310120_10001119_pt1 | contig 20366 bp, 25 predicted proteins | sample CB27_AW_983_MG_FD_203506 | JGI IMG/M metagenome (GOLD analysis project Ga0310120, IMG submission 203506) | Marine microbial communities from Western Arctic Ocean, Canada - CB27_AW_983 | ecosystem: Environmental > Aquatic > Marine > Oceanic | place: Canada: Western Arctic Ocean | collected...
GACGCCGTACGGCCTGTTCGTGACCGTCGCCACCATTTCTCTGGTTGCCGCCGCCGTCTTTCTGATCTGCGCGAAGCCCATCCGACATCTGGCCGGTGGGATCAAATGAACGATGGCCTGACCAGCCTCAGTGTCTAGCTGTCGGACTCGGTCTTCGAAACGGGAAGTGTCACAGAGAAGACCGAACCCTGACCCACGGTGCTGGAAACCGTCAGTTCTCCGCCATGCCTCTGGACCGCGCTGTAGGCATTCGCCAGTCCTATTCCGACGCCAACGCGTGTGCTTTGGGTTGTAAAACCGAATTCAAAAAGGCTCTTCAGTTCGCCCTCGGGAATTTCAACACCCGTGTCAGAAATCGAGACGTGAGCCCGGCCCTGCCACTTTCTGGTCTCGACTGTGATTTTCCCGGATCCCTGAATCGCTTGCACGGCGTTGGTGAGTAGCGTCATCAATACCTGGTTCACGGTAGCCGGAGCGCAAGCGACGATGAGACCTTGAGTCAGGTCTCTCGAAATGCTGATTTCGTCGTTCATCCTATGGCTGAGCAGGGCTAGAGTGTTCTCGACACACTCCTGGAGATCGGCCGACTCCTCCGACGAGTCCTCTCCCGAGAAAGCCTTCAGGCCCTCTACGATCGTGGCAATTCGCTGGCTCGCTTCCGAGATAACATGGCTGCTCTCGCGAATGATCTGAATCGATGACTGGAATCCCCTATCGGATCTGACTTCCTCCAACGATTGGCTGTTCTCGATCGTTTTGAGGATTCGCGTGACGCAGCGCTCGAGGTTGTCAGCACTGCTGTTGACTACGCCAATTAGGGTATTCATCTCGTGGGAAATTCCAGCCGTCAGTTGACCCAATGCGGCCATCTTCTCGGTCTGGACCAGCTGAGACTGTGTGGTCTTGAGACTCTGGAGAGCCTCTGATAGCTCAATCTCCGCCGTCTTGAGGGCTGTGATGTTGGTGCCGATTGCGACGGTTCCGCCGTCTTCGGTCCGCTGTTCGTTTATCTGAATCCACAGTCCTTTTCTGGATTGGTAGAAGAGTCTGGGACCGGAGGGCTGACGATGCTGGCCCACAGCCTCGGAGACCCATTCATCGATCCGTCCTTCTGCCTCGGGAACCAGCCCTCGCTCAGCAGCACCCCGGATGATCTCGTCGAAGCGCTTTCCCAGGAAGTCTTCAGTTTCGTCCAACTACAGTAGTTCTCGGTAGCGACTATTGCAAAGCACCAGCCGGTCTTCGGAATCGTAGAGACTGAATCCCTCCGACACACTCTCGATAGCTTAAATCATGTGGGCACGACTAGTGCGCACTGAGACTGCCGCTGCCTTCAGCCGAGCGTCGACGATAACGACAAAGATCGCCAGGGACAGGATGATGACCGCTGCCAGGCTCACAAGGATCGCCAATAACGTTGGCTCCAGGACAGCCCCCAGGGCAGTTGGACCTGCCGCCGGAAAGAAATAGGCAGCCCCCATGGCGGTGTAGTGGATCGTCCCGATACCCAGTCCCATGAGGGTCCCACAGAGGACGAGTTGGAGCCGTTGGATGCCGGCTTTTCCAATCACGAAGAGTACGACGTAACTGGCAAGCACGGCGGGCGCGACGGAGACCAGGGTGATACCGACGTCGTAGGCAACGGGAATAGGCAGCTGGAAAGCAAGCATCCCAATAAAGTGCATGGCCCAGATCCCCACCCCCATGGCACCCGCACCAGCCAAGAGCCAGAGGCGCTTGGCGCGCTGCGTCTTGGCCGCAACAATCCGTCCGGCGAGTCCGAATGCAGCATAGGAGGCGAGTGAGACTATCAGCACAGACACGGGTACCAGCACGACATCATAGGACCCCGAAAGGGTAAGCGTGCGGTCACCTGAGGACTCTAGGAATTGAAGCGTATGCATGACGACCTGTAGGGCAGATCCCCTCTCCGGGAGCTAATATGAAACGGGACCCAGTCTGCACGCGAAATCTTCATTTTTCGAGGTGGAAAATGACTCGAGGCTGAGCTGAAACTTGAACGATTCCTCGGAACTTCGGAACGTCGCACGTCTCTGCTCACGGGAAAGGGCGGCGAACGGTTCCGACGAAAACTTCGAATGGCGAGGTGATCATGAAGAATCGCCAGATGACAGAGCCGTGACCGTCAGGGAGCGGGCCCTGATCAGGGCCCGCTCCCGGCAGCTCCGCCTTGGAAGTTTTCTCCTGAATGATCCAGCGCAGCCGGAGGCCTAAGCTGAAACTTCATTTGGTTCCAGGTTCAGGATTCCCAACCGTGGCACGGCCTTCCAGGCCGTGATTGTCGAGCCCTTGGCTCGACGGATCGGTCATCACGGGCAGGGATGCCCGTGTGATTTCGATAACGTAAAAGTGACCCGTTTTGGGGGCGAATGATCGAGCGAAAGTGACCCACCCCAATCAGACCTCTGTTTTAGTCTGTTGTGATTGGTAAACGACAGACAAAACGGAGGTTGGAGGTGATTGGGATGGATCAGTTTGAGCTTATCAGAACGGCGTCACGTGTGTATGGAAAGAGCATCCGGAAGATTCGACGAGAGACGGGACACCATCGAGCGACGATTCGCAAAGCACTGGCCGGGACCGAACCCAAGTATCGTCGGCAGAAAGAGCGGAGGGCACCGGTGATGGATTCCGTCGCGAAGATCATCGAGCAGTGGCTGATGGGCGACCGCCAACAGCCGCGCAAGCAAAGGCACACGGCTCGCCGGGTCTACACCCGGCTGGTGGAAGAGCATCAGTTCAAGGGGGCAGAGGTGAGCGTGCGGCGCTGGGTGCGGCAATGGAAAGCCGCTCAGGGCTGGGGTCGGCGCGAGGCCGTGCTGCCGCTGGACCCCTGCTGGCAGAATTGGTCGGTCAGGTTTCCCAGGTGGCTTGAGAATCATTGAGATACTCTCGGCATGAGGCTAGTATTTCCACAGGTTATTAGCTTCCTCACCTTGTTGATATACTCGGGTCCTTGTGAACAGAATCCGTGCTCGTGAGCTGGCTCGAAGTTACCTGAGTCAAGGAGAACCCACCGGTTGGTTTGATGTTCTCTACGTTGAATCCCGCAATGACGCGATGGGAATCCCATGGGCAGACCTCGCTCCGAACCCCAATTTTCTGGAGTGGTTTGAGGCTAACACGATTGAACCCAAGGGTAGAGAGGCGATTGTGGTGGGTTGTGGTCTTGGTGATGATGCCGAGTTCCTTTCTGATGCTGGCTTCAAGGTAACCGCCTTTGATATTTCTCCGAAAGCGGTTCGGTGGTGCCAAAGAAGGTTTCCGAGTTCGCGTGTCAGCTATCGGACGGCCGATCTGTTCAAACTGCCTGCAGGCTGGCGCTGTCGGTTTGATCTTATCGTCGAGATTTATACGCTTCAGGTTCTACCACCCACAATCCGGCCCCAGGCCATGCAGGCGATTGTCGATCTTGTCGCATCGCAGGGGCCAGCTGTTGGTGATGACTCGGGGAAGGGAGGAGGATGAAGCGGAAGGGGAGATGCCCTGGCCTCTGACGAAGAAAGAACTCAGTCAGTTCATCCGACTTAACCTGGAGCAAGAGACCTTCGACGATTATTGGGACCAAGAAGTCCCCCCGGTGCATCGATTCAGGGTCGCATATCGGAAGTCTAAAGGAGGGATCCCAAGGCGCAGCCCGCGTTCAGTGAGTGTTGGGCCGTCTGAAGGACCTACCAAGGAAAGACGTACCTGGCCATCGTCAGAGAGCTTGAGTCCTGCTATTCATGGTGATCGAGCGTTTCCGTCCAGGAAGGGCCGCTGATGTGTATCGTCGTCTCCGTGACCGGGGAAGGATGCGCCCGCAGGGTGTGCGCTACATTTCGAGCTGGGTCGACCTGGGCTTTCGGCAGTGCTTTCAGGTAATGGAGGCCAAGGACGAAACGATGCTGAGAAAATGGACTAAAAGCTGGGATGATCTGGTCGAGTTCGAGATCGTCCCGGTGAGGACGCCGGAAGAAGCCGTCGAGGCGATCGCACCGGAACTATGATGTATCTGTCTTGCTGCAGGCGGCCCCAAAAGGTCGCATTGAAGCGTTTATGCAAGAACTAGAACGATTTCGATCTCGGATCGACTCCCTGGATGAAGTGCTGATCTCGCTGCTGTCTGAACGATTTCTAAAAACCAGATTGATTGGCTCTGCCAAGGTGTCTAATGGTCTTCGGGTGGAGGACCTGGCCCGCGAGGAGGAGCTTCGATCTCGGGTCCTCACCTTGTCGGAGGGCAAGCTTGAGGCTGAATTTCTTGACGGTTTCATGACTCAGATATTCGAACACGAAAAATCCGAGCAGGAAGGCTGTATGGGAGCAGCACACTCACACCTGAGTATCGACTCCCTGCGATCAAAAATCGAAGCTCTGGACAGGGAGATCACCGAGAATCTTGTTGAGCGGTTTTGTGTAACCAGGGAAGTCGGGCATTTTAAGGCACAGAACAATCTCAATGCGGTTGATCCAGATAGAGAGCGGAAACAGCTTGGTCGAGCTACCCTCCTGGCGGCCAGGCATGGGCTCAACTCTACATTGGTGGAGGCTTTGCTCAAGTTGGTCCGCGGCCGTGTGGTCCAGGAGCATGAACGAATTGCTCGAACCTATCGCTGAAAAGCCAGCAACGGGATTCGGTAAGACCGGATCTGCAATTGGAGGCAGGCCCCTTTGGCCGCCGATCGGAGAGTAACAATGTTTACCCAGATTTCATCGCCAAACCAGCCCCCCGATTCGACACCGTATGCTATCGCAGGCTACATCGCCATTTTTGCCCTGCTCTTCCTCTTTCTTGTGTTCCTGCACAGAAAACAGCGCAAGCTCCGGGACCAGGTGAAGTCTCTTGCGAAATCGATGTGACGGAGTGACGGCTCAGTTCAGTCCCGCCCCCAGGAAGCCCTGGCCCCATTCGAGAAAGAAACTTCCGGCTATTGGGGATTTGTGCGTCACTGCGTGGGGAAGAGTTGTCCGACTCTCTCCTCGAAACCTGGGCTCATTTTGCTAACGGCTCAAGTCGTTCACGGCTCTGTCGGACTTGGCTTCGTAACGCTGGTAGTTCACCCGTTGGTGGCACCTTCGGAGGACAGGAGACGTGCGACGTTCAGACGTGCGACGAATTCTTGAAGTTTCAGCTTAGTAGGGGATAAGACCCTTCCCCTCCACCTTCTATTCATCCTGCCCCAACGACAGGCGGTCCAACAGGAAGTCAGCTACTTGTTTGCTCGCTATTCGATTGCCGTGGGCGTTCCAATGAGTGTCACGGAGGTGGTAGGTGCGACCGTCCTTCTCCGCTTCCCGCAGGGCGGGCATGAGATCCAGTACCGGGATATTGTGCTCGCTGCCGTAAGCCCGGACCCGTTGCTGAGGCGACCGCCGATCGAACTCCGCCAAGTCTTTGTTGTTCACTATCAGCTTTTCGTAGAGAGCATCGCTTGCCTGGAACTCGTCGGGGATCAGAACTGTCACAAGCTTGTTGCCGACTAGATCGTAAATCGTCTCAAGAGAATGAAAGAAATCCTGATACCGCTCCTCGGCACCATTGCTTTGGGCCAGTGACTCTAGATGCTCGCCCTCGATCCTAAGGAAGGTCTCTTCGGACAAGCTGGGACGCTCTTTAGTGGGATCATGGACATAGTCGAGTCCCGATTCCTCCGTGGGGAGGGGCTCACCGATCTTGCCCAGGGACATTCTCTCGTCGGGCTCCCGAAGGACTGTCAGGATTCGGCTACCGACGATCCACAGCCACCAGTTTTGTAGCTTGTACCGCTTTGTCTTCCGTCTTTCGCTTCCGCTGATGTCGTTTCCCACGTACACGCAGAGGGCCACGCAAGCGGGATTGAGGTCCAACACTTCCGTCTGGAGCAAGTGGGCGTACTCCTGCATTCCGATGGCGGGCAGGCCGTAGTTGTGGATCTCTATTCACTTGTATCGGTCTACGAGGGCCTGTCGCAGCAGCCGCTCCGCAATGGTGGCGAAGTTGTGCTCGTAAGGAACTACGCCGAGTCCAAAAGAGTCCGCCAGAAGCGCCACGACGTAGTCGTCCGGTCCTCCGTCTTATGATGCCTATTGTCTGGACCAATCAACCGCGGTTCTGCGAGTTTTCACCCAGGTCTACAAGCAGATCACCGGCCGCGATCCCTGCTTCTTGGGTCATAGTGGAATCACAGACGCCAATGTTTTCGTGGCCGAGGGAGGGATCCCCACTGTTGTTTTTGGTCCCCAGAGAGACGATCATCACATGGCAGGGGAGTATGTTGAAAAGGACAGTTTGGTCGCCGTAGCGAGGGTATATGCGGAAACCGCCCGGCTGTTTCTCGGTGCCTCTTGATTGCCTTTCGTCTCTGGAATTCCTGAGCTGCGAGGCCTCACTGGCGGCGAGAAATGGGCCCGCCCAGACCCACAACGGTTGAGTTTAAGCGCCGAGCGCGGGCCGGAACGAAGGTTGAGGGGGGTGTTGGCATTCGAACCGCTGGCCCTATTGCTTGAGTTGAAACAAGTCCCACAAATTGCCGTACAGGTCCCTGAACACTGCCACTGTGCCGTAGCTTTCCTCTTTGGGGTCACGAACGAAGACAACACCCTTGCTCCTGAACGCATTGAAATCGCGCCAGAAGTCGTCAGTCTGAAGGAACAGAAACACGCGCCCACCAGTTTGATTTCCGATGCGTGAGGACTCTTCCGCGCCGACCGCGTGTGCGAGCAGCAGTCGCGTTTCAGTAGAACGGGCGGTGCTACCAAGACCCAGCGTTTGCTTTGAGCTTCAATGAACGTGTCTTCGATCAGACGAAAGCCAAGGGTGTCGACGTAGAATTTCAGCGCTTCGTCGTAGTCCTGAACGACAAGGGCTACATAGCCGATTATCTGTTTCATTGCGTACTCCGTCTAAGGCGTCCAGCGCAAGCATCAAGACCCTCCACGGGAACCTGTAAGAGTTCGACGAGTAGCTGGTGTGAACGCTTCAAGTCAGAAGTTCTCAGAATAAGTCGCCTATGAGCAACCTCGCCTCGAGATTCCTTCAGGATCAGCTCCAGGACTTGTTCTCGCTCGTGTGGTTCCACCATGCCTTGTGTTTAGATTAGTGGCTGGCCCCGCCGACAGGAGCATCGAGAGTTCGACTAGGGTGTTGTCTCGGCAGACAGCACTCACCGATTAGGATACAATCCCCATGAACTGCATTCACCGTTAGTGGGTCCCTCCGCCCAGACGAGGGACGCAGGAGCAAGTGATGACCAAGCTGAGCGTAAATCTCAACAAATTCGCTTTGCTGCGGAATGCCCGCGGAACGGATTTCCCGAACCTGGTCAAGATGGCGGAGCGCACTATCGCCGCCGGAGCCCACGGTCTCACCCTACACCCGCGCCCCGACCAAAGGCATGCCAGGTACTCGGATGTGTATGACCTTTCGGCCCTGCTGGAGAAGACTCCGACCGTGGAGTTAAACATCGAAGGAAATCCGATCCCCGAATTCTTGGATATCGTGGAAGAGGTGAAGCCAACGCAATGCACGCTAGTTCCCGACGCCCCTGATCAGTTGACTTCCGACCATGGCTGGAACCTTCGAGAGGAGGAGGCTCGGCTTCTCCCGATCATCCAGGGGCTTCAAGCAAGGGGTGTTCGTGTCAGCCTCTTCATGGAAACAGGTCTTGAACAGATTGATATTGCGAAGAGCATCGGAGCGGACCGCGTGGAACTGTATACTGAATTATACGCCAGAGCCTTCGGCACCAGCGAAGAGCAGGAGGTCTTTGATCGTTTTCGCGTCGCAGCGGGCCATGCAGAGGAGCTCGGTCTCGGAGTAAACGCTGGACACGACCTCAACCTCTACAACCTGGGATCCTTCCTTTCTATTCCTGGCATCCTTGAAGTTTCGATTGGCCACGCGATCGTGGTGGAGTCGTTTGACTACAGTTATGAGGAAACGCTTCGGCGCTATCTCGGGATCATTGATAAGGCTAGGAATGATTAGGAGGGCGATGCACTCTTGCACCTTCGATTTTAGAAGTTTCAGGTCAGTCCCGCCCCCGCTACGCTGCCCCATTCGAGAAAGAAACTTCGGGTTGTCTCGAACCACGAACATCGATAGCACTCTATCCGTTGCAGGATGGGCACTCCTGCCCGTCGATGAAAGTGACGGGCAAGAGTTCCCATCCTACGAAGATCACCGCTCTGTCAGGTGGCGGCTCCTGAATTATCTTCTAGCCGATGAAGTTTCAGCTTAGTCCCGCCCCCGCTGCGCTGTCCCATTCGAGAGCGAAACTTCCCGAGCCATGGAAGCCTGAAGCGCAAGCGAGGGGTTGGGGAACACCCCGAATCCCCCCGGCTTGGCTGCTTGCCGCGCCTCAGACCCCTTCGTCCCCCCATTTGCGCCAGATTTGGCCGCGAACGATTGAGCGAAACCGCAGACGTAGCCGGGTCTACGTTGAGGATTTCGTGATTGAGGAGCGGCCGAAGATGGTGTGAAGATGAGATGCCAAAATGCCAAGTTATTTTTGCGCAGACCCTTAGTCCCGCTCCCTGGAAGCCCTGACCCCATTCGAGAAAGAAACTTCCGGTTACTGGGGAGATCGTGCTGTTGTCCGGCTCTCTCCTCGGAACCTGGGCCGATCTTGCTAACGACTCAAGTCGTTCGCGGCTCTGTTGGACTTAGCTTCGTAACGCTGGCAGTGCGCCCGTTGGCAGCACCTTCGGAGGACAGGAGACGTGCGACGTTCAGACGTGCGACGTATTCTTGAAGTTTCAGCTCAGGGCCATTCCTAGGGAATTCGGCCGAACGGCTCCTCACGCCCGGTTAGCCTCGACTCCAAAGTGGTGCAGCACGTTGCGCATCAGAGCATGGAATCTGGAATCAGCCGATAAGCCAGCGCCGGTAGCGATGCAGCCACCGTGGAAGACCCGGCCTCCCTGGGGGCGCTCCCAGTAAATCATTTCAGCCACGACCCCATGCTCGAGCGGCATCCAGTGCGCGAAATAGTCGATTCCCCGGCGGCCCTTCTTGATGACTTGAGCCAGGGTCGTAATACCTGACGGCTCGTCTGGAAAGGACGCCCCTTCCGGAAAGTGTTGTGTGATCTGTTGGATCCAGGGTAGCCGCACGTCACACTCATGACCGCCCACACGCGGCCAACCATCAGGCGCATGGCCGAAGGTCTGGCCTTTGCTGAGATCTACCTTCTCGGGTTGCTGGAACAGGAAATGCTCGGGTTGGTCCACCTGATACACTCCGAACGACTCCCTCTCCCGATGTCCCCACCAGCCGATGCACTCCAGTCCTAGAACCTTCCAGGCTGGATAGCCGCAATACCGCATCAGGCTGCCCCGCTTCTTGTCATGGCTGTGGTAGAGCTCACCGACCGTCGCCGATTCACGCCCGCCGATCCGCGGGATCAGTTTTCGACACTCCATCACTCCGCCATCGTCGTCGTAGGTCACACGCCAAAACATAGTGTTCCCTGACATGGCAACCACGTTGCCACCCTGGCGAAGAAACTTGTCGACCCCCTCATAGGCTTCGACCGACCAGTATTCACTATGACCGTTGATGACCAGGACCTTGTAGTCCTTGAGCATAGCGGGGTCGGAGTGTAGGTCGTAATCGGTAATCACGTCGTAGTCATAGCCAGTTTCGCTCAACCAGGCGTGGGCGAACCTTTCGGCGCGCATCAGGTGGCTATAGCCAACGCTGCTCTCGCTGAACAACACGTCCGGACCCGCTACCGGCCAGGGCATGTTCACGCCGAATTGGTAGGAAGGCTGGCCTTGATGGTGGTTACGGTAGCATGAGTATGAAGGCGCTTCTGGAACCACGTTGGGCAGGCCCGTGGTACTCCAGAGCTGGCGGTCCTCTGCATTGGCTGCAAAGGGCGTCGCGCTGTAGGCGAGCCAGGTATTGGTCGAGCAGAGCACCAGAATCGGCGCCTTCGGCCTCTCCGGCGCTTTCCGCACGATGAACGTCACATGATACTTGAGGGGCTTGCCGTCGATCTCGAAACGGAAACGGCCCACGTAAATACCCGACTGAGCCTCCTTCGGCAGCGGGTACCGGTGCGTCACCTCCCAGCGGCAATCGTACAGGTCATCAGAGGCGAACCGAATCGCATGGCCCCGGCTGACGTCCGTCGTGGGATCGTAGTCGCCGTAGCGCGGGGTCGCCCCGCTGTCGAACGACGGCCCCCCGATCATCCAGGTCGCTCTATTAATGATCTTTCCGTGGTGGCCATGATCACTGACGTCAGCAACCTCGTCGCCCACTTCCTCGCTCAAGGGCCAGCAAGCGATCACCCCCGTGCCTTCCGGCTGCTGGAGCCCTACTTCCTGGAATCGCTGCTCCACTTCCATCGCCGACAGCGCCCGCTCGTAGATCACGGGCATGCACATCTCTCCGTCGAGGAAATTGTCCGCTCGACCTGATTGACCAGCGGCGGCCAGGCGAAGCGGCGCGCGACCAGGCTTCAATGGCCCCTCAAAGGCCCAGCCACTGTCGAACTTGCCATCCAGATAGAGCGTAGCCAGCTTGCCATCCCAGGTAACCGCCACATGGTGCCATTGTCTTGGCTCGAGTTTTGGACCCGGCTGGAGCCGGCTGCTGCGAAACTCTCCACCGTCGCCCAGGTAGATACTCAAATAGCCCCTGTGATCTATGAGAACCGCGAATCCGCAGTCGGCCGACGGGTCGTAGTTCGTGATCAAGCCCTGATCAGCGTCCAGACGCCAGGGACAAACCCAGCACTCGAGAGTGATCGCCTTGAAGACCCGATCGGCCGGGAACCCGTTCTCCACGTGCACGTAAGACCCAGGATGAATCGCCTGCAGGCCCGGCTCGGTCGCCGGAAAGGTGTGCTCTACCTGGTCACTCTCGAAATCATCGACTTCGGTTCCCAATCGACACACCGACAGCTCATAGGGCACGGTGCTGCTGACACGAAAGTGGACAGGCTCACCCGCGGCGACACTCCTTTCCGCATACGCATGGATTCCTGGGACTGCCATTGGCAGATGCGGCGGAATTCCCAGAGCCTCACCGTGCGTAGTCGAGGTCCACTCCTTCGCGCTCGCCGTTTGATGTATCCCCAAACCGGAGGCAGCAGCCACTGCAGCCGCGGTTTCCTTTAGGAAGTCACGTCGATTTCCAGCCATGAATTGTCTCCAATGAAAAGCTTCGATCCCGAAACGCAAGTATATTCTTGCGTTCAGTATTACCATAGCTAGGAGCAGAAGATCTCTACCGATGTATCCGACCATCAGGATAATCGTCGGAGAAATCATTATCGGGGACATCCTGAACCAACGGAGAGAGGAGATCCAGATGACTTGGAATTCGAAGTGGGTACCGATCCTGATCACTTCAATCTGGTGCCTGAGCTGGGGTACCGACCCGTTACTAGGCATCGACGACCACCGGGTGGTACTCAAGTTCGACAAGAAGACGACGATCGTCCCAGCCGGGACGCCAACGCGCGGCATGATGAGCATGGTTCGGCATCCGGACGGGACGATCTACCTGAACTTCCAGTCCGCGCCGCCGAAGCTGTACAAGAGCAGCGACAACGCTGAGACGTGGACGGGAGCAGCGGTCGGGCTGGCGCAGCCGCATCAGGTGGTACAAGGAGTGGGCGTAAACCATAAGGGCCGGCTGTTTCTGGTCCACCAGACGGCGGGCGATCAACCGCCCAACGCACCGAAAAAGCTCTACGGTCAGGACCTGTTTGTTTCCTACTCGGACGACAACGGTCAAACCTGGAAGACTTCCCCCACCGACTTGGGTAGGATCCCTCCCAGTATTCCCAACATGCAGTTTCATGAAGACGGAATCCGAACGTTCATCGAACAGCCCGACGGCACACTCATGTTCACCACGACTCTCGTACCCACGCCCGATTACGCCAAGCAGCACGGAGCATATCGGCAACCCTACAAGCGGCCGAACTACCAGTTCGCCGGCAGGCCTGGTGACTTCTTCAGCGACATCGTTCTTCGCAGCGATGATGGCGGCGAGACCTGGGGCGATCCGACACGGGTCTACCCACAGTTGAGTCCTCACGAATCGGCTCTGGCCATTGATCCCAATGACGGCAACCACCTCCTGCTCATGACGCGGATCCAGACGGCTGAGAAATGGTACACCGAGGCGCAGCAGAAAGAGTTGATGAGGGAGACCGAAAATCCGAGGCCCCACTACAAGAACGGGGCCCTGTTTGAATCGAGCGATGGCGGTCGGACCTTTGCCCTGGCCAAAGGTGGCATGACCGATTGGTACGGCCATCGGGGCACGATCTACTGGTCCAGGAGCAACGTCGTGGTCGTGACACACTCCGCGGGCGGACGCGATTCTCGGAAGGTGGCGCGGATCAGCCTTGACGGCGGTAAGACCTGGGTCAATGACACCAAGACAGGCTCGCCATTCATGAATCAATCGACCAAGTTTGTTGTGGATCCGGATACCTCGTTTTCTTGCCCTACGGTTGAACGCTCCAAAGACCACTTTTTCTCGGCTATCTGGCACTATGTCGGGAGCGGGGGAGAGATCCTTGGGGTATTCTGGCACCTGGAGAGACCTTACCAGGAGTGGGCTCAGCCGTAGGCCGTCTGCGTGGACATGTCCCCTCCTGCCCGAGGCCCAGACGATGTGAGGAATAGAGAGGATCTTCCATGGAACATCCTCCGGCAGAGACGATCCCGTCCCTTTGGACGCGATCCGGCCGCCCTATCGACTTCCAAATCCTGGCGGTATCGCTATCCGGAGAATACCCGGGCCATTGGCCTCGCCCGAATTCGGCGCGATCGGTTCCTGGGGCAGTACGCGAATATTGAAGGAGGCTGGCTGCTTTCCCGGGAGGTGAAGGTCACGGGAAATCGTCTCGTCATCAACTGTTCCCCCGAACACAGGGCCTTCAGCAGAGGACCCGGAGGTTCGTGGAGAGTTGGTTTTGAAAGGATGACCCGATGCACAGGATCCGGATCGTTCTTGAAAGCTGATTAGCAGCCCTTGTGAAATCAATCGCGCCCAACCCGCGGTGGGTTTGTCGGGCGTTCAGGAGGTGCCGCCGCGCATCGCCTCGTCGATGTCTTCGGAGCTGAGCCGCCACTAGTTGTCGAGATTGGCACCACATCGACCATGAATCTCTCGCAATGCTCCATCGCTTTGGGATCGTCGCCGAAGTGATCGGCGAGCAGTGCCAGTGACAGTTGACGCGGCCCGTCGCCTTCATAGGTCCATTCGAAGCCGGCTTTCGAGAACGTCCTCAAATCAAAGCGCGGGTCTAGGGGCCGGCCGGCGGCGGTGACGGTGGCGCCTTCCAGATGGCGGCCGCCTTCGTAGATCTTCATGGCTTCATCACAGATCAGCCGCCCGGACCCAGATTCCCATCGGGATCCCGATGACGAGGCTGACCGTCCAGCGGGCCATAGGCGTCCCGCCCAGCATCGATCAGAGTGTCACCATGGGCCTCGATTCCGAGACCTGGATCCGCCGGGGACTGATCGACGCGGCCGTCCTCAGCTCTGTCGGCTATTGCGATCAACGGATCGATATCGATCGGGCGGTGGAGGCCGCCAAGGACAGCAAGATCCTCATCTACTCCAGCTGCGACACCAGGACACACAGGAGCTCGCCCTACAACGGATTCGAGGGAAGTCCGGCGACAATTCCGCGGGCGGCCGCCTTGAACGGATACCGGCAGGGCGCCGTCGGGTTCCACTTGTTCAACTATGACTACCGGAGCCATCGCCCCAACCCCGTACCAAAGGGCGAGACCTTGAGCTCCGAGACTCCTGTGAATACCTGGGGGGGACACTTCACCAGCACCGATCTCAAGGCCATCGCTGAGCTGGCGAGCGAAGAGGCTCTGTCCCGTCTTGATCGGTGCTACTATGGTTCAACCCGCGAGTTGAACCATCACGGAGACTACCCACCCCAAGTGCCCTATAAGCTTTCCACGATCGGTCGAGGTGCGGGTCCAGCTAATGCGATCCAGATCCGGGTGGACGACAATATCGCCGGCGGTCTAGCCGAGGGTAGGATAAAAAAACCGAACTGCGTCTGCGCCTGACCGACACCCAGGAATCCTTCGATCGGATCCGTTATGAGGTCAACGGAAGCAAGCTAGCTCTGTCCTCAGGCACCAGCATCAAAGACTCAAGGGGCGACGCATGGCTGGTGCTGGACACCCCCCCACCCGTGCAGCAGGGTATCAATACGATCCTGGTGGTCCTCAAAGGCATGAAGACACCAGCTGAGTACGCCGGACGAGGTGGGCCCTGGCCCACGATCTACAACTGCGAAATCATCGTCCGGTGCGAGAATTAAGTCCTCCAGAGCGAGGTTCGTAGGCTGAGCGATTGCTAAAGGCGTAGTTCCGGTCTCCGGCTGCAATGATTACACTTGCAGGCATGTTGTCTTTGGCGTGGTCGTCGACCGAATCGAGGGTGCGATTGCGACTGGGAATGCTTCTACCCTCAAAGTCATGATAGTTGCCTCCGATTCAAAAGGGCGAACGCTCCCAACTGACGATGGCGACGTCAAACGATTGAGCGAAACCGCAGGCGTAGCCGGGCCTACATTGAGGATTTCGCGATCGAGGAGCGGCCGAAGATGATGTGAAGATGAGCTGCCAGAATGTGAAGTTATTTTTGACAGAGCCCTTAGTACACCGTTTCATAAATACGGTAACGTTTGTGGCGCGCGCGACGGGGTGAGTTCGCGAAGCGACGACGAACTCGATTCCTTGTATCTTGGAGGAGGAGCGACAAAGAAATCGGCGCGTCCCGTCGCCACCCGGAGGGCAGTTGGGGGTTGCAGAAGATCTCTGCGTTGGTCGTCGTCGAAGATGGCAAGGCATCGTCTTCCTCCTCCTGCCTTGATCTCGCCTCGCAAGCCCCATCTGCAAACGTTACCGTCTTTATGAAACGGTGTACTTAGGCTAGAGCAGCCGCCACATCCAGTCCGCCCTTTCCGCACATCTATCTTTGAGTTGCCCAAAATCCATGCCCCCTTCATAATGGATTCTCAACACTCATCCAATATCCAAGTCAATTCTCACAGAATGGCCAGATACTGATGGAGAAGAAATGATGACGAAACAGTGGAAGCGCCGACGTTTTCTCCGCACTGCGAGCCTTGCCGCTCCGGGATTGCTGATCCTTCGCGACAGCCGTTCGGTCTGGGGCTACCATGCCAACGATAAGCTCAATGTCGCCATTGTCGGCGCCGGCGGCATGGGGGCGTGGAACCTCACCCACGTGGCGGGTGAGAACGTGGAGTTTCTATCGGGCTTGAGAGTCCAGCCGGCTTCGCTGCCGGAGATGACCGGGGAGAACATCGTGGCGCTCTGCGACGTTGACGAGCGATCGGTGGCGACTTCGGCTCCAGGACGTCGGAATCCTCCGGGGGAAGCCTTCGCCCGCTATGGGCGAGCGAAGAAATTCCATGATTATCGGAAGATGCTCGACAAGCTGGACCGCCAGATCGACGCCGTAGTGGTGAGCACTCCGAACCACAACCACGCTCCGGCCTGTGTTGCGGCAATGCGGCGCGGTAAGCATGTCTACTGCGAGAAGCCGGGGGCCAATTCGGTCTTTGAGGCCCGCACACTTGCCCAGGTGGCAGCCGAGCAGCAGGTGGCCACGCAATTGGGAACCCAGATGCACGCTTCGGACAACTACCGCCGCATCGTCGAGCTGATCCGCGCTGGAGCCATCGGCGCGGTGGAGGAATGCCATATCTGGCTCCGCTCGGGAGGCAGCACGAGTGATCGCCCGACCGAGACGCCACCCGTCCCCCAGGGGCTTCACTGGGATCTTTTCCTGGGGCCAGCACCTTACCGCCCCTATCATCCCACCTATTCCCGCGGTTCCGGCGGAAACTGGCACCGCTGGTGGGATTTCGGCGGCGGTAATTTCGGCAACATGGGCTGCCACTACCTCGACTTGGCCTTCTGGGCCCTGAATCTTCGATATCCGGTCTCAGTGGAGGCTGAGGGGCCTCCACCTCATCCTGAGACGACACCCGGACAGCTTCACGTCCGCTACCGATTCCCCGGCCGCGGAGAGATGCCGCCGGCCACACTGAGCTGGACGCACGGCAGTCAACCGCCGCCTGTCTTCGCGGAAAACGCCTTTCCCGACTGGGTCTGGGGCGTCTTCGTGGGCAGCAACGGAATGTTGCTTGTCAGCTACGGGCAGCGGATGCTCTGGCCTGCGAAAAAGTTCGCCGACTTCGAGCCGCCCGAGCCGAGTATCCCCTCGACGATAGGGGTAGAAATCGGTCGTAGTGCTCACTGGACCGCCGCCCATAAGGCCAACCCCTCCTGGGTGCGATCTGCTGAAGTGGGCCATCGCGCCGAGTGGATCGCCGCCTGCAAAACGGGGAGCCCAACCAGCTGCCACTTCGGCTATTCTGGCCCTATCTCGGAGGCGGTCATGTTGGGCAACGTCGCCTACCGTACCGGCGCCAAACTCGAATGGGACGCCGCCAACTTGAGGGTCACCAACGCTCCGGGCGCCAACGCGCACCTAAAACGGGAATACCGTCCCGGTTGGACGTTGTGATCTCGATTGCGCCCACTCTAAGCTGAAACTTCAACCACGAGGAAGCGAAACAGCCTTCGCCAGATGACAGAGCCGTGACTGTTAGGGAGCGGGGCCCGACAGGGACCATACCCCCAGGCGCTTCAGTGTACCGGGACAACCCTGAGGCGCTAGCCGACCTCGAAAGAGATTGACCCTGAAGTAGATCATGCTGGAGAGACTGGAAGTATTCATTCTAGGCTGGGGAGCCAATGAACCTGTTGCACATGTGGCGGCACGTCTCATCGCTTTCGCCGCTGTCCTGATCCTGAGTCTTGTTGTCTTCTTCATCGCCAGTCGAATCGTGCTGCGGATCGTTGAGCGAATGGCCCTCAAGACCGAGGCACACTGGGACGACAAGATCGTTCACAGCAGAGCCCTCTTCTGGGCTGCCAACCTGGCGCCAGCCATCGTGATCTACCTGCTTGTGCCTACGGCTCTGAGAGGTTGGGATGGGGCCGTTCAGATCATCCTCGGGACGGCTCAGATCTACATGATCGTGGTTACCCTCTTCGCCCTCGACGCGCTGCTCAACGCGGCCTTGGAAATCTACAACGACTTCCCGGTATCCCGCGAGGTACCACTCAAGGGTTTCGTACAGGTTGCTAAACTCATCCTCTATATCCTCGCCTTCATCGTCGTGATCTCCACGCTACTCAGCACGTCTCCAGCTTATCTGTTGAGTGGTATGGGCGTTCTGGCCTCGGTCCTGATTCTGGTCTTCAAGGATGCGATTCTGGGCTTCGTGGCCGGGATCCAGCTCTCCGCCAATCGGATGCTGGCCAAAGGCGATTGGATTGAAATGCCCAAGTACGGAGCCGACGGCGATGTCCTGGAAATCGCCCTGACCACCGTCAAGGTTCAGAACTGGGATAAGACCATCACGACGATCCCCACTTACGCACTCATTACAGATTCCTTCCAGAATTGGCGGGGAATGTCCGAATCGGGTGGCCGCCGCATCAAGCGTTCGATCTACGTGGACCTCAGCACGATCAAGCGCTGTACTCCCGAGATGCTGGAGCGCTTCAAGCGCATCAAGTACATCGCTGATTATGTGGAGGAGAAAAACCAGGAACTGTCCAGGTGGAATCAGGAGCGCGGCATTCATATGTCGGACGTCGCCAACGCCCGCCATCTCACCAACGTGGGGACATTTCGCGCTTACATCCAGAGTTACCTCGAGAATCACCCTCAGGTCAATCAGGATATGACCCTGCTGGTAAGACACCTGGAGACGACGTCCCAGGGCCTGCCCATCCAGATCTACTGTTTCTGCAGGGACAAGGTATGGGCAAATTACGAGCGCATACAGGCCGACATTTTCGACCACATACTGGCTATCGCCCCCGAATTCGACCTTCGCATCTTCCAGAATCCAACCGGTGGCGACTTCAGGACTCTGTCCGACAGCCGCATGCGCGGGACCGAATGAAAGAGGACGACGGGCGTCGCGTTTAAGTGCTCGCCAGCCGGTGCTGCCCCATTCGAGAAAGAAACTTGGAAGGATCCAGAATAGAGGGTGTCGCGAAAGTCCTTGGAGATTGGAAGGGTTAGGATCCCGGCTCGCTGTTGTTTCGGCGTGCTTACAGAGCCGTGACCGTGCGGGAGCGGGCCCCGATCGGGGCATGTGGCGAGTCTATAAGAAAAGGGTCCTCGGGTCACTGTCTGCCGGGTCCTGTTTACCGGCATCGGTATGCCGGTACCGCTCCTTCGCAGTCACGGCTCTGTCAAACGGCTGCGCCTGCATGATTTCCTATCCAATGAAGTTTCAGCTTAGTGTCCCCATCGGGGATGGTGAAATCCCCGCCTTCAGGCGAAGAGAAGGTCCCCGAAGTCCCGCAGGGACGGTAGGGTCATCTTCGCGTGAAGTTGAAAGTGGTAGAGTCGGTCTCTGACGTGGCTTCGGGCTCCAGGCCGAAGTGTCGCGGTCGAGCCGAGCTCGACCAACGGCGGCCTGGAGACCACAGCCACGACGAAGGTCAGCAGAGATGAGTCGAATTCGATTCGACATCCGATCGAACCCCCCGGATTCTAGCCGGGGGTCGTTCAGTTCCACGCCGTGCTAGCCATATTTTCACTTACCGCCGACCTATTGGGTATTTTGGATCTCTTCTATAGCCGCTTCATCGTTTTCCTCCTTCTCCCCTTGGATTCGACTCTCCTGCTCATCCTGGGGGCGCGCTCGGCCCGCAGGGGCAACGCCGAAGCAAAGACTCTCAACTTCGGATTCAGCGCGCTAGGCGTTCTAGGTTTACAGGATTTCTTAATCTCGTTCGGGCTGGTACCCGATTGGCATCATCTATTTGGCTGGGGCGCATTGATCCTTGTCTTGACTCTCGGCTACATACTCGAGCAACGCTTCACAGAAAACCATAAACAAGTGAAGGCTTACTCGCACGAGCTTGAAAGCGCGTCTCTGGCGCTTCAAGACTCGAATCGAAAACTCGAGGAAGTGAATCGCACTCTCGAAGAACGAGTGCGCGGGCGGACGCGGGACTTGAACGACAAGAACGAAGCACTCGAAATTGCGCTTCGTTAACTGCAAGATGTGCAGCAGCGGCTGGTCCTGCAAGAGAAAATGGCCTCTCTCGGAAACCTGGTGGCGGGCGTGGCCCATGAGATAAACACGCCGCTGGGAGCCGTCGCAAGCTCTGCTGATACTTCCCGGAGATCACTTGAGCTTATGGAGAAGCTTCTCCACGAGAGTCAATCGTTGCCAGAGCTTCAGGCAGACGCGAGATTTCAGACAGCTCTCGAAGTCCTACAAAACAGTCAAGACGTCACCACTTCCGCAAACAGCCGGATATCTACCATCGTCAAGAGCCTGCAAGACTTCGCACGCTTGGACGAGTCAGAAAGACAAGTAGCGGACCTGAACTCCGCCCTCACTACGACTCTGGCGCTGCTCCAGCACGAGTTCCACGAGCGAATTACCGTGGTCCGTCATTTTGGAGAGCTACCGCCCATTCACTGTTATCTGAGTCAAGTCAACCAAGTGATCATGAATCTCTTGCTCAACGCTTCCAAAGCAATCGAAGGTCGCGGACGCATTACCGTGTCCACCCGATGCCCAGGAGACACGGTCTCTATCAGCATCGTGGACACCGGAGCGGGAATTCCACCGGATAACCTGACTCGCATTTTCGATCCGGGGTTCACGACGAAAGAAGTCGGAGTCGGCACGGGGCTCGGGCTATCGACGAGTTACCGTATCGTCAAAGACCATGGTGGCGAGATCGAGGTGGAAAGTACTCCCGGCGAAGGCTCTGTTTTCACGATCCGGCTACCCGTTCGCTCATCGAAGCTCACGCCTGATGACTAGCCCGAATTTCTCATCGCTTGTCGTAGCGAGGCGCCGCAAGGGCCGTCCTGGCAAGGCTTGCGACCGAGGCCGCCGCAGTCGTACTTTGACAGTACGTCGAGGCGGCCGACCGAGCGAAACACAGCCAGGGTGGATGATTGCGGCGACGCAGTAGACCAGCGATGAGAAATGCGGGCTAGTTGGCGTTAGATCGGTCACGTTGCCGGCTCCCCCCTCCGATATTCCTTCGGGCTCCTGCCAGTTGGCGCCGCTGTCTTTCGAGTCCATAGGACATCGCCTTTTCGGCTGGGCGTTTCCTACACAAAAGGATAGCCGACATCCCCCCTTGGAAGTTAACTCAGAATCTCTTTGACAACGCGCGCTGGGAATTCGTCGGTGAGCCTTTCGGCACGACCATTCCGCTTGTAGATCAGATCCCGAGCATTTAGACCGAGCTGATTCAGGACGGTGGCGTGGAGGTCGTGAACACTTACCCTAT
>Ga0310120_10001120_pt1 | contig 20364 bp, 18 predicted proteins | sample CB27_AW_983_MG_FD_203506 | JGI IMG/M metagenome (GOLD analysis project Ga0310120, IMG submission 203506) | Marine microbial communities from Western Arctic Ocean, Canada - CB27_AW_983 | ecosystem: Environmental > Aquatic > Marine > Oceanic | place: Canada: Western Arctic Ocean | collected...
GAAATTGTGTGTCGAGGCGCCGATGAAGTTCGAAGTCAGTTCTGCCGAGGCCATTCTCGAAGCGCTTTGAGCCCGCGCGGTCGCGAGTCCGGGCAAGGGTTTTCGAGCGCCGAGCTCCCGGGGTAGGCGACCGTCGACTCCGTCGTCTCGCCTGATGAGGGTTAGGCAAAAAGACTGAACTCCAGCGAAGTGCAGTCGACATGCAACTTCCGCACTGATCTATAGCCGCGACCAACCGAATGCTCCGGTGCGGCAGCGGTAGCTGTTTCCGCATTCGGAGGGCTCATTGTGAGCGGCGAGAGCGACACGGGAAATGCTCCGATCCAGTCGACCGGGTCGGGTTGTCTAGATGTGTCCGCGATCTCCATCGGGTAGAACCCGGCCTGACTCGGTGAATCCCCGATCTCGGCGGACCAGTGATATGCTGAGCGACTCCACATGAAGGGGTCAGACATGAAGGGGCCAGCATGACCGCAGCTGCACTCGATGGACTTCGTATTCTTGATCTCAGCCAGTACGAGGCAGGGCCTTCCTGCACGCAAGCGTTGGCCTGGTTGGGAGCGGACGTCGTGAAGGTCGAATCGATTGGAAGCGGCGATCCGGGCCGGTCGCTCGCGGTCGGCGGCGACTACTCACCGTATTTTTGCAATTGGAACGCGAACAAGCGCAGCCTGGCGATCGACCTGCTTCGTTCGGAGGGGCGTGAACTCTTTCTGCAGCTACTTCCGAAATACGATGTCGTGATCGAGAACTTCGGTCCCGGCGTCATGGACAAATTCGATCTCGACTATGAGACGCTGGCGTCGGTTCATCCCGCTTTGATCTTCGTTCAGATCAAGGGCTTTGGATCGAGTGGGCCCTACTCCGATTTCAAGGCCTATGACATGGTTGCCCAGGCTTCTTCGGGTGCGATGTCGTCGACGGGGGAGATGGGTGGGCCACCGATTCTTCCGGGACCGACGATGGGCGACTCGGGTACTGGAATGCAGGCGGGCATGGCGATTCTGGCCGCCTACATCCAGCGCCTTCGCACGGGACGCGGCCAGCGCATCGAACTCTCGATGCAGGAAGCGATGACCTATTACATGCGGACTCGGATTGCGCTGCTCGCCGATTGGGGGAACCAGGCGGCGCCCCGTCTGGGCAATCGCATGGGTGCACTTCCGACCGAGCTCTATCCCTGTCTCGGTGGTGGGCCTAACGACTACGTCTATTTGATCACGGTCACGGCACGACATTGGGACGCGCTCTGCCTTGCCATCGACCGAGTCGATCTGATCGCGGATCCGCGATTCGCAACGGGCGCTGCGCGAGCGGAAAACGGTGCTGCCCTGTTCGAAGAGGTTGCGAGTTGGTCGCGCCGACTCGAGAAGCACGAAGCGATGCGTATTCTCGGCGACGCCGGAGTTCCCTGCTCGGCGGTTCTCGATACGCAGGATCTCTATCACGATCCACATCTACTGGGCCGTGGGTTCATAGAGAAGGTTCCCCATCCGGACCTCGGCGAAGTTCCACTCCTGGGTTTTCCCAGTCGGATGTCCGAAAGTCATGTTGATTTCGAGCGCGCCCCCTACCTCGGGGAACATACCGACCGGATTCTTCGCGAGGATCTCGACCTCGATGACGAAGCCATCGTGAAGCTTCGCGAATCGAACGTTCTCCGCTGATTCCCGCGCGTCATTTCGCACGACCTTCCAACACTCCATCGGCGATCGATTCTGTAACCGCCCTGCGCCGGCGCTCGTAGCCTTCGAGACGCTAGCGAGGTCGCGTCCGCCACGAAAACGGCTCCGATTCGAGTCGCCGAGACACTCGCTCAAGGCATCACCTCGCTGACCCATGGCCAGGGGTTGCTTGCGAATTCGATTGCGAGTGGTCTCGTCATCACGGCTTCTCTTCTGGGTTCGCCGGTTTCCACGACCCATGTTTCGACGGGAGTGCTATTCGGAATCGGTCTATGGAACGAGCGCACGGATTGGAGCGTGGTCCGGGGAATCGTTGCCGCCTGGTTTGGCACTCTGCCGGTGGCGGCATGCCTCGCCGCGGTGACCGCACACGCACTTCCTTGGGGGATTGTGCGATACTGGCTCCATACCTTGATCGGGAGCGATCCGATGGAATCAATTCTGGCGATCCGAAGCGCCCTGTTGCCCGAGCTGCGGTCGGTCTCGAGAAGATCGGCGCTTCTGGTCGCGTCGTTATCGGTCGCGACGCTGCTTTGTGTCTTGTTCCTTGCGCCAATCGCGTCGGCTGCGGGCGCGGGTGCCGGTGGCGTCAATGGTGGCGGCGGCGGGGGCAAGATGGTGCCCGATCGCGATGGGGGCAGTGCCAAACTGACGAAACTCTTCGAGGAGGGGGTCGCCTTCCTGACTGGAGGCGAGTGCAAACGAGCGGAGAAGAAGTTTCGAAGGGTCTTGAAGACGGTTCCGCGCAATTCGCAGGTGAACTACCTCCGCGGCGTGTCTCTTCAGTGTCAAGACAAACACAAGTTGGCTGTTCGTTATTTCAAGCGATCGAAGCGCGATGACGAACAGTTCTATCGCGCGTACACCGAGCTCGGCATGTCATACCTGGTTCTCGATCGAGCCGACCTGGCTCGACCGCAATTGGCGGCGCTTGATAAGATAAAATCGACCTGCCAGGATCGATGTCCCGCGGACCTGCTCAAGGCCGCGGCCAAACTCCGGAACGCGCTCGACCGACTCGACGGTCTCCCGAGTGATCCTGTGAAAACGGATCAGCATGGACTTCTCTTCGATCCGGTTGGGCAGCCACAGGCGAGCTATCTCGCGGCCATTTCGCTGATCCATTCGGAAAGGTTCGAAGAGGCGATCCAGACTCTTCGTCTTTTGCTGTCCACGCTCGGTCCCCACCCCGATGTCCTGAATTATCTCGGCTATTCGAATCGTCGACTTGGGAAATTCGAAAAAGCGCAGCGCTACTACGAACAGGCGCTCGCCATCGATCCGAAACATCGAGGCGCGAATGAATATCTAGGCGAGATGTGGGTCGAGTTGGGTCGAAGCGAAGAAGCCCGCGCGCGTCTGTCGGCGCTCGAAGACGCCTGTCCTTTCGGATGCGTCGAGTACGAAGATCTGAGGCGGCTGATCGAGCGGCGGCTTGTGGCAGCGAATTAGTTTCGGGGGGCGCTTCGCCTCTCGGCGAATCATCGCAGCCCTACAGATCCTGATCTTGTGCACCGTCGCGTGCGGTTCCTCCGACCCGAGTCCGGTCGCCGCGGAGCCACCACAGCTTCGTGATCTCAAATGGCTGCGCCTAGCGTCAAAAACGGGCGGAGACACGGTCGACTTCCTCGTTAAAGCCCTGACGACCATTCCCGCGGAGTGTCTCGAGCTTCCCTTGGAGCCGCGTCGCGCAGCCGCGGTCAAGCTCGGCCGCGTGGCGTTTCGGTCGCCGGTCCTGCTCGGTGGGGTCGCGTCGCGTGTAGGGATCAGCTGCAATACCTGTCATCGAAATGGTCACGACAATCCTCACTTCTTCGTGGCCGGCGTCTCCGGCCAGCCGGGAACCGCCGACGTCACCGGCAGCGTCTTCAGTACGACACGCGAAGACCAGCAGAAGAATCCGGTTTCGATCCCAACCCTCGTGGACGCGACGGCCGATTCGACCTTCGGAACGGTGGTGCCCGCATCGGATCTCGCTTCGTTTCTTCACGCGGCTATCGAGGGCGAGTTTCAAGGCCGCCGCCCGCCCGCCTCGGTGATCGAAGGTCTCGTTGCCTACCTGGGCGAATTGAAGAGTTCGGCTTGTCCGCAACCCCCGACGCCAGAGGTCATCGACATTCGATTCGATTCAGACGCGCGCGCTCTGCTCGAGACCCATGGTGTTCTGGTCGCCGCCTTCGAACGCGAGGATCTGCCGACTGCGCGGTTCGTGCTGCTTTCACTTCAGGCCGCGATGGAGCGGGTCTACGAGCGCTTTCCGGACGAGAGTTCCGGTCGCGATGGCCTGATCGAAGTGAGTCGATCTCTTTCGGCGATCCGCGAGCAGATCTCGGTCGCAAGCCGGGATGGCTCGCATTCGGCGGCGAGCGACATCGCTACACAGTTGGGTCGAGAGCGCGGTCGGCTCGAGGTGTGTCTCGATCGACTTCGGAGCGAGGCCGTGAATTCCTACTACGAGCCGGATTTCCTGCGAAGCCGCTTCGAACTCGTTCGCTGATGTTTGGTGGCGCCTGACATTCCGGCGGCGACCGCGATCGCGAGTGTGTTGAGTCGCTTTCGATACAGGGTAACGCCGGGTTTGTCCTGCTTGAAGCCGCGCGGCGAGAGCAGAATCAATTCGACCCAGCGTGCCGCGGGCTGTCCCGAACGTTCCGGCTCGAACGCTCCGACCTTCTGGAGTTCGCTGAAGTAGCGCGTCAGCCCATGGCGAGAGCGCCGGGCCGCTGCTTCGAGAATTTCGGTCGCCTGCGAATGCTCGGCGGCGAGAAAATCATCGCCGTGCATCGTTTCGGTAAACACTTCCATCAGATCGCCGTGGAAGCGCTGGAGGTATTTCGTCAACTGAGCGGCGATCGCGCTCTCTTGCTCTGGCCGCTTTTGCCCCGCCAGTTTCGAGGCGGCCAGTTGGCTCTGGCCGTTCTCGTAGGCCCGATCGAGAATCCTCTCGAGCGCGGCCCGAAAGATCTCCTGCTTGTTTGCAAAGTGGAGATAGAGGGCCGGGCGCGACATTTCGGCGGCCTTCGCGATCTCGGCCATCGAGGTTCGCGAGAACCCGTAGGCCGAGAACGTTTCGAGTGCGGCGTCGAGGATGCGCCCGCGCTTGTCGGTCGGGTCGACCGGCGGGATGTCGAGGACTTCGGAGGCGGACATGGCAGGAGATTATTGACACATCGGGTGCTGTCTGTCAGCATTTCGTTCTGACAATCTGACTCAAAAGTGTCAGCGAGTCCTGCCCGAGACACGCACGCACGCGATTCAGCCGTAACCGTTGGTCAATGGGTCGATCGATCGAAGAGAAAGTCCCCCGACTCTCACACTCTCGACCCTCATACCCTTACGTTGGAGGATTCATCCCATGACACGCCTTGGATATCAGATTCCGAATTTTACCTATCCCGATACGCGCCCCGATGAGATTTTCGGCCAGGTCATCGCTCAGGCGAAAGCCGCCGAAGCCGCCGGTTATGACCGGGTCATGGTGATGGATCATTTCTATCAGCTGCCCGGCATCGGTGCGCACGACGAGCCGATGCTCGAGTGTTATACGCTGCTGTCGGCGATTGCCCAGCACACTTCGAAGGTCCGGCTCTCCGCGCTCGTGACCGGCAATACCTATCGAAACCCGACGCTTCTCGCAAAAACGATCACGACGCTCGATCACGTATCCGCGGGACGCGCAACGCTCGGGCTGGGATGTGGATGGTTCGAGAAGGAACACACCGATCTCGGTTTCGAGTTCGGCACCTTCGGCGAACGATTCGAGAAACTCGACGAGGCGCTTCAGATCATCGGGCCGATGCTTCGCGCCGAGCCGATTACGCTCAGCGGCAAGTACTATTCAACTCTCGATGCGGTCAATTCCCCCGCCCCGATTTCCAGGATCCCGATCATGATCGGCGGTGGTGGCGAGAAGAAGACGCTGCGCATGGTCGCTCAGTATGCGGACGAATCGAATCTGATCTGCGAGACGGAGGAGATTCCGCGCAAGCTCGAAGCGCTGGCCGCTCATTGTGAACGATTGGGACGGAATCGCGACGAGATTACGGTGACGAAGCTGATGATGGTCGCTGTCGCGCCCACGATGGAAGAACTCGAGGCCGATCTCGACGCGATCGCCCAACTCAAGAATTGGCCCGACGCGATCAAGGACATGATCCGGGGGAGGCTGATCTACGGCGATCCCGACACCGTGGGTGAGCAACTCGCTGACGCGGTCGCCAAGGGACTCGACGGCCTGACCGTCGATCTGCCCCTGAATGGTCACAACGTCGAGAGGATCGAGCTTCTGGGCGAGATTGCGTCGAAGGTACTCAGATAGTCTCTTCGTTCATCGCAGATCCATCCTCTCGATGAGCAGGTCCGCGACGACCCGCACGCGCGGGACCGTTCGCATGCTCTTGGCACAGACGAGATAGTATTCGGCGGGTAGCAGCTCAAAGCCGAGGTCGATCTCGACTAGAGCTTCGCCACGAAGTGAATCGGTGGCACCTTGTTTTTCGAGGACCATGACGCCGAGGCCGGCCGCGAGTGCGCTCTTCAGCACGAGGTAGTTGTCCGACGCGAAGGCCGGCTTGAAATCGGGGATCTTGCGCTCGAGCATCGGCCGGGGGGCGACGCGCTGATAGGGGGCGGCCCAGGTAATCCAATCGAGGTCTTCGATTCGGAGATCTCCGGCTTCGGATCGGTCGAGCTCATCTTCTGGGCGAGGCGTGCCTCGTAGGCTGCGGTCGCGAACACGCCGATTTCGAATTTCGCGCTGTGAAGGGTCATGACCGCGCAGGCTCTCGGGCGTGCTAGATCTCTATGGCGCCCCATCGGACCCACAACGCGCGGAAGGAGATTTGAAATGATCATCGTGCTCGTCGAAGTCGAGAGTTCTGTCGAGGCCATCGCGGGAATTCGCGAAGCGTTGGTCGACATGCAGTCCGCGAGCCGCGCCGAAGAGGGCTGCCACGACTACACGTTCTGTCAGGAAGTGGCCGATCCCGGTCGGATGCGGATCCTCGAGGTCTGGGAGTCCATGGACGCGCTTCGCTTCCATTTCGGGACTCCCCACATGGCGAGTTTCCGCGAGACCCTCGCCGCTTCGCCGCCCGGAAAAATGAGTGTGAAGGTCCACGAATTGGGCGCAGAACTCGAAATGCCGAGCTAGTCGGATCGTGGCCGAGCGTGCGTTTGGCGACGGGGATGCAACGTTTCAGGCGCTTGGTCGAGAATCGGGAATCCGAGGATTGGTCGAATCGTTCTATCGGATCATGGACTCCGCGCAGGAGGCCGAGCAGATTCGGTTGGTGATCGCCGAGCAAGCGCGCCAACCTGTGACAGGGCGCGCGAAACGTTGACGTGGCGTACGCGCGCTGAGAGGTCCGATGTCGCCAGAAACGACTAGACGTGGCAGTCGCTCGATTGGCTTCCCCACGGCGCTTGCTCGGATGGTGGCCATCGGTCTCGTCCTGACAGCCTCTTCCATTGCACTCGGTGAGCCGTCGATGCTCCGGGTGGCCGCAGGACAGCCCGATGCACCCGCCTTCTCGAAGGCTCTTCGCGAAAGGCTGGATGCAGCGCTTCGCTCGCGAGGTCCGGAATATCACGCGCGAACAAGACATCGAACCGCAGACGGACGGCCGATCTACACGAACCGTCTGCTTCTCGAGAAGAGTCCCTATCTCCAGCAGCACGCGCACAATCCCGTCAACTGGTTTCCCTGGGGCCCGGAGGCGTTTGCGGAAGCACGCCGGCTGGGCCGGCCCGTTCTCGTCAGCATCGGCTATGCGACCTGCCATTGGTGTCATGTCATGGAGGAGGAATCCTTCGATGCGATCGCGACCGCGAAGGTCATGAACGCCCACTTCATTGCGATCAAGGTCGATCGCGAAGCGCGACCCGACATCGACTCGATCTACATGGCCGCGATCCACGCCATGGGCCAGCGCGGGGGCTGGCCCCTCAACATGTTCGTGACCGGCGATGGCAAACCGTTTTTTGGCGGGACGTATTTTCCGCCCCGGGATCGCGGCGGGCGCGTCGGCTTCGTAAGTGTTCTCGAGCAGATCGCCGAGACCTACTCGTCCCGCACCCGCGAAGTCCTCGAGATGGCCGACGAATTGGCCTCGCGACTCAAGAGCCAGCTCGAAGGTCGGGTCGTTCAGCAGAGCGCGCCGCTTGGGGCATCGGAACTCTCGCAGGCGGTCGCACACTTTGCGCGCGTTGCGGATCGCGTGTGGGGCGGGGTCGGCCGGGGGACGAAGTTCCCGTCTTCGCTGCCCATTGGTCTGCTGCTACGCGAGTCGCGGAGAACCCGTACCCGGGATTCGCGAGACCTCGCGCTGCTCACCCTCGACAAGATGGCGGCCGGCGGAATTCACGACCATCTGGGGGGTGGCTTTCACCGTTATTCCACAGAGTTGCGTTGGCTCGTCCCCCATTTCGAAAAGATGCTCTACGACAATGCGCTGATCGCGGTGTCGTTTCTCGAAGCGTTCCGGGCAACCGGCAACCCGGCCTATGAAAGGGTGATTCGAGATCTTCTCGACTACGTGCTTCGCGAAATGGCGAACGAGAGTGGAGCCTTCTATTCCGCTACAGATGCGGATAGCTTGACTCCCGAGGGCGAGTCTCTCGAAGGGTATTTCTTTACCTGGACGAGAGCGGAGATTGAAGCTCTGCTTTCGCCGGAGGCGGCAGGCGTCGTAATCGCCTGGTACGGGGTCGTCGAGGGCGGACAGCTCGAGGGCCGCAACGTGCTTCACGCATGGCGTTCCGAGGAAACGGTGGCCGCTGAACTCGGGATCACGCGAGCGGCCTTCGATCGCATCCTCCGAGAGTCGAGGACGCGGATGCTGAGAGCTCGCGAGACGCGAACACCGCCGCTGCGCGACGACAAGATCCTGGTCGCATGGAACGGCCTGATGATTTCCGCCCTCGCGCAGGCGGGCTTCGTGCTCGGCGAAGCGCGCTATGTCGAGGCATCGGCGCGCTGCGCCGAGACCATTCTGGGTTCCATGTTTCGAGACGGTCGCTTGTCCCGGGTTTCCTTTTCGGGAGACGTCGGCGGGCCGGCATTTCTAGAGGACTACGCCTTTCTCATTCGCGGACTCATCGATCTCTTCGAGGCGAGCGGAAAGCCCCGATGGATCGAGTCCGCGCTCCGGCTCCAGGAGGTTCAAGACGCTCACTATCTCGACGCTTCGGGCGGCGGCTATTTCCGGACGGCCGACGACGGCGAAATCTTGATTGCACGGGAGAAACCGATCACCGATGGTGCGCTGCCGAGCGGCAATTCAGTCGCGGCTTCGAATCTGTCTCGACTGGCCGCACTCACGAGTCGCGGGATCTTTCAGGAGCGGCTCGCGCTGCTCTACGCGGCCTTTGCGATGGACCTTTCGCGTTCGGCTTCCTCTTCCGGAACACTGATGGAAGTGGTCTCGGACCGCGAGGTCGGGCTGCTCGAGGTCATTCTGGTCGAGCCGCGCTCGAAGTCGGACGGCCCGGTACCCGACCAGGGCGCGGATCCTACGAGAGTCGATACGCGCGCGATGCTCGCGCCGCTGCGAACGATTTTTGCGCCCAATCGAGTCGTGATCCGGACGCGCGAAGGGGAGGCGATCCAGTCGCTCGCGAAACTCCTTCCGATTGTCGGAAGCAAGTCGGCCATCGCTGGGAAGACGACCGCCTACGTTTGTGAGAACCGTGTCTGTCGATATCCGACCAATGATCCAACCATTTTCTCCGAGCAGTTGAACGTCCTTCCTCACGCACCGTCAGACGAAGATTGATTCTCCGCGCTCACGATCGGGTAGCTGCGATACGATCTGACCAGCGTGATTGCGTCTTGGGTTGCGAGGTAGCGAGTGTCGTCGACGTCGGCTGAGAGAGATTTTGGGAAGTCCCCGTCCATCGGACAATGGAGAGATCGGGCAGTCCTGTTGCAGGGCCGCGGCGAGATTTTCGTGCGAGAGTCGGCGGGTCCCGACGGTGCACCGACCCTGGTTCTCCTGCATGGCCTGGGCGCCACCGGACTCCTCAATTGGCGACCCGTCTTCGAAACCCTTGCACAAAACTACCGCGTCCTCGTCGTCGATCATCGCGGACATGGACGCGGCATGCGCATTCGCTCCCATTTCAGGCTCGCGGATTGCGCCGATGACGTCGCGGCTCTGACGGATCAGCTCGGGGTCGAGCGTTTCGTCGCCGTCGGGTACTCGATGGGCGGACCGATCGCGCAGCTGCTCTGGCAGCGCCACCGCAGCCGAGTCGATGGATTGGTCCTCTGTGCAACCGCTTGCCGTTTCACTTCGGCCCATCGTCGGCGGATGAGCCGGGCCTTCTCGCCTCTGCTGAACGTGGCCGGTCGCGTCGCGCCGCGGCGAACCATTCGACGCATTGCACAGCAATGGCTGTCCGACGCGATCACGGATCCGGCGATCCGGGATCGCGTGCTCTCCGAGGTGGGCTCGAGCGACCCCGTCACCCTCGGGCAGGCGGCGGCCGCGGTCGCGCGCTTCGATTCCACTGCCTGGGCCGGCGAAATCGACGTTCCCACCTCCGTCGTGCTCACGGAAAGAGACCAATTGGTTCCCGCGAACAATCAGCGCGCAATGGCCGACCGGATTCGAGGGGCCGTCGTTCATTCCGTTCCCGGCGACCACAGCGTCTGCGTGACACGGCCGGCGATCTTCGTTCCCGCTCTGGCGGACGCATGCATTTCCGTCGTGCGACGCGCCGGGGAGTCCCCGTAGTCGGTCGATTCTCGATGCAGGCTGCGGAGACGCGCTAGCTTGAAATTCAATGACTCGCCGTCGCCGGGAACGTGTCCGGGTCGATCGATGCGTAGCCGAATTGCGACATCACGATTTCATCCAGCTGTTGATTGATGAATCGAACGCTGCTCGAGTCGAGTTCCCCACGCCAGCGTTCTTTCAAATGATCGTCGCGCTAATCCGCGAAGGTCTTGCCGCGGTCATGCCCTTTCGTGGCGGAGTCAATGTTCTCGAAATGCGAGCGCCGCTGCGCGAATCCGTGCTCTTGACAGAGTCTGTCCAGGAGCAGGAACAGATCCTCGAGCAGGTCTTCGTAGCGAACCCGGCCAACCCTCGCGTATTCGTCCAGTGCGAGATAGCTGGCGTTCTTCTGGTTCCACATCTCGATCGGGTTCGCGAATCGTAGCGGTGCGTGCTCGCGGTCGACGGTCTCCCAGGGCTCGGCAAGAAAGTCCTCGAAGCTCGAATAGGCGCGCTTCGCGTGATCAGGATGGCGATAAAGGGAGACGAGCCATGAGTAGGGTTCTTCGTCAGGCAGAGGAAGAGCACGTCACCCGGATTTCGGCGGGCTCTGCCGAGCACTTCTCGCGTCGGTGCCATGGCGTGTTTCCAGCCGAGGTTTTGTCCTCGGGTGACGCGGAAAAAGAGATCCCGGGCGCGCGCCAATTTCGGAAAGAGCTTCTTGAGAGGTTTTGGGATGCCTCCTCGGAGACACTCGGTCTGGAGATTTCGCAGCAGAAGACGCTCGAGGTAGCCGGAGCCGGTGTTTCGCTCGCCGAGGATCTTGATGAATCGCACGGGGTTTGAATTCTCTGGCAGGTCGCTTCGCGAATCGCCCATGAGAAGTCGATGAGGCCGCATCTCGGCCAAAGCCCCGCTCCCTAGGGGATCGGGGACTCTAGGGGCCGCCGCGGTCCGATTCATACCGGCGTTCTGTAGCTGGGCAACTTTTCGCTGCAGCGATCTTTTGCGGTATCCCCTTTTCACGACGGCGTCTGCGAGTTACAAGACAGGCGGCCAAGCGAAACCACCATCGCGAGACAGCATCGCGAAACTCAACCGTGTCATCGGGGCGGGACGAAGATCGTGGACGTCGTATTTTTTGGGATGCCTCTGCCGCTCGTTCTCGGCGCAGCGCTCGCCCTCTACATGGCCTGGGCCATCGGCGCAAACGACGTCGCGAACGCGATGGGGACCAGCGTCGGCTCGGGAGCCCTCACCGTCGCTGGTGCGGTCGTGGTCGCGGGAATCCTCGAATTCGCTGGAGCCTTCCTGGCCGGCGGCCACGTCACCAATACCGTTCGCAAGGGGATGCTCGATCCCGTTCTGGTGGCTGAGAATCCTGAACTGATTCTATACGGAATGTTGGCTGCCCTGGCTTCGGCCGGCACGCTGCTGATCGCGGCCACTCTATTCGGACTCCCCGTGTCGACGACGCATTCGATCGTGGGGGCGATCGTCGGGTTCGGAGTCGTCGGACTCGGAGTCGATGCGGTCAATTGGGGCGAGATCTCGCGGATCGTCGCGTCCTGGGTGACTTCGCCCCTGCTCGGCGGGGTGCTGGCCTACCTGATCTTCTCACTGATTCGAAATCGTGTCCTCGATCGGGACAACCCGATCGAGGAACTCGCGCGAATCGGTCCCTACTTCTTCTTCTACGTCTTTTTCGTGATGGGCCTCGTGACGGTCTTCAAAGGACTGAAGAAACTCGAGCTGGATTTCGACCTTCCGCAGGCGATCGCCGTTTCCGGCATGCTCGGTCTGGTGGGCGCGGGCCTCGGGTGGGTGTTGATGCGGCGAGCCCGTCGTCGTGCCCTGGCGAGCGTAGATGGAAAGCAATTCAAACACGTAGAACGCATTTTCGTCATTCTGCAGATCTTGACCGCGTGCGCGGTCGCCTTCGCACATGGATCGAATGACGTGGCAAACTCGATCGGGCCGCTCGCGGCCGTACACAGTATCGTGACGACCGGGGCCGCCGGGGCAACCGCAGCCGTCGAACCCTGGATGCTCGCGCTCGGCGGCCTCGGTATCATCGTGGGTCTGGCCACCTGGGGTTACCGGGTCATGGAAACCGTTGGGACCAAGATCACGGAACTGACCCCCAGCCGTGGCTTCGCGGCGGAACTCGCCGCCGCAACGACCATCGCATTGGCCACCCGGATGGGAATTCCGGTCTCGACGACCCATATTCTCGTTGGTTCTGTGTTAGGCGTTGGATTGGCGCGCGGAATCGGCGCATTGGACTTGCGGGTCGTTGGCAGTATCATCGTTTCCTGGGTCGCGACTCTGCCGATCGCGGCCGCGCTTTCGGTGTTCTTCTTCTATTTCTTCAAGGGAATGCTCGGCCCCTGAATCGACTCAAATCGACTCCCGTCGTTTCGGCATTCTCAGTAGACTCGAAAAAAATCGGACGTTTCCCGAAGACGTCCAGTAAGGAAATGACCATGAGCGTGATTGGCAATCTATTCGGTCGCTCGCCCATTCGCCCAATGCAGACCCACATGCAAGCCGCGGCCGAATGCGCCCGTGCGATCGTGCCCGTACTCGAAGCGATGGCCAACGACGACATGGACGCTCTCGATAGCGGTCGTGCAAAGATCGACGAACTCGAGCATCGGGCCGACGAGCTCAAACACGAGATTCGCAGCCATCTTCCAAAACGCCTCTTGATGGCGATCGAACGTCGAGACATGCTCGAAATTCTCGACTATCAAGATTCGATCGCCGACGTCACGCAGGATGTTGCCGAGATGGCTTCCCTTCGGCAGATGAAGACCCCGGATGTCTTGCGGCGCCCGCTCATGGCACTCGCGGAGGCGGCTCTGACAACTTGTGCCCAGAGCGAATCGGTCATCAATGAACTCGACGAACTCGTCGAAACGGGTTTCGGTCGCCACGAAGTGGCACGCGTCGAAGTCATGATCGACAAACTGAACGAACTCGAGAGCCTGGCCGACGACCGGGGCGAAGAAGCGCTCCGCGTCCTCTTCTCCATCGAAGACGAAATCGGCGTCGGCGCCTACTACTGGTACGAGATCATCAAATGGATCGGCGACATCGCCGACTACGCCGAGCGCGCCGGCAACCGCATCCGGCTCCTGATCGCTTCCTAGCCGCGCTGCGCGCCTCGAGAGCACCGCGCCTCTTTCGCTTCTTTCGCGATCTTCTCCTTGCGGCGTCCTCGGCGTACGGGAGTACGCCTGCGGTGCCTTCAGTCCGAGGATCGCGAAATCACGGCACTCTCCGAGCCCCGTCGGTGGGCGGGCGGCCGCGAGAAGTCGTGTTCGTTAGCCGCCGAGTTCGCGGAGGGCGGCGATTCGGGTTTCCAAGGGGGGGTGGGTGGCGAAGAGGGCGGACATCTTCTTGCCGCCGATGCCCAGGGCGGTCATGCCGTCGGGGAGCTCGGAGGTGCCGTTCTTGAGGGATTCGAGGGCGGCGATCATGTTGGGCGTTCCCGCGTAGCGGGCGCCGCCGGCGTCGGCGCGGAATTCACGCTGGCGGGAGAACCAGCTGACGATCATCGAGGCGAGGATGCCGAGCAGGATCTGAGCGACGATCGAGGCGACGAAGTAGCCGATTCCGTGGCCTCGTGCGTTCTTGAGAATCACGCGATCGACGAAATGGCCGACGATTCGCGAGAGGAAGATCACGAAGGTATTCACGACGCCCTGGATCAGCGCGAGGGTGACCATGTCACCATTGGCGATGTGCGCGATCTCGTGACCCAGCACGGCGTCGATTTCATTCTTGCGCATCGAGCGCAGAAGACCGCTACTGACGGCGACGAGCGCCGAGTCGCGGCGCATGCCCGTGGCGAAGGCGTTGGGTCCGTCGGCGGGAAAGATGGCGACTTCGGGCATTCGGATACCGGCCGCTTCGGAATGGGCGCGCACGCGGGAGACCAACCATTGGGCTTCCGGATCACGCGGGTCCTCGATCACCTGGGCGCCCGTCTGCCATTTCGCCATCCGTTTGGACATGGCGAGTGAGATGAAGGAACCCGTGAAGCCGATTACGGCGGAGAAGATGAGCAGCGCTTTGAGATCGAGATCGACCCCTTGATCGTCGAGCACGTTTCCGATTCCGAAGACAGAGAAAATGATGACGATGACCGCCAGAACGGCGATGTTGGTCAGCAGAAATAGGCCCATTCGCTTCATGCAGAGATCCCTGTGGCTTCGAAGTCGTCGATCGTGACGACCTGTGGTTCATCGGTAGATTACCATTCCTGATCGGGCCTGGTCTGGCCGTTCCGTGAGGGTACGGAGGCGACTCGATTCTACCAGCGGATTGATGCAAAGTGAATCAGTCGACGGGGGCCCGATCGGCTGCATGATCGACTCTGAATCGAGCTCTTGGCGGGAGGCTGGAATGGGCGACGCAGGATCGATGGCAGTCAGCGCGGGCGATGCCGACTATCTGAGCGGATCGGCCTGGGATGAGCATTTTCATGATCGGGCGCGCTGGCTGCGAGAGAATCGGCCGATCTGCTGGTCGGAGAAAAGCCAGCTCTATCTGGTGTCGAAATACGACGACATCGTCGAGATCTCGAAAGATCCGACGCTCTACTGTTCGGGCGAGGGCATCCGTCCAGGGATTCCGATCCGGCAGGCGTTGATCGACGAGGATGATCCGAAACATTGTCAGCTTCGCCGCACGATCAATCGTGGCTTCACACCGCGGATGGTGAAGACGCTCGAGGAGAAATTCGAGACGATCACGCAAGAAGCCATCGACCTCGTCGCAAAGGATGGGCAATGTGATTTCGTTCAGTCCATCGCCGTTCCGCTTCCGCTTCATTTGATCGCGCAAATGATCGGTATCCCCAGATCCGAACGCGAGAACTTTCACGAGTGGTCTGACGCGATGATGCGCGCCGACGGCCACTACGATGATCCTGAAATCATGGGTCGCGCAGCGCGAGCAGCCCAAGCCTATTCCCTCCTGGTCGGAGAGATCATCGAACAGAGGCGACTCGATCCGCGCGATGATCTGATCAGCGCCCTGGTCGGGGCCAAGGATGGCGGGTTGATCGGACATTTCGATCTCGAGTCGGTCGAGGCGCATGGCGCCGACCCGGATGATGCGCTCGAACTCGCGAATGATGAACTCGTGATGGTCTTGATCACGCTCATGGTCGCTGGCAACGAGACGACGCGGAATGCGCTTTCGGGTTCGATGGAGATCCTGATTCGTCATCCGGAAATTCGCGACCGATTGATCGCCAGGCCCGAGGCCATTCCCGATGCCGTCGAGGAATTCCTTCGCTTCGTATCGCCCGTCCATAGCTTCGCGCGTACGGCGACGCGTGACACCACCCTTCGCGGTCAGCGGATCGAAGCCGGTCAAAAGGTCTTGATGCTCTATCCGTCCGGCAATCGGGACGAGGATGTTTTCGAGGCTCCGGATGAGATTCGAATCGACCGGAAACCGAACCATGTCGGGTTCGGCGTAGGCCACCATTTTTGTCTGGGAGCGAACTTGGCTCGGATGGAGTTGCGAGTCGCACTGCGTGAACTGCTCCGGCGAATTCCCGACATGCGTTTTTCCGGGGAGGGCCCGATCGTCGAGGGCCACGCACTCGTGCGGTCGTGTTCGCGCATGGATGTTTGTTTCTCGCCCGAATCGGTGTAGGAGACTCGAGTTGACGGAGCGAGCTCGCATGTTCAATGATCTGTCCATGCCACTTCGAGGTGTTATGCGTATCCTTTTCCGAATCGTCATCAGCTTCGTTTTCGTTGCGGTCTCTGCCCACGCAGTCGAAATCCCTCCGCGCAATCCCTTCCTGGCGGATTCGGTCTATCCACTGGGGCACGGTGACTCGGCGCAACAAGACGCTCTGCCGGTTGCCGGGCCCGAGGATCCGGGCGCCACCTTCGAATCGTCTGAAATCCACTATGCGGCGACTGGACCCGCGCAATTCGGTGCCAGCACGTCGGGTCCCTATCCGGATGGTCGCCGCGTCTACTGGAGCAATGGCCTCGATCGGATCGTCAAGGTCGATTTCGATCGCTTCGAGATCCTGGCAACTCGCTGGGTCGAGGGGGCCAGGCGCTGGACCGACGCGGAGGCGGACACTTCAGTCGCGGAATTCGATGATTCGAATGATGGTTTCTTTGCGCTCTGGCATGCCTTCCAGGATGCGAGCAAGCTGCGAGATATTTCGAGCGTGTACACGGTTCTCGACGCGGACAACACCTACTTCATTGCGGACAAGTCCGGCAAGATCACGGCGTATGGCGACGCGGATCCTGCCGATCCAGCTTCCGCGATCGTCGAGAAACGGTCGTTCCAGCTGCCTGAGCCCGTGACCGGCTTGACGGTCGGGATGAATATGACCTTCGATGGATGGTTGATCGTGCCGACCGAGCATGGCTATGTCGTCGCGATCTCGCGAGATTTCGAGAGCCATCGCGTCGTTCGAATGCGCCATAGCGAAGGCGCTGAGGAGAAGGCGACCCGACCCACGGGTTATGGATGGGTTCGAAACGGAGCGGCCGTCGACTCGGACGGTGGAATCTATGTCGCCTCGCAAGACCACATGCACAAGCTGGTCTGGACCGGCGATCGCCTTTCGACGGATCCCGCCGACGGAGCCTGGACGGCACGCTATCTCAATGGTTGGGGACATGGCACCGGTGCGACGCCGAGCTTGATGGGCTTTGGCGCGGAAGATCGCTTCGTGGTCATCACGGACGGCGAGGATCTCATGAACGCCGTGCTGTTCTGGCGTGACGAGATTCCGGCGCAGTGGAAGACGCTGCCGGGCTCGCCCGATCTCCGCATCGCGGGAATGCTTCCCGCCGACATGGGCGACCCGACGCTGACCGAAATCCAGTCCGAGCAATCCGTGGTCGTCGCCGGTTACGGTGCGCTCGTGGTGAACAACGTTCCCAGAAATACACCCTGGTACCTGCCCGATCGAGCTCGAACACTCCTGGTCAGCTATCTCGGCAGCAATCCCGAATACCAGCCCTACGGGGTCCAGAAATTCGAATGGAATCCGGACGATCGCGAGTTCAGGCAGGCCTGGGTGAATCGCGACATCAGCTCCCCGAGCTGCGTTCCCATCGTGAGCTATCCGAGCGACCGGGTCTATTTGATCGGAGCGCGAGACAATCGCTGGACGCTCGAGGCCCTCGAATGGAGCGACGGAAGCTCCGCTTTTCACAGTGTGATCGGCGGACAACGCTACAATCCGCTCTTCTCAGGAACCTTGATCGACGAACGAAGTCGCATCCACTACGGATCGCCGTGGGGCCGGGTTCGGTTGGCGCCGGACGTAACAACGAAGCCAATCGGAGACTGAACACATCATGAGTCTGACAGACGGATACGACCTCATCGCACCCGCGGCCTATTCGAAGGCGGGTGCTCCCCATGAGCTGTGGACGCGTCTGCGGAGCGAGTCGCCAGTTCATTATTGCGAGCCCGAGGGCTACGAGAATTTCTGGGCGATCACGAAGCATGCGGACCTCAAGTCGATCTCCAAGCAGCCGGACAAGTTCCTGAATGGCCGCGGCATCACCGTGATTGACGATCTGCGCAAAGAGATCATCGAAAGTGGCGAAGACTTTGGGGAGGCGCGAACCATCATCGTGATGGACCCGCCTGAGCATCGAAAATTTCGCAAGGTCGGGAGTCCGAGCTTTACGCCGCGTGCCGTCACGAAGATGGAGGAGGCGGTCCTTTTGAGCGCCCGTGACGTCGTGGACCGACTTGCCAGAACGACCGGAGATGGAGAATGCGATTTCGCGACGGAGGTGGCGGCCGCCCATCCCCTGCGAATTCTGTCGACGATTCTTGGCGTTCCGCGAGAGATGGAGCCCGACATTCTTCGGCTTACGAATCAGCTCTTCGGGGCGGACGATCCCGACCTGCAGCGAGGCGGCGACGATCCGCTCAAAGCGATCAAGGAACTGGGGCTCGAGTTGTTTCAGCTCTTCGCGAGAATCATCGAGGACCGTCGCTCCAATCCGCGCGATGATCTCGCGACGGTTCTTGCGACGGCGCAAGTCGACGGCGAGCCGATGGGGCCGATGGAAACGGTCGGCTATTTCCTGATTACCTTCACGGCCGGCCATGATACGACGAAGAACGCGTTGGCGGGCGGGATGAACGCCTTCCTCGACCACCCCGATCAACTCCAGAAGCTGAAGAAGAACCCCGATCTGGTCCGATCCGCGGTCGAAGAGATCGTTCGCTGGACGACGCCCGTGAATTACATGAAGCGGACGGCGGCCTGCGATGTCGAGTTGAACGGACAGAAGATCCGTGAAGGCGACGCACTCACGCTCTTCTATGCGTCGGCCAATCGCGACGAGGACGTCTTCGAAGACCCATTCGAATTCCGCATCGATCGCGATCCGAATCCTCATATCGGATTCGGAATCGGCGAGCATTTCTGTCTGGGTGCTCATTTCGCCCGACAGTCACAGCATGCGCTCTGGAATGAATTCACCCGTCGCCTCGAATGGGTGGAGCGCGCCGGCGATCCCCAGCATATTCAGTCGAGCTTCGTCGTCGGATTGAAGAGTCTCCCCATCCGATACCGGCTGACCCCGGCATCATGAGTCTTCAACCCGACAGGCCCCTGCGCGATCTCACTCCGGCCGAGCTGCGCGCCTTCCAGGACGATGGCGTCGTGGTGGCAGAGGGATTGTTTCCGGAATCCTGGCTCGCCCGCATGGAAAAAGCCGTCGATCGGATCGTTGCTCATCCGACGGTTTTCGGAGGCGCAGTCTCGGATCAAGGAGGGGGTTTCTCGGGCGACCTCTTTGTCTGGAAGCAAGATGACGACTTTCGAGATTGGGTCTTCGAGTCCCCGGCGTCGCGGATCGCCCAACAGGTTCTCGGTGCGAAAAGCGTCCGCCATTTCTACGATCAACTCTTCGTGAAGCCGCCGGGTTGTCATGTCCCGACGCCCTGGCATCAGGACATCACGTTCTGGCCGGTCGATGTCGAGTCACGAGCCCTCTGTTCGATCTGGATTACTTTCGATTCGGTGAAACGGGAATCGAGTGGGTTGGAATTCGTTCGCGGATCCGGCCATTGGCCGAATCGGTACAAGGCTGTGACGCCCACGTATGATCCATATATGATGGATTCAGATTTCGAGGATCCACCCGATATCGATGCGCATCGCGACGAATACGATCTCTACTGTCCAGACATGTCGCGCGGCGATTGCCTGATCTTCGACGCGCATATCCTGCACGGATCATCGAGCAATTATTCGACCGAGAACTCGCGCCGAGCGTTTTCGACTCGTTGGGCAGGAGAGGGTGTGCGATTCGATCCGCGTCGGGCCACGATGCCTCTGCTCTGGCGCCATGGTCTCGTGAGCGGCGATGAGATCGGGGGCTCGCTCTTTCCTCGAGTTCTACCGGAACGAATTCCCGAAGAATCGACGGTTCGCAACGAAGGTCCTGAACCGCCGGATCTGTCGATCTTGAAAGAGATCGCGGAGTCGATCAAGAGCAAGGCGAGCATTTCAACCTGATCCGCACGGTACCGGGTACTACTCCGGGTACTACGCCGGGTACTACGCCGGACAACCGCTGACTCGAAAGGAACCGGCCATGCGCGACATCCATTCGGCGCTTGCGGCGGCGCAAGCTTCCTGGCGCTGCGTCCAGACAGATGACAAAGAAGGCTGGCTCGATTTGATGGCCGACGATATCTGCATCGAAGATCCAATCGGTGTGGCCCCCACCAATCCAACTGGCGAGGGCGTTCGCGGAAAGCTCGAAGTCGGCAAGTTCTACGATTCCTTCATCGGCCCAGCCACCATCAGAGTCGAGACTCACCAATCGCATGCGGCCGGGAATGAATCCGCACATGTGCTCACGCTCAACACGACCCTTCCCAACGGCGTTGTGACGCGCGTGACCGGGATTTTTACCTACCGTCTGAAT
>Ga0310120_10001121_pt1 | contig 20341 bp, 21 predicted proteins | sample CB27_AW_983_MG_FD_203506 | JGI IMG/M metagenome (GOLD analysis project Ga0310120, IMG submission 203506) | Marine microbial communities from Western Arctic Ocean, Canada - CB27_AW_983 | ecosystem: Environmental > Aquatic > Marine > Oceanic | place: Canada: Western Arctic Ocean | collected...
CCCGTTTTCGGAGGATTGCGCTATGCTTTTTCTTCACCTAAAATGCCTCCTTTCGGGCCTCTCTGAAGATTCTTTGTCGAACTCAAGAATACCCGACAGGTCGGGCATTTCAGGTGTTTACACGTGGTTTAATCCACTTCCATCTACTTGTTTTGGGCCTAGACGCGTTTCCAGGGGCTGGCTCCTGAGCCAGACATTGAGAAGATCCGCCAACCCTTTGTCGCCATTGCCGTTGGGTTCGATAAGAGCGATGTAGACGTGGCTCCCTTCTCGCCGATCCATGAGGAGGCCAGTGTCTCGCAGCGTTTTCAGGTAGCGGCTGACGGTGGATTAGGGGAGCCCCCAGAATCTCAGTGATCTCGCCGACCGTCAGGGGCGCGTCGCCCAAAAGACGTAGTACCTGCCTTCGGCCGGAGTCACTGAAGGATCGAAATAGGAGGTTTTCATCCACAAATCCGAATATACGGATAATGCTAGGCGGTGGTCAACCCAATTTCGTCTTGTCGACTCATTCCCGGATGTTGGTTATCGTGACATCTCGCCGGTCGACTCCGCCGCGAGTCGAGTGGATGGAAACCTTCACCTTGATCCGGTCCAGATCCTTCAGACGGACCTTCCAGGCAACCGTCCGTGTCTGACCCGGGTCCAGCCAACCTGCCTCGATATCCTTGCTTCGCAGGGACGGCTCCACTACCTGGACCTTGCCTGCGTCTAGCAACTCCTGTGGGAACTTGATCTTGGCCGTGTCCGGCCTGAGGATCTTGACCAGCTGGGCCTGGGCGAGGGCGGTAGGCAGATGTCCGGTGTTGGTAAAACTGAGCTGAATCGAGTGGAGGCCGGGTTCCAGGCTTTCTGTCTTCACGCCGGCAATCCGGATTTGAGGAAGATGGCGAGCGAGAAAGAGATTGAAATGGGCGCTGCGCAGAGCCCATTCGAGCAGCAGATCCACGGGTGGGTTCCAGTAGCCAAATTTGGGGACGAGTCCCCCGATTTCGACCTCGCCCAGTTGCGGGTGAGGGTGGGTTTTCCAGGGATGGAAGAGCTCTCCGTCCCGTTCGAGATCGCTCCAGGCTAGGGTGTCGTAATTGTCCAGAATCCCGTCTTCGTTGTAGTCCTTCATTCGACCTACGTTCCAGAGCTCGTCGTTGTACCAAATCGAGCCGAAATAGAAGTAGCCGAAGTCAGGGCCGTGTCCGAACAAGGGAATCGGCTTCGTAGGCTCACCGGTGATACCGTGGAGGGGAAAGAGGGTTCGGTAGTCGTGATAGACGTCCCCGGCCCAAGGGTAGCCACTGATTTTCTTGCCCTGGCGGTCGAAATACTGGTACCACTTCAAGTCATCCGGCGCCATGGATTCATGGCCTCGACTGGTCGAAGGAGGACGTAGGTGCATGGCCATGGGGGTGTCCATCGATTGCCCAATGGCCACGTTAGGATGGGTCAGCAGGAAGAGGACGACGGAACGGGTTTCCGGTTCGGAAAGAGGGTACTCTCCCGCGCCCACCTGGGTCTGTCCGCGGCCGGTCAGCTCACGGCCGGGCTCGGGTCTCCAGTTCTCGGGGTAGTTGCGGTGCAGGTCCAATCCACCGATCCCATCTTCGTTATATTTTCCGTCCCCATCGTTGTCTAGACCCTCTTCCTCGACGACTTGCCAATCCCCCTCGCCTTCCGGGACCATTTTCATCAGCCTGCCGCTGGGCTCCCGTGGATCCAATAGGGCGTTCCCCTTGCCCTCACCTACCTGCCAGCGCATCTGGTAGAGGACGCCATCTCCGTCCAGATCCTCGCCCGGATCCTCGTCCAGGAGCCCGTCCCTATCTGTGTCGTGGGGACGCACGGAGCTCCGATTAGTCTGAGCTGTACGCAGAAACAGCTCGAATCCGTCAGGATTGTTCACGGGACGGAGGTACAGGGTCTTGGTATCCACCAGGTGGGTGATCTCCGGGTCTTTCTGGTAGCTGCTCAGCAGGTGGTGAACCAGCCATAGGATGGAAACGGAGCTGGTCACCTCACCCGAGTGACGGCCACCTTCGGCGAACATGGCAGGCTTGTCCGTGTCAGGGCCCGTCTGCTTGTTGGTGACCGTGACCTGCCAGATATCCCGACCCTCGAAGCTCTTGCCTACCGAGTATAGCTCCAGGATCTGGGGGTATTTCTCGGCCCACTTTTCGAGGAAGCTGGAGATTTCTCCGTAGGTAGGGTAGTGCTGAAAATCGAGTACTCCCTTCTTGAGGGGCTGCACCTCCGGATAGCTCATCTCGGGGAAGAAGCTGGGTCCATCCCGGGTGCCTTTGACTCGGTAGACCCGGGGCGACTTTTCCTCACTTCCGGCTTCCTCCGGCGAAGCTAGGGCCTCGCCAAGACAGGCAGCAGTAGCGAGTCCAAGAGTCAGAAGGAGAAGCGTTTGTTGTTTCACAGACTTCCGGAGGGGATCAAAAGGCTCCATTAGTAGGACTATAGATGAGAGGAGCGGTCGAATGGACCTATCTCGCGACTTTCGCTATCAAGGGCTGGCTTTCGGAACGAAGACCGTCACCCGATTGTGAACCGGTTTCACCTGACTCAGAAAGTCGTAGATCGCTCCCAGATCTCCTTCGCTCATGCCCCCGTACAGAGTCCAGGGCATCACCGTATTCATCTGTTGCGGCCGGACCGGAATCGTACGGGATTGGGGGCCGTCGAAGGCCTTGAAACGAGCCACGAAGGTCGCCTTTTACCAGTGCACGATACCCGTCTCCGGGTCGGGCGTTATGTTGGCCGCAACCACCTTACCCTGAGGAAGCTCGAACTTGACACCGCCCGACAGATAGAGACCTTGCTTGGACTTACCGGTAAAGCTCCTGGGCGTGTGACAATCTCCACAGTTGGCCAGAGTAGTAAGGTACTGACCATATCGAACTGCGTTGTTTCTATCAATTTCGTCTGCCAGACGTACCTTTTTGGGCACGAACGAATGAAAAGTTTTACGAGGGGGTTCAGTCGTCTGGAAGGAACCTTGTGCTCGATTGTTTTGAGGGTTCGAAGATAGGTGATAATTGCTCCGCCGTCTGCTTTGGTTAGATGCTGGTAGCTTCGGTAGGGCATCACTGGAAAGAGAACCCTACCTTCCTTAGTTCACGCCGATAGTCATGGCCCTGAGCAACTCGCTTTCAGTCCAGTGCCCGACGCCGGCAGGGGTGATGTTGGTTCCATACACCACACCTCGGACCCCTTGTCTGGCATCGAAGACCTCACCTCCCTGACCCTCGGTCCCAAGAATGATCGGTCCCGAAAACTTGTCCCAGTCGCGCTTTGAATGACAATCCAGGCAGACGGCCACGTGCTCTGCCAGGTGCGTGCCACGCGCAAGACGTTCAGGAGTAGGCTTGACGACGTCGACTGGCAGCGCTTCAGCCCTGGGTGGGCGCAGTGTGCAGCTGCTGATGCCGCAGATCACTGCAAAGAACAGCACGGCTAGCGCCGCCCGGCTGTGAATGGTGTGGGTTCCTCTCTTCTTCGTAGTCACGCCGTGCCGCCGCGTTACCCTTGCACAAACAACGTCTATTCATCAACCTTCGCGCTCTGAGCCGGGAAGTCTCGATGCATGTTCGTTCGACCACCTAGGGAACATTCCGGCAACAACACTTTCAGTGTAGAAAAGACAGGGAGAAAATCACACCCAGGGTAGCTCGCTTCGCATTGCAACCCTGGGCTACACGCAGTAACACCTTCGGTGTGCGAGGATGTCAAATACGCCTTTCCATCACCAAATCAAACGTTTACGTCTTTCTTGCCTCCGAATCTGAAAATCAAGTTTCAGTGTAGTGGGGCATGGCCTCAGCCCAAGAAAGTGTGTCTATTGTAGGAGGGGCACTCCTGCCCGTCGAGGATATTGACGGGCAAGAGTGCCCCTCCTACAGGTCACTGTTGTGTCAGATGTTGTTTTCCGGCCAAAACTTGACTCAAATCTAAGGGTCTGCACAAGAATAACTTGGCATTTTGGCATCTCAGATTCACACCATCTTCGGCCGCTCCTCAATCGCGAAATCCTCAACGTAGACCCGGCTACGCCTGCGGTTTCTCTCAATCGTTCGCGGCCAAATCTGGTGCAAATCTGAGCGCCAATTCTACCAAGTTATTCTTGCGCAGACCCTAAATACACCGTTTCATAAATACGGTAACGTTTGCAGATGGGGCTTGCGAGGAGAGATCAAGTGCTCCGAGCGTTGCTGGAGCGTTTGTGCCGTGTGTGGTTGGCTTCTAGATGTTGCTAGCATATACTATCTTCTCATGGGAAAAACAGGAGTCCAGGTGCAACTCGCAACCAGGATTGATATCCAGGTAAAACGCGCCGTTGAAGAGCTTTGTGAAACCCGTGGCTTGAAGATGAATCGGTTTATCGAGGAGGCCCTGATCGACAAGCTTGAAGAGCTTGAGGACATCGAAGATCTCAAGTCGATTCGCAGCGAGACCAGCCGCTCCCTCTCCGCCATCCTTGAGGACCTTAAGCTGGATGGCAAGCTATAGGATCGAGGTTTCCAGCACCGCTGAAAAGCAGATCGGGAAACTCGGTCGCGACAACCAGATTCAAGTTCTTCGTGCGATTCAACGGCTTGCAACCCAGCCTCGGCCACCTGGTTGTCGGAAGCTTCAAGGCTACGACGACGTGTTCCGGATTCGGATAGGCACCTACCGCGTCTTGTATGGCGTGGAAAGCCGGCGTCTCCTCGTGCTCGTTCTCAAGATCGGGCAACGGAAAGACATCTATCGCTAGCCCCACCCCCGGAGCGCACAACGATTGGTTTTGAAGTCTGCTGCTTGAAGATTGTTGCTTGGTGTTTACGGGAAGGGTTGCCGTCGGGGGTGCCCCATCCCCCGCAACAATTGCGGGAGCGTTGAGAGTTTCAGAAGCCGAAATTGGGTGGAAGTAGCATGAGGTCGGCAACGTTTAGATTGTGGCTCTGTTGAACTATCGTGAGTAGCTGAGCCGCGATACTCGACCGTTCTGTAGACGACAATCTGAGGCTGCACCAAGGTCGCTTTTTCCCAGTGCGCGATACCCGTCTCCGGGTCGGGCGTTATGTTGGCCGCAACCACTTTACCCTGAGGAAGCTCGAACTCGACACCGCCCGACAGATAGCGAGCCTGCTTGGACTTGCCGGTAAGCTCCTGGGCGTGTGACAATCTGCGCAGTTGGCCAGGGTAGTCAGGTACTGACATATCGAACTGAGTCGTTTCTATCAATTTCGTCTGCCAGACGTAACTTTTTTGGCACGAACGAATGAAAAGTAGTCACGCCGCGCCGCCGCGTTACCCTTGCATAAACAGCGTATGGTCAGAAACCTTCGTGCCCTGATTCGGGAAAGTCTCGGCGATTTCGCGCGTATATCAATAGATGCCTTCCTCAGCGACGTGGGACGTGCGACGAATTCTTTCAAGTTTTACCCTAGTCCCACCCCCAGGAAGCACTGGCCCCATTCGAGAAAGAAACTCTTCGGGGTCAACAGAGATCTTGCTGTTGTCCGACTCTCTCCGCGGAACTGGGGCTCATCTTGCTAACGGATCAAGTCGTTCGCAGCTCTGTTGATCTCCGTCGTTGGGGATGGTAGTCGATCGTTTGGAATTCGGTGCTTGTGATTTGGAGCTTGTTTGTATCTTGTATTTTGTGCCTTGGATTGTCGAAGTTTCAGCTTAGGGTCTGCGCAAGAATAACTTGGTAGAATTTGCGCTCAGATTTGCGCCAGATTTGGCCGCGAACGATTGAGAGAAACCGCAGGCTTAGCCGGGTCTACGTTGAGGATTTCGCGACTGAGGAGCGGCCGAAGATGGTGTGAAGATGAGATGCCAAAATGCCAAGTTATTCTTGCGCAGACCCTAAGTTGATAATCATCTAGACGGCTTCCTCCGAGTCAGACCCAAAGGACACCCTAGGGATCTGACTCAGAATGGAAGTGTCATTTCAAAGGAGGGAGCACGATGCAACTGTACGCTGGAATCGATCTGCACAGCAACAACTTGGTGCTGGTGAGTGTGGATGAGACGGGACGACACCTTTTGAAGCAGAAGTTAGCCAACGACCGCGGGCCAGGAGTGAGCAAGCTTCTTAGACTTGAGGGACGCCCTCCAGCGCCTGGGCCACCGAACCAACCAGCCGATCCGCGGTTGTGAAGAAAATGTCTTCGATCTGCTTCCGGGTCAGGCCGACGCGAATTGCTGCCTTCCGCATCGCTCGCAGCTGCTCGTAGAGATAGAAGGTCAGCTGACCCCCGAGATTGTTGGTGCGTGGAGTCAGGTCACCCCAGCTTTTCCCGTAAAAGACGATCTTTCCCCTTCCGAATCCGACGTCCCCTGAATCCGCCCCGTAGAGAATCCGATCGACCTCCACTCCTGAAAACAAGGCATCGAAGGACTCCATCGCGCAGACGGCCGAAACTTCGTACCAGATGTTGGGGACGCCGCGCAGTTTTGGCGCTGCTTTCTCGATCGGAAAAGGAGCAAAGCTCCTGGCACCGTGGGCAAGGATCCACTTGGCTCGTGGGTACTTCCCGGTCAGCCTGATCAGGTCGTCCAGGTTCCTCGAGTCGGCAAAGGATTCTTTCATTCCCACGTGAAGCATGATCAAAAGGCCATAGCGGTCGGCGATGGCTATCTGGTGCTCCGGCAGAAAATCAGTGATCCGACACTCTTGCCTTAGGCAGTAACTGGGATAGGGTTTCAGGCCAAGCAGACGATGTCGAAGGATCGTCTTCTCCACCTGCCCCGAAGACATGGCTGGCTCGACCAACATGAGGGCGGCCGATCCCTGTTCTTTGCTGATTTCGGCGGCGATGAATTGGTTGGATTTTTCAAAGTCACATCGCCGGAAGGGGAAGGGAAAGGCCAGGCGGGTAATCCTACGCCCCGGCATTACCACACTTTCCGCTGTCTTTACGACCTCCAGGTCGCAGTCCCTCCAAACCGTTTCGGCGATGAAATCAGTTCGGCTGCTCAGGGCCGCTCGATAGTTCAGATCGAACTCGCGCTGGTACATGTGGCAATGGGCGTCGAAGACTCTTTGGGGAACAAACCCAGAGAGTTCTTCCTCCCAGATCTGGCGATCGAGTGGACGCAGAACAACCGGAAGTTCCTCTCCCTCCCGGGTCGTGATTGGGATCGAAGGCCGTGACGATTCTTTCTGGCTTTCTCCCAGGGGCGTTCCGCCGATCCGGCTTGCAAGTAGCCCCCCAGGAACCCCGGCGAGAAAGCCTCGACGGCTCAGCTTTCTGCCGCCAAGATGCGGGTCTGGGCCAGGCGTCATGGATTGGCTTGGATATCGGTTCATAAGGTTCGAGCTAATCGGGCAACGCGAACGCGAGAAGGTTTCCGCCCGAAGCGATCGCGACGTGCTTTCCCTTGACCGCGTGGGTTATCGGCAAGCCTTTCCAGATCTGATTCGCCTCGAAGTGCCAAAGCGTCTTACCGCTCTTGGCGTCGACCGAAGCGAATCCTCCTCCCGTCTCGCCGTAGAAAACCGCGATTACTGCGGACAGCACTGGCAATCTTCTCTGCATTCCCGATTTTCTATTGCGCACCAGGTATCCGACAGCTCTCCTGAGTGTAGGAATCATTCTCAGGATGGGTCTGAAACAGGCAATGAATCAGAATACGGACCATAAGGCACTTACGCAAGGATCTCGTAGACTATTGGCGTACAAAGTGGATGATGTTGTCGGGGGGACACGGTGGATACAGGACAAGTGAGTTCGCTGTCCAACTCCAACCGGTTCGTGGACTGTCGCAGCGAAGACCGTCTGCATTTGAAACCTGTGGTCATTGGTGCTTGGAATCTTGTATCAAGGGTTGTCGTCGTGAGTTTAGCATTCCCCATACCAATTGTGGGATGACGGCAAGTGGCAGCTTCCACAATCCCTTCTTGCCCATGGTGGTTTCTAGACAGTGTTGGAAGAAGTGCGGAGACCGCGACAGCGCCCGCAGACTTAGGGTGCGGAGCCACGGATTCCTGGTAAGGCAGAGGGCAAGCCGGGTCATCCTGAGATACGCCGAGACGCTTCGGGTTAAAGCTTTCGCCAGGGGCTGGAGGCTTTCTTGGGATAGCCGGTCTGTCTCCAGGTGTCGAGGGAGATACTGGGCCAGCAGCTCCGATTGGGCGAAGCTGAGCGAGATTCCTTCCCCAGTCACACCGTCGAGGTAGAGGAAGGCATCTCCGAGCAGAATTACGCGTCCCGCCACGGGATTGGTGGAAGCCACGGCCAGAGGGCCGAGACCGCACAAGCGGCTCAAGGGAGTGGCCTCTTGTATGCGGGATGCCAATTCTGGAAATGGGGAGAGGAAGGCAGCAATGCCGGGCTCCCGGGTAGGAGAGAACTGCGCCCGGTCCCAGAGAAATGCGATCTCCACCTGTCTGGGACCGGACGGTGTGATGTAGGCCTGATACCTTGTTGCCACAGACTTCGACGTACCGGCTCCAGGGGGCGATCTCGAAGTGCTGGCGGGCGCCCCAACGCTGCTGCCTTCCGGGGGACTTGCCGCTTAGCCCGGCAAGCCTTCCGACCCGTGAGCGACGTCCGTCGACGCCATAGGTGTTCTGGCTGAAGTCAACAAGCCGAGTGTGTGGCAGCAGTTCCACCAGGGGTTGTCGCGAACCGATTCGAATAGGGCGCGACTGCGGGCAACCCGTCGTACACCCAATCCAGGTCCCCTCTGGAAATCGGCCTCGACGAGTACCCCCCCGGGATTACGATACCGAATGCCGCGGAAGGGGCGGCTCATGTCCGCCTGCAGACGGGGAAAAACGTCAAAGCGCTGGAGAAAATCGACGCCAGTGGGCAGGATGCCTTCGCCGCACACTTTGTCCAGCGGCCAGGATCCCTTCTCGACGACAACGACCGCAACCCCTGCTGCGGCCAGGGTGATGGCTCTGTCTCAACTCACCTTTCTTCCCGTTTCTTGACACCCGGCGTGCCCGCTCCTACGCCGAGTGCAGATGGGAGCTCTCCCCGCTGCCACAGGTTACGGGCTTCGGAGCGACGGATTTTCCCGGATGAAGTGAGTGGCAGCGTATTGGGTGGAAGTAGCATGAGGTCGGCAACGTTCAGATTGTGGTTCTGTTGAACTATCGTGAGTACCTGGGCCGCGATGTTCGACCGTTCTGTAGGCGACAATCTGAGGCTGCATTCGGCCAGGACGACCAGGTTCTCGGTGCCAGTCTCGCTATCTGGGCAGCCCAGAGCAACGACGCGGCCGGGCCGAAGTCCCTTGATGTCTGTGATGCTCTGCTCGATTTGTGCGGGGTCGTAGTTCCGGCCTCGGATGATGATGATGTCTTTGTCCCGGCCACAAAGGTATAGATCGTCGTGATACAGAAAGCCGCGATCCCCGGTATCGAGCCAGCCGCCGGGCATCGTCTCTTCGGTTTCTGCCGGCCGATCGAGGTACCCCTTCATGACGCCTGGACTGCGGACGCATACCCTTCCTACCCGCGCGGACGGAAGCCTGCGACCTTGGGTATCCCGAATCTCGATCTCAACATCCGCGACTGGTTTCCCCAGGGAGACCAACCGGGCTCCACTGCTCGTTTCGACCGCGAGACCTCTGCTTTCGAGCTCCTGGCGACTGAAATCGGTCGCTCGCGGTGGTTGGCCGATCTCCGACATGGTCACAGCCAGGGTTGCTTCTGCCAAGCCGTAGACGGGTGTCAGGGCGTCTTGTCTGAAGCCGACTGGAGCAAAGTGATCTGCAAAGGCGGACAGAGTCTGGGGATGCACGGTTTCGGCTCCACAAAATGCGATACGCCAGTTTGAGAGATCCAGGTCTCCCAGGTCCTCGGCCGATATCCGGTCCACGCACAAACCGAAAGCGAAGTTAGGCGCGGCCGAAATCGTTGCTTCCGTCTCCGTCAGAGCTTCCAGCCAGATCCGGGGGCGGGCCACGAACCGTTCTGGAGGGATGAGTGTGATCGGGCCGGGAGCCAGCATTGCGCTCACCAGGCAGCCGATCAGTCCCATATCGTGGTAGAGCGGCAGCCAGCTCAGGCCACGGTGGTTTGAGAGATCTCCCGGAAAAGACCTCAGAATAGCCTCGGCATTACTCAAGACGTTGGAATGGGTCAGCGCTATCGGTTTGGGACTTCCAGTAGCGCCTGAGCTGAACTGCACGATGGCAAGATCGTCGCTCCGGCCCTCGACATAGGTGCCAGTTTTGGCTTCATCGATCAGGTCTTCGACCTTGAGGCAACCCAGATGGGAAGATTCTTGGACAAGGGGGTCACCCAGCAGTCGAAAAAGACGAGGGTCGGTCAGTACCGCTCTGCAGGACAAGGACTGGAGCATGGTCTTGGTCCGCTCTTTCCAGGCCTCGATTTTTCCCAGGCGCACTGGAGGGTAGAGAGCCGACGGGATGGCACCAGCCAATATGACGCCGAAAAAGGCCCGGTAGAAGTCGGGATGGGTAGGTAGAACGATAGCGACTCGATCGCCCTTGCGAAGGCCGCGCCCTTGGAGAGCTCCGGAAACCAGCAGGGCATCACTCACGAGTCGGTCATAGTTCCAACGCTCAACCTGGCCTCGAGAGCGCCAGAAATCAACCCCTCCCGCATCGAGTTCAGCCGCACGAAACAACTTTGCACCGAGCGTAGAATCCATCAGCAACTCACTCGCTGCAGTCGCTTTGCTCTCGCAGGCGTTCTTGGACCAGTGTCACCAAGTCACCGATGGTCTGGGGAGGATTGTCCGGTGCCTCGCCCAGATAGATTCGCCAATGGTTCTCGACTTCCAGTGCCAGGGTCAACAAGCCAACGCTGTCGAGGTCCAGATCCTGCTGCAGCCTGGTATTCGAATCGATGTGTTTTTCGCCCACAGGGCAGTGCTCGACTAGAATCCGGAGCAATTGTTCTTGGATGTAAGCCTTGTCGTTTCGTTCCATGTTTCTAGGAATGGGATGAAGGGAAGAAACGCCGCGTGGAGCCGAAAGACTCTTCGTAGTCGCTGACTGCCTCTAAAGCAGCCTCCTCCGTCCGGACGCGTATCCACAAGATGAGCGCGTTGGCTGCGCTGCCTATCAGGGCGGTGATCCAGCATCCGAAGATCATCGGTAGGGCCGCAATTTCCAGGATCACCCCAAGATAGTTCGGATGTCGCATATAGCGGTAGATTCCGCGCCTGACCGGAGGCACTCCAGGCAGGGCGATGATACGGACCGTCCAGCGCTCACCCAAAGCCGACATGGCAGCGTATCGAAGGATCTGCCCAGCCATGAGTAAGGCTGCGGCGGGAAGAACGATGGTAGGTGGAGGCGGCTCCCGGATCCAATAGGCTTCTGCGACGCAGCCTCCGAGCCAAAACAGGTGAAGGAGGCGCATGGATGCAAACTGGTTGGGTGCCATTTCCAGACCGCCTCGAGCCTTGAGGGCGGCTTCGTGATTGCGGGAGTGCTTGAGCTCCAGAAGGCGCTGAAAGGCGATGATCCCTACCAGGGTAAGATAGGGAGCGAGTGAGGGTAGATCAGTGCTCAGGAGACTTGAGGTCGGTGACATCGTAGCACACCCAATTCTGCACAGAAGGCAGGTCCCATCGAGATCATCAGGCCCAACTCGCCGTCCTGGGGCGGCTGCTCCAGGGTTTGGGCCAGGACAAACAATACAGACACCGAGCTCATGTTGCCATGGGTTGCCAGACTATCCCAGGTTTTCTGAAAGGCTCCCGCAGGGAAGGGAAGGGCCTCCTCCATGGCTTCCAACACCTTGGGCCCTCCTGGGTGGGCGACAGCAAACGCCAGGTCCTCCGAGTTGACGCCCGCTGCCTGGCAGACCGCTTCGGTAGCTCTAGGCATTTCGCTGGCCGCAATCTTGGGAACGTCCGGACTCAGAACGACCTTGAATCCGGTGTCGACGATATCCCATCCCATCACGCGCTCAGTCTGGGGAAAAAAGGCCGACTGCCAGGCAAGTATCTCCATCGGCGCCTCGGAAGCCAGCGGATGATCATCCCCAAGCAGCAGGACCGCGGCTCCTCCGTCTCCGAAGAGACCCGAAGAAATGATGTTGGCGACGCTGAGATCCTCCCGCTGCAGCGTCAGCGAGCAGAGTTCAACGGTGAGGAATATGGCTGCTTCCTGGGGATGCCCGAGGAGGTAGTCCGCTGCCCTGTTGATTCCTGCGACCCCTGCCAGACACCCCAGCCCAAAGATCGGCAGGCGTTTGGTACTGCTGGCAAACGGCAGCCGGTTCATCAGCCGCGCTTCCAGACTGGGAACGGCGAGGCCGGTCACGGTGGAGCTGGCGAGTAATCCGATGTCTTGGGCCTGGATACCGCTGCGCTCCAGCAAGTCCGATACCGCCTTCTCGACAAGATCGAGCGAAACCCGAAGCCATGCGTCGTTGCGCGCTTGCAGCCCGGTAAGGTTTTCGTAGTCCTCTATGGGTAAAGCCAGGTGGCGTCCGCCGACCAGGACGTGGCGGTGGAAGGCGGCGATACGGTCCGGATTGAAATAGCGCTGCGACCACTGCTTGAGTAGCCCTTCAATCAAGGCCTCCTGATCGTAGTAGTGGTCAGGCAAGGCGCAGCTGACACTGTGGATATAGGGCATCGTCTATCCCTTTCCCATACTACTTTTCTGGGTTCAATCGCTATAGTCCATTCTTCCGATTAGGGTAAGAAGAGGCAACCTCCTCGATCCGCAAGGCGATCGGGGAGGCGTCAGGTGCCGGAGCAAGTCACAAGTTCTTGAGCACCTGGGCAACCTTCTTGGCCGCGGCATCGTTCCCCGCCGGGTTCCAGTGGGGATCCAGCCGGTAGTACAGCACCTCTGTCTGAAGGAATCAACGGAATGCGCGACTCGGCGTTCTCCTCGAGTGCGCCCTGTCACGGCTTCGGGTCGAGGGGCCCTGCCTGGAATGTGTAGAGATCCGCCGCGGTAAGGAAGAACTCCAGACGCACCACCCGGCCCATCAGCTCATCGATTAGTTTCTCCCTCCAGCGCATCTCGTGAGCGGTGCTGTCGCCGCTGAAGGCGACGCTGTCTTCATAGCCGAAGCCAGGCAGCGGTCCACGGGCAGCATCGACGACACGCACCTTGAGCTCGCCCCGCTTTCCACCGAGCTCGGCATCGCAGTTCACCAGGAGCCGACCTCCGGGCCACCGTATGCGGCGCGTAGAGACGACGCCCCCGTGCGCGGGACCGCGCAGGGAAACGAAACCCTCCCTGCGGATCGTCGCGAGGCCGATGCCGGACTTGCGCGTCATCGAGTCGTGGGGCCCATCACTGCCGCCATAGTAGATCCACCACTCGTCGCCGACCTCTAGCCAGTGCGAGGCGAAGACCATGCCGTCGTCCCAGGCCCCTCCGGGCCCCAGAGCGACGAGTCGCGGGCGCCCTGGCAAGCGCTCGAAGACGCGTCCATTGCGGCTGATGGCCAGCTGGGTGTCGATCGTCTCTGCTTTCCTCTTGTACGGCCACGCGAAGCCCCAGTAGATCCCCGCGTGGTAGCTCGTTGGCATGCCGTAGAAGAAATTGGATCCCTCGGAAACAAGGTCGGAGCTCTCCGTCGCGTCATCCGCATCGGGGATGAGAATGGTCTGCGTGTGCAGTGGCCACTGCACCCACAGTCGCCGGTTCGAGATGCGGGCGACCCGCCGCGTGGCTCCGCGAATCAGGTTCTCGCCATCGCCGTAGCGGTCGGGCGGTCGGGTGAACCACACGTAGAGCTGCTGACGGGGATCCCACACGATCGAGCTGTGCGTGTCCGGATGAAAGTCATCGCCTATGCTCGTGACGCTGGATTCGTCCCAGTGAATGCAGTCGTCGGAACCCACCAGGTAAACGCCATCAGCGCCGACATAGTACATGACGTACTTGTGACCGCGGCGATGCTCCTCGGGCAGGTCGAGCAGGTACTGCGAATACGCGCCGATGCTCTTTGGGCCCTCTCTGTCCGAGGGGACTTGCCAGCAGATGTTGTTATCCCTCGAACCCTTCCACTTGTAGAAGCCCAGTCGCGGCTTCTTCCATTCGATGCCATCTTTCGACTTGGCGTAGGCCACCGAGTAAGTGTACTTGACCGGTTTGAGGCTGTAGTACCAGAAGTCCTGGTGGAGCATCCGGAAGAGCTGTGCGTCCTCGTCCCACACGACGTTCAAGTAGGTGCCTTCGCCCCGGATGAGCGGATTGGCGGGGTGCTTGACCGGCTGGTGGGCCATCCGCACTAGGGCCTCGTCCTTCTTGAGCAAGGCCCAGCGGTTGTCCACTATGTAATCGTCAACGAAGAACTGCGACTCATGTCCGATCTCGACCGGCTCGTCGGGCAAAACTGTCTCCCCAAATACCGGGCGGAAGAACAGTGCTCCGAAGAGCGCCACGGAAAAGATGGAAGTGTTCAGTTTCATGGTCATGACCTCGGTCGAGCACGCCTGGTGCAACGCTCCAACCCACGTCGTGCGCCGCGCTCAGTCGACTCTCCAGAATGTGCCACCTGATGCGTCCCGGTGGCAAAGTCGTCATCAAGGAAACCTTTGTGTCCATAAACAGTGTCTATAGTATACTAGAGGCATGAAAACGATCGTCGCAGGTGTGTTCAAGCAAACCTGTCTGCGAGTCTTGGACGCCGTGCGCGAGACAAGGGAGACGATTGTCATTACCAAACGAGGTGATCCAGTGGCACAACTTGCTTCCGTCCCGCGGACCAGGGAGGCTGATTGGGCTGGCGCCATGCGTGGCACAGGGTCAATCCTCGGAGACTTGGTGGAACCGGCCCTCGAAAAGGAAGAGTGGGAAGCTCTTCGGTGATGCGACTGCTACTGGACATCCACGTCTGGATCTGGAGGCTGCTGGAGCCGGAGCGATTGAGCGACAACGTCTCGGAACAGCTTACCGACCCTCGCAATCAGCTCTGTCTCTCGCCCATCTCAGTTTGGGAGACCCTGGTCCTGGCTTGCAAGGGAAGTCATGCCTGATCCGGGGACCTGGGTGGCGAAGGCGTTGAGGCTGTCGAACGCTGTAATGGTGCCGCTCAGCCATGAAATCGCCGTCAAGAGTGAGGATCTGCCTGGCTTTGACTCGGCTGATCCCGCTGATCGATTCCTGGTAGCCACCGCCCTGGTCGAGGACATGGTCCTGGCCACTGCCGACCGAGCCATGCGCGGGCTGGGACAGGTCAGATCAGTCTGGTGATCCGCTCCCTTTGGAACCAGGTGTTTTGCGCTAAGCTGGAACTTCAAGAATACGTCGCACGTCTCCTGTCCTCCGAAGGTGCCGCCAACGGGTGAACTACCAGCGTTACGAAGCCAAGTCCGACAGAGCCGCGAACGACTTGAGCCGTTAGCAACATGAGGCCAAGTTCCGAGGAGAGAGCCGGACAACTCTTCCCCACTCAGTGACGCACAAATCCCCAGTAGCCGGAAGTTTCTTTCCCGAATGGGGCCAGGGCTTCCTGGGGGTGGGACTAAGCTGAAACTTCAAGCACGAGGAAACGAAGCAATCTTCGCCAGATGACAGAGCCGTGACCGTCAGGGAGCGGGGCCCGACAAGGACCATATTCCTCCGGCGCTTCCTCGCTTTATAGTCCCGGTTATGCTGGCTTCAGCGAGCCTTGACCTCGGGTCCGAATGGATCGCTTATCCACTACCGCTTCAAGTATTAACAGTCCACTAGCGATTCCACTTCCAATCCGTCACACCCTTCAAGTTTTGGATACACTCGGTCGGCCAGCCACCGTTGTGGAGATCGACGATCGTCTCGGCGACCATTTTGAAACCGTCTTCGTAGGATTGCGTGTCAAGTCCGGCTACATGGCCACTAGTCAAAACATTGTCGAGTTTCAGCAACGGACTAGTCAAGGACAGCGGTTCGACCTCAAAGACATCGAGAGCTGCGGCCCGCAAAGCACCCGTCTTCAAGGCCTCACAGAGAGCGGCTTCATCTACGAGTGGTCCACGAGCCGTGTTGATCAGTACCGATCCCTCCTTCATCTTCGCCAGCGAATCCGCGTTGACGATATGTCGGCTCTCAGCCGACATCGGCAAATGCAGCGAGACGTAATCTGCCCGAGCCAACAGCTCGTCGAATTGGAGCAACTCAACCTTCCATTGGTCGACGAATTCGAGATCAGGGTAGGGCTCAAACGCAATCACATTCATGCCCAAACCAACGGCTCGAGTCGCGACCGCTCGGCCGATGCGGCCCAAACCCACAATTCCTAAAGTCTCTCCCATGACACGGGGACGAAGCTGTCGCTGCCACCAACCTTGACGTACTTTGCGATCGAGTTCGGGAAACCCAAGGGCGACACCCATCAACAATCCGATCGTGTGCTCGGCGACCGCATGATGGTGCACACCTGGAGTGGTTGTGACGACGACTCCGGCATCATCGCACGCCGCGCCACGTCCACCGCGTCAAAGCCAACGCCACTGCGAGCGATTACACGCAAATCGGGCAGCGACTCAATGACGCGCCGCGAATAGGGTTCGGACCCGGCGACGGATGCCTGGCAGCCCCGCAGCGCGGAAATGACCTTGTCTTCTTGAGACAGATCAACATCAGGTAGAGCCATCTCGACCTCGAAACCGTTCGCTCGCAGGATCTTGAAATGTGGCCCCCCTTGGGAATTCGACGAGAGACTCTTGACTCTGGGCATACTGCTAAGATCTCCTCTTTACGGAACTCGGCTGGTGCCACGCAAGGGAGGCCAAGCGTATCGGACTTCCTTCTTTGGCGACAGCTTGTTCTGACCGAAGACCGTCGCTACACCACCTCCGCTGGGGGGTGGATGGGGAAGGGCCTCTTTTCTACCGCAAGAAGATGGATATATTTTTCGATGGAGCAGGGGGCAACTCGCTCTCTTGACCCCTACCCAAGGGACCGATACACTCCATCCACGAAGGCAAACTCCAATCAGGTCATTCGTTCGATACTCTGCTAGGTGGGGCCAATGCCCAAGGCGATCAGTCACACAATCAAACGACGGGGGAAGAACCCGGGCGACGGAGACGTGGAGATTCCTGTTGCCGAGGACCTTGTCACGGTCCCAGGGATTCCCGTGCGCGAGAAAGACGTTTCGTATTACAGCAGAATGTATCCTTTGGAGGCCCAGTTCCTCGAAAAATCCGCGGATCGGGAATGGGAATGGAGTGTCTGGAGTGATGAGCTGACCGAGTTCCACCAGGCTCACCACGAAAGAAACCGTTCTTTCGTGGATGCGGCGGAATCATCGGGCGACCTGGAGCCAACAGTTGAGGCTGAGCCAGGAAGGGACCTGACCGAGGAGATACGGACGAAGGCCTTGGAACTGGGTGCCGGGGAAGTCGGCTTTACCAAGTTGGACCGAAGGTATGTCTACGCCAGCAAGAAGCACTGGGTGAAATACCAACACGCTGTTTGCCTGGCGGTGGAGCAGGACTACGAACAGACTCAGACAATCGCCAGTATAGAGGCCGAACACACCCACTTCGGCACCTACGAGAAGATCGGAGCCCTCGGTTTGGAGCTGGTCGACTACATCCGGGCCTTGGGCTACCGCGCTCAGATTCATAGTCCCAGCGACGAGTCCGTGCTCTACGTCCCGCTGTTTGTAAAAGCCGGCCTTGGCCAGTTGGGAGCTAACGGGCAGCTGCTAACGCCGCTCTTCGGGTCCAGATGTCGGCTGGCGATCATCACTACGGATGCAGCCGTGACCTATGACAAGCCCGTCGATTACGGAATTCACAAGTTCTGTCAGAAATGCCAGGTATGCGTCAGGCGGTGTCCCGCGCGGGCGTTGGTCAAGGAGCAGGTTTGGTGGAGGGGCGTGCACAAGAACAAGGTTACCTACGACCGGTGTCGTCCCGTGATGGCAAGATACGAGGGTTGTGGTGTGTGCATGAAGGTGTGCCCCATTCAGCGTTATGGGATGAAGGCAGTAATGGAGCAGTATGTGGCCACCGGAGAGGTACTTGGAAAAGGAACGGATGACTTGGAAGGCTTCAAACTGAGGGGCCAATACTTTGGAGTGAGCGAGCTTCCCCAACTTGACAGCGAGACCTTTCACTTTCCCCACGGATCGAAAGATGAATGGCTCTTTCAGGAGTTCAAAGAGCGGCTAGCGAAGGACGGCATACCACCTGCCCACGAGTTGCAGCGGTTTGCCGCTGCCGTGAAGCGGATTCTGGATAAGGGCCCATCAACCCGATACGACCAGGTTGAGCCAAACAGCGACATCGACTAGTCTCCATTTCTCTACTGCCCGGTTGCCAGCTTTCGAGCCCTCACTTCCATCACTGGGACGGGCGTTCGCGTACGCTAGCAGGTATACGATCAGGCCACAGAAATCGCTCACAGATCCCAGCTCAGACGCCGTATTCAAAGAGATGCCGCTGGTCCGTGTTCTGGCACCGACAAGGGACGGGCTTTTCAGCGGAGATCTGGTGGTACTGAGAACTTGAAAGGGCTGACGATTCAGCGCATGATAATCTTCATAATGCCACTGAACCAGATTAGAATCCGCCAGATTCTGGTGCTCGCGAGCCTGTGGATTTCGCCCTCCTGCATGGACGATTCTGCCGACGAAGCAAAGGACCAATACCGGGAGATTGTCGATATCTCGAGGGATCCAGACGCCCTTCGGGAGTACCTGAAGCCGATTCCGCCGACCGAGCCTGCCGAGGCCTTGAAGACTTTTGAGACAGCCGAAGGCTTTCGGATGGAGCTGGTGGCCCACGAGCCCCAGGTGGTCGAGCCTCTGGCAGCAACCTTCGACGAGAATGGGCGCATGTATGTGGCAGAGTTCTATGGTTACCCCCGCCAACCTCCGCCGGGCGAAGAGGGTACAGGAAGGATTCGGCTGTTGGAGGACCGTGACGGCGACGGCCGTTACGAGACCGCACAAGTCTTCGCCGACAAACTGGTCTGGCCTACCGGTGTGGCAGTCTGGAAGCAGGGAGTGTTTGTCTCGGCGCCGCCGGACCTCCTTTACTTCAAGGACACGGACGGCGACGGTCGAGCCGATATTCGAGAGAAGGTTTATACCGGATTTGGGGTCACCAACGAGCAGCAGATGCTCAACAATATCATCTGGGGGATCGACCACAAGATCTACGCTTCCACGGGTGGCAACGGCGGCTACATCCGTCCTGGGGACCAGCTCGATGCCGAGCCCATTTCGGTCTACAATCGGGACTTCCGCCTCGATCCAGTGAGCAAGAAGCTGGAGCTCACAACCCAGACCTTCCAGTTTGGGCACAGCTTCGATGCGTGGTACAACCGATTCGTCTGCCGGGCCGGCTCCTTCGGCCGGCATGTCGTCATGCCTCCGGGATACTTGGAGCGGAATCCCTACCTCTTTTTCGACCTACACGGGTACCTGACGACCGGTTCCATGGAGGTCAACGCGCTAACCGAAGGGCGGATCCCCATCTACCGGACCAGTCCCATAGAACGATGGCGCAAGCTGCGGGAGGCCCGAAGGATCTTCGCGGGAAGAATCGCCCGGGTCGAGGAGGGCGGCCGGGAGGACTACCAGGCCTTCGCTGCCGCCTGGGCGGGAGTGAAAGTCTACACCGGACACGCCTACCCCGAGGAGTACCGTGGAAACATCTTCACCGGTGCTGCCACCGCCAATCTGCTTCACCGACGCGTGCTCGAACCCGATGGCGCATCCTTTAGAGCCGTGCGTGCCGGTACCGAGAACACCGAATTTGTCCGTTCCAGCGATAACTGGTTCCGTCCCGTGAACTCGGTCAACGCACCCGATGGCACACTCTACATCCTCGACATGTACCGGGAATTGATCGAGCACGGCCATGTGCCGAAGCGGGTCCTCAAGCACCTGGACTTCTCCCGAGGCTCGGAACATGGGCGGATCTACCGGGTGGCACCACTCGGGTTCAAGGTGCCACCTGCCCCCCGTTTGGGTGAGGCCAGCATCCAGGAACTGGTGGGGCATCTGGAGCACCCCGGCGGCTGGTGGCGGGAGACGGCACAGCGGCTCATCTACGAGCGTCAGGATCCCGTGGCGATTCCCGGGCTGCGGCGGCTGCTGAAGGAGAGCAAGCATCCCCTGGCACGGATGCACGCTCTCTGGTCTCTGAAGGGGCTGAAAGCCCTGAGAGACGAGGATGTTGCAAGGGCACTGTCTGACTCCTCGCCAGGGGTACGGATGCATGCCCTCGAGCACGCCGAGAGCAGGATGAATCGTTCCAGAGGTCTGTTTTACAGGATCTTGGAGATGGCCGGGGACGAGAACCCTCGAGTGCGTCTGCGAGTCGCCCTGGCCCTGGGCGCGGTACGGGACAGACGAATCCTGCCGGCCCTGGTGAAGATTGCCCGAAGCGACTCTCAGGACCGCTGGATCCGTAACTCGGTTCTGAGCTCCAGCGCGCATCTGGCAGATCGTCTC